>Ga0207757_100180_pt1 | contig 51952 bp, 51 predicted proteins | sample A23P3SouthBayCA_2_FD_187752 | JGI IMG/M metagenome (GOLD analysis project Ga0207757, IMG submission 187752) | Aerobic enrichment media microbial communities from Eden Landing Ponds, California, USA - A23 P3 (2) (SPAdes) | ecosystem: Environmental > Aquatic > Marine > Unclassified | place... | reverse complement strand
AAGCCGACGTGACCGAGCGACACCTCACCGACGACGAACGCGACGAACTCGCCGCCCTGGCCGACGAGGTGGCGAGCGTCTCCGACACCGAGACGAGCGACGACCTCGCCGCAGTGGTGCGAAAGGGCGCCGCCTTCCACCACGCCGGCCTCGCGGCCGAGCATCGCTCGCTCGTCGAGGACGCCTTCCGCGACCGCCTGCTGAAGGTCATCGGCGCCACGCCGACGCTGGCCGCCGGCGTCAACACGCCCAGCCGCCGGGTGATCGTCCGCGACTGGCGGCGCTACGACGGCGAGTTCGGCGGCATGAAGCCCCTCGACGTGCTGGAGGTCCACCAGATGTTCGGCCGGGCGGGGCGGCCGGGACTCGACCCCTACGGCGAGGCCGTGCTGCTGGCGAAGGATCACGACACGATGGACGAACTGTTCGAGCGGTACGTCCACGCGGACCCGGAGCCAGTGCAGTCGAAGCTCGCGCGCGAACCGGCGATGCGGACCCACCTGCTGGCGACGATCGCTTCGGGGTTCGCCCGCACCCGCGAGGGACTGCGCGACTTCCTCGATCGCACCCTGTACGCCACACAGTCCGGCGACACGGACCGGCTGGAGTCGGTCGTCGACTCGACGCTGGAGTATCTCGTCGCCAACGACTTCGTCGAGCGGGACGGGGACGAAATCACGGCCAGTGGCCTCGGTCACACCGTCTCCCGCCTCTACCTCGATCCGATGAGTGCGGCCGAAATCGTCGACGGCCTCCGCGCGGCCGACGACCCCACGCCGCTCGGCCTGTATCACCTGGTCTGCCGGACGCCGGACATGTACGAACTCTACTTGAAGTCGGGGGACCGCGAAACGTACACCGAACTCTGTTACGAGCGCGAGACCGAGTTCCTGGGTCGGGTTCCCTCGGAGTTCGAAGACGTGCGCTTCGAGGAGTGGCTGTCGGCGCTGAAGACGGCGAAACTGCTGGAAGACTGGACACGGGAGGTAGACGAGGACCGCCTCACCGACCGCTACGGGGTCGGCCCGGGCGACATCCGCGGGAAGGTCGACACCGCGGAGTGGCTGCTCGGCGCCGCCGAACGGCTCGCGGTGGAGCTCGAACTCGGCTGTGTGGTGGCCGTCCGCGAGGCCAAAAAGCGCGTCCAGTACGGCGTCCGCGAGGAACTACTGGATCTGGCCGGGGTTCGCAACGTCGGACGCAAGCGCGCCCGCCGCCTGTACGAGGCGGGCGTCGAGACGCGAGCCGATCTGCGCGAGGCGGACAAGGCTACCGTTCTCGGCGCCCTCCGGGGACGCGAGCGCACGGCCGAGCGGATTCTGGAGAACGCCGGACGGCGCGATCCCTCGATGGACGGCGTCGAGACGGACGACGACGACGGGGCGACCACGGGGGCCGACGACGCCGAGCGAGCCGGTGCGACCGGCGGCCAGGCCAGCCTGGGTGATTTCGAGTGATTCTGACCGACGGCTACGCCACCGTCGACGACCTGGACACCTTCCTCGACCACTTGAACACCATCGCGGCCGATCACGGGGTCACCGTGCAGGCGTTCGACGCGCGCTACGTGGTGGGGCGGACGCATCTCGAACGCGCGGTCGAGTTGGCGGACCGGGCCATCGCTCGCGAGGAGAACGTCGCGCACGACCGTGGAGTGGAGATCCTGCTCTACGCGGCCGGACGCCGCCAGATCGACGACGCGCTGACGATGGGGGTGAGCGAGGGCCGGACACCGGTGGTGGTGCTCGTGAGCGACGACGGGGGCGACGGGGCGGCGGAAGCGGCCGCAGCGGCCGCCGTCGACGACCTGGTCGACCCGGCGTCGACGCTCGCCGAGACGGACGCGGAACTGGTGCGTTCGTTCTTCGACGTGACGGCCGCGGAACTCGACGCCGTGGACGGTGATCTGGCCGATCTGATCGTGGAGCGCGTGGCGCTGCTCGACGTGGAGAAGTGAGCATCCCGAATAAAACCGTGTACACATCGTCCCGGTCGCTTACATAGGGGGGCATCATCTATCACGCTGAGATGACTTCGGACGAATCCGACGGCGAGGACGCACCGACGGACATGGAGATCGCACGGGCGACGGAGACACGCCCCATCGACGACGTGGCGGCGGATATCGGTCTCTCAGTCACGGATCTCGACCCCCAGGGAACGGGGATCGCGAAGATCGAACAGGACGCGATCCAGCAGACGCTGACCGACGCCGACGAGGGGAAACTCATTCTCGTCACGGGGACGACCGCCACGCCGAAGGGCGCGGGCAAGACGGTGACGACGGTCGGCCTCGGACAAGGGCTGAACCACATCGGCGAGAACGGTATCGTAGCGGTCCGCGAACCGTCGCTCGGCCCCGTCTTCGGCATCAAGGGCGGCGCCGCGGGTGGCGGCCACTCGCAGGTGCTCCCGATGGAGGATATCAACCTCCACTTCACGGGGGACCTCCACGCCCTGACGACCGCACACAACCTCGTCTCGGCGACACTCGACACGAAGATCCACTACGGGAACGGTCTCGACGTCGACGTGGACAACGTGAGCTGGGAGCGCGCGCTGGACATGAACGACCGGGCACTCCGCGAGACGGTCGTCGGCCTCGGCGGCGAGACCAACGGCCCGCCCCGCGAGGAGGGGTTCCAGATCACGGCCGCCTCCGAGGTGATGGCAGTGCTCTGTATGGCCGACTCGCTCGCGGACCTGAAAGAGCGGCTGGCGCGGATGATCGTCGCCTACGACGCCGAGGGCGACCCCCTCACCGTCGACGACCTCGGCATCGAGGGGGCGATGGCGATGCTCCTGAAGGACGCGCTCCGCCCCAACCTGGTCCAGACCATCGAGGGCTCCCCCGCCTTCGTCCACGGCGGCCCCTTCGCCAACATCGCCCACGGAACCAACTCCCTGCTGGCGGACAAACTCGGCCTCGCGCTCGGCGACTACCTCGTCACCGAGGCGGGCTTCGCAGCCGACCTCGGCTTCGAGAAGTTCGGCAACATCGTCTCGCGCCGGGGCGTCGCGCCCGACGCCGTCGTGCTCACCACGGCCGTCCGGTCGATGAAGTATCACGGACTGGACATGTGGCCGGTCGACTACGACGAACTCAAGGAGCCGAATCCCGACGCGGTCCGGGCGGGGATGGTAAACCTCGACCACCACGCGGGCATCATCGAGCAGTTCGGCGCCCCCTTCGTCGTCGCGATCAACCGCTTCCCGACGGACACGGACGCGGAAATACAGGCCATCGTCGACCACTGCGAGCGGGAGGGCTACTCCGTGGTCGTCTCCGAGGCGTTCGAGGAGGGCGGCGAGGGCGCGGCGGACCTGGCCGAGACGGCCAAATCCCTCGCGGACGAAGACAGCGAGTTCGAACCTCTGTACGACCTCGACGCGAGCCTGGAAGAGAAGATCCGAACGGTCGCCACCGAGGTGTACGGCGCCGAGGACGCACACTTCACCGAGGACGCACAGGACGACCTCGAGCGACTGGAGGAGCAGGGCTACGGCGACATGCCCGTCTGTCTCTCGAAGACCCAGCACTCGACCACGGACGATCCAACGCGGAAGGGCGCGCCGGCGCTCGACTGGACGCTCACGGTACGGGAGTGCTACCCCGACGCCGGTGCCGGCTTCGTCGTCGTTCTGACTGGCGACGTACTCACGATGCCCGGCCTCCCGGCCGAACCCGCGGCCGAGGGGATGGACGTCGACGCGGACGGCAACATCAGCGGGCTGTTCTAGGCGTCTCCCGACGCTCGGCGCTCCGTCGAGTGGACGTTCCGGCACGTCCCGATCCCACGACGGAAGGAAAAAGATTACCACAGTCCGATTCCAGTATTACCACGTCCGCCGGTCAATGGAGGCACCCCACACGTCGAATTATCGTCGTGCCGGTGGACATTGATCGCCGATCGTAGATCGTGGCGTCCCCCCCTGCCACGATCTCTCCCCCCTTTCTACCCCGGCGAACGGAGCAGCCCGTCCGTCTCCATGTGGCACGTTCAAGAGCGTCGCGGCCGTAGCCGGGCGCGTGTCAGAGAACGATCCGACCGTCTCCTGTGAGCGGTGTGGTAGACAGTGGGAGCTGTCGTACGAACTCGACGAACTGATGGCGGGCAATCGGGCAGTCGAACAGTTCGCGCTGGATCACGAGCGACACACCGGCCACTATCCGGACGGCGTGTCGACGTGGCGGGCGACGTGTCGACAGTGTCCGGACGGCGTCGAACGACTCGCGGAGGGCGCCGCCCGGCGCTGGGCGCACACGCACGCCCGCCACACCCGCCACGACGTGACGCTCCACCACGCTGAGACCGACGAGACCACCCTGATCGAGGACACGGACCGGAGTAGCGCGTGAAACGGAACCGATAGCCGACCACGAGAGTGCGTGCGACGGTACTCAAACGCTCCGAAACCGCGGATCGCTCTCCCACCGGTAGCCACACGCCGAACACGCGGCGAACTCGGTGTCGCTGCGCGTCTCCGGGTAGAACGCCGCGTCGTCGATCCGCCCTCCGCAGTCCGGGCAGACCGCGTGATCGGGGACGAGGACGCCCTTGAACGCCGTGTGACACCCCGGACACGTCACCTGCTCGTCCGGGCCAACGCCCTCGATAGTCGCGTCGCACTCGGGACACGTGTACCGACGGGTCGGGCCGTCCCCGCCGTACTCGGTGTCGGGGTCGGTCCAGTCGAGGTCGGTGGCGTCCGCCCCGTCGCCGTCGTCACTCTCGAATCCGAGCCACCCAAGCACCCGTCCGAGCATGAATCGGGATACGGCGCCGACGACTAAACGATTCGGGCGGGGGCCGTCCGACGGCTTTTCACCCGCGGCCGCGAGGAACGCCCATGATCCCGCTCGTCCACGACTTCGACGGCGAGACGGTGCTGGTGTTCGGCGGCGGCGCCGTGGGTGCGCGGAAAGCCCGGCGGTTCGCCCACGAGGCCCGCGTCGCCGTCGTCAGCCCCACGTTCGTCGACGCCGACTTCGGCGACAGCGAGTTCGTTCGCGCCGCGCCGGCGCCCGAGGACGTGCCCGCGTGGCTCGACGCCGCCGACCCAGCTCTCGTCGTCGCTGCCACCGACGACGACCGGCTCAACGCCGCCATCGCGTCGGCGGCACGGGAACGACGCGTCCTCGTCAACCGCGCGGACCGCAGCGGCGACAGGGACCGAGGAAGCGTCGTCGTCCCCGCCACCGTCGACGACGGGCCCGTGACCGTCGCCGTCACGACGGACGGAACCAGCCCCGCGGTGAGCCGACACCTGCGCGAGGAACTGGAGTCCGTCGCCGACGGCGCGGGGCTGGTGGCGACCGTCGTTGGCGACCTGCGAACCGAACTCAAGGAGCGAGGCGTCGACCCGGAGCAGCGGCGGGCGGCGATCCGCGCCACGGCGTCGGACCCGACGGTGTGGGCGGCCGCCCGCGACGGGAGCGAGGAGCGCGTCCGCGAGGCCGCCGACCGGGCGCTCGACGCCGTACTGTCCGGCGGCCCGTGACTACCAGTCGACGCTCAGACTGCCGTCGCCGTCGGGGTCGGGTGCGAGTTCCTCGTCGGTGCGCCGGTCGATGACGTGGATGACGCCGCGGCCCTTCTTCGCCGGGCACACCTCGGCGGCGCGGACGTTGTGGTCCAGGTCGTCCTCGGCGACGTAGTACGTCTTCGGGCGCGCCAGCCCCGTCTCGAGGTCGAGATCCCAGTTCGCGGACACCTCGGCGCATTTCCCCGTCCCGATGCACTTGTTGGCCTCGAAGATGATCTTGTACGGCTTCTCCGCGACCGGCGGCGCGTCGGCCTCGCCGATATCGCTCGGGCGGAGCGCGTCGTCTCCCATGACTGACGAGTGGGGACGAAGAGGGAAAAACGCTCAGACGAACTGCTGTGCGTCGGTGAACAGTTACGACGATTCGTATCAGAACGCGCGGAGGTCGTCGAGCACTGCGGCTGCCGAGCCGTCGCCGATAGCCGTGCGCGCGGCGGCGAGGCCGTCGTCCAACGAGTCGGCGTCGCCGCCGGCGTAGATGCGGACGGCGGCGTTGAGGGCGACGGCGTCGTACCAGTGGTCGGTGCGGTCGCCGGCGACCACGTCCTCGGTGAGGCGGGCGCTGTCGGCGGCCACGTCGTCGACCTGCAGATCGGCCTCCTCGAAGTCCATGCCGTAGGTGGCCGTCTCGATTTCGTAGTCCTCGAAGTCGCCGTTTGCCGACCAGTCGGCGACCTTGGTGTAGCCGGGGCGGATGTCGTCGTACCCTTCCATTCCCTGGAACATGATGACGCGGTCGAGGTCGTGGAACTCGCTTTGCTCGAACGTGTCGACCACCTTCTTCGCGAACGCGAGGTGGTAGAAGGAGCCCAGATGGACGCTCGCGCCGGCGGGGTTGGCGAGCGTCTCGACCGTGTTGACGAACGTGCGCACGCCCATCTGATCTCGACGGTCGAACAGGTCGTCGACGGCGGGGTTGAAGGCGGGCTGGTAGTAGAACCCGAAGCCCGTGTCGTCGACCATGTCAGCGGAGTCACGGGGCGTCAGTTCGGTCGCCACGCCGAGTTCGTCGAGAACGTGCTTGTACGCGTCCTGTTTCTGGGTCGGGACGCGGTCGCCGGAGTGAGTAACGACGGGCGTCCCGGCGCCGGCGGCGACGACACCTGCGGCGACGCCGAGGATGGCGGTCCGGCTCTTGCCGTCGTAGTTGGCGCCGCAGTCGACGGGATCGGCGTCGGGGGTGGCGTACTCGGCGCGCTCGCACATCTCGTCGGTGAAGGCCGCGAGTTCCTCGGCCGTGTTGTGCTTCCAGCGGTTGGCCAACCAGAAGGCGCCGAGCGTGATGGGATCGGGGTCGCCGTCGAAGATGCGGCGCATGGCCTCGGCGGCCTGTTCGCGGGTCATGTCCTCGGCGGATTTGGTGCCCGAGCCGACCACCTCGGTCATCAGGCGCTTGAGCGGCCAGCGCTCAGTCACTGTCGGTCACCTCCACGACGCCCTCGGTGCCGCCGAGGAGGGGGGCGTCGGCCAGCGCGTCGGCGCCGCCGAGACAGTGCATGACCGTCTCACGGACGCCGACCACCTCGCCGACGACGGTGACAGCGGGGGGTTCGACCCCCGCCTCGTCGGCACGGTCGACGATGGTGTCGAGCGTCCCCGTGACGACGCGCTCGTCCGAGAGGGTCGCGCGTTCGACCATCGCGACCGGCGTCGACGGATCGACGCCAGCCGCCCGGAGCGCGGCCGCATTGTCGGGGAGTCGTCCCACGCCCATCAGGATCACCAACGTCCCGCCGGTGGTGACGAGGCTCGACAGGGCGTCCCAGTCGAGGGCACTATCGGGCTTCGTGGGGTCCTCGTGGCCCGTGACGACGGCGAGCGTCGAGGCGTGATCGCGGTGGGTCGGGGGGATGCCGGCGACGCTCGGTCCCGCGACGGCACTCGTGATCCCCGGCACCACCTCGAAGGGGACGCCGTGGCGGGCGAGGTGTTCGGCCTCCTCGCCCCCGCGGGCGAAGACGGTGGGATCCCCGCCTTTCAGGCGGACCACCTCGCGACCCGCGCGGGCCGCCTGCACCAGGCGTTCGTTGATCTCCGCCTGCGGCGTGCGTTCACCGTCGGCACGCTTGCCGACGTTCTCGACGCACACCCCGTCGGGGATGGAGTCGACGATGCCGTCGCCCACGAGCGAGTCGTGGAAGACGACGTCGGCCGAATCGAGCAGTCGCCGGGCCTTCACCGTCAGGAGGTCGGGATCGCCCGGCCCCGCGCCGACGAGATACACCGTGCCGGTGGTGGTCGTGCTCATGGTTGGGTTTCGTCCACTCGGTCCGCGGCCTTCTGTAGTTCGGTCGCGAAGGTGCGCGCCTCGTCGGCCGAGAGCGTCACGCGGTCCGCGTGCGGGGTGACGTTCTCGAGTTCGGTGTTGTCGAGTTCGAGTTCGAGCGTGATCTCCTCGGGCGCCTCCCGGGCCGTCCGGACGTTGAGCGTCGCGAACGCCTCTTCCTCGAAGCCGTGGCCCTCGACGTGTCCGTCGAGCAGGTCGAACGTCGTGAAGGCGTTGACCTTCAGCACGCGGTCGGCCATATTAGTCGTCCGAGGGGAGCGGTTCGCCCTGCCCGTTCGTCGGCGCGGGCGAGGCGTCCATCGCCGTGTCCTCGGCGTAGGGGTACCACGTCAGCTTCGTGTTGCCGAGATAGGGGTCCTCGTAGCTGGTCTCCTCGGACTCCGCGAGGTTGGCGAGTTCGTCCTCGTCGCGTTCGGCGACGAAGTCACGGAAGGACTGCTCGGGGCTCTCCCGCTCCGCCTCGAAGGCGTCGAGCAGGTTGGCGATGTAGCCCGGAACCTCGTCGGCAGGGACGCGCATCTCTACCCAGTCGGCGAAGGTCGGGTTCTCGCCGAGGCCGCCGCCGAGGCCGACGTCGAACGCCTCCACGGCGTCGCCGTCCTTCCGCGTTTTCATGCCGCGCAGGCTGATGTCGGCGATCTGTGGCTGGGCACACGACGCGGTACAGCCCGAGAGGTGGATGTGGAAGTCGTTGACGCCCTCGGGGAGGTCGACGTTGTCCCGGAGCCAGCGCCCGTACCGGACCATCCGGTTTTTCGTCTCGACGATAGAGAGCGAGCAGTACTCGGTGCCCGTACAGGCGATGGAGCCGCGCATGAACGGGTGGGGCTCGGGCGAGTGTTCCGCCAGCAGATCCTCGTCGAGGAAGTCGTCCAAGTCCTCGTCGGCGATGTCGCCGACGATGACGTTCTGGCGCTGGGTCAGGCCGATCATCTCGGAGCCGTAGTCCTCCGCGAGGTCGGCGAGTTCGATCACGTCGGCCGCGCCCATGCGGCCGACCAGCACGGAGAGGCCGACGAAGTTCTGCCCGTCGTGCTGGTCGTGGACACCAATGTAGTCGCCGTGGGCGTCCGAGCGGCCGGCGTTGTAGTCGTACTCGTCGCGGAGTCCCTGGCCGGCGGTCGGGAGTTCGTAGTCCATATACTCCTCTTGCAGGACCGAGCGCATCTTCTCGGGGCCCCACTCGTCGATGAGGAACTTGATGCGGGCGTTGAAGCGGTCGTCGCGGTCGCCGTAGTCACGGAAGAGCGCGGACATGCCAGCGGCGACGTCCGCGGCGTTCTCGGGGCGACAGAAGACGTCGATATCGCGGGCGAACCGCGGTTCCTTGCGGGAGAGGCCGCCGCCGACGTTCACGTTGAAGCCGGCAACCTCCTCCCCCTCTAGCTCCTTCACCGCCGGCTCGAAGGCGAGGTCGTTGATGTCGCCCTGGCCGGAGCCACGGCGGTCGCCGGTCATCGCGACTTTCCACTTCCGGGGCAGGTTGGAGTAGAGGTCGTTGCCCTTGAACGTCTCGTGCAACTCCTGGACGATGGGCCAGACGTCGATGAGTTCGTCGGCGTCGCGGCCAGCGACGGGAGAACCGACGATGTTGCGCCACGAGTCGCCACACGCCTGAATCGTCGAGAGACCGACCGACTCCAGTTCGTCCCAGATGTCCGCGATGTCCTCGACTTTGATCCAGTGGAGCTGGATCGACTGCCGGGTCGTGAAGTCGGCGTAGGCGTCGCCGAACTCGGGGTTCTCGACCGGGCCGGTGGCGTAGTCGCGGGCCACTTCCCCGACGGTTCGGAGCTGTTCCGGCGTCATTCGGCCCATCGGCGTCCCGATGCGCATCATGAAGTAGCTCTCCTGGCCCTTCCGCTGGTGGTACAACCCCCACCATTTGAACCGCTCGAACCAGGCGTCGTGTTCGTCCTCCGGGATGGCGTCCCAGCCCTCCTCCGCGAATCGGAGGAGATGGTCGCGGATCTCACTCCCGTAGATTTCGTCCTTCCAGCGCTCGACCTTGGACGGCATGAATCGCTAGAATAGGTACGAACATATACGGTGCGGCACGCCGTCAACCTTCCCCGGCTCTCCGGGGACTCGACAATATTTGCCGGTAATGTAGCCAGTCAGGGTGGTGTCGCCAGCCGATAGCGCTGGCCCGGCACGTGGACGCTTTCGGAGACGACGGCGCGGAAGACGCCGGTTTCGGGGTCGACGCGGCCGAGCGTCAGCCAGTCGGTGACGCCGCTCGCCCCACACTGGATGCACTGGCCGGCGATGCGCGCTTCCACGTCGGCACCGTCGGGGGCGACTTCGACGAACCCCTCGGCCAGAAAGTCAGCGAGCGGACACGGACAGAAATCGTGGCGAGCGAGCCGCCAGAGGTCGCTGACGTTCACCTCCCGGGAGTCGTTGACACTGACCCAGGCCCCGTCGTCGAGCTGGTGAACCGCGGTTGTCATGGACCGCCGTAGGGGGTCGACGGCGGTAAGCCCGTCGGCAGCCGTGACGTTTGCCGGTCATCTGACGGTGATTTCGGGGCGAAACGCGGACAAATCGCACGACTGCAGCCGAATCGGTGGGAAGGGCTGTCGTCACGGATACCGGAAATCCCCGCCCCAATACGGGAGAACGGGTAGCGATTACGGCCGAACACGGCCTTATACCGCCGTACCGTCTACGGATATTCGATGACCGAGAACAGCGAGGCCCTGAAGGACTCGTCGGATGCCGAGGTAGAAGCCGAGGTAGAAGCCGAAGACGCGCGAAATCATCTCTCCGACGTCGAAGCCGGTGCGGGCTGTACGGAAATCTGGGAACACCTGAGCGAGAGCCGTGACGGTGCGGATCGGGACTGATCGCTCTCTTTCGTCGTCTCACCCGACGAGCTTCTGACCGTTACTGCGGCCCACCGACGGTGAGCCACACGGCGTCGCTCCTCAGCGACCGTCGAGCACCGCCGCGACGCCCTCGCGGATCGCGGCGTGGAACCGCTCGCTCGCGTAGCGATCACGGGGGAGCGCCGGACGGTCGTCGCCGTCGATTGCGGCACTGATCGTCGCCACGGCGTCCGCGGTCGACGTGAACAGACGATCCGAGCGCCCGGCGAGTATCTCGCGTTGCCCGCCCGCGTCGGGGGCGAACGCGATCATGCCGCCAGCGACGTACTCGGCGACCGCCATCCCGAAATGTTCTGCCGGCTTGCAGTTCAGCCCGTAGCGATGGGTCGCGAGCAGTTCCTCGACCCGGTCGCGGGAGGCGTCCCGGTCGAGGTGGACGTACGGCCGGTCGGCCGCTTCGGCCGCGACGCGCCGGGCGTAGTCGGCGTAGATGGACGACGACGAGCCGACGACGTGGAGGTGGAGGTCGTGGCCCCGGGCACGGACGCCGTCGACGATGCGGATCGCCCGGAGCGACCGCTTGTCGGGCGCGAGGCGACCGAGGGCGACGACGCCGTGCTCCCGCTCCTCCCACGGCTGGGGGCCGGGAATCGGGTCGACTGGCGGGAACAGGACCGCCGGTCGCGGGCCGTAGATGTCCGCGACCACCTCGGCCGTCCACTCGGAGTTGGCGAGGAGGCGGACGTCGGCGGGGAGGGTGCGGTCGCCGACGCCGGCCAGCCGACTCCACACCGGGCCGAGGCGAGGCGTCGGTCCCGCGGTGGTGTGCCGACAGTTGAACTGCGGGAAGTGGACGTACTGGAGGGAAGGAATCGGGAGGTCGAACTCGTTGGCGGTGCTGACGGCGGCGTCGAAGTCGGCGGCGTGGCGGCGGAAGTGGCGCCGGAGCAGGACGCTCCGGGCCGCCAACTGCGGCCCGAACCGGTCGGGGAGCGCGTCGAACGCCCGACAGACGAGACGAGTACCCGGCGGCCGGCGGACGGACACCCGGGCCGCCGTGTCGAACAGGGCGTTGCAGTCGGCGAGCGACGACCGCGAGAGGGTGAACAGCGTCACGTCGTGGCACGATTGGAGCGCCTCGCAGACGTGGAGGCAGACGGCGTCGGCGCCGCCGCGACCATCGAGCGTGTTGTGGAGGACCGCAATCCGCGCCATGTCGGTTCGTCGGCGCCCGATCGACCTTATACCACCGCCTCCGGCGGGGGACTTTTCACGGCCGCACCCCGCCGACGGGTATGGAGTGTGTGCTCGTGGGATGTGGGGCGGTCTCCCGGAAGTACGCGCGGACGCTCGACGCGTCTTCGCTCTCCGTGACGGCCGTCTGCGACCTCGACACGGCCCGCGCCGAGGCGCTCGCGACCGACCTCGACGCCACCCAGTACGGCGATCTCGACGGCTTGCTGGACGCCGAGGACGTCCCCCTCGTACTGAACCTCACGGGCCACGACGCCCACGCCGCGGTGACCGAACGTGCCCTTCGCGCCGACCGCCACGTCTGGAGCGAGAAACCGCTCGCACTCGACGCCGAGACGGCGCGGGACCTCGTCACCCTCGCGGACCGCCGGAAGCGTGCGCTCGGCTGTGCGCCCATCGCCCCCCGATGCGAGGCGCAGCGACACGCCCGGGCGGCGCTCGACGACGGCCGTCTCGGGACCGTCCGGCTGGCCTACGCCCACGCCCACGTCGGCCGGGTGACCGAGTGGCACGACGACCCCGACTCCTTCCTCCGAGTTGGCCCGCTGTACGACGGCGCGGTCTACCCCCTCTCCGTCCTCGTCGCGTGGTTCGGCCCCGTCGACCGGGTCCACGTCGCCGACGCCGCCTCGCCGTGGCCGGCCCACGAGGCGAAGCGGCCGGAGCGGCCGACCCACGTCGAGGCGACGTTCGCGTTCGCCGACGGCCCGCTGGTCCGCCTGACGGCGAGTTTCTACGCCCCTCACCGGAGCCGGGAGTTCACGAGCCTCGAACTCCACGGCGACGACGGCTCGCTCTACCTCGACGACGCCGGCGACCTCGGGGGCGAGGACGGCCACCGCGTCGCCTTCGGCCGCGCGGGACGGTCGTACACGTCGATGCCCATCCAAGAGCCATCGCGCCGAACGCCCTACCTCGCCGGACCGGAGGAACTGGCCGAGAGCGTCCGCCGAGGACGACCCGACCGGACGACCGCCCGGCGCGCCGCCCACGTCGTCGCCGTCTGCAACGCCGTGGAGCGGGCGGCGGCGGACGGAGCGAGCGTCCCCCTCGACGGCCACGGCGTCTCCCGGTCCGACCGACGACGGATGGTGTGTCGTCGGGCGAACGACGCCGCCGGCCCGCCCGACGCCGCACTCCGCCTCCCGCCGATCGGGATCGGCTGTTCTCGCTACCGCGGCGGGACGTACGTCGACCGCCGTGACTCCATCGCAACGGCGCTCGACGCCGGCTACCGCCTCCTCGACTCCGCAGAACTGTACGGCAACGAGGCGCGGATCGGCGACCTGCTCGCCGCGCCGGGGAGCCCCGACCGGGAGTCGCTCTTCCTCGCGAGCAAGGTGTGGAACACGAACCACACCCACGTCGCGGAGGCCTGCGAGACGACGCTCGAAGCGCTAGGGATCGGCGCCCTCGACTGCTACCTGCTCCACTGGCCCGAGGCGTGGGAATACACCGGTCCCCTGCGCCGTCTCGCCGCGTTGCCGGTCGAGAAGCAGGAGGCGCTGACCTTCCCCGAGGACGAGGACGGCGAGCGAGCGACGGCCGACGCGTTGCTCTCGGAGACGTGGCGGCGCATGGAGGCGATCCACGACCGCGGCCTGACAGCGACGCTCGGGATCTGTAACGTCGACCGCGAGACGCTCGCACGCGTTGTCGAGTTGGCCCGGGTCCCGCCCGCAGTGGTGCAAGTCGAGTGTCACCCCTATCGCCCCCGAGACGAACTCGTCGCGTGGTGTCACGAGCGCGGCATCCGGGTTGTCGCTCACTCGCCGTTGTCGGCGCCGGGTCTCCTCGACGAACCTGCGGTCCGCGAGACGGCGGCTGGGATGGGCGTCTCGCCCGCGATGGCCGTCCTCGCGTGGAACATCGACCGCGGCGTCGTGCCCATCCCGTCGAGCACGGACGACGAACACGTCGTCGAGAACCTCGCGGCGGCGGGCCACCGCCTCACGAACGAGGACCGCGACCGACTCGCCACGCTCGAAGATCCGGAGTTCGAGCGATGAGCGGCGAGGAGCGCGTCGGGCGGCGGCGCGGGGCGGCGGCGCTGACCGCCGTTGGTGCGGCCGGGGCCGCGACGGCAGTCGGGGGGTGGACGCTCGTTGCGGGGGCGGCCGGCCACGGCGCGGCGAACCGCTGGCTCCTCGTCGCCGGCGCGGTCCTCGTCTACGAGATCGGATTCCTCGCCTACCACCTCGACCCGGAGCGAGCGGTGACGGCGCTCATCCTCCCGAATCTCGTCACGCTGGGTCGTGGGGGGCTGTACGCCGCGACGGCGGGCTTCCTGTTCGTGCCCCCGGACCCAGCGGTGCGGTGGGCGCCAGCGGTCTGTTACGGCACGGGCGTCGCCCTCGACGTCGTCGACGGCCACCTCGCACGTCGGACGGGGCGGACGACCGACCTCGGCGCGACGCTCGACCTCGCGTTCGATACGCTTGGCTTTCTGGTCGCGCCACTGGTCGGCGTCGCGTGGGGGCGACTCCCCGTCGCGTACCTCTCGCTGTCGGCCGCGCGGTACGTCTACCGCGCGGGACTCGGCTGGCGGCGACGGCGGGGACGGCCGGTCGGCGACCTGCCCGAGAGCCGGGTTCGACGGCCGCTGGCCGCCCTCCAGATGGGCTTCATCACCGTTGCCCTGGCGCCCGTTCTTCCCACGTCGGTCGTCCACCCCGTCGCCCTCGTGGTCGCCGCCCCGTCGCTCGCGGTGTTCGGCCGGGACTATCTGGCCGTCACCGGGCGGCTGTCGCGTTCGTAGCACGGTGGGGGGCGGCAGTATGAAGTGACGCGCGCCGCTAGAGCGGGCGTGACAGGGAGCGTCGAGGGCGGTCGATCCGGGGTCGAGCCACCACCGAGCGGCCGATCACTCTACTTCGCCGGACCGGGGACGATCCGAATCGAACGGGAGGCGGTGCCCGACCCCGGCCCCGACGAGGTGCTCGTCGAGGCGCGCGTCTCCGCCGTGAGTTCGGGAACCGAACTCCTGATCTACCGGGGCGAGATGCCCCGCGGCCTCGCGGCCGACGAGAGCATCGACGCCCTGGACGGCGACCTCACCTATCCGCTCAAATACGGCTACGCGACCGTGGGCGACGTGACAGCGGTGGGCGCGGACGTCGACGACCAGTGGCGCGGGCGGACGGTCTTCGCGTTCAACCCCCACGAGAGCCACTTCATCGCCGATCCGACGACGCTCGTCCCCGTTCCCGAGGACCTGCCGCCGTCGACGGCCGCGCTCCTGCCCACTGCAGAGACGGCGACGACGCTCGTCATGGACGGCCGCCCGCGGGTGGGTGAACGGGTCGTCGTCTTCGGTGCGGGGATGGTCGGCCTCGTGACGACGAGTGTCCTCGCCGAGTTCCCGCTGGAACGGCTGACGGTCGTCGAACCCGTGGCACACAGACGGGAGATGGCAGCGGCGCTGGGCGCCGACGAGACGCTCACGCCCGCCGACGCGGCGCGGATCGGTGACCGGGGCGATCCGGCGGGCGCCGACCTGGCGTACGAACTCTCCGGCCAGCCGACGACGCTGGACGACGCCGTCGACGCCGTCGGCTACGACGGCCGGATCGTCGTCGGGTCGTGGTACGGGCGGAAACGCGCCGAAACCGACCTCGGTGGCTTCTTCCACCGCAACCGGATCGACATCTCGTCGAGTCAGGTGAGCACGCTCGCTCCCGACCTTCGGGGGCGGTGGACGAAAGAACGACGGCTGGAGGTGGCGTGGGAGCGCCTGCGCGACGTGGCGGCGGATCGGCTGGTGACCCACCGCATCGCCTTCGAAGACGCCACGGAAGCCTACCGACTGCTCGACGACGGACCGGAGAACGCGCTGCAGGTGTTGCTGACCTATAGTAACGATTGAAAGTCGTCGGCCAACTGATCGCAGGACGGCGTGCGATCGGCTGTGCGAACAGTTGCGATCGGTACGATACGAGTAGGGTATAAGTCGATCGCCTGCCACGAACGGGTATGTACCGGCTCTCGGTCTCGCGGGACTTCGTGGCGCAACATTTCCTCACGGTGCCCGATCCCGGCCCCGAAGGCGAGGTGCACAGCCACCACTTCGAGGTGGCCGTCCGCCTCGCCGGGCCGGATCTGAACGAGTACGGCTACCTCGTCGACATCGACGCCGTCGACGCCGCGCTGGACGAACTGGAGGCCCGGTATCGCGACGCCCTCCTCAACGACCTACCGGAGTTCGAGGGGCTGAACCCGAGCGTCGAGCGGTTCGCTCGCCTGTTCGGCGACCGGTTCGTCGAGCGCATTCCGACCGACGTGCCGACGCGGCTCACCGTCCGCATGTGGGAAGACGAGGACGCGTGGGCGAGTTACGAACGGGCGCTGTGATGGGCTACGACGGGCGGTATCTCGAGGCGAAACGCACGGTCGACGACCGCGCCATCGACCGCCGGGTGCGCGACCGGCTCCTCGACGAACTCCCCGCTGCGCCGCGGATCGTCGAGGCCGGTGCCGGCACCGGCGCCACGGTACCCCGACTGCTCGACTGGGACGTCACCGCCGGCGAGTACCGGGGCATCGACCGCGACGGCGACGTGATCGACCTCGCCCGAGAGCGGCGGGCGGCCGAGTGCGACGGCGCCCCGACCGAAGCGGGGTTCCGAGTCGACGATCTGCGCGTCCGGTTCGAGCAGGGGGACGCACTCGCCGCCGAGGTGGACGCCCCCGCGGACCTCGTCGTCGCGCAGGCGTTTCTCGACCTCGTCCCGATCGACGACGCGCTGGACGCCTTCGCGGCGATGCTCCGCCCGGGTGGCGTGGTGTACGCACCGATCACCTTCGACGGCGGGACGGTGTTCCAGCCCGATCACCCGGCCGACGAAGCGGTCGTCGCGGCGTATCACGACGCCATCGACGCCGAACCGGGGCGGGACGCCCGGGCCGGGCGCCACCTGCTGAATCGGTGTCGCGAGCGCGACGGCGCCCTGCTGGCGGTCGGGGCGTCGGACTGGATGGTTTACCCCCCGTATCCCGCCGACGAGCGCTACTTCCTCGAGGCGATCCTGGAGTTCGTCGAGGAGGCGGTCGCGGGATCGGTCGATGGGGCCGACGCGTGGCTCGACGCCCGTCGGCGCCAACTCGACGCGGATCGCCTGAGCTACGTCGCCCACGGGTACGACGTACTCTATCGGCCGTGACCGACCGCACACGTCGCCGGTGGCACACGGTTGGGTGGACACTCGTCGCTGTCGGCGGCTTCGCGCTCTACCTGCGGACCGTCGGTGTCGACGCCGTCGCAGCCGCGGTCGATCGGCTCGCACCCACCGACGCCGCGGTCCTCGTTGCCCTCGGCTGGATCCCGATCCTGCTGTGGGGCGGGGCGCTCCACCTCGTACTCCGGCGGCTCGACGCACCGACGACGCTTTCGGCGTCGGTCGGCCTGTTCGCGGCGTCGAGCTTCCTGAACAACGTCACGCCGTTCGGGCAGGTGGGCGGTGACCCGGTGAGCGGCGCGCTCGTCGCGCGCGTCGAAGGCGTGCCGTTCGAGCGGGGGTTCGCGGCCATCGTGAGCGTGGGCGCGGCGAACGCCGTCGCCGTCGTCGCCCTCGGCGTCGTCGGTGCGGGCGTCCTCATCGGGACGGCCGCCGTCGATGACGCCCTCCTCGTAGCCGTTGGGGCGGGGACGGTGGCCGCGGCGGCGCTGGGTGTCGTCGCCGTCGTCGCGTGGCGCCGGCGTGAGCGGGTAGTCGACCGGATCGGCAGTGCGCTGGGGCGCCTACTGGATCGAATCGGCCGTTGGCTGCCGGGCGTCGAACCGCCAGCACGGAGCGCGGTCGTCGCGCGTGGACGAGCGTTCGTCGCGGCGCTGGAACGGGTGGGCGACTCGCGGCGACGACTCGTCGTCGTCCTCGCTCTCGGCGTCGCCGGGCATCTAGCGGTGGCGACGACGCTGTGGCTGTCGCTCGCGACACTGGATGCACCAGTCTCGCTCGCGCAGGTGTTGATCGTGGTACCCGTCGCCAGACTCGCAGGGGCGTCGCCGACGCCGGGCGGGACGGCGAGCGCCGAGGCGCTCCTGACGGGGTTGCTCGTCGCCGTCGGCGGCGTGGGGGTGCCCGTCGCCGCCGCCGCGGCGCTGGTCTACCGCTCCGCAGCCTTCTGGATTCCGACGCTCGGCGGCGGGGTCGTCACCGCACTCCTCGTCGTGACGAGTGGGGCGGCCTACGACTCCCGGCGGTAGAGAACGACGAGGACGGCGATCAGCGCGACCTGCACCACCTTATCACCGATACCGCCGGGGTTGAGCACGTCCGGCCAGTTCAGCGCGAAGTAGAGGGAGACCTGGATGCCGGTGAAGGGGATGCCGACGAGATAGAGGAGGCGGCGACGGAAATCGAACAGGAGCAGAAGGATGGCCACCAAGAAGGCGATGCCCGCGAGGACGAAGCTCACGCCCTGGAGGGTGTCGAGGGCGAGGATGCCGAAGTAGAGGTGAACCGCGCCCGTGACGACTGCCAGCACGATACCGAGCCAGTGGAGCCGGGTGAGCGACGCCGTGTCGACGGTGGAGCCGGACATGGGTAATGATACCGCATCACGAGATAAAGTCGGTTGGGGCGGGCGGGGCGCTTATGCGTCCCGGGGCCCACGAACGCGGGTATGGGAATCGAGTACGTGCGGCGGGCGACGGCGCCGGCGATATCGGTCGTCGTCCCGTCGGTGCCGGCGTACGATCACGAACCGACGATAGCGTGTCTGGAGGCGCAGGATCTCGACGCCCCCTACGAAATTGTGTTGGTCGACGACGGGACGGTCGACCGCTCGGTTGCTCGCAACCGGGGGCTGGAGGCGGCGTCGGCCGACGTGGTGGCGCTCACGGACGACGACACGCGGCCGCCGGCCGACTGGCTGGCGACGGCGCTGGCGGCGTTCGAGGCCGCTCCCGATCTAGTCTGCCTCGAAGGGCCGGTGTACGGCGGGTGTCGGAGCTTCGGCGCCCGGCACTACGTCGGCTGTAACCTCGCCACCAACCGAGACGCGGCGCTCAGGGTCGGCGGCTTCCGGTCGGCGTTCTCCGAGTGGCGCGAGGACGTGGAGTTCGGGTGGCGGATGGAGGCGGAAGCCGACGGCCACTGTCGGTTCGAGCCGTCGTTTCGGATGTGTCACCCGGAGGTGCCACGGACGGCGTTCGATTCGGGGCTGGAGCAGCAGTTAAAACGCGAGTATCCGGAACGGTACGACGAGGTGATGGACGTGACGGTGACCCGGCGGTGCTACCGGTGGGCGCGGGCGGCGGGGATCACGCAGCCGATACAGCGAGTTCGGAACGAGATCGGACGGCGGCTCTGGGGGGAGTGTCGCGGGACAGGGCGGCGCTGACTCTCCTCGATCGGATGTCGTGGACACCGTCCTTCGATCGAAGGTCGTCGCTCAGCCGATGGCACGCAGTCCTGCGATCGGAGCGGCAACCAGTTTCGATCGCGACTAGCGGCGCCGGGGGTTGCCGCCGTACATCGAACAGTCGGCGAGAGGGGTCCGAAGCGCGGCGACGACGACGAACGGAATCATCGCCGTGGCGGCTTTGGCGGCGGCAGCGGGACCGAGCAGGTGACTCGCCGCGGCGACGACGGCAACCGTCGCAACCATCACGGCGCCAAGTACTACCCGAGCATCGCTCGCGTGTCCCCCCGGTCCTGGACCCCATTCGTTTAGATCTGCAGCGGCCATTGGTCTGGCTGCAAATTATGGCTGGACCCGAATATATTTAACGAGGTAATTATCGACTATGATTAAAAGGGATGATCCTGAACAATACTGCCGGTAAAGTAAATGAATATTGCTGAAGGATTTGGCGGCGCAGGGGCTCCAGGGCCGGGTGGTCGACGGTGCGGCGGCGATCAGGGGTCGAAGTTCGCCATGTAGTTGGTGTGGAGGCGGTAGAACAGCAGCATGCCGCCGATCCAACTGAGGATGCCGTAGGCGACGTAGGCGAGATCGGGGAGCTCCAGATAGAAGTACATGTACGAGCCGATCAGGAGATAGACGACGACGAAGACGCCGAGAATACGGATGCCACGACCGGAGACCTGCTGTTTCGGATTGTCCATAGGAGGGATGAGCGCCGCCTTCAGGTGATTCTTTCTCTGTCCGCCCACGCTTTAAATATGAAAGTTCATGCAAAATATGCGCGGGGCGTCGACACTATATGAGGGTGAGGTCAACGACCGGTATGATCCGTGTAGGCGTAAATGGGTACGGGACCATCGGTAAGCGAGTTGCCGATGCAGTGGATTCGATGCCGGATATGGAGCTCGTCGGCATCGGCAAGGCCAGTCCGAACCACACGGCGGACGCGGCCGCAGAGCGCGGCTACGACATCTACGTCCCCGACGGGCGGCAGGACCGCTGGGAGGACGTGGGGATGGACGTCGCGGGCGACATCCACGACCTCATCGACGCGAGCGACATCGTCGCCGACGCGACGCCGGCCGGGATGGGCGCGGAGTATCGCCCCATCTACGAGGAACACGACACGCCCGCTCTCTTCCAAGGCGGCGAAGGCGCGGACGTGGCCGAGGCGAGTTTCACCGCCCGTGCCAACTACTCCGAGGCGACCGACAAGGACTACGTCCGGATCGTCTCCTGTAACACGACCGGCCTGAACCGGATGTTCGCACCGCTCCACGAGGAGTACGGCGTCGAGCGCGCGTCCATTACGCTCGTCCGCTGTCGCGGCGAGCACGCGGTCATCTCCGCGGACCCGGTCGGCCTCCCCTCGCACCACGGCCCGGACGCGCTCGAAGTGATCCCCGATATGGGGCCGGTCATGACGATGGGGATGAAGGTGCCGACGGTTCGCCACCACTTCCACGGGATCAACGTGGAACTCGACACGGAGCCGAGCGCCGAGGAGGTCCGCGACCTGCTCGCCTCGCAGTCGCGCATCCACGTCGTCGACGGCGATCTGGGGATCGACTCCGGCTGGGAACTGCAGGAGTTCGCGCTGGACCGCGGCCGCGACCGGATGAACCTCTACGAGAACCAGATCTTCGAGGACTCCATCAGTATGGACGGCCCGCAGCTCCACCTCTTCCAGTCTATTCACCGCGAGAGCGACGTGGTGCCGGAGAACGTCGACGCCATCCGGGCGATGATGGGTGACGCCGACGCCGAGGAGAGCATCGCGCTGACGAACGAAGTCATGGGCATCGGCGACATCTAAATGACGGCAAACGAGACCGAGACAATCGACGAGGAGTTGGAACCGGGAACGGAGCTCACGTCCGGCTACGGATCGAGTCCGGGCGTCGCGACGGGTCCCGTGAAGATCATCGAGGACATCGAGGAAGCCGACCGGATCGAGGAGGGCGACGTGATCGTCACCGAGATGACCGCACCGGACATGGTGCCGGCGATGAAGCGCTCGGCGGGCATCCTTACCGACGAGGGCGGGATGACCTCCCACGCGGCCATCGTCTCCCGCGAACTCGGCGTGCCGGCCATCGTCGGTTGTGGCGACGGGACCGACGTGCTCACCGACGGCCAGCGGATCACGCTCGACGGTCAGAAGGGAACCGTCGTCGTCGCGGAGCCGGACGCCGGGGACGTCGAGGACGCCGACCCGGAGGGGAGCCGCGACGTCGAGAGCGGTAGCGGCGGCGCGCCGACGACGGCGACCGAGGTGAAGGTGAACGTCTCCATCCCGGACGCGGCCCAGCGGGCCGCCGACACCGGCGCCGACGGCGTCGGCCTCCTGCGACTGGAGCACATCCTGCTCTCGACGAGCAAGACCCCCGAGAAGTACGTCGCCGACCACGGCGAGGAGGCGTTCGTCAAGGAGATTTCCGAGGAGATTCGGAAGGTAGCCGAGGCGTTCTACCCGCGGCCGGTCCGTGCCCGGACGCTGGACGCGCCGACGGACGAGCTCGCGGAACTGGAGGGCGGCGAGAACGAGCCCCACGAGCACAACCCGATGCTCGGCTACCGCGGCATCCGCCGGTCGCTGAAAGAGCCCGAGATGGTAAAGCTCGAACTGCGGGCGTTCAAGCGCCTGCACGACATGGGCTACGACAACGTCGAGGTCATGTTCCCGCTGCCGAACGACGCCGACGACGTACGTCGGGCGCGGGAGCTGATGGACGACGTCGGCATCGACCGGGAGAAACACGATTGGGGCGCGATGATCGAGACACCGGCCAGCATCCGTTCCATCGACGAGATCATCGACGAGGGAATCGACTTCGTCGCTCTCGGCACCAACGACATCGTCCAGTTCATGCTCGCGGTCGACCGCAACAACGCGAACGTGGCCGACCGCTTCGACGACTTCCACCCCACGATCCTGGAGGCGATGGCGGAGGTCATCGAGGCGTGTAACGAACACGACGTGGACACCACGATCACGGGTCAGTCCGGCTCCCATCCCGACATGGCGAAGTTCCTCGTCGAGAAGGGGATCAGCTCCCTCTCCTCGAACATCGACGCCGTCGACGAGGTGCGCCGGGTCGTCGCTCGCGCCGAGCGGAAACTCCTGCTCGATGCGGCCCGCGAGAGCCTCGACGACGACGAAGCGCGGATCGACTGAGCGCGATCACCAACGGTTTTTTTCCAGGGCGACACTCCGCCGAACGCCGGCGTGCGTCGAAACGCCGACCCGATCGTTCCCAAGGCATTTCGACCACGCAGCCAGTCGTGTCCGCCCAGTCGCCCGCTCTCGTCGTCCGGCCCGCCGCCGCTTCGAGCGATACTCGTCGTCGCCCTCGGGGTTCTTCGTCGTCGCCAACGGGGTGTATCTCTACCTAGACGGCAGTGATGGGGGCGCGGACCACCGGTACTCGACGAGGCGCACGCAGCCGACGACGTAAGCTTCGTCGAACTGCCGGCAGGGGTGATCGAGGGCGTCGTGGACCTGCACGGTGGTGCGGCGGATCCGTACGGAGGGACCGCTGCGCTCGAGGACGGGACGCTCGTCTGGTACGGCGGGCGACGCGTCGGGAGAGACGGGAGCGTCGCCACTGGCGAGATGAGTCGATCGAAGAAGGCACGGTCGGGCGTCGTCGCCCGAGACGGTCCCGGCCGGTTACAGGCCGAGGAGCGTCTGGATCGTCTCGAGCGAACCGCGTGCCTCCCAGAGACCGGACAGGATCATGACCACGCCGGCGAAGACGGCGAGAGCGACAGCCCAGGTGCGAACCGGGGAGAGGGAGTCAATGTCGATCTCGAAGGACATGTACATCACGGCGAGGTACATGAGCCCGATCGCGGGGGCGAACAGCGCACCCGAGAGGGCAAAGAGAATCAACGGCGCCTCGATGAAGAGATTCAGCGAGAGCGGGATCACCGCGAACAGGACGATCGTCAGCCGGAAGACGGTGTCACGGGTGATGTCGTAGTTGTCGAACAGGCCATGGAGCGCGAAGGCGTCCTCCCAGAGCCGGGACATCCCGTACATCGGGCCGATCAGCGTCGAGAACAGCGCGGCGACGGTGGTCAGCAGGAACAGCACTGCGGACCACTCGCCGAACTGCGTCGTGAAGATGGCCGCCATCTCAGGAATGACGGTGAAGCCGCTGGGCTGGACGCCCTGCACGTGCAGGGTCGCGGCGGCGGCCGTCCACATGAAGAAGGAGAAGACGGCCAGGATGGCCGACGAGAGCAGGTTCTGCCAGAGGACGATATCGCCCCAGCCCTTGAGGCGGTCGATCTCCTCGTCGGTGAGGTCGTACTTATCGATCTCGACGCCGTTGTCGAGCGGTTCGAACATCCCCATGACCTTGTCCTTCGCGAACCAGACGTAGGAGACGGTCGGGCCGAAGCCGGCACCGATCCAGCCGAACATCGTGAGGATAAACGCCATACCGCCGACGCCCAGCCCCTCGACGCGGCCGGGTATGGATGGCACGAGGCCGGACGCGAGGTTCGGCGCCCAGACGCCCGCGGTCCGGAGCGAGACGAACGCGATGAGGATCAGGAAGACCCACAGCAGCGAGGTCGCGATCTTCTCGATCAACCCGTACGATCGCATGCCGACGACGAGAAGGCCGGCGACGACCGTGATGAGCATCCAGCCGGTGTTGCCGATGGCCGGGACCAACGAGTTGAAGGCGCCGGCGGTCTCCCCGAGGTGACCGGAGAGACCGATGGCGTAGATGATGCCCCCCAAGAACACGTAGTAGAAGATCCACTTCAGCGACCAGCCCTTCTCGTAGAGGGCGTCGAGGAACGTGTCGCCCGTCATGACGCCGTATCGGACGAGGTAGTACTGGCCGAAGATCTTCGTAAACGTGATCAGAGGAATGAGCCAGATGCCCTCCATTCCGAGGTAGGCGCCGCCGAGCGGGACACTCAGCACCTCACCGCCGCCGATCTGGGAAGCAGTGAACACCCACGCAGGCCCCATGTAACTGAGGAACTCCTTGAGCGACGACGGCGGCTCCGAGATCCGGGTTTCGGTCGCGTCGGCCGTCTCGGTACTCATGTCGAATCACCGTCCGTACCGGTGTGGCCGCGGGTCCGCGAACCTGGCTGAAGTTGATCGATACGCCCCGGAGTGCCGAGATAGGTCGGCGTGAAAGTGAGTCGTGGTGGTCTCTGCCGCATGTCCAACCCAGTGAAAGACGGTAAACATGGTATAAATGAGGAAAGGCGCACTTTTTGCATGATTTATCATGAAGTCCATATTCTTTAAGGTCATTAAAGACGTTCTGGCGCCGACTAATCAGCAGACGTAGCGGTGAGTCGTCGGACGGCAGGAACGGCGGAACGGGAGGGGGATAGTAATGAATGACGCGGTCGAAAGCGCTTTAATTATTGTTAGGAATTACTGATACCATGGTGATACTGACAGCCATTGACAGAGACCCCGGATGCAAGGGGGTCGTCGAAACGGCGTACGATCTCTCGACGAGCATGGACATGGAGCTGGTGATCCTCCACGTCGTGCCCGAGGACGGGAACGAGGAGAAGGCCCGTCAAGAGATCGAGGAGATCGTCACGTCGGTTATCGGGACACTGGAGGGCGTGGATCTCCGGATCATGCCGGAACAGACCCGGCGCGACCTGCCCACGGGGCGGACGGCGAATCATATCCTGCAGGTGGCCGAGGAGATCGAGCCGGACTACATCGTCATCGGGTCGCGCAAACGGACGGGGCTCGGGAAGATCCTGCTCGGCAGCGTCTCCAAACTCATCCTGGCCAACGCTGACGTGCCCGTCGTGACGGTCGAGCAGAAGCGGCGAGCCGAAGCGGAGTAGGTCGGGAATGCCGGACTCCCTGTATGGGGTACTATTCTGACGGCTGTCTGTCGCCGCGAGCGGCGAACAGGAGGAACCCTCCACCGCCGAGGGCGGCGGCCACGCCCGCGACGACGAGGAGTACGCGGTAGCCCACGACGGTGCTCGCGAACCCGAGGTCGGCGGCGACGGTGAAACTGACTGGGCCGAGCGTCTGGCCGAGTCGGAGGACGCTGGTCCGCATCCCCATCATGCCGGCGCGGAGGTCATCGTCGACGAGCGTGACGACCGCGGTGTCGATGGAGGGCATCACGACGCCGAAGCCGACGCCGAAGACGAGCAGCGATCCTGCGACGGCGAGGGGCGACGGCGAGAGGCGAACGGCGAGCAAGCCGACGCCGTAGGCGACGAAACCGACGGCGACGAGCTGTGACGCCGACAGCCGGTCCGAGAGGCGGCCGTACTGCGAGGAGACGGCTGCGCTGGCGAGCGCGACGGCCGCCAGCGTGACGCCGATCCGACCGGCCCCGAGGCCGTAGGCGTCACGCAGGAGGAGCGGTAAGACGGTGAGAACGGCGCCGTAGAAGATGAAGAAGGCGGCGAAGAGCGCGACGAAGATGGCGAGCGCCCGCGGCAGCACCGCTACCGCGCGGAGGCGGTTGAGATACGTCCGTACGTCGGTCGACCGGTCGGCCTCGGGGTCGACCAGCGCCACCGTCGCGAAGAGACCGACGAGGGCGCCGACGCCGAAAAACAGGAAGGGGGCCGACCAGCGGAGGCCGGCGAGCGCGCCGCCGAGCAGGGGGTAGAAGGCCGCGCCGGTGCCAATAGTGCTTCCGTTCACCCCCATCACGGCGTCGCGGCGGGGGCCGTCGTACACGTCGCCGATGAGTGTCACCGCGAGCGTGATGAGCGCGCTCGCACCGATGCCCTGGAAGAAGCGGAGGACGATCACCTCGACGAAGGTACGGGCGAAGGCGACGCCCACGCCCGCAACGGCAAACAGGAAGAGCAGGGGGACGACGACCCGACGCCGGCCGAAGCGGTCGGCGACGAGGCCGACGAAGGGCGTGACGACGATACCGGGAAGGGTGTAGGCCGTAATCACCAGCCCCACCTGTGCGTCGGTCACGCCGAAGACGGGACGGAGGTCGGGCAGGACGGGGCTGACCAGCGAAACGCCCATCACGCCCATCAGCGAGCACGAGAGAATGACATAGAGCGTCCGCGAGCGCCACGGGACGGCTGCCAACCCACGGTCACCATCGGGGTCCGACACGGTGACAGCGTGAGGCCGCCGTCGTCTTATACCTAGTACTGTTCGGCGGTATCGATACCGATGACGACGCCAGCCTCGTCGGGACCGAAGCGGTCGTCGGCGCCGACGGCGGTCGCGAAGAGGAGGCGTGCCTGCTCGGTGTGGACGAGACGGACGGCCGCCGCCATCGACGGATCGAAGTCGAACTCGTCGAGCATGGCCGTCCACTCGTCGCGGTCGATCCGATAGGCTCGCGTCCCCTCGACGGTGACGTAGTCGGCGGTGCGTTCGAACGCGGCGTGGCGGCCCAGCAACTCCGGGTCGAGGCAACGGAGCGCGTCCACGATGGCCGACGGCGTGGGGTCGACTCCCCGGGCCACCCGCTCGACGACCGCGCCGGTGATCGGTACGTCGCCGGTCTCGACCGTCGCATCGTTCGACATATGTCAACTATTGTCACGGTTGGCTCTTCGCTCTTTCGGCGGGCCGAACGTTCATGCGAGGCGGGGTGTTACGGACGGTACGGGGCGAATCGAACGCCCGCCAACCCATGACGACGCTACGCGCCGAAGACCTGGAGTTCGAAATCAAGGGGAAACGCATCCTCGACGGGGTGTCACTCGACGTCGCGAGCGGGGAGACGGTGGCTATCGTCGGCCCCTCCGGCGCCGGTAAGTCGTCGTTGCTCCGCCTGCTCGACCGACTCGACGAACCGACGGACGGGACGGTGTATCTCGACGGGACCGACTACCGGACGATACCGCCGGAGCGACTGCGGAAGCGAGTGGGGCTGGTCCCCCAGAATCCGGCGCTCCGGTCGGGGACCGTCCGCGAGAACGTCACCATCGGCCCGCGTCTCCGTGGCGAGGCGATGCGGGAGGAGCGCCTGTCGGAACTGCTCGACGCCGTCGGACTCGGTGGGTACGCCGACCGGTCTACGAGCGACCTCTCCGGTGGCGAGGCTCAGCGCGTTGCCATCGCCCGGACCGTCGCCAACGACCCCGAGGTGCTCTTGCTGGACGAACCGACCGCGAGCCTCGACAGCGCAGCGGAAGCGGAGGTCGAACGCCTGCTGGCCGACCTGCTCGCATCCGGCGACCGGACGGTCGTGCTCGTCACACACGACGAGCGACAGGCCGAACGGCTGGCCGACCGCGTGGCGCGGCTTCGCGACGGACGGATCGTCGACGTGGGGACGCCCCGGGAGGTGATCACGTGATGGCCCTCCCGGATCGGCTGGCCGACCCGGTGGTGATCGAGGGACTGTTCCAGGTGGCGGCGGCGACGGCGCTCGCGGCGGTAGTGATCGGCATCTCGTCGCTTCGGGATCTGGATCTGGAGCGGGAACTCGGCGGCTCCTTCGCCCGCGGATTCGTGCAGGTGCTCGCGATGGGCGCGCTCATCGGCGCCCTCTTCACCATCCCGCTGGCCTACTCCGGCCTCCTGCTCGCCGCGATGGTCTGTTACGCGGCGTGGGAGTCACGAAAGCGAGGCGACGGCGTCCCGAACGCCTTTCGCATCTCGGTGATCGCGCTGGGCGTGGGATCGGCCGTCGTCATCGTGACCATGGTCGCGGCAGGGGCCATCGAGCGGAGCGTCCGCAACCTCGTCCCCGTCGGCGGGATGGTCATCGCGAACGCGATGAAGACGAACTCGCTCACCCTCGACAGATTCCAGGGCGAAATCGAGTCGAACCGAGACGAAATCGAGGCCGTCTTGGCGCTCGGCGTCCCGCCCGAACGCGCCATCTCGGCGTTCGTCACCGAGTCGGTGCGCGCGTCGCTCATTCCCGTCGTCGACGCGATGCGGACGCTCGGGCTGGTGTACATTCCCGGGATGATGGCAGGGATGATTCTCGGCGGCGAGAACCCCATCTACGCCGCCGAGTACCAGTTCGTCATCATGGGGATGATCTTCGCCGCCGGCGGGCTGACCAGCATGACGGCCAGCCTCCTGCTCGGTCGGGCGGCGTTCACCGACGCGGCCCAACTCCGGCGGTTCGAGGCGAGCAACCCGACACTGCTCGCGACGCTCAGGTTGGCGCTACGCGGGCGCTAGCCGATTACTTATCTGCACGCTCCCCCAGGGAGTACGTGAAGATGGGCACCAGAACCGAATCGATCCGAGTGCTCCACGTCGACGACGACCCCGCGTTCGTCGACATGGCCGCGACGTTTCTCGAACGCGAAGACGACCGGATCGAAGTCGTCACCGCGACGGACGCGGACAAGGGGCTGTCGATCCTCGATGGGACGACGGTCGACTGTATCGTCTCCGACTACGACATGCCAGGACGAAACGGGATCGAGTTTCTCGAAACCGTTCGCGAGACGGACGACGACCAGCCGTTCGTCCTCTTCACCGGCAAGGGGAGCGAGGAAATCGCCAGCGACGCCATCTCGGCGGGTGTGACCGACTACGTCCAGAAGTCAACCGGGAGCGAAAGATACGAGATGCTGGTCAATCGGATCGTGAATGCAGTCGAGGCGGCGCGGACGCGGGCACGAGCGGCCAGACAGGAGCACGTCAACACGCTGATTCGGGAACTCAACCGTCGCCTCGTCGCGGCCGAAACCGTCGACGAGATCGAATGCGCGGTCTGCCGGACGCTCACCAACGCCGCCCAGTTCCGGTTCGCCTGGATCGGCGAACCGAACGACAGCGGCGAGATAATCGCGCGCACCTCTGCCGGTGACGCCGCCGCCTATCTCGACGAGGTGACGATCTACTGCGACGATCGACCCCGGGGACAGGGGCCGGCCGGCCGGGCTATCCGGACGGGGGAGCACCAGGTCGCACGGATCATCCGGGACGATCCCACCTTCGGACCGTGGAGCGACGTGGCCGACCGGTACGGCTACGAGTCGGTGACCGTCGTGCCCCTGTCGTACGGCGGCGGCCGGGACGGCGTCCTGGCGATCTACGCCGATCAGCCCGACGCCTTCGACGAGATCGAACTGAGCGTCCTCGAGGAACTCGGCGAGACGGTCAGCCGGGCGCTCCGGTCGGCCGAGATCCGCCGTCGCCTCGAATCACAGCGAGCGGTAGGGTCGGCACACGAAGAGCGCTACTACCGCACGCTCGCCGACGCCCTGCCAAACGGAGCGGTCGCGCTCTTCGACACCGATCTTCGGTATACGATCGTCGGTGGCGCGGTGTTCGATGACCTGTCGCTCGTGCCCGCAGAAATGGAAGGGAAGTCGCTGACTGCCGTCCACTCGGAGGCGTATCGGGAGGCCCATCTAGACCATTATCGGGCGGCGCTCGACGGCGAAACGCGGACCTTCGAGCTCACCTACGGGGACCGCTACTTCGAGGGACACGTCGCGCCGGTCCGGGACGAGAGCGGCAGCGTCGTCGGAGGGCTGGCGATGACACAGGACGTGACGGAACGGACCGATCGCCAGCGGGAACTCGAACGACGCGAGCGGGTGCTCCGCGAGACGTACGAGGTCATCGCCGACCCGGCGCTGTCGCTCACCGACGGGATTCGGGAACTGCTCCGGATCGGGACGGACACCCTCGACGCGGAGTACGGCATCCTCTCGCGACGCGACGGCGACGACCACGTCCTCGAACTCGTCTACGCCGTCGAGGACGGCGGTGACCTCGTGGAAGGGGACGCCGTCCCTTCGTCCGTGACGAACTGCGAACGGGTGCTCCGAACCGCGGAGACGGTCGTCGGCGGTGCCGCGAGCGAGGACGCCGAGTCCCCGACGCGGGCGCCCCACACCGAGCATGGCCTCTCGTGTTACGTCGGGGCGCCCGTGGTGGTCGACGGCGACGTCTACGGGACGTTCTGTTTCTACGGCGAGCAGCCACGGCCGGCGGGGGTCGATGAATGGGAGGTGACGCTCGTGGAACTGCTCTGTCGATGGGTGGGCAGCGCGCTCGACCGTCGGGAGACCAACGCCCGCCTGCGGACACAGAACGAACGGTTCCGGGAGTTCACCAGCATCGTCTCACACGACCTTCGGAACCCGATCGGCGTCCTCAGCGGGGCGCTCGAACTCGCCGAGGCGACCGGCGAGACGAAACAGTTCGACCGCTGTCGGCGAGCACTGACGCGAATGGATGCCCTGATCGAGGATCTCTCGACGCTCACCCGGGACGGCGTCGTGGTCGGTGACACCGAACCGCTGGCGCTGGGGCGGACGGCGCGGGCGTGCTGGGGGACGGTCGAAACCGACGACGCCGAGGTACGGATCGTCGATGAGGCCACGATCCGGGCGGACGAAGGCCGGCTCAGACAGGTGTTCGAGAACCTGTTTCGGAACGCCGTGGAGCATGGCTCCACGAGCCCCCGGTCGCAGGCCGGTGACGGCGAAGCCGTCGACAGCGTGGAGCACGGCTCCACGGGCAACCGGGCAGGGACCGTCAACAGCGTCGAACACGGCTCCACGGACAGTCAGCCAAAGAAAAACCATCTGATAGTTCGAGTGGGAGTGCTCCCGTCCGGCGACGGGTTCTACGTCGAAGACGACGGCATGGGGATTCCCGAGGATCGACGGGAGGAGGTGTTCGAACGGGGCTACTCGACCGCCGAAGCCGGGACCGGTCTCGGACTCGCTATCGTGGATACGATGGCCGCGGCTCACGGCTGGACGGTCGCGGTGACCGACGGGGCGGCGGGCGGCACGCGGATCGAACTCCGCGGGGTCGAGATCGGTTAGGCGGCCTCGACGGCGTCGAGGACCGCCTCGTAGTCGGGTTCGTTCGTCGGGTCGTCGGCCACCCAGCGGTACGTGACGACGCCGTCCGAGTCGAGGACGAACACGGCGCGGTTCGCGATGCCGTGGAGACCCAGGTCGGGGATGTCAGTCTCTACACCGTACGCCCGGATCGCGTCGCCGGCCATGTCGCTCACGAGGTCGAACGCCAGTCCGTTCTCCTCGCGGAAGGTACCCTGCGAGAACGGCGAGTCGGCGCTGATGCCGAGAACGGTCGCGCCGGCGCCCTCGAAGTCGGCCAGGTGCTCCTGGAAGGCGAGCATCTCGTTCCGGCAAGGCGGCGTGAACGCGCCGGGGAAAAAGGCGAGAACGACCGGGCCGTCGCCGAGATGGTCGTCGAGGTCGAACGATTCGTGCTCGGCCGTGCCGACCGTCGCGGTGAACGTCGGTGCGGTGTCGCCAGTCGAAACCATGAGTGAGGAAAGGTTCGCGGACAAAATAAAACCCGTCACGAACGCCGACGCGTGTCCGGGGTCGACGCCGCCGGTTCCCGTACCGTCGCCGACGGCGTTCAGTCCCCGATGGCGCGGTCGAGTCGGGTGCCGAGACGATCGAGCGTGTCGTCGAGGGTGATGCCGCGTTCGGTCTCCCGGAGCGCCGCCAGGAGCCGTGGATCGACCGGCGGCGAGCGGACGAAGATGGCGCTCCCGGTCGCCGTCGCCCGAAGGACCCAGCGGGCGTACCGGCGGGCGACCGCCCAGCGCACGTCCGTGAGGACGGTCGCGATCCGCCACGCCTGCGCCCGGCCCTCGATCATCGAGAACAGGGAGAACGCCTCGTCGACCCGTCCGAGCGTGGCGTCCACGTCGGCGATTCCCGGGGCGTAGTGGTCGGCTAGTGCGACCTGCTGGGCGTCGATCAGATCGGCCAGCACGTCGTTGATCGCGCGGTGGTCGGTGCGCTTGCGACGACGGTCCGGATCGATTCCCACGTCCCGGAGCGCCAGCGCGAGGTCGTAGTTGATGTGGGCGTTGATGCCGAGGAAGGCGTCCTGGACGACGAGCGCTGATGCCTCGACCGCGGTCGAGAACGCGACGATCCACGGATCGGGGACTGCGTCGAGGTCGCCACGCTCGAAGGCGAGGAAGGCGCGGCGGTAGTAGTCCGCGAAGGTGACGGTGTAGCGACGCATCCAGTCGGCGTCGGTAAACCGATCGCCCTCGATGGCGTCGCGGACGGCGGCGGTCATCCGGGTGTAGATCGTCAGAAAGACCGCCCGCCGGTCACCGGCCTCGCGGAGGTGGGTTTCGAGATCACGCAGGCGGCGAAAGGCGTCGTCCACACCGTCGAAGGGGCGCTCGATCAGGTCGACGAGCGCCGGATCGGGCGTGCGGTCCGGGACGCTGGCCGCCGGATCGGCCCGGAGCGCGTGGCCGACGGCCCGGAGCCGGCGACCGTCGAGCAGCCGCGGGAGTGTGGCGTAACCGGCCATGCGGGGACGACACAGGGCGGCGGAAAATAGCTGGCGCCGCTCACGGAACCGGCGCAACTGCTTTGTTCACCGGGGCCTGAAGCGCGAGGGAATGAGCGAGCAGATCCGGGTCCTGCACGTGGACGATGAGCCGGATTTCGCCGACCTCACCGCAAACGCACTCAAACGGGAAGACGACCGGCTCTCGGTCGAGACGGCGACGAGCGCCGCCGAGGGACTCGATCGGCTCACCGAGTCGGTCGACTGCGTCGTCTCCGACTACGACATGCCCGGGCGGAACGGGATCGACTTCCTGGAAGCCGTCCGCGAGCAGCAGCCGGCCCTGCCGTTCGTCCTCTTTACCGGCAAGGGGAGCGAGGAGGTGGCCAGCGAGGCAATCTCGGCCGGCGTAACCGAGTACTTGGAGAAAGAGAGAGGCCTCGGCCAGTACACCGTCCTCGCCAATCGGATCACGAACGCCGTCGAACAGTACCGCTCGAAGCGGGCGCTCGAATCAAGCCAGCGTCGCCTCTCGCTGTTCTTCGAACAGTCGCCCCTCGGCGTCATCGAGTGGAACGAGGCGTTCGAGGTGGTCCGTCTCAACGACGCCGCCGAAGACATCCTCGGCTACGACGAGGCCGACCTGCGCGGCGCGTCGTGGGAACGGATCGTCCCCGGGTCGGAGACGACGGCGGTCGGGAACGTCGTCGACGCGCTGTTGCAGAACCGCGGGGGCTACCAGCACGTCAACGAGAACGTCCGTGCCGACGGCGACGTGATCGTCTGTGAGTGGCACAACCGGGTCGTGACCGACGACGATAGTGTCGAACACGGTTCCACGAGCAACCGGGCGGAGGCCGACGACAGCGAGGGATCGGAGATCCCTCGGGCAGCCGGCGACACCAGCGACGGCGAGGTGACCGCCATCTTCTCGCAGTTCCAGGACGTGACCGAGCGAGTCGAACGCGAGCAGCGGCTTGAACGGAGCACGGCCCGGCTGGAAGCGCTCTTCGAGAACTCGCCCGACATGATCAACGTCCACGACACCGAGGGGAACATCATCGATCCGAATCCACAGCTCTGCGAGCGGCTCGGATACGACGCGTCGGAGCTCACCGAGATGAAGGTGTGGGACATCGACACGCGGATCGATCCGACGGAGGCCCGAGCGCTCTGGGATGGAATGTCGGTCGGCGACAGACGCCGACTGGACGGCGTCTACCAGTGCCGAGACGGGTCGACTTTCCCGGTCGAAGTCCACATCCAGCGGCTCGATCTGGTGGGCGAGGAACGCTTCGTCGTCATCAGCCGAGACATCTCCGAGCGGAAGGCGCGCGAACGGGAACTGGAGCGGTACGAGACCATCGTCGAGACGATCGACGACGTCGCACTCGTCATCGACGACGGCTGGATCGTCGAGTACGTCAACGAAACGGGACGCCGCTACGCGAGCGCATCGACCGACGACATCGTCGGGGAACCGATCGTCCGCCTCGCCAGGGAGTTCGTCGTCGAGATCGACGGCGTCGCACGGTTCGAACGGGCGCTCGAACGCGCGTTCGACGCCACGCCACCTGTCGACACACCCGAGCGCCTCGAACTCCGCGTCGACGTCAGTATGGGTGAGGTGGTGCTCGAGTACCAGTTCTCGCCGGTGTTCGACGAGGGCGAACCGACCGCCGTCGTCATCACGATGCGGGACATCACGGAACGGACCGAGCGGGAGCGGACGCTCGAAGCCACGAAGGAGCGACTCGATACGGTCATCTCGAACGTGCCGGTCGTCGTCTTTGCCCTCGACGCCGACGGCGTGTTCAGGCTGTCCGAGGGGCGGGGCCTCGAGGCGCTCGGGTGGGAGCCCAGCGAGGTTGTCGGCCAGTCGGCGTTCGATCTGTACGCGGACTACCCCGACGTGACCGCGGCGATCGAGCGCGCACTCGACGGCGAAGAGATCAGCATCGTCGAACGGATCGAGGGACGGGTCTTCGAAACCGCCTACCAGCCGGTCGTCGAAGGCGGGCGCGTCACGGGCGTGATCGGCGTCGCGACGGACGTCACCGAGCATCGAGCGCGCGAACGGGAACTCGAGCGCCAGAACGAACGCCTCGAGGAGTTCGTCAGCGTCGTCTCCCACGACCTCCAGAACCCGCTCAACGTGGCCGCGGGCAGACTCGAACTCGCGCGGGAGGCGTTCGACAGCGAGGATCTCGACGCCGCGGCACGCGCGCTCGACCGGATGGGCGAACTGATCACGGATCTGTTGCGACTCGCACGCGAGGGCGAGCGGGTGAACGAGATCGAATCCGTCGCGCTGGCGGACGTGGTCGAGGGATGCTGGCGCAACGTCGAGACGGGCGCGGCGAAACTCGTCGTCGAGACGGAGCGGACGATCCACGCCGATCCGGGGCGACTCCAGCATCTGCTGGAGAACCTGTTGCAGAACAGCGTGGAACATGGTTCCACGAGCAGTCGGCCGGAGGCCGACGACAACCGGCCGCAGGCCGGTGACGGCGAAGCCGTCGACAGCGTCGAACACGGTTCGACGGACGGGCCCACCGTGACGATCACCGTCGGCGACCTCGACGGTGGCTTCTACGTCGCCGACGACGGGCCCGGGATTCCCGAGTCGAGGCGAACGGACATCTTCGAGAGCGGCTACTCGACTGCGCCGGACGGAACCGGCTTCGGCCTCGCCATCGTCGCCGAAGTCGTCGAGGCCCACGGCTGGTCGATCAGCGTCGGTGAGAGCGAGGCGGGCGGGGCGCGGTTCGAGATCACCGGCGTCGCGGACGCGGCACAGCAGGGACCGTGATTATTTGTACGCCGACGCCTGTCGTAGACCAATGGCTTCGTTCGGATCGTCCAAGGAGTTGGGCGTCTCGACGGGGGAGTTGGATTCGCTCGTTCAGGACACCGAATTCTTCCGCTCGTTGGTCGAGAACGGCTCCGACGCTATCGTCTCCATCGACGAACACAGTACGATCCTTTACGCCAACGAGTCAGTGGAGCGGGTGTTCGGCTACCGACCCGAGGAACTGATCGGTGAGAAGTTGACCACCATCATGCCCGACCGGTTCCACGCCGAACATCTCGACGCCGTCGATCGGTATCTCGACACCGACGAACGGGAACTCGACTGGAACGACATCCAACTCCCGGCCGAGCACCGGAACGGCGAGGAGATTGCCCTCTCGATCACGTTCGAGGAACACAGCTACGAGGGTGAACGGGTGTTCTCCGGGATCATGCGCGATATCTCCGAGCGAGCGGAACGGGAGGCGGAACTCGAACGGCAGAACGAACGGCTGGAGCGGTTCGCGAGCATCGTCTCCCACGACCTGCGGGACCCGATTCAGACCGCGCGGGCGACGCTCGCCGTCGCGCGCGCCGGCGACGAGGCGGCGCTCGACGAACTCGACGGCGTCTTCGACCGGATGGAGGACCTCGTCGACGACGTGTTGACGCTGGCGAAACAGGGCCGGACGGTCGGCGAACCCGAACCTGTCGCCCTCGCGAGCGTCGTCGCGGACGCGTGGGAGACGACCGACACCGGAGGAGCGACGCTCGTGGTCGACGACGAGGTGTCGACGGTGGCGGCCGACCGCGAACGTCTCCGGACGCTCTTCGAGAACCTGTTCCACAATGCGGTCGAACACGGTGGCGACGGAGCGACCATCCGCGTCGCGGCGCTGGAGAACGGCTTCGCCGTCGACGACGACGGCCCCGGCTTCGGCGACGCGGACCCCGATCAGCTGTTCGACTACGGCTATACGACGACCGCTGACGGGACGGGGTTCGGCCTGAGCATCGTCGACGAGGTGGCGCGGGCACACGGCTGGAGCGTCACGGCGACGACCGGTGAAGACGGCGGCGCGCGGTTCGAGGTGGTGACTCGATGACCGGAGACGCGACGGTGCTCGTCGTCGACGACGAACCCCGCGTCTGTGAGGCGTTCGAACTCTGGCTCGAAGAGACCTACCGGGTCGTGACATCGACGAGCGGCGAGGAAGCGCTGGAGCGGATGGACGGCTCGGTCGACGTGGTGTTGCTCGACCGCCACATGCCCGGGATGTCCGGCGACGAGGTGCTAGCGGAGATTCGCGACGCCGGCTACGACTGCCGGGTTGCGATGGTGACGGCCGTCGATCCTGACTTCGACATCGCGGACATGGCCTTCGACCACTACGTCTCGAAGCCGGTCGACAGCGAGACGCTCGAATCCGTGATCGACCGACTGCTCGGGATCGGCCAGTACGACACTCACATGACCGACCTTTACGGCATCTCGCAGAAGATCACGACGCTGGAAGCGGAAAAATCCCGGAGCGAACTGTCCCGAAGCGAGGAGTACGCCGACCTCGTGGATCGACAGCAGCGCCTAGAGGGCGAGATGGGCGACATCATGGCGTCTCTCGGCGCCGACGACGTGGAGCAGCTGTTCGAGGTGGCGGCGGGACGCGAACGCGAGGAGTGACTACCGACGCTCGACCGTCGCCAACAGTCGGTCGATCCGCTCGATAGCCGTCTCGATGGCCTCGGCATCCGTCGCGTAGGAGAAGCGGAGATAGTCGGCCGCTTCGTCGCCGAAGTCGACGCCGGGCGTGACGGCGACGCCCGCATCCAGAAACAGATCGGCCACGTCGAGGGCGTCGCCCGGCAAGTCGCTCACGTCCGCCAGCAGGTAGTACGCACCCTGTGGCGTGTAGCCCAGGTCGAGCCCCCAGTCCTCGACGGCGTCGGCCAGCAGGTCGCGGCGCTCGCGGTACGTCTCGCGGATCTCCGCTAGGCGGTCGGACGGCGTCGAAAGCGCCGCGACGCCCGCGTCCTGCACGAAGTTCGGCGCGCAGATGAGTACGTTCTGAGCGAGGCGGTTCACCGCGTCGACGTAGTCGGGCGGGACGATCACCCAGCCGAGTCGCCAGCCGGTCATCGCGAATCGTTTGGAGAAGCCGTTGAGGACGAACGCGTCGTCCGTGTATTCGAGCATCGTGTGTTCGGCCACGTCGTACGAGAGACCGTGATACACCTCGTCGACGACGGGGGTCGCGTCGTGGGCGGCCGCCACGTCGGCGAGCCCCGCGAGCGTCTCGCCGTCCATCACCGCACCGGTCGGGTTAGCGGGGGAGTTGAGCAACAGCGCGCGCGTGTCGTCGGAGACGGCGGCCTCGAACGCCGCGACGCGGGGCCGGAACCCCTCGCTCGCGCGGAGCGGGACCGTCCGGACCCGTCCCTCGACCGTCCGCACGAAGTTGGGGTAGCAGGCGTAGTGGGGATCGGTGAGGACCACCTCCTCGCCGGGGTCGACGAGAGCGGCCATGGAGAGCCAGAGGGCAGGCGAGGTGCCGGGGGTGACGACAACCCTGTCGGGGTCGATATCGACGCCGTACTCGCGGTCGTAGTGGGCGGCGATGGCGCGGCGAAGCTTGGGTTTACCGCGCGCGGCGGTGTAGTTCGTGTTGCCGGCTCGGAGCGAGTCGACGGCCGTCTCGACCACGCGGTCCGGCGGCGAGAAATCCGGTTCACCCACCTCCAGATGAATCACGTCGTCCCGTTCGTTCGCTCGTTCGAGCACGTCCATCGCGATGAAGGGGGTCACGTCGGCGGCGCGCTTGGAGACCATCGGTGCCGCGATAGAACGGGAAGGCAGGAATACGCTCCGGTCGACCGCAGTCGGAGACGACCGCGGAGTCGGCCGAAGTTACTCCAGGTCGAACCGGTCGTTGGTCATCACTTTGTGCCACGCGTCGGCGAAGTCCTGCACGAACTGCGCTTCGCCGTCGGCGGCCCCGTAGACTTCCGCGATGGCGCGGAGCCGGGAGTTCGACCCGAAGAGGAGGTCGAAGCGGGTCGCCTCCCACTTGGCCTCGCCCGTCTCGCGGTCACGGATCTCGAAGAGCCGGTCGTCGTCGGAGACGGACACCCACTCGTCATCCATGCCGAGCAGGTTGTCGAAGAAGTCGTTGGTCAGCGTCTCGGGGTCGTCGGTGAGGACGCCCCGGTCGGTGTCGCCGTAGGTCGCACCCAGCGTGCGCATGCCGCCGACCAGCACCGTCATCTCGGAGGACGTCAGGCCGAGCAGTTCGGCCTTGTCGACCAGCAGTTCCTCCGGCGTCGGCTCGTACTCGCCGCCGAGATAGTTACGGAACCCGTCCGCGTCCGGTTCGAGCACCTCGAAGGAGTCGACGTCGGTCCCATCCTGCGTGGCGTCCGTCCGACCGGGTTCGAACGGGATATCGATGTCGTAGCCGGCTGCCGCGGCGGCCTGCTCGACGGCGACGTTGCCGCCGAGGACGATGAGGTCGGCGAGCGACGCTTTCGTGTCGTCGTCGCGAGAGCCGTTGAACTCCGCCTGAATCGCCTCGTAGGTCTCCAGCACGGTTTCGAGCTGGTCGGGCTCGTTGACCTCCCAGCTCCGCTGGGGTTCGAGCCGGATGCGGGCGCCGTTCGCGCCGCCGCGCTTGTCGCTGTGGCGGAACGTCGACGCGGACGCCCACGCGGTTTTGACCCGCTCCGAGATGGAGAGGTCGGAATCGCGGATCATCGCTTCGAGTTCGGCGACTTCGTCCTCGCCGACGACGTCGTAGTCGGCGTCCGGCAGGGGGTCCTGCCAGAGCATCGTCTCCTCGGGCACCTCGGGGCCGAGGAACCGCTCGGGCGGGCCCATGTCGCGGTGGATGAGCTTGTACCACGCCTTCGCGAAGGCCTCCTGGAACTCCGCGGGGTCTTCCTGGAACTCCTCGAGGACCGCCCGGAAGTCAGGGTCTTTCTTCAGCGCGACGTCGGTCGTGAGCATCATCGGATCGACGAACTCGTCCGGGATGTGGGCGTCCGGGACGGAGTCGGGGATGTCGGCCCCCGGCCCGTCGCCGGCCGGCCGCCACTGCCACGCGCCGCCGGGGCCGATGTGGGCTTCCCACTCGTAGTCGAGCAGGTTGTCGACGTAGCCCATGTCCCACTGGGTCGGCGCGCTGGTCCACGGTCCCTCGATGCCGCTGGTGATCGTGTCGGGACCCTTACCCTCGCCGAACTCGTTCTCCCAGCCCAGGCCCTGCTCCTCGATGGAGGCGGCTTCCGGTTCGGGGCCGAGATTGTCACCGGAGTCGGCGCCGTGAACCTTCCCGAAGGTGTGGCCGCCGGCGATGAGCGCGACCGTCTCCTTGTCGTTCATCGCCATGTGGCTGAACGTATCGCGGATGTTCGTCGCGGAGCCTTCGAGGTCGGGTTCGCCGTTCGGCCCCTCCGGATTGACGTAGATGAGGCCCATCACGGTGTTGCCGAGCGGGTGTCGGAGGCGACCCTCCTCGTCGAACCGCTCCTCGGAAGTCGTCTCCCAGTCTTCCTCGGGGCCCCAGTCGACGGCGTCGTCGCCCTTGAAGTCGTCCCGGCGACCGCCGGCGAAGCCGAACGTCTCGAAGCCCATCGACTCCAGGGCGACGTTCCCGGCGAGGACGATCAGATCGGCCCACGAGAGCTTCTGGCCGTACTTCTCTTTGACGGGCCAGAGCAGCCGGCGCGCCTTGTCGAGGTTGACGTTGTCGGGCCAGCTGTTGACGGGCGGGAGGCGCTGGTGACCGCCGGAGGCGCCGCCGCGGCCGTCCTTGGAGCGGTACGTGCCGGCGCTGTGCCACGCCATCCGGATGAACAGCGGTCCGTAGTGACCGTAGTCGGCCGGCCACCAGTCCTGCGACGACGTCATCAGTTCTTCGAGGTCCGCTTTCACGGCCTCGAGGTCGAGTTGCTCGAACGCCTCCGCGTAGTCGAAGTTCTCGTCCATCGGCCCGACGTCACCGATGTGCTGGTCGAGAATGTCCAGGTCCAACTGGTCGGGCCACCAGTCCCGGTTCGACTTGTTCGTGTGCCGGATCGCTTCACCGCCGTCAGTCAGCGCGTCGCTACCCCCTTCGCCATAGTCCGCGTCCCCCGTACCGGAGGAGGGTGAGTCGTCCGTCATTAGACAACTGACTGTTGGGCATCGCGATATAAATCATTGCGGGTATCGAAATTATGGTTCGTCATATGCTAACCGATAGTTCATAAGGGCGCTACGCGTCGGGCCCGCCCGTCGGCACCCCACACAGGTTCCCCTGCTCGTCGAACAGTTTCGCCCGCAGGAACCGCGCCCGGTGGCGGTTGGCGCCGTCGCTCGTGTCGCCCTCGCGGATTTCGTCGACGCGACCGTCGGCGACGGCGTCGACGATTTCCTCGATCTGTGCTTTCTCGCTCGGCGTCAGATCGAACTCGTAGGTGCGTGGTTGCTCGGATTCGAGGCGCGTCCATTTGCGTGCCGTGGCGATCACCAGCGAACACGGCTCGCGGCAGGGGAAGGTGCCGTCGCCACCATCCACATCGAGAGGCGTCTCCGCGTCGTACTGCCACTCTCGGCGCTTGCAACACTGGGAGTCGGCACAGCAGGCCTCGGCAACCCAGTTCACGTGGTCGTGGCCCTCGCCCCGGTCCCACGTCCGAACGACGCCGTAGATGCCGGTCTGACGCGAGACGGCGTCGTGCCAGTGGGTCACGTCGAGGTTCCCTTCGCGCTCGCGGTGCCAGTTCGCTATCGTCGCCGGATAGAACCCCTCGACAGCGCGGACGACGGCGTCCGGATCGAGGTCGTCGAACGCCCAGCCATGTGGAAGCGTCGGCGCCGTCGATAGCGGCCGGTAGTCGCCGTCGTCGTCGACTTTGCGGAGCCGTCGAGCCTCGTGGGGGTCGGTGTACGTCGACAGGGAATCGGGGTCGGCGTCCGCCTCGTCGACGTGGCAGAGCGCGTATCGGCGCCGGCCGTCGTCTCGACGGACGGTGACGGCGATCTGTCCCCACTCGCGCGAGCAGCCATCGGCGAGGCGGTCGTAGCGCTCCTGAACGGACCGGTCGTCGGCCCGTTCGAGCCACCGGAGGAACGCCCACTCGGCCTCGGCCTGTGGCGCTTCCGCGTGCCAGAACAGCCAGTTCTCGACGTACGCGCGGTGATTGCGGGCGAGTTCGTCGAACGCCGCCGCCGAGAGATCGTTGGCGCTCGTTCCGGGGACGGCAAACCGGAAGCCGTCGGGCGTCCGGGCGGCCCGGAGACCGTCGAAGTCGACGCCGTCGCGGGCAGCCTCGCGCAGGGCCTCGGTAGGGGTCGGCGCGTCGGTATCGACCATCTCAGTCACCGTCCGCGGCCGCCGTCGGCGTGTGGGTTCCGACATCGCGGTCGATAGCCGCCCCCGCGTCCGCCGCCCGTTCGAGGATCACGTCGGCCATGAGCGCCTCGGTTCCGATGGCGCCAGCGTACCAGATGTCGTGGCCGTCGAGACACGTCGGGACCGCGTACCCCCCGTCGTCGTCCGTGATGCCCATATCCGCCGGGATGTCCTCCTGCGTGTGGTAGCCGTCGGCGATAAAGAGGGGGACGACGACCACGTCGTCGCTCTCGAAGTGGTCGGCCACGTCGTCGATTTCGGGCGCCTCGTCCATGAACAGCGCGTTGACTTCGTCGAATCGGTCCCGGTCGCGCACGCGGTCAGCGTGGTACTCGACCGCCTTCGCGGAGTTCTCGTTGCGCTTCGTGCCGTGGCCGACGACGGCGAGGCCGACGCCCGCGCCTACCTCCGGGTCGCCGGTCACCGTCTCGGCGCGGCGAACGATCACGTCGGTCATCGCGTCGTGGGTGCCCACCGGCCCGCAGTAGTGGACCGTCTTGTCGACGTCCGCGGGGCTGCAGGTCACGAAGTCGGCACTCGTGCCGTCGGAGTCCCAGTCGTCGGCGTCGAAATCGAGGCGCAGTTCTCGGGGGATCACCTCCTCGGTGAAGTAGCCCTCGCTGATGAACAGGGGGACGACGTACACCTCGTCGGCGGTCACGGTCCGGAGAGCATTCCGCAGCGACGGCTCCTCCTTCCAGTAGGCCTCGCGCACCTCGCCGACCGCGCCCGCAACCCGGATGGCGTCGGCGTGGTCCTGCGCCGGCGTGCTCGACTTCGGGTTCAGATGTGACCCGTGTGCGACGATCAGCAGTGCCTCACTCATTGGTAGCGGTAGGCCCGTCGGACTCTTAGACCCTCCGTCCGGTGTCGGTGCGCCGCCCCGGCACCGCTCACCCGCCCCCGGCGTCCACGACCTTGTACAGCCCGCCCGTCGGCCCGTCGGAACCGTCGAGATGCGCCGCGGACGCCCGATCGGTGAAGTAGACGGCGCCGTCGAGGACCGTCGGCGCGCTGGTCACGTCGCCGACGCCCCCGACCGCCCAGCGCTCCTCACCTGTCCCCTTCTCCAGCGCGTAACAGCGCCGATCGTAGGAGCCGACGAGGACGGCGTCACCGGCGACGGTCGGACAGCCGATGATCCACCCGTCGGTGTCGAACGTCCACCGCACGTCGCCGGTCGCGGCGTCGAACGCGCGGAGCCGCGAGTCGTGGCCCCCGATGTAGACGGTGTCGGTCGCCGTCTCGACCGCCGGCCCGGACATCACCATCCCGCCGGTTTCGACGGCCCACTCCTCGGTCCCATCGTCGAGAGTGACCCGGTAGACGCGTTCGTCCCACGACCCGAAAAAGGCGCTTCCGTCGTCGACAGCGATGGGCCCCTTGATCGCGTCGCCAGTCTCGAACGACCACGCGAACGTCAGGTCCGGATACGTCCACGCGTACAGCCGGCCGTCGTTCGACCCGACGACGAGCCGACCAGCCTCGCGGTCTATCGCAGCGGTCGAGTGCGGGTGGTCCGTCGGCCGCCGGTCCTCCCAGACCACCTCACCGGTGACGGCGTCGACGCTGAACATCGCGCCACTGGGCTCGTAATACTCGACGGCGATGTAGACGACGCCGTCGTGATAGCCCGGACTCGACCCGATGGCGTCGCCGAGTTTTCGACGCCAGAACCGCTCGCCGGTGTCGAGGTCGAAGGCGTAGAGCGCGCCGTCGTAGGCGCCGACGTAGACGGCGCCGTTGGCGACGACGGGCGTTCCGTGGATGCCCCGCGTCGACTCCTCGACTGCGGCGGTCCAGACGATGTCGCCGCCCGGCGTCACCCGCTGCACCTCGCCGGTATCGCCGGGGACAACGACGTCGCCGTCGGGCGTCGCGACCGGGCTCGCCTTCGCCGCCGTGTGATCACCCGTGTTCACCCCGCGGACGGTCCACGCGACCCGTGGCTCGTCGGGCACCGTTGCGTCGGGATACACGCCGCGTCGGTTGAGACCACCCCGGAACGAGGCCGTGGCGACGGCCGACGCCGGGAGCCCGTCGTCGTCGATGCGACCGGGCGTCGAGGTGGCGTCGAGACAGCCGGCCATGCCGCCGGTCGCAGCGAGGCCGACGGCACCGAGGACGGCGCGGCGGGAGGGTGTCCGCATGCTGGCGGGAGGTCACGCCGGAGAAATATAGTGGTAGCTATGGAGAACCTCCTCGGTCGTCGCGTCCACGCGTTCCGAGCGACTGGGAGGTCGACCGCCACCGAGATGTGTCAGTTCTTCGAAATGACTGCATGGAGCACGAAATCACCCACCGCCCGTCGTACGCCCAACTCACGCTCTCGCTCGACGCCGGCGAGTCGGTGCGCGCCGAAGGCGGCGCGATGGTGAGTGACGCCGACGAGTCGGTGCGCGCCGAAGGCGGCGCGATGGTGAGTTACACCGGCGACGTCGACGTCGAGACGCAGGCCGAAGGTGGCCTGTTGCAGTCGCTCTCGCGGTCGGTGTTCGGGGGCGAATCCTTCTTCATGAACACCTTCACCGCGAACGGCGCGAGCGAACTCAGTCTGGCCCCGGCGCTGTCGGGTGACGTCCAACATCACGCGTTGGACGACGAGACGCTGTTCGTCCAATCTACCTCCTTCATCGCCTCGGACCCGAGCATCGAGGTCGACACGAAGTTCGGGGGTGGAAAGACGTTCTTCGGCGGTGAAGGACTCTTCCTGCTGAAACTGTCCGGGACGGGGCCGGCCTTCATCTCCAGTTACGGCGCCATCGACGAACAGCGCGTCGAACCCGGCGAGACGCGTATTGTCGACACCGGCCACATCGTCGCGTTCGAGGAGACGCTCGATTTCGAGATCCGCCGCGTCGGCGGGCTCAAGTCGACGCTGTTCAGCGGCGACGGCCTCGTCTGTGAGTTCAGCGGCGAGGGAACCGTCTGGATCCAGACCCGGAGCCCGGATGCGTTCCTCTCGTGGCTCATCCCGAAGCTTCCAACAGGGAACAGTTCGAACGGAATGCGGCAGGAATCGACGCGCGACCGACGCTCTCACCCCGGCGTCGGCGCGCCCGGTCCCGTCGGCTTCTCGTCTTCGGGGTCCTCCCGGTTGAGGATGGCGTCGCGGATGCGATCGAACGCCGATCGGTCCGTACGGACAACGGGCATGTGCATAGCCCGCATTCGTGTTAGTGTTTGACACACTTGGGTCTGGTGGATCGTGTGTGACAGCGATGTCGTGAGTCCGGCGGCGGGACAACGTGAACGCCGAGCTACTCGGGACGATTCTCGGTTCTCGAGACGTCGCGGGAGAGAGGACTGCTGTCAGCCGGAGTGACGCCAGAGCAAGTATAGCAACCCCGGACTAAGCAGGGCGCCGGCCAGTTCGCCCGTGGCGCTCTCGGAGATGCCACCCGACTGCATCGAGACGTACACGAGCGCGAGTCCCACGCCGAGGACGATCACGCCGACGAGATACGGCCACCACGACCCCCCGGTGTCGGCACTCGTTCGGTCGTCGTCCTCGGCACACGCCGCACACACCGGGCTACCGTCAAGGTCGGCGAACCGCTTCTCCGTGAGCGTGAGCCCTGTCCCACAGGACACGCAGGCTGTCTCGACGACACAGTCCGGGCAGAGAACACCATCGATGCGTTCCCAGCGGATCGCATCCTCCTGATCGAACACGCTTCCACACATATCACACCGAATGGTACTTCTGGTACACGACTGGCACACCGGCTCACCCTCGAGGGCCAGAAATCGGTCGGCAGTCAGCGTGAGCGCTCTACCACAGCGTGCACAGTTCGTCTCGATGAGACAGTCGGGGCACAGGATCTCACCGGTACGCTCCCAGCGAATGGCCTCGTCACGCTCGAATACAGTACCACATTTCGAACACTGCGCCGCTGGCCCACACGACTCACAGACGGGAGTTCCGTCGATCTCGGCGTACTGGTCGGCCGTCAGCGTGAGAGTCGTTTCGCACACCTCACAGCGCGTTTCGACGACGCAGTCCGAACAGAAGATGCGGTCGGACGCTTCCTCGTAAGTGGCTGTAGCAGGATTCCGTATCTCCGAGTCACACCGGGCGCAGGTTAGCGAATCGCTGGTCGCGCCACCACGCTCGGCAACGCCGGTCTGGATTTCCTCGTACGCCGACTGCACGAGCCGAAATTCGGCGGCCGATCCGCCTTGGTCAGGGTGAACGTCCTTCAATCGCTCGCGGTAGGCACTCTCAATTTCGTCGTCACTCGCGTCCTGATCCACCATCAGGACGTCATACGGAGAAACCATCGTACGCTCCTGCCTGGGACGGGGGCATCCTCACGTTCACGGCACTGAAACGTTGCCACACCAAAATGATAGTTCTTACGTCGGTGACCACGCCGGCGGGGAGAAATGAGAGAGATAGCTAGTGACAAGGACGTGATCGAATCGGTCGACGACCGTCGAGGACGCTCGGACAGGAATCCCGTGACTCGACGATCCGAACGTCGGGGAGAATAGTCCCACCAGGATTCGAACCTGGGTCGAAGCCCCCAGAAGGCTTCAGGATTGGCCGCTACCCCATGGGACTGTTCGACTCCGCCGTGGAGTCATCACCCTATACCCGCGAGTCGCATATGAGTGTTGCGAAGTCGGAGCACCGAGCGGGTTACCGCGTCTCGATGCCGAGCAACCGGACGACGTGCGCGAAACTCAGCAGGTGGTCCGCGCGGTCGAGTTCACCGTCGCCCGGGTCCAACACGGCCACCGCGTCGTCGATCCGGGCGTCGAGCGTGGACGCGGCGTCTTCGCCCAGCCAGCCGAGCGCCCGATACCGGGCGATAGCGTCGCGGGCCGCCCGTTCGCCCGCCGTCCGCACGAGGTAGACGATCCAGTCGCGGCCGACGCGCCGGCCGTCGGGCACGTCAGGAAACGTGGGGAGATACGGCCGCTCGCCCAGCGCCTCGGGGTCGACGCCGCCGATGGCGACCAGCAGTTCACACTGCTCGTGGGAGGGCTCGTCCGCCGCCGCCGGCCGGTAGTCCGACCCGTCCACGCGCGGCAGACTGACGCCGATCTCCGGGTCGTCGACGCCAGCGAGCGACCGAAGCTCCCGCGGGTCGTAGTCGGCCGGGTCGATCACGGGCGCTAGATGGGACGGCGCAGTCAAGGCTCTTTGGGGGTGGCCGCTACCGATCCGTTCGAGCGGAGCAACCCCGACACAACCTCGTGTTGCACCAGACAGACCTCGTCGTCGGGCGTTCCGAACGCGTCAGCGACGTGCGGCGCGGGCGCCGTGACACACGAGGGGCGCCTGGAGTCGCTCGGTGGCTTCGAACGCCTTTCGTCGATGCGGACCGACGGCGTCTTCGATGGCCTCGGGTATCCGTACCGGGATCACCGCCGCGCTCTGGGGTATCCAGAATGGTACGCGACGGCCGGGACATCCGACCGAGACGGGAATTGTGAGTCAGTACCGGTGGTTCGCCAAGACGGTCCGCCGGACCGCCGGTACACAGTGACACCGACCCGTATGAGATTCGGTTCCGGGCGTCGCAGCGCGGGCGAGCGTCACTCCTCGATCGGAACCCGGAGGGTCGCGACGGTGCCGCGTGGCTCCCGGTCGGCGTACGTCACGTCGCCGCCGAGCATCGTGACCGCCCAGTGGACGACCCAGAGACCGAGGCCGGAGCCGTGTTGGAGGTCGGTCTCCTCGCCGGCCTCGATGGCGTCGAGTTCGGCCGCAGGAATGCCCGGACCGTCGTCGGCGACCTCGACGACGAGCGTCCCGGCGGCGGCGTCGTGCGCGACGGTCACCTGCACCCACGCGCCGCCGTCCGCCTGTTCGACGCCGTCGCCGTCGTGGTGGCGGACCGCGTTCTCGACGAGGTTCTCGACGGCCGCTTCGAGCGTGCGCTCGCGGACCGACGCGCTGTCGTCGGTGCGGACGTCGAGGTGGACGTCGGCGTCGGGCGACGCGTCCCGGGCGTCGGCGACGACGCGTTCGACGAGCGAGCCGACCGACAGCTCCGCCCGTGGCTCGTCGTCGAGGAGCGTCTCGACCGTCCGGGCCTTCTCGCTGAGGGATTCGAGCGCGGCCGAGCGACGCTCGATGGCGTCGGCCATGCGCCGGAGTTCGTCGTCGTCCAGTCGGTCGACGAGAAAGTCGGCGTAGCCGTGGACGACACCGGCGTCGTTCCGGAGGTTGTGTCTGAGAACGCGGTTGAACACTTCGAGTTGCTGGCGACGGCGTTCCCGTGCCGTCACGTCGGAGCAGACGACCGTCCAGCCGACGTGCGTCTCGCTCGGATCGGCGAGCGGCGACACCGACACCGCGTACGTCCGGCGCTCGCCGGCGGTGCGGTACTCGAACGTGTCGTTGTCGCCGTCGAAAGCGAGCTCGACGCCGAGAAGCGCCTCGACGGGGCGGTCGAGCACGGCCTCGTCCGGGGACGACGGCCCGCCGTCGACGAACGCCTCGCGGCCCGCGGCGTTGAGCCGGACGATCCGTCCCTCGCGGTCGGCGATGACGATGGGGTCGGCGAGGTCGTCGATAGCCGTTCGCTCCGCCGCCCGGACGGTCGTCGGGTTGCGTTCGAACAGTTCGGCGCGCCCGAAGGCGTAGGCGTCGAGCGCGACGTGGGGGACGAACATGACCGGCGCGAGGTTGAGCTGCGGGACGGGCCCGACGCCGCCGGCCCAGACGAGGAGGGCGAGCCCGGGCGGCAGGGCGCTGACGGCGACGGCGGCCGTCTCGCGGCGATACAGCGGGCCGTAGTTGAGGAAGGTATCGACGAGGAGGACGACGCCGGCGACGACGGCGAGCGTCGCCACGCCGATGGTCAGGTACGCCAGCGGCCGGAGCGTGTACGTAACGGTCGCGACGCCGAAGACGGGATCCAGGCGGAAGTGGGTCCAGAACAGCCCGTGAAGCGGGTTCGTGACGACGAACAGCGACGTGCCGACACCGGCAGCGGTGACCGCGTCGAACGCGGGGCTGTCGACCACGTCGCCCCGACCGGTGTACGACAGCGCGAATCCGAGGAAGGTGAGGCCGGTCCAGACGATGCCGACCCAGGCGGCGGCCTCGAACGCGATGCGGAGCGCCGGATCGAAGACGAACAGACCGACGCCGTAGGCGAAACACCACAGCGCTTGCGCCGCAAGCACGCCGAGAAACCACGTCACCCCGGGCTGGCCCCGGTAGCGAGCGACGAAGCGGGCGAGCGCGAGAGTGCCGACGCCGGCCGCGAGCGAGCCGATAGCGGGCCAGCCGGTGAGCGTGGCGTCGGTCATACACCGTCAACAGGTGCGGGCGCTAAAGAGGCCGTGGCTCGGGCGCGACGAACCGACACCTACATTCGGCGTTCGGTGCGTGGATGGAGGTATGTACATCGGCCGCTTCATCGTCGTCGGCCCGGGTGTGGGCGCCTACCGCGTCTCGTCCCGGTCGTTTCCGAACCGCCGGATCGTCGACCGCGAGGGAACCCTGACCGTCACCCCGACACCGGACGCGCCGGAGACGGACAACCCCTACATCGCGTACAACTGCGTCCGCGAGAGCGGGGGGAAGGCGGTGCTTGGTAACGGATCTCACGTCGACCCCGTGACCGAGAAACTGGATCTGGGCTACCCCGCCCGCGACGCGCTGGCGACGGCGCTCCTGTCGCTGGACTACGAGAAAGACGACTACGACACGCCCCGGATCGCGGGGGTCGTCGGGACGGACACGGCGACAGTGGGCATCGTCCGCCGGGACGCACTGCTCGTCGAGGAAGTGACGGCGCCGACGCTCGTCGCCACCTACGAGGAGGACCGCCCGCGAGCGTTCGACTTCGGGGCGGCCGAGGCCGAGGCGGCGGCCCGCGAGGCGTACGATCTCGACTTCGAACACGCGGTGTGTGCGGCGGGCGTCGCCGTCACGGACGGCGTGACGACGGCTATCGTCAACGACTAGGACGACTCCCGCTCCCGGCGGAACGCGGGGACCGGCCGAATCACACCGAACAGGAGACGGTTAGCGGCGGAGCCGATACCGAGCCCGTAGAGCAAAAGCGGCACCATCGGGAGGGGGTCGGAGCCGTTCGCGACCCACCAGACGATGCCGAGCATGGCGAGGGCGCCGGCGCCGAACAGGGCGTAGATACCGGCATGGTAGCGATCCGAGGCGGCAGTCAAGAGCGCCCAGCCGAGCGCCACGATCGGGACGAACCACCAGCCGACCGGGAGAAGCGCGCTGGCAGTGGCCGAGAGTAGTGTCGCGGTGACGACCGTCGCGCAGGCGAGGCCGAGATCCGTGCGGACGATACGGCTGTCGTGGTCGGGGTCGGAAGCGGTGGAGGTGGTCAGATCGGGGGCGGTCACGGTGTCGTGCACGCCGACTGGCGGGGTAAGCGTTGGGTCGGTGCCACGACAAGGCCTAACCGCACATGGACGCAATCGAGCCCATGCAACTCGGCGTCATCTCCGACATCCACGCCAATCGGATCGCCCTCGAAGCCGTTTTCGACGACATGCCGGCGGTGGATGGGGTGGTCTGTGCCGGCGACGTGGTGGGCTACAACCCGGGGCCGGCCGACTGCGTTGCGGCGGTGCGGGAGCGGTCGATCCCGACGGTGATGGGCAACCACGACCGGGCCGTCGCTGGCGAGACACCCTTCCGGTTCAACGCGATGGCGGCGGCGGGCGTCGAGTACGCCGAGACGGAATTGAGCGACGACGCACTGTCGTGGCTAGCCGACCTCCCGACCGAGCGGACCGTCGCCGACGGCCGAGTGAAACTCGTCCACGGCCACCCGGACGATCCGGACCGCTACACCTACCCCGAGGAGTTCTCGCCACGGATGTTGCGGGGCGAGGATCTGCTGATCACGGGCCACACTCACGTCCAGGGTCACCGCGTCTTCGACGAGGGCGTCGTGATGAACCCAGGAAGCGTCGGCCAACCGCGCGACGGCGATCCACGGGCGGGGTACGCGGTGGTCGAGTTGGGTAAGGGAGGCGGCGGCGACGCGGTGACCGTCGAGGAGCGCCGGGTGGCGTACGACGTAGACGCGGTCATCGCGGCCGTCGAGGAGGCGGGACTCCCCGAGCGGATCGGGACGCGACTCCTAGAAGGGCGCTGAGGGGCCGGTCGGAGCCCGATTCGAGCGACGGAATCGGGCGGCGGAAGGGGTTTGATGCCGGCGGCCGAAAGCCGGCTATGGTTCTCCCGCTGGAGATGGGGTGGCGGCACCTGCTGTTCGAGAACTGGCGCGTCGAGCCGAGCGTGATGGACGCCCATCTCCCGGACGGGCTGTATCCCGACACGTACGACGGGTCGGCGTGGCTCTCCGTAGTGCCCTTTACGAACGTCGCCGTCCGGCCGAAAGGACTGCCCGCGTCCCTCGGGGTTCGGCTCCCCGAACTGAACCTCCGGACGTACGTGACGCGGGACGGCGTGCCAAGCGTCTACTTCTTCAGCCTCGACGCGCAGGGGGTGGCGAGCGTCGTCGGGGCGCGCCTCTTTCACCACCTGCCGTACTACTACGCGCGCGTCTCGCTGGCGTGGGCGGACGGGCGGGTGCAGTTCCGGAGCCGTCGGCGCCACCCCGGCTCGCGGCCCGCGGCGTACGAGGGGACGTACTGGCCGAGCGGCGAGCCGTTCTCGGCGCCCGACGACCCCCTGGCCGAGTTCCTCGTCGAGCGCTACCGGTTCTACACCGAGGCACAGGACGGGTCGATCCGATACACCGACGTCGACCACGACCCGTGGACGCTGTACCCGGCGGCCGCCGCCGTCGAGGCGAACACGCTGCTGTCGGCCCACGGCTTCGCGAAACCGGACGCCGAACCGGTGTACTACTACAGCCCGGGGCTGGACGTGGTGGCGTCGCGGAGCAAGCAAGTGGCGTGAGAAACCGAGTCAGATCGTCTGTTCCTGGACGATTTCGAGCGTCTCCTCGCGGTCGTCCCAGTTGACGAAGATGGCGACGGAGGTGGCGGAGGTGATGAGGTCGTGGATGTTGATTCCAGCCTCGGAGACGGGCTGGACGATGTCGAGGATGATTCCGGGACGGTTCGGGAGTTCACCGCCCGTGACGCGGATGACGGCGAACTGGCTCTCCACCGTCACGGAAGAGAGCGTCTCGTCGTCGACGACCTGCTCGTGGAGGATGTACTCAGCGTCCTCTGCGAGGTCGTTGTTGACGTAGAAGGTGACCGAGTCCATGCCGCTGGCGACGGCGTCGATGTTGATGTCCTCGCTCCGGAGCGCCTGCGCGAGGTCGGCGAGGATGCCCGG
>Ga0207757_100179_pt1 | contig 52368 bp, 47 predicted proteins | sample A23P3SouthBayCA_2_FD_187752 | JGI IMG/M metagenome (GOLD analysis project Ga0207757, IMG submission 187752) | Aerobic enrichment media microbial communities from Eden Landing Ponds, California, USA - A23 P3 (2) (SPAdes) | ecosystem: Environmental > Aquatic > Marine > Unclassified | place... | reverse complement strand
GGACCCCTTCGACACCGAGCAGATCTGGCTGGAGATGTACCGCGACGAGTGGTTCTCGAAAGGCGTCGTGAACACGACGGTCTGTTCGGCCGTCGACATGGCCTGCTGGGACATCAAGGGGAAACTCCTCGACAAACCGGCCTACGAACTGCTCGGCGGGAGCGTCCACGGCGACGAACTCCGGGCCTACGCCAACGGGTGGTACACCGACACCGACGGTGAACCCGAGGGCTTCGCAGCGGCGGCCGAACGGGTCGTCGACGACGGCTACGACGCGATGAAGTTCGACCCGTTCGGGACGGCGTGGCAGCGCATGTCGAAGAAGGATCTCAACCACTCGGTCGACATCGTTCGTGCGGTGCGCGAGGCGGTCGGTCCCGACGTGGACTTGCTCATCGAGTGCCACGGCCGCTTCACTGCGGGACAGGCCGTCGACATCGCACGGAAACTCGACGAGTTCGAACCGACGTGGTTCGAGGAGCCGTGCCCGCCGGACTCGATCAACAGCCTCGCCGAGGTGGCCGACAAGTCCCCGATTCCAGTGGCGACCGGCGAGCGCCACATGACCAAACACGACTTCTTCGAACTGGTCACGCGGACGGACGTCGACATCTTCCAGCCCGACCTGATGAACACCGGCGGGATCACCGAGGGCAAGAAAATCGCCGGGCTGGCGGAGGCCGACCACGTCAGCATCGCCCCGCACAACCCGCAGGGCCCGGTCGCGGGCGCCATCTACTCCCACTTCTGTACCTCGACGCCGAATTTCATGATCCAGGAGATGTTCCAGACCTACGACGTGGACTGGGTCGACAACCTGCTCGTCGATCCGCTCGAAGTCGAGGACGGCTACGTCCAAGTGCCGGAGGGACCGGGCTTCGGCATCGAACTCAACCACGACGTCATCGCGGAACACACCTACACCGAGGACAAGGTACACACGATCAACCTCTTCGAGAAGGACTGGGAGAAGCGAGCGGTCGAGAAGCGCTAAGCCGGCACGGGCGTCACTCCGGAACCCCGTACACGTCCCTGGACCAGTCCCGTGTGAGCGTGTCGTAGACCGGCTCCTGTCGGTCGAGTTCGTCGATCCGGCGGTGGTCCTCCGGCGCCAGTTCCCAGTCGAAGAGGGCGACGTTCTCGGCGACGTGACCGGCCGAACTGGACTTCGGGAGGACGACGATATCCTTCTCGACGGCCCATCGGAGCACGATCTGAGCCGGGGTTTTCTCGTACTCGTCGGCGAGTTCCCGGACGGTGTCGTTGCCCAGAATCGCCGTCCGAGCGAGGGGGGCGGCGGCTTCGACGGCGACGCCCTCCGACTGGCAGTACTCGACGAGGTCGGTGCGCTGGAACTGGGGGTTGAACTCGATCTGATTGACCGCGATTGGGACGTCGGTGATGTGCAGGGCGTTGCTGAGCTGGTACCCGCTGAAGTTCGAGACGCCGACGTTTCGGATCTTCCCCCGGTCGTGGAGCGTCTCCATCGCGTCCAGCGTCTCCCGCAAGGAGATGGCGGGGTTCGGCCAGTGGATCAGATACAGGTCGAGATACTCCGTCCCGAGTCGGTCGAGGGAGCGCTCACAGGCCTCGATGACGCCCCCGTAGTCGAGGTGTTTGGCGAGAACCTTCGAGGTGAGAAATAGGTCGTCGCGATCGTAGTCCGCCAGCGCGTCGCCGATGGCGTCCTCGTTGTGGTAGCCCTCGGCCGTATCGACGTGCGTGTAGTCGCCGTCGAGGGCGGCGCGCACGGACCCGCGGGCGGTTTCGCCGCCGAGATCCCACGTTCCGAGTCCGACGACGGGCAGTTCGTCTCCGCTCGGTAGCGTCACGGTTGGCACGGACATTCGGCCGGACCCACACGTTCGGGGACATTAACTCCGGTGGGGAGCGCCCCGACCCGGACGGTCGGCGTCGGCCGACGCGGACGGCGGCCGGTTACCGCTCCGACGCGAGCAGGTCCAGGGAGTCCATGGTGTCGCGGAGCGACTCACGCTCCGATTCGGAGAGCTCCCGGATCGGCGGCCGCGGGACGCCGAGGTCCCGACCGGCCAGCCGCGCGGCTGCCTTGAATCCGGCGGGGAACGTCCCGCCCATCAGTACGTTCGCGAGCGGGGTGACCGCCTCGACCTGCACTGCCCGGGCGCGGTCGAGTTCGCCGACCCGGTAGGCGTCGTACACATCGACGAGCAACTCGGGCGCGACGTTCGCCGTTCCGGTGACGCCCCCGTCCGCACCGAGGACGAGGCTGGGCAGGAGCAGGGAGCCGAGCCCCTGGAGGTAAGCGAAGTCGTCCGGCGTGTTCGCCATGATCCGGGAGCCCCAAGTGAGGTCACCGCTGCTGTCCTTCAGTCCGACCACGGTGTCGAGATCCGTGGCCAGGTCGCTGACGGTGTCGACCGCGAGCGTCTGGCCCGTCATCGACGGGAGGTGATAGAGGAGAAGCGGCAGGTCCGTCGCGTCCGCGAGACGGGCGTAGTGGTCGTACAGGCCGGACTGGTCCGTTTCGAGAAAGTAGGGTGTGATCGAGATGAGGCGGTCGGCTCCGGCGGCCGCCGCCCGCTCCGCCCGTTCGACGGCCTCCAGCGTGCCGCTGGCCCCGACGCCGGCGTAGACGGGAACGTCGCCGGCCGCCTGGTCGACGACGATGGCCGTCAGCCGTTCGAGTTCGTCAGTGTTCAGGTTCGACAGTTCGCCGATGGACGCGCCGGGGAAGAGCCCGTGTACGCCCGCGTCGATCAGAAAGTCGACGTGGTCGCGGAGCTGCCGTTCGGCGATCCTGCCGTCCTCGTCGAACGGCGTCAACAGCGGGGGGACGATCCCTCGTACGTCGGTCATAACGTTCTCCTACCCCGACCCGGGCGGCATAAGCGTTATCGTCACCACCGGTGCAGGGCGCGCAAACGGCGGTAGCCAGCGCCGGAATGCTCGCGTGTCAGGACGACGGCGACAGCCCGGCGTAACAGACAACGGCGACGGCGGTGGCGCCGCCGAGGGCGAGGAAGGCGGCGTCGAACCGGCCGGCGTCGCCCATCGCGCCGACGAACAGAGAGCCGGTCGAGCCGACGAGGAACAAGCAGGTGCGGAGGAAGCCCCACGCGGCGCCCTGTACGTCCGCCGGAAGCCGGGCCACGATGTAGGAGTTGGTCACCGGCGCGAGCGCCAGCCGGGTGCCGAAGATGAAGACCAGCACGGCCCAGGCGAGACGGCCGTCGACGGCGGGGACGGCCAGCAGGGTGACGGCGGCGACGGCGGCGACGACGACGAGAACCGGTCGCGCACCGTAGCGATCCGACGCGGTGCCGACCGCGACCTGAGAGATCGTCCCCCCGACGAACAGGAGCGCGAAGATAAGCCCCGCGAGACTTTGGCCGATGCCCTCGTGCGTGACGAGGTAGGTCGGCAGGAAGGCAGTCAAGCCCTGAAAGGCGAAGAGATAGAAGGTGAACGCGACGCTGGCGAGGAGGACGTTTCGGTTCCCGAGCGCGCGCGGGAGGCTGTGGATCACCGCCCGGAGCGATGGGGTGGCGTCGGTCGGCGGCCCGCCGTCGGGCCGGGCCGCGGAGTCGATGGGATCGGGCAGCGTCACCCAGGCGAGGGCGGCCACGGCGAGGAAGGCCGGGACCGTGCTCCCGACGAGGAGGCGCCAGCCGAGGGCGCCGACGGCCGTCCCCGCGACGAGTGGGATGACCGCGGAGCCGAGGCTGCCGGCCGCGAGCGTGATGCCGAACGCGGCGCCGTCGTTACGCGGGAAGGCTTTCGAGAGCGAGAGGCCGCGGGCAGGGCCGTAGAGGCCGGAGCCGACGCCGAACGCCGCGGCTCCGAGGAGGAAGACGACGAACAGGGGCGCCGCGGCGAGGAGGGCGAGACTCGTTGCACTTCCCACGAGACTCGCTGCGAGGACCGTCCGCTCGCCGATTCGGTCGGTGAGCAGTCCTGCGGGGAACTGCATCAGGGCGTAACAAGCCCAGATGACCGTCACCGCGAGCCCGGCGGCAGCGTTGTCGAGGCCGAACGTCGCCTTCACCTGCGGGAGCAGGGTCGGGACGAGAAAGCGAAGACCGAGGGTGAACGCCCACCCGAGCGCGACGGTCAAGAGGACCCAGCCGCGGCTGTCGCCACGGAGCGGATCGAGGGCGTCGGAGAGGCGGCGACGGGGACGAGCCACGCGTTACGCGAGGGGTGGCGACGTCAAGAACGCCGCGGAGTGGTAGACGTTTGCCGGTTGTCAGTGATCCACGACTGAAGTCGTGGGCTTCTTCCTCGGATCTCCGTAAACCGGGCGGCCGGTCGAAGCCACCGGCGACGACGGTGGCACGACGTGACACCGCGGACGCCGAGTCACCCCGTCGTCATCGCGGTCAGGAACGGGACGAGGAAGCCGAGCGTGTACCCCAGCAGGTGTACGTAGAGGTTCAGGGTAGCGCCCCCGAGCACCGGCGTCGCCGGAAAGGCGACGAACGGAACCGTGACCACGAGGACGAGGGCGACGACGACGAGTTCGGCCGCGCCGGGCGTCCGGACGAGGGCCCAAACGTCGGCCCGAAGGGTCGGACACCGTTCCCGGACGGCCAGCCCGTACCACCCCGCCCCCAGCAGTGCCGCGAGCGACAGGCCGGTCGCACGGTGGCCGACCAGCGCGAAGACCGACCGGACACTCAGTACGGCGACGAGACTCAGACTGGCGAGAAAGAGCGCGGGCGCGAGTTGCGTCGCCGGTCCCACGTCGAAACGCCTCTCGAGATACGTCGCCAGCGCGAACGGGAGGTAGCCGGCGAAGGCCATCACCACGCCGGAGAAACCGAGCGCCGACGCGGACCGCGGACTCGCGAGGTTCAGATACGACAGCACGGCCGGGAAGGCGAGGACGAACGTCACGAAGACCACGCGGAACCGGTGTCGGCGACCGGCGGCGACGCTGAGGGCGAGTCCGACCGGCGCGACGAGGGCATAGAGGCCGACGTTGACGAGGAGGTGGAGGGAGTCGAGGTGGACGAACGCCGACACGAACGCCGTGGCCACGGTCGGCGCCGCGTAGTCGAAGACGAGCGACTGCCGGAGGACACGAGGGAGCAGGGAGACGAGACAGAGTACGAACGGGACCGACCCCACGAGCGCGAGGTCCACCAGAAACGCCCGGCCGGTGAGCCCCGGCGTGGTGGCGGCGTGGGTAACGGTGTCCGATTCGGTCGCCATCTACCGGTTCCCGCGCGCGGACGACCGATAACGGTGGCGTCCCCAGTGTTAGAACTGATAACTGGAACGACGCGAGGTGAGCCGTTCCCGTTCCGACCCTAGAACACCTCTAGGCTCATGCGTACGAACTACTATACGGGTGGCCCGGGAACGTGAGAGTATCATGTTAGCACGTGACGTAACGTACGTCGAGAAAGCGTGTGCCTACATCACCAGAGACGGGTCCGAGATACTGGTGTTCAGAGGACCGGGCCACGACGGATTCCAGATCCCGAAAGGGACCGTTGAGCCGGGGGAAGCGCCGCGGGAGGCCGTGTACCGCGAGGCCATCGAGGAGAGCGGGCTGGCGACCTTCGAGCGGGTGGACCACCTCGTCACCGACGTGTGGACGCGGCGGGAGTCGCCACCGAAGCGGTACGTGCGTCACTTCTATCACGTCCCGGTCCACGAGCCCCGGGATTCGTGGACGCACGTCGTTACCGGGAGCGGGGCCGAACGCGGCGCGGAGTTCGAATTCTCGTGGATCAGCCTCCCGGCCGACGCATCCTTCGCCCTCGACCTCGACGACTATCTCCACACGCTTCCCATCCAGAGCGGCGGCGAGACGGCGACGGGTGCGGCCGCCGATTGAGGAACGGGATCGAAGGAGGGAGTTTACTACGGAGCAGCAATTGACAGATGAATTGATATTGTTGCCTCGTGTCTGATTTAAACGATGTTTCGACGGCGAGCTCTCGTCGACCTCGTTTCATTCGAAGATTATCGACGTTCAGCGCCTCTCTCATCTGATTACTCGGACTTTTTGCTCACCAACTGATCGCAAACGAGGGTGTTCGGTCGAATCTCGCGTAATGGCCGAATTTATCGATATTGACCCCTGAAAATCTGATTTCCGATCGTCGACGAAAATTCGCGAGAGAGACGACGCTGACAGATATATAAAAAATTTTAATATATAAATATCTTATAATTTGGCTGTCGAGGTCGCCCCGAACCGGCATCGGCTCGGACGGGTGATGGCTAGTACAGAGCGACTGAATCACTCGACTATCTACTTCGTCACTGCTTCACCTGAATCGAGGAGTACTCCCGAAACGACGATGCAGTCTCACTCCCGCGAAACGGTCGCTTCGTCGATTCCGGGCATCAGCTCGAATGACAGTGTACAGATACGAGCCCATTGCATAAAGTAACCCGAAGAAGTTGCGGATTGGACGATGTATTTACGGATCCGATCGGGAACCCGCACGTCGCTCACGACGCACGGCTCACTCGACAGGCTCCGAGCCCCAAAAGGGAGACGTCGGGACTCCCTCGGAACGGCGTTCGTCCGTTCCAACGGTCGTCCCGGAACTCAGGCCATTGAGTGGTCGACTCCACGTCCGGTTCGGCGCAGCGCTGGATCGCGACAGACGGCCGATCCCATCGGGGAGGCAGTACTGCGGGGGCGTGGATCACACACGCACCAGTGGGCGCTACGTTCCGGACATCCTTCTATAGGACTACCATCATGAATAATCTTTTGCTCGCATACGCGGATATTCTTCCTCAATGGAGCGGATCGGTTCCGACCCTGTCGACGTATCCATCCGAGACACACGGGGTGCCCTACTCCACGCACGGTTGTCGAACCCCGACGTTCAGGATCCTGACGAAGAGGTGACCGGCGAGTGCGTTTAGCAAATGCGAACGGACGTGACGGAAGGGGGCCCGGACGGACGGAGTCAGGCGCCGATCCGACTGCCAATCGACGCGCCCACCGTGGCGACCACCGCTCTCCCCCGATCGAATCGTGTGGACTGGCACCCGAGACGGACGCGATGTCGGAGACTGAGCGGCCCGACGCCGCCGACCGGAGGACGAATCGGGCTGTCGTCGCTCGGCAGCAGGCCCTCTTATAACAACAATATTTTTGTTATTTCAAAGCGGGTGTGGCGTCCTGATCGAACGGACACGGGCCGTACTCCCCGTCTCGCGTGTTCGCGAAATACAAACGAGTTGGGTGCGGAGTAGAGTTACCACTGCTGGTTCTCACTGGAGATGGAGTGCCGCTTCCGTCGTCCGAGACGAATCGTCCGCCGTTCGTCAACGACGAACCACGATGTGGCGGGGTTCGGTCGTCAGCACCGGTCGTCGAAGCAACTCGCATCGGACTGGACTCGGTTCGCTCGACGGCCGCCGGGAGAACGCCGCGGGGCAGTGGGTGCGTGTGGTGCGATCCCGGCCGGTGCCTCCGACATCGACACACCGCCGACCCGAAGCGAAGACTCTCACGAGGCGTGACTACCAACGTGCGGATGCCGATCGGTCGTGACGAGGTCACTCAGCCGACGGTGAAAAAGAAGCAACACCGAGCCGTGTTGGCGTTCGCGAATCGTACCGCCGGTATCTCACCGCCGGTTCGGGTCCCAGTCCGGACGCTCCCGGTGGACGTACTCCCCGTACCCCGGTTCGCAGACGACCTCGCCGTCGTCGGCGATGAGTTCGCCGCGCAAGCCCGATTGGACGGTGATCGGTGGCCTCGCCATCGGCGGTCCTTCGTACCGATTCGACCTCTATTCGTCGTTGCTGGGGTCGTACGTCGACCTACTCCAAGAGCCAGTTGATATAATGGAAAGCGATGTAGTGGACCAGTTCCGATAACGATCCCCGTCGTTCGCGCTCTCAAGACAGTTGATAACTGGAACGTCGATCGTTTCCTCACCGACCTCGAACACGTCGTTGACGACGTCTTCGACCACTTCGTCGAGCAGGCCGCCTGCCGCGGCCTGCTCGACATGACCTACTGCATCGATTCAACCGACGTGAAGGCGATACCAGCCGATCCAGACGCGTCGAAGTGCTATGATCCAACTGCCGATGAGTACTACCACGGATACGGTTGCACAATCGTCTTAACCGGGCAAAAGATTCCGATTGCAGCCGAGTTCACCGAAAGCAAACAGGCGCCGTCGCTCAGCCGATCTGGATGGTCGGTGACAGTGCCTACGACACGCTCGACTGGCACGACCACCTGCTGGCCGCAGGGGTCGTGCCAGTCGCTCCGTACAACGCGCGAAACACCGACGATCCGAAAGACATCGAGTACAGGGTCGAAGACCGCATCGAAGAACACAGCGAGGACGTGGAACTGAAGCGATCAACCTTGGACGAGACGTACAACCGCCGCACTGGAGTCGAACGAACCTACGAATCAGTCAAGGACTGCGGCCTCGGGCGAACGCACGCCCGAGGCCGCGTCCACGCACGAGCACAGGTGTTTCTCGCCCTGTGCCTTCGTCTCGTCGTCGCAATCACCAACTACGAACGCGGAGACAATCCGGGAAGCACGATCATCACGGTGTGAGAAGAGTTCTATGACACCCTCTACTAAAACGACATAACTATCCAGGTAAACGCCCTCAAAGACAGACTCCCACCCCCCTGTGAGAGTGCCGGTTTCGTCAGAGCATCTTCTGAAATCAGGACGGTGCTAAGGATGACCCTCAAAACTGCATATCAGCTGATCCGCCCCACCCCACAAAAATGAAAATATTTATGAACCTTTGGTGTGACAACTCGTCTCGTGAAGGAGGCTAGCATAGATAAAGAAAGTTTCAAACCATCCGAATAGAGTACCGAATACACAGATCAGCAAGCACGATAGTCGGACATATGACAAAGATCAGCCCGGAATCAGACAAATGAAACATCAAGAGACGGCCGAAGAAACACCGCACGTACAGCCCGTTGGGATAGGCCTCGACCTCTTTAGCGAAGAGACACCTCAAAAAGTGAGGCTCAGGTTTCTCTTATTCTTCGCTGTTTACGCCACTCTACTTCTTTTGGTCGTCTGGCCAGTCTTCCCCCAGGTTAATAGCGTTGAGCCGTACATACTGGGATTGCCGCTCAATATGGCCTGGAATTCAGCGGTACTCCTTCTGGTAATGATCACGGGATTCCTCATGTATTGGTACGATGAAATGAAAGTACAGGGAGGGAACTAATCCATGGTTTCGACAACCACTCTAATTATAACCGGGATACCATTGATCTATCTGGCCTTCGCCCTGTGGATTGGTATTCGGAGTCGTGGCGAGGCCGACCAGAGCACCACAGAAGGGTTCGTCGCCGGTGATCGCCGAATCGGAACGATCGTTTTGTTCTTCATTATGGCCGCAGCTAATAACAGCGCCTTTGCCTTCCTCGGCGGACCCGGATTTGCATTCGACCAAGGGGCGATTGCGTATTACATTATTCCTTACAGCGCATTTGGGCTCGCAATGTGGTACGTACTGGGGCCCAAAGTATCCCGACTTGGTCGCAAAATGGGGTACGTGACACAGGCAGAGTTCGTGAGTGACCGGTACGATAGCCGATGGATCTCGGCTATAATGGCGGTCGCCTCGGTTGCTGCCTTTATCCCATACGTAGTGGTACAAATAAAGGGAGTAGCATTCATTCTCAGCGAGGCCAGCAACGGACTTATTCCGTTTTGGCTTTCGGGGATGCTGCCCTTCCTCATCATTGGATTCTACGTAATCACGAGCGGAATGATGGGTGTTGGTTGGTCAAACGTCCTGCAAGGAATAATGATGCTTGCGCTCGCGTGGTTCCTCGGTCTGTACCTCCCCTTCGAACTACACGGGGGAATACAGCCGATGTTTGAGACCATCGCCGCAAGTAATCCGTCACACCTAGTAGTCGGGCTCCCAGAAATGTCGATCGCTCGATATTCGAGTTTCATCGTTGTCTCAGCACTTGGGAGTATTATGTGGCCGCACCTATTCATGCGAGCCTACACCGCCGAGGACGAGTCAACGGTCAAGAAAACCGCTATCCTTTACCCACTCTTCCAATTCATCATCGTCCCGATTCTCCTGATCGGATTCGCCGGCGTAACCGTCGTCGAACCAGGCATTCTCGACAGTCCCGATCGAATTCTGCCATACCTCGTCACGAATCTGGATATAAACCCGATTTTGATCGGATTATTCTTCGCCGGCGCACTCGCGGCAACAATGAGCACTGCCGACGCAATCGTTCATGCGTCAGTGAGCGTTTCTATTCGGGATTTCTACAAGCCACTATTCGACCCAGAGGGTGAAGACTTGGACGAAACCTTCTGGATGAAGATCTTGGTTTTCCCGACGCTAGCTGTCGCATATTACTTTGCTATGTTCAGTTCGATCAATATCGTGCCATTGCAGGCCGCCGCGTATGGTTCGATCATCCAATTCCTTCCGCTGATTCTCGGAACACTCTACTGGCCCCGATCCACGAAGGAGGGGGCACTAGCTGGTCTCCTCAGCGGGACTGTGGTGACCGGGATCTTTACCTTCGTCGTGCCGACACCGCTGTCGATCCACGCGGGCCTGTGGGGATTGCTGGTGACGACAGTTCTCTTCATCGCGGTCAGCTTGATGACTGACGTCAAGAATCCCGAGTTCGCACGAGAGATGATTCGCACGACGCGTCCAGATCTCTCTCCGACCAAAAGAGACCAGCAACGGTCAGGTACTGCGACGGATGGGGGGACAGTCTCTGACGAGACGAGTAAATAGACTCACGAATGTAGCTATTGAAATTATTTTCGTCTGATACTTAGGCGAGCCGTTCTACAACCTGTTCTCGACATACAGCGAAGCTACTACCACTCAACTCCACGCTGTTCCCTGTCCCAATGGCTTGGAGTACCAATTCCGTCAGCGGGAGCAGTACTAATCACCGATGGGCGAAAGGCCAGATCTGGTGTTTCTTTGCTTACGTGGTGTGACGAAAGGGAATGGGATGGCTGTCGAACTGCTTCGTTCTGATAGTCTCGCAGGACGGGACGAAGGTCAGCGCAGTACGCTACTTATCTCGGACACACAATCAGACGTAAGTTTTATTTTTCGAGCCGCTAGGTTCGGAAACGTGACACAGTTAGAGTTCGATATCGAGGGAGAGGTGTTCGTAGCCGACCTGCTCGAGGACGAAGCGCCTCAGTCGGTCGAAGCACTCCGGGACTTCCTGCCGCTCGAATCGGAGCTGATGCACGTCCGCTGGAGCGGGCACGCGACGTGGGTCAACATCGACGAGATCGATCTTCCGGAGATTCCGCGCGAGAACCACACGGTCTACCCCTCGCGGGGCGACATCCTGCTCTACCCGGGCTACCGGAACGAACAGGAGATCCTCGTCCCCTGTGGGCCGACGTGTTTCAAGAGTCCGGCGGGTGAACTCGCCGGCAACCACGTGGCGACGCTGAACGCGTCGCGCGAGGAACTCCGCGAACTCGAAGAGGAGACGCTCCAGACCGGTGCGAAGCGCATCGTCGTCAGCGAGCGGTAGACCGCGGCCACACTATTTTTCCGCGGCCAGTCCGGCCAGCGAGCGCACGACTCGACCGCGGCCGAACGCCGGTATCTTCAAATCGGAGCGGCCACAATGGAGGTGTGGAGTATGAGCACCACAGAGCATGTCCACCACTGCGTAAGCGAGGAGCGTCTCCGCGACGACATCACGGCGAACGCGGAGTTCGGCGCTATCCCGACCGACGAGGGGCACGGTCGAACGGTACTGACTGGCACGGACGCCAACCGACGGGCTCGGGAGTATCTGATCGACCGACTCGAGGATGCCGGCCTCGACGTGCGCGTCGACGCCGTCGGCAACATTGCCGGCCGATGGGTACCGGACGGGGCCGACGCGACGGCGCGACCCGTCGCGTGTGGCAGCCACATCGACTCCGTCCCCGAAGGTGGAATCTTCGACGGCATCCTCGGCGTCTACAGTGGACTGGAGGCGGTTCGGGCCCTGCAGACGACCGACGCCGACCTCTCCCGGCCGATCGAAGTCGTCTGTTTCACCGAGGAGGAGGGCGCGCGGTTCTCCAACGGTGTCCTCGGGTCGTCGGTGGCGAGCGGACAGCGGACCGTCGAGGACGCTCTGGCCCTCGAAGACGAGAACGGTGTGACGCTCGACGCGGCGCTTTCCGACATCGGCTTTCGGGGGACCGGCCGCCTCGACGCGAGCGCGTGGGACTCGTGGCTCGAACTCCACGTCGAACAGGGCGAGCGCCTGCAGGACGCGGACGCCGCCGTCGGCATCGTCTCCGCGATTACGGGGACGATCCGCTGTACGGTCGAAATCGAGGGCGAGGCCGACCACTCGGGATGCACGGCGATGGCGGACCGAACGGACGCGCTAGCCGCCGCGAGCGAACTGATTCTCGAAGTCGAGGCGGCGACGAACGACGTCGTCGCCGAGAACGACGACACCGTCGTCGGCACGGTCGGGAATTGTGACGTATCGCCGAACGCGATCAACGTCGTCCCCGGAGCGGTCGAACTCGGCATCGACGTCCGCGACGTTCGCTACGCGTCCATGGAGACCATCGTCGAGCGGGTGCGGGAGCGTCTCGCCGACCTCGAAGCCGAGCGCGGCGTCGAGACGACGTTCGAGCGACCGTACGACATCGCCCCGAGTGAGATGAGCGAGCGATGTACGGCCGCCCTCGAACGCGCTGTCGCGACCGTCGACGTCACTTCACTGGAACTCCACTCCGGGGCCGGTCACGACACCATGCACGTTGCGAGCGTCACGGACACGGGCATGCTGTTCGCGCCGTCCCGCGGCGGGTTCTCGCACAATCCCCTCGAGTGGACCGACTGGAGCAGTTGTGCGACGGCGACACAAGTCCTGGCCGCGGGGCTGGCGAATCTGGCACGTGAGTGATCGCCGACGTCGTCGACCAGTCGTTTGAAAAAGACAAACGGTAACGAACTCCGCCGAACGAGCCGTGTCGCCGCCAGCCGATCACCGACCGCGGGTCGAGTCGGTGTCGTGGGTCGCCATGTTGATATTGACCTCGATGACGTTCGCCGCCCGCTGGACCTGCTCCGGAAGTTGCTCGGCGAACTGCTCGCCCTTCAGTCGGCTCGTCGGCCCGGCGACGCTCAACGATCCGAGAACGTTGTCGCCACGGTCGATGACCGGGGCCCCGACGGCACGGAGCCCCTCGACCTCCTCCTCGTCGTTGTAGGCGTACCCCTGGTCACGAACGTCGTCGAGTTCGTCGAGGAGCGCGTCACGATCGGTGATAGTGTTGGCCGTCCGTTCGGGGAGGCCGTGCTGGTCGAGAATCGTGTGGACGCGTTCGTCCGGGAGGAATGCCAGAATCGCCTTCCCCGTTGCCGTGCAGTGCAGGTCGTCGGGCTGCTGGAGTTTGTCCGTCTGGTAGCCGCTCCCGACGGCATCGCTGCCACGAACCTTGTACAGATTGATCCCTTTCCCGTGTTCTTCGGTAAAGAGGTTGGCGTACTCGCCCGTCGTGTCCGCGAGTTCTTCGACCTCTTCCTTGCCGTATCGGTACAGCAGATTGCGGTTTCTGACGTACTCGCCGACGAGGAGCAACTGGAGGCCGAGTTCGTACTGGTCGCCGTTCTTGACGACGAAATCTTCCTTCCGGAGGGTCGCCAGATAGTGATACACCGAACTCTTGGACACGCCGAGGTGGTCGGCCAACTCCGTGACGCCGGCGCCGTCGAGCGTCTCGAGCGCTTCGATGATCTCGGCGGCGCGTTCTACCGTCTTCAGCGTCCGCGGCGATTCGTCCGGGATCGGATCGGTCGGCATACGACGACGGACACGTCCCAGTCACTTAGTCGTTTACCTATATCAAACGCATGGGAAGTCATTTCCTGACTACCACAAATCGAATCAAGCAATATGTTCCAGAATGAATAAGCATTGGTGTATGAGCATCGTTTCGTTTGGTTCTATCGGCTCCCAGTCCGTGCCGTCCCCTCGACGCCGGGACGAGATCCGCCCGAATCGTTTTTCGAAATGAAAACACTGGACACCGCACTGGACACCGCAGCGGTCGGGCGTCGGTGCTCAGTCGACGATACGGCCACCTATAACACCAATATGTTTGTTATATCACACGGTGACGGAAGCAATATCACAGCAACGCTTTTACCATAACGCGGACGATGAACAGCCGTGATGAAATCAAAACTGCTCGGGAAACCCACCAGACTCGAAGTGGAGAACGTCGGTGGTATCAACGAGACGGCGATCGAGTTCTCGCCGGGAATTACGATTCTGACTGGGCGAAACGCGACGAATCGGACCTCGTTGCTCCGTTCGATGATGGCGGTGATGGGCAGCGACGAGGCGTCCCTCAAAGCGGACGCCGACGAGGGCCACGTCGAACTCACCGTCGACGACGAGCGCTACGTCCGAACGTTCGCGCGGACGAACGGGAGCGTGGCGACCAGCGGGGAGCCGTTTCTCGACGATCCCGAACTCGCCGACCTCTTCGCGTTTCTGCTGGAGTCGAACGATGCCCGCCGAACCGTCGCCAGAAGCGGCGACCTGCGCGAACTCATTATGCGGCCGGTCGACACCGAGGCGATTCGCGCCGAGATCCAACAGCACGAACGGGAGAAATCCCGGATCGACGACGAACTCGACGAACTCGACGATCTGAAAGGGGATCTCCCGAAACTCGAGCAAAAGCGGAGCCGCCTGGAAGCCGACATCGAGGCGAAGCGGGAAGAGTTGGCGGCGAAGGAGGACGAGATCGAGACGCTGGACGCCGACGTCGACGAGACGCGCGAGGAGAAACAGGAGCTCGAATCGCGTCTCGACGAGCTTCGAGAGAAGCGCTCGTCGCTGGAACAAGTTCGATCGGATATCGATCTCCAGCAGGAGAGCCTCGAGTCACTCACGGTCGAACGGCGGGAACTCGAAGCCGAGCGCGGCGACCTCCCCGACGCGCCCATGGGCGAACACGACGAACTCGACGACGAGATCACCCGGCTTCGGGAGCGAAAGGAACGCCTCGAACGGGAGATGAGCGACCTTCAGGACGTCATCCAATTCAACGAGGCTCAGCTCGAGGAGTCGGACGCGGTCACGGCTCACCTCGACGACGACAGCGGCCCGGTCACCGACGCGCTCGTCGACGAGACGGTGGTCTGCTGGACCTGTGGATCGGACGTGAACCGGGACCAGATCACGGATACGCTCGAACAACTGCGGGAGATACGCCAGGAGAAACTCGAGACGATTCGATCGCTCGAATCGGAACTGGACCAGTTGAAAGACGAGCGACGGACGTATCGGGAACACCAGCAGCGCCGGGAGACGATCGACCGAAAGCTGGACGGCATCGCGAGCGAAATCGAGGACCGCGAGGCCGAACTCGACCGGCTGCGCTCCCGGCGTGAAGCCCTCAGCGCGGAGATCGAAACCCTGGAATCCGAGATCGAAACCCTGGAGTCCGACGACTTCGGGGACATCCTCGACCTGCACAAGGAAGCGAACCAACTGGAGTTCGAACTCGGCCGCCTCGAGTCGGACCTCGACGACGTGATCGAGCGGATCGACGCGGTCGAGGAGCGACTGGTCGAGGAGGAGCAACTGCGCTCCCAGCGCGAGGAACTCACCACGGAGCTGACGGATCTCCGAACCCGTATCGATCAGATCGAAGCGAACGCCGTCGAGGAGTTCAACGAACACATGGCAGCTGTCCTCGATATTCTCGGCTACGAGAACCTCGACCGGATCTGGATCGAGCGGGTCGAACGCACGGTCCGTGAGGGCCGCCAACACGTCGAGAAGACGTTGTTCGAACTCCACATCGTTCGGAGCACCGACAGCGGGGTGACGTTCGAGGACACGATCGACCACCTCTCGGAGAGCGAACGGGAGGTAACCGGCCTCGTGTTCGCCCTCGCTGGCTACCTCGTCCACGAAGTGTACGAGACGGTCCCGTTCATGCTACTGGACTCGCTGGAGGCCATCGACTCCGCACGGATCGCCGCCCTGATCGAGTATATCGGCGAGTACCCCGAATTTCTCGTCGCGGCCCTGCTGCCCGAGGACGCACAGGCCCTCGACAGCGCATACACCCGCGTGACGGAGATCTGAGCGGACCTACGCGTCCTCGTCGCAGTCACAGCCACCGCGTTCGAGCAGGTCGACGACGCCGTACTGGGCGCCACAGTCCTCACAGAGCACGTCGACGTCGACGAACAGCCGGAAGCTTCCGAGCGTGATCCGGTCGGTCGACCGGAGACGATCCAGACTGCCTTCCGTGATCGACCGGAGTCGCGCGCGGAGGCGCTGGATCGTCTCCAGCACCGAGTCGACCTGCTCGCCCTCCGACGGATGCTCGTATTCGGCGTCGCGATACTCGGTCAGATACGAGCGGATAGCCTGGTAGGTGACGAAGTCGCGCTCGAGTTGGTCGACGTCGACGCCGTCGCGTTCGAGACGCACCCGCGCCTCCGTCCGCATCCCGCTACTCACGTCGTCGGCGGTGAGGAGGCGATAGAGGTTGCGGATCTCCCCGTCGACGGTCGACGTGCCGGCCGCCGTCAGGGCGCTCTCGAGGAGGCGACGATTGAAGCGATCCGCGAGATCGCGGAGGCTCTCGCGCTGGTCGCCGTCGGCAGTCCACAGCCGTTCGAGTTCGTCGCCGAACGCATCGCCGAGGTCGTACGCGCCAAGCAGTCGTGCCACTTTGCTCGATTTCCGTTTCGGGGTGGAGTCGTCGTCGGTCACTGCTCTCGGATAGCGTGGCGGGGAAACATAAATTCAGTGTCTCGCGGAGCGGGCGGCAATCACGACGAGCAGAGGAGCCTGTCGTCAATCAGGAAATATAAGATTAAAATATATTCTTGATATTTGTTAGTTTGATAGATTTGGATTCCGCTCACGATCGAATGCTCGAACGAGTACGTCTTTGTTTGTGTATTTTTGGTGGAGACTACATTGTACTTATCGTAAAAATCCAATATTATTAGGAAGTTTCTAACAAAAGTCAGGAACAAGTTTATACGCACTACAAAATTTTTTAGTATATCATACAATTGGAATGACTTTCATTGGATCAAGTTAGAATTTCTTTCATGTATACGTAACATATATTTCTTATCTATTATGATGCGCTGCTCGCCCAACCGGAGTGGGACGGCGTCGAACGGCCAGAGCGCGAACTCGACAGGGTGTCGAGTACCGCCATCGAGAGGCTGGACGGCACGTCGACGGCGGCAGTCCGAGACGTTTATCAGTATACGGGCACTCGCTGTTTGGGGATATGAACGAGTTACGTACCGGTCTGAGCTACGGGGACGTACTGCTGGTCCCGAAACGGTCGCCGATCGACAGCCGGGACGACGTCGACCTCTCGACGACGCTCACGCCTTCGATACGGCTCGAGACGCCGCTGGTCTCGGCCGCGATGGACACCGTGACGGAGGCGGAGATGGCGATCGAACTCGGGCGAGCCGGCGGATTCGGCGTCCTCCACCGCTTTCTCACGCCCGACGAACAGGCCGCGCAGGTCGAGCGCGTGATAGCCGCGGGCGAACAGGTGGGGGCGGCCGTCGGGATCAACGAGGACTACGTCGAACGGAGCGCCGAGTTGGTCGCGGCCGGCGTCGACGCCCTCGTCGTCGACGTGGCACACGGCCACCTAGAGCGGACGCTCGACGCCGTCGAGACGCTGGCCACGGAGTTTCCCGACACCGACCTCGTCGCCGGCAACGTCGCGACCCCTGCGGGCGTCGAGGACCTCGCCACGGCGGGGGCGGACTGCGTGAAAGTCGGGATCGGTCCCGGCTCCCACTGCACCACCCGGAAGGTCGCCGGCGCCGGCGTTCCGCAACTGACCGCCGTCGACGACTGTGCCGCCGTCGCCGACGAACTCGGCGTCACGATCTGTGCGGACGGGGGCATCCGCACCTCCGGCGACGCGGTGAAGGCGTTGATGGCCGGCGCGGACACCGTGATGCTCGGGAGCCTCTTCGCCGGCACCGACGAAGCCCCCGGCGCCGTCGTCGAGGTCGACGGCACGCAGTACAAGCGCTCGCGGGGGATGGCGACGACGGCCGCGGCCGAAGAACGCGACGACAAGGGGAACAACGTCGACGCCGACGAAGGGGTCGAGGCGCTGACGCCGTACAAGGGCTCGGTGCGGAACGTGGCCGCGGAGTTCTGTGCCGGCATCCGTTCCGGCTTCTCGTACTGCGGCGGCCACACCATCCCGGCCGCTCGCGCCCGGGCCGAGTTCATTCGCGTCGCCGACAGCGCCCGGGAGCGCGAGGGCTACCACGCGGACCACGACTGGGAGGGCGTGAGCGTCGATAGCAAGATTTCGGACGGCCAATCGACCGCCGAGAGCGACGACTGACGGCGGAGTAACGGCTCGCGTCGTTGCGGTGGTCGGGCGGTCTCCAAACGGTCAGGACGAGGCGGAGACGTACAGCGCGTACCGGAAGAGACGCCCGTCGTACCACAGCAGGTTGCCGGTCGACGCCGTGTCGACGGCGCCGAGGCCCAGTCGGTCGAGCAGGGTGTCGAAGGGCTCGGAGAGCGGTGTCGTCTCCGCGTACGTCTCCCGGGCGATGGCCCGGTCGAGGCGGTCACGGACGGCCGCCGACAGCGATTCGGGCGCGAGTTCGGCGTCGATCCGCGAGCCGAAAACCACCTCGCGGAATCCCTCACGCGAGTCGGCAACCTCGATGGCGAGGGCCGTCTGCGCCGTCTCGACGATCCGCTCGCGGGCGACGCGGACGCGGTACGCCCACGCCCCGCCCTCGGTCATCGTCACGACCCGGCCGTCGAGTTCGCCCGTCGCGAGGCGACTCTCCCGCTCGGCGGGGCGACGCAGGACGTAGGCGTCGTCCCGAAGCAGGTCGGCCGTACTCGTTTCGCCGTCGGTCTGTGCGTAGCTGTGGAGGATCTTGAGCGCCCGCGCGCTCGGCCGGTTCAGCGAGTCGATCAGCACGGCGTCCTCGGGAACCTGGTCGTCCGGGACGGGGTCGAGGCGGACGAGCGTGCGGTCCATCGCCCGCCGGCCGGTGACGACGACGGCAGTCCGATAGTACGTTCCCCCGTGGGTCACGTAGGCGTCGTTCGGGAGCGGTTCGTAGCCGTAGGTCGTGTAGCGGCCCTCGGGGAGGATCGCATCCAGCGCGGCCCGCGCAGGGTCGCCGAACAACGCCCCGTCGTCGGGTTCGTAGAGTGCGTGCTCGACCGGCGAAGCGTCGACCGGGTCGACAGTGAGGGTGTACTCGGGGGCAGCGTCGTCGTCAGCGAGGGGGCCAGCCGACGAACAGCCGGCGAGTGCGGCGAGCGTCGTCGCGCCAGCTAGCCGGAGGGCGTGTCGACGGGTGGGGGACATAAACGGAATCCGTGGCGCCGCGTATTTGGATGTGACGAGTTGTTAGTCGAACGAGTAGCGTCGATACCGCCGGAGCGCGAACCGATACGAGCCGTACGACACGCCGCCGGTCACCGCGAGATACACACCGAGACCCGCGAGCAGGAGGGAGGTGAACGCGAGGTGGCCGGTAAGGACGTACCACGTCACGACCAGGCCGATCACCGTCCCGCCGCCGACGACGACGATGTAGCTCATCATCACGAGCGTCGACGGGACGACCGTCTCCGTCCCCCAGAACTCCCGCTCCTCGTAGACGGGGTAGACGGCGCCGAGACCGACGGCGAACAGTGCGGCCGCGAGACACATGAGGCACCCCACCGCCGCGAAGCCGAGCGCGTGACCCGGTGCCGTCCCGATGCCAGTCGATGCCAGGGGAACGAGGACGGCAACCGGCAGGCCGACGGCGAGGCCGGCGAGCAACCGCCCCCGGACGAGCGTGCGGGAGTCCGTCGCGGTGAGCAGGAGGATGGGTAGCTGTGGGCGGTCGTCGCCGAGTGGGTTCAGCCCGAACGTCGCCCCGGCGAGATAGACGCCGAAGCCGACGCCTGCGGCGGCGACGAGTGGGCCGAGCGCGTCGGCCGGCGACTGGGCGACCGTCGTACCCAGCGGGCCGAGGAAGAAAATCACCATCACGAGGTGGGCGAACTCCTGGGGGTGGCGCCGCGCGCGGACGAGAAACGCCCACGCGACGCGGCCGGCCGTCCGCCACGCGAACGGCGCCGGTGCCGCGAGCCAGCCCGACGACGTGCGGGGCTGGCGGGTGTCGGCCCGTACCGGCGCGTCGGTGAACCAGAGCCGAGACGCCTGCCGGGTCGCGACGGCGAGGCCAACGGGCGTGAGGGCGAGCAGGCCGACGAGGACGATCACCGCGCCGCTCGACACCGGCCGGGCCAGCGGCGTCCCGACGAACGCGAGCGCGACGTAGTCGACGACCGGCGCGACCGTCAGCGCCGAGACGAACTCGCCGACCGAGACGTCCTCCGTCACGAGATACCGACCGACGAACTGGGACGCCACGACGACGGCGGCCAGGACGAGGAGACCACCGACTTTCAGCGCGCGACGGACGCTCGGGAGGCGACGGAAGAGCCGCAGGACGACCATGCCGAGGGCGTACCCCCAGACGGCGGCCCAGCAGACGAGCGGGACGGCGACGACCGCCGCCGTGAGCGGGAGCGACGGGGCGCCGAGGCCCAGCGTGAACACCGTCACGAACGCGGCGATGGGGGCACCGAACCACAGCGCCAGACGCCCGACTTCGGCGCCGACGAGGCCGAGAACGACGGCACGGGGGTGGACGGTCGTCAGCACGAGATCCGCGGCGTCGATCCGGCCGATCCGTTCGAGCGTCCGGAGCGTCGCGAGCGCCACGAGGAGGATCGGAACCGCCGTCGCGACGGGGGCGAAGTACGGAATCGCGTCGATCGACTGTGCCGACTGGCCGAGGACGTACGCCGTCGGGAGCGCGAAGAGAAAGTTCCCGCCGAAAAAGAGGAGGGCGACGACGAGACCAGCGAGACGGCGCTTGGTCCGGACGTAGCCGCGGACGCTCCGGACGAATTCGGCGCGGGCGATCCGGCGGCCGTGACGCACGTCGCGGCGCCGGCTCATGGGCGGTCGGTGGCCGTGCGTTCCGCCTCGCTCACGCCGTCGTTCGCACCGTCACTCGTGACCGCGAGAAACGCGTCCTCGAGCGAGGTGTGTTCGCCCATCTCGGCCCGGGCTTTCACCTCCGACGGCGTCCCCTCGGCCACGAGACGCCCCTCGAACAGAACCCCAATCTCGTCGGCGACGGCCTCGACGACCGGGAGGACGTGCGTGGAGAGGAAGATAGTCGTGCCAGCGTCGGCGAATTCGGTGACGAACTCTCGGATGCGGCGGGCCGCACGCGGGTCCAGCCCCGACGTGGGTTCGTCCAGAAAGAGGACATCGGGATCGTGCAGGACGCTCTGGATGAACGCGGTCTTCTGGCACATTCCCTTCGAGTACGACTCGATCCGTTTGTCGGCGTCGTCGGCGAGGTCGAACTGTGCGAGGTAGTCGTCGATGCGCTCGCGGGCGTGGTCGGTCGGGATATCACGGAGGTCGGCGACGTAGTCGAGTTGCTCGCGCGCGCTGAACTCGTCGTACAGCGGCGGCGTCTCGGGGAGGTAGCCGACGTGGGAAGCGAGAGCGCGACGGTCGTCGACGGGAGTGCCACTGACGCGGACGGTGCCAGCGGTGGGCTGGGAGAGACCGGTCAGGAGGCGCATCGTCGTCGTCTTCCCCGCGCCGTTCGGCCCGAGGAAGCCGTAGACGGTGCCCGCAGGGATCGAGAACGAGATGCCGTCGAGGGCGACTTCCGATCCGTAGGTCTTCCGGAGGTCGGCCGCCTCGATGGCGATGTCGGTGGAGGGCATCGCCGACAGGTTCCGACCGACGCTCCCTAATCGTTGCGAAGGCGTACCAGGTCGCCTTCGCGGCGGCGTCCGCCCCTCACCCCGACCAGCCGCCGCGGATGTCGTCGGCGATTCGCTGGCGCCAGACGCTGTACTCCCCGTCACACTCGTCACTCTCGTCGAGGTGGCGCACGAATCCCTCGCCGGGTGACGGAAGTTCCTGACCGCAGAACGGGCACTGGCTCGGATCCGTCCACGTTTGACTGGCTGCCATACCAGGTTCGTGACGTTCGAAGAACAAAAAGTTCAGTTTCAAATTCTTTTTGTGGGTATTGGTGCAATTTTCAGATTGTTTTTGACCATATATTTTCCACTATATTGTTTTTAGAGGCATCTTAGACTACATTCAGTCACTAGTTTATATGGCAGTTCGGCCCCCGGTCGCGGGGTCACGCCGTGACCGGTGGCGCGACGGCATCGGTCGCTCGCCGGGAACATCTTTTTGTCCTCGTTTGCCGATGTCGAGACGATGCAGATACTGGTTACCGGGGGCGCGGGGTTCATCGGTGGGCACCTCGCGGAACGCTTCGTCGGCACGGACCACGACGTCGTCGTCCTCGACAATCTGAACGAGTTCTACGATACGGGGCTCAAGGAGCGGAACGTCGAGGCGGGACGGAAGGCGGTCACTCGCGGGGGTACGTACGAGTTCGTCGAGGGGGACGTTCGAGACGCGGACCTCGTCGCGGACCTCGTCGCCGACGCGGACTACGTCTTCCACCAGGCCGCCCGGGCGGGCGTCCGATCGAGTGTCGCGAACCCGCGGCTCTACGACGCGGTGAACGTCGACGGCACGCTGAACGTCCTCGACGCCGCCCGCGACCACGGCGCCGAACGGATCGTCGTCGCGAGTTCCTCCTCCGTCTACGGCAAGCCGCGCTACCTCCCCTACGACGAGGACCATCCGACGACGCCCGTGAGTCCGTACGGGGCCTCCAAGTTGGCGGCCGAGCGCTACGCCTGTGCCTACGCCGAGGTGTACGACCTGCCAGTCGTCGCCCTGCGGTACTTCACCGTCTACGGGCCGCGCATGCGCCCGAACATGGCGATCTCGAACTTCGTCTCGCGGTGTGTGAACGGAAACCCGCCCGTCGTCTACGGCGACGGCACGCAGACCCGCGATTTCACCTACATCGACGACGTGGTCGACGCGAACCGGACGCTGCTGGAGACCGACGCCGCCGACGGCGAGGTGCTGAACATCGGCAGCACCGACAACATCGAGATTCGGACGCTCGCGGCGGAGGTACGCGATCAGCTCGCCCCCGACCTCGAACTGGAGTTCGCCGAGCGCCACGACGCCGACGCCGACCACACCCACGCCGATACGTCGAAGGCGCACGACCTGTTGGGCTACGAGCCCACGCATACGATCCGGGAGGGGGTCGGGAAGTTCGTCGAGTGGTACCAGGAGAACCGCGAATGGTACGAGCCGCTCGCATTGAACTCCTGATACTGTTGGCTGTGACTGTTTCAAGCTCTCCGTCACCTCGGGGTGACGGAGAGCTTGATTGACTTACAGCCGGCAGTATGAGCCGGCGGCGTCTTGTGAGTCGAGGAGAAAGGGTCCGCCATGCAGACCATCGTCCCCGCCGCGGGCGACGGGACGCGGCTCCGTCCCCTGACCGACGACCGACCGAAAGGGCTCGTGGAGGTGGCCGGAAAGCCGATCCTCACTCACTGTTTCGAGTCGTTGCTCCCGGCCGGCGTCGACGACATCGTCGTGGTCGTCGGCTACCGCGGCGACGACATCGTCGACTACTACGGCGACGACTTTCGGGGAGTCCCGCTGACCTACGCGTGGCAGAACGACCGGCTGGGGCTCGGACACGCCGTCTCGACCGCCGAGGCGCACGTCTCGGGCGACGTAGTGGTGTGGAACGGCGACAACGTCGGCGCGGTGAACCTCGCCGAACTGGTCGAACGGCACCGCGAGACCGGCGCCGCGGCGACGCTACTGGTCGAGGCGGTGTCGCGCGAGCGGGCACGCGAGGGAGCCGCCTTCGTGCTCGACGACGGGGACCCGGTCGGGGTGGTCGAGAAGCCCGACGACCCGCCGTCGACGCTGGTCCCGCGGGGGGTGTTCGCGTTCTCCCCGCGAATCTTCGACGCCCTGCGGCACATGACGCCGTCGGAAAGAGGGGAGTACGAACTGGCCGACGCGGTGGACCGCTTGTTCGACGAGGGGGCACCGGTGACGGTGGTTCGCCTGGACGGGTGGCTGACGAACGTGAATACGGCCGCCGACGTGGCGCGTGTTCGCAGGCGACTCGATGACGGTCCCGCGTAGTCGCCGTGTGCCGGCGGCCCGGACGGGGGTGACTTTATGCCGCGGGGTCGTACCGCCGTCGTACGGACCTCGACTCCACATGTCCGACCGCCCGATGACCCGGTCGCGTGGCCGCGTGACCCTCGCACTGACGTTCGCGTTCGTCCTCGCGTACCGCCTCGAACAGAACGTCGCGTACGTGTTCGACATTTCGACCAGACAGCTCGTCACGCTCGATACGTTCCCGGCGAACGCGCTCACCCAGGTGTTCGCCCCCGTCCTCCACGCGAGCGGCGACCACCTCGTCGCCACGCTCGTGTGGGTCGTCCCCTTCGGCTACCTCCTCGAACGCCGCCGACCCTGGCAGGACTACGTCGGCTTCGCCGTCGTGGCGGGCTTTCTCACGACGACGCTCGCCCCGTTCGTGTTCGTCGTCCTCGGCGTGTCGGCGGGACTGGGCATCGGCGGGAGCGGCGTTGCCTACGCGCTGGTGGGTCGGGAGGCGACCGCGCGGCTTCGAGCGCTTCCGCAGTGGCGCTCGCTCTCGCGCGTCGAGGGCGGGATTCTGGTGGTTGCCGTCGTCGGGCTGGCCCTCAATCTCCTGGGCTTTCTGAACCCGCCGACTGGAACGAGCGTCGTTGGACACGCGACGGGCCTGATCGTTGGGGTCGTCGCCGGAATCGGGGAGCGATACGTGTCGGTCGGTGAGGAGTGAACGGCTCACTCGCCACTTGACCACCTCCTGCGCGTGAACGCGGAGGAATACTAGGTTACGAGCCCCGCACACGATCCGGGATGGAGTCGGGAAGTTCATCGAGCGGTATCAAGAGAATCACGAGTGGTACGAGCCGCTCGTGTCGAACCCCTGAATCGAGTCACCCCGATCACGGCCCACGACCGTCTGGCCCAAGGAGGAGATCGCCGGGGCGAATTTTATACCATTGTATAACATAAAGCGGTCTATGAGTAGTGATCGACAGTCGATCCCGGTCTCTCTCCCCCCGGAGTTGGTCGAGCGTCTCGACAAGCTGGTCGAGGACGGTGTGTTCGGGTCTCGGTCGGACGCCCTCCGCTACGGCGCTCGGCTGGTCGTCAGAGAGGAACGCGTAGAGCGGTTACACGAGCAGGCAGATCGAGGAGCCCGAGAAGATATCCGCGAGCGGCTGGAACGAAAGCGTGTATCTTGATACCGACGTTATTCTCGCCGAACTGAAGGTCGACGATTGGCTCGCCAGCGCAGTCGATATCGAATCCATCGCCGAACCGAAAACATCCATCGCGACCAGTATCGAACTCCAGTACGTCATGGAAGATACGTGGGAGCGAGCGCGTCTGGCGAACGTGCATCAGGAACTCGGCGAGCGAGAGATTCAACTCGTTCCGCTGACCGTGGACGCGATGGACGCAGCAACCGACTTTCGGACGACGTACGAGGCGGTGAACGTGTTCGATGCTGTCCACCTCGGAACGGCGCGTTCGCTCGACGAGCCGATCGTCTCGACAGATACACTCTTTCCGGACCTCGCAGACATCACCCACGTCGATCCACGGGATCTCGACTGACAGCGTTCGATCACCGACGACGGCGGCAGTCCGATCGCTGGACCGGCTGTACCGTCCCTATCTGTGAACGAGAGTACGTGTCTTACTCCGGCGGGTTCCGTTCGCCCGCCTCGGCAGATCCGTCATCAGCGATGTTAGTATCGGGCGGTTCGAGCGCGGCGATCACGAGTCGCCCCGCTCGCGAGTCGGCGAGGTCGCCCCACGAGGCGGTGACCTGCGTGCCAGCCAGCCCCGCGACCGCGAGACCGACGAGGACGACCGTCGGCAGCACGCCGAGCGCCCCCAGCACGACGCTCACGAGCAGTGCCAATGCACTCCCGAGCGCGACGACGGCGCCGACGAGACGGACCGGCGCGGCGCGGAACTCCGTGAGCAGGCTCCGGGCGACTGCAACCGTGTTCGAAGAGGTGGCAGCCGCGTCGAGCCACGCGAGGGCGCGATCGAGAACCGCGACGAACGGGCCGACGGTGTACGTCTCCCGCAGGTCGATCACGATCACCTCGGGGTCGGGCTCGGTCGTGAGCCAGCGGTAGAGGAAGGAGTGGGTCACGACGCCGCGGCCCCACGCGCCGAGGCGAGCGACCCGGCCCCCGCGGCCGAGACCGTCGAGGTGACCGCGCGCGCGGTCGAGGGCGGCGACGACGCGGGAGTCGCCGACGGCGGCGGCGAGCCGCGAGTCGGCGTCGTCGGAGTGGCTCATCTTACCGCACCTCCACGACGGTCGCCTCGACGGTCACCGTCCCGAAGTCGAGTGTCACCGTCCGCCCCCGTCGGAGCGGCGCGCCCTTGAACCGGACGCCCGCGTCCGTCTCGCGCACCCGCAGGTCGGCGATCAGCGTCACGTCCTCCTCGACGGGGTGTTCGCGCCGGTAGACGTTGCCGTCCTGGCTCGTGAGCACCATCGTCGACGGCTCGACCGTGACGTTCGCGAGTTCGGCGACGGTGTCGCCGCGGACGCGCTCGGCCATCCCGCTCCGGAGCCCGTCGGCCAGGTCGGGATCGGCGTTCTCGATCTCCAGTCGGACGGTCCGGGTCGACGCCACGCCTCGCGGCACCGTCTCCCCCACCCGGATCACGTCGCCCTCGAACGCGTAGGCGGCCGTCTCCAGCGGGAGCGTCACGCCCTCGCGGATGGGTGCCCCCGCGAACCGCTGCCCGTCGCTCGCGCGGTAGGTGCGGTACGCGACGCCGACGTAGGCGAGCGTGCGCCCGTCGCCGGTGCGGTACGCCGTCACCGACCGCACCGTCCCTACGGTCCGGCCGTCGATCCGGTACTCGTCGCCGCGCCGGATCGCGTCGACGGTGTCGGCCGAGAGATTCGTCCGCAGGAGCACGTCCGTCGTGCCGGTGGGGAGGTCGGCGTTCGACGCGTCGACGGCCGTGATCGTGCCGCCGGTCTGGTACTCCGGCGTCGTGAGGTCGAGATCGCGGCCGACGCGCAGGGGGTCGCCGCCGTAGGTGACGGCGTCGTCGTCGAGGGTGGCGTTGAGGCGGACGCGGACGTAGAGGTGGCGGCCGTCGTCCGTCTCGGTGGCGTAGACGTCCGTGACGGTGAGGTTCTCGGGAGTGGAGGGGTCGGCGTCGGCCACGTCGCCCTCAGTGACGAGGGTGGCGACGTAGGCGGGCTGGGTGCCCAGATCGAGGGTGGCGTAGCGGGTGGTGGTGTTGGGGGTGGTGTCGTTCGATCCGGACGAGAGGACGAAGGCGACGCCCGCGACGACGACGGCGAGGGCGACGAGGACGACGAGGGCGTCGACGAGATTGATACGGCCGAAGAGGTTGCCGTCGTCGTCGATTAGTTCCATAGAGGGGTCCCCCATACCATCTTACAGACATATTTTCAGGAGTGAACTAAATCGTTCCGGACAGAACAACCGACACCGCTAGTAAAAAATCAAAGACGAATACAGGAGGGGTGCATTTATCTGACTCCTCATCATCCAATCAGACAGTTGGTAACACCGCTATGTCCGGGCACGACGGTGATTCGATTTCACGACGGAAGAAACTCCACGCATTGGCCGACGTGGCAAATTATAATCCGATCTACACTGTTGGAATAATTGTTCTGGGGATCGTCGCGGCCATCTTTGAGGGAGTCGGTCTGGGCTTCGTCCTCCCGATCGTCGAACTGGTCCAAATAGAGAATCCCACAGCCGAAGCCGAGGGGTTGCTGGCCGTGTTCGTCACCGCGTATCAGACTGTGGGAATACCGTTCACGCTGGGATACGTCGTCCTCGGCGTGTCGATCGTGATGGTCGTTCGATACACGACGAGTTTCGCCGTGGCGTGGTTGCGGGAAGTCTTGCGGACATACTACATCCGAGATCTGCAGGATCGGGCATTCCGGAATGCTCTGAACGCTCGCGTCGAATACTTCGACAAGGAGGGCTCGGACGACATTTTGAACGCGATCGTGACGCAGACGTACTACGCCGGACGAGTCATCCAGCGGGCGATCCAGTTCCTGGAACAGGTGTTTCTCGCTGGAATTTACTTCCTGGTCGCGCTGATTATCTCCCCCAAGTTGACTCTCATGACTGGCGTCGTACTGGGTGGGTTCACAGTGTTCATCCGGCGAGTCTTGGAGTCAGGATACGACGTTGGCGACGAGGTGGCCGCTGCGAACGAACAGCGACAGGAGGCGGCACAGGCCGGGACGCAGGGGATCCGGGATGTGCGGATCTTCGGTGTTGCCGACGAGTTGTACGAGGACTTTCGCCAAGCAATCGATAACTACACCGCAGCACGAGTTATTCTGCGCCGCAACGAAGCGGCGATCAACAAGTTCTACAACCTTGTCGTCGCGGTGTCGGTCTTCGTCCTGATCTATTTGGCGCTGACGTTCGCGGACCTCTCTCTCGGCGCGCTCGGGGTGTTCCTCTTCGCGATGTTCCGGCTCGGCCCGCGACTGAGTAACGTGAACACGCAGTACTACAAAGTCGAGAACGACTTGCCACATCTCGTCCGGACGCTGGACTTCATCAACGAACTCGAACAGTACGCGGAGCCGAGCGAATCGACTCGTGAAGTCCCCGCAGAGGTCACGGACATCGAATTCGACGACGTGTGGTTTTCGTACGGCGAGGAGGACGTGCTTCGGGGACTCAGTTTCGAGGTCGAGAAAGGCGAATTCGTGGCCTTCGTCGGGCAGTCCGGTGCCGGGAAATCGACTATCGTCTCGCTGCTCGCGCGGATGTACGAAGTCGATGAAGGAGAGATCCGGGCGAACGGTGTTCCGATCGAGGAGATGGATATCGGTGAGTGGCGCGACCGGCTCTCAGTGGTGCGACAAAATCCGTTCATCTTCAACGATACGCTCCGGTACAACCTGACAGTCGGGAACCGGGATATTTCAGATACGGAACTGGACCGTGTCTGTGAGATCGCAAAAGTCAACGAATTCTCGGATGATTTGGCGAATGGATACGATACACTTCTTGGAGATGAAGGCGTGCGGCTGTCAGGAGGCCAGAAACAGCGCGTGGCGCTCGCGCGGGCGTTGATTGAGGACGCGGATCTGTTGGTGCTGGATGAAGCGACGAGCGATCTAGACTCGAACTTGGAACGTCAGGTACAGCAGGCGATAGAGGAGATGGAGCGAGAATATGCGATCATAACGATTGCTCACCGGCTGTCGACAGTGAAGAACGCGGACCGGATTTACACCGTAGAAGACGGGAAGATTACCGAATCGGGCAGGCATGGGAAATTAGTCAACGAGGGCGGGAAGTATGCAGAGTTGTATGCGATTCAGTCCAAGAAATAATACAGACCAATTCTACTGAATTATTAGTCTCGTACCATTCACCAATTTAATACCCACAATCGTTCGGAAAAATAAGAATTAGTTACTTCGGCTGAGCTTCCGACGAAGGAATGAGCCCGTTCGTTTGACTGCCGCACCCATCCCCTCTTGTTCAATAATTGATCGCAGCCGGGTCAATCTAGAACGTAAGTATATCGAAAGGGAACGGGGTGGAATAGTCTCCACGTATGGGTCATAGCCATAGCTGACACGTGGACCCAACTGCTGGTTGATTTTCTGCAAAGCCTCGTTTAGGGAAGGATGGTGTGACTCCCTCACCAGTTTTCCATGGAATACCTTCACAGTCCCATTCAGCGCATTGTGGGCCCGGTACATACAGTTATATTCTGGTCGCAGCGTCGCAAATCGAACAGTAGATTGATACAAGCTTGTTCGAAACGATAGCTGATCGTGGACATGCTCGGGCTTGCATCGTCGTCGCCACTCTTCAAATAATTGAGTCACATCGGGAGTTTGTCGATATGCAACGACCCCGGTATTGTACTCAGGGAAGGCCTCTGGAACCCCATCAATCGGATGAGTCTTGTCCATATAGTGGACGTGCTCTTCTTTCGGATCCTTCGCTAACGCCAACTCAAATCGATCAAGGATATCAAACAACCCAGAAACGGACTCCTCAAGCCAGATATCCGAGTCAAGGAAAATCGTCTTTTCGTATGGAGACTCAAGCAAGCTCACAGGCTTGTCAGACCACGTGAAATCTGTAGTATCAATTATAACCTCATCAAAAACGTCGGAATTAGTATCTATATTGGTCACCAACGCGATTGGACAGTCCATCAGCTCCCGTGTCCTATTAGCCGACTTCTCCGCTTCTAAAACGAACTCATCTCCCTTCGCGAAATACAATATCCCCCGATCCATCACAAATGACACTCAGCCATACAGTAATAAATTTTCTTCAGTGAGGAGCGGTATAGGCGAAGTGGCGAGTAACATCGGATCAGTAATCCAAGAATGTTTCATCGAACAGCTTTCAAGTTATACTGACCTCTACTGATTGATTTCTGATACTCAGTGAGCGTGTAGCCGCGGTCGATTAAGAAATTAATAACATCCGTATCGGAGTATCCAATCGACTCAAGCCTGTTCGGATGGATTTCGACAAATATAACGCGCGGCGGAGATGTATCAAATATCTGTACCATTCCTTTGAGAACGGCCATTTCCATTCCCTCAACATCGATTTTCAAAACATTCGGAGCTGGGAGATCATATCGACAGAGGGCAATATCTCCGGGGAGTGCCTCAGCCGTGACGGTGGTTGTATCCCCATCGGACATCATTGAGTGCCCCGTTTGTCCACGGATATGGAGATGAATCGTCTCAGAAGTGTCATGAAGTGCAAACTGGTGGACGTTTCCATTCGAGCCGTTTAACTCAAGATGACGGGCACACTGCTCGGCCGTCGTCGGTTCCGGCTCAAACGCGTGAACTTCGCCCTCTGTCACGATTTGAAGCGCCAGACACGAGTAAATTCCCAGGTTGGCACCAACGTCCCAGACGAGATCGGCTGTTCGTAGTTCGGCAACGAACGCTTCGAGTATTGTTTCCTCTTCTTTGAAGTCGTCGGTGAAGTCATGTGAGTGGGCCTTCTGAAACGATCGCAGAAAAGTCGCCGAAGTGTCTCCAGCAGACAGTGTCATGCGCCGGGGCGGGAGATGCCACAAGAGCTTCCATAGGGGAGCAGATAATCTCTCATACATCATCTCTGTACCCCTCAAGCACAGTTGAAGGAAGCCATCTCTTCGATACTTGTCGTACGCTCGCTGAATAGGAAGCATAAACCTATTACGCAGATTACTGTTGAAAAAGTTTCCCAGCGAACATAAGTGCTAGGCAGACAGCGGCGCGTTATCCATGGTCCGACTTTGCGTTATCAATCGTGTCACGGACGACATCTCTGATTTCCTGTTGGAACCGGTCTTTGGTGAATGCCGTTTTCATTTTTTCAAGTTCTGAACGCAGTTCTCGTTGCACCTCAGTGTTCAAGAGGACGTTATCGATTTTCTCGACGGCTTCATCAGGAGAATCATAAATCAAGGACTCATTTTTGTTGACAATTTCAACCTGGCCACCGCCATTCGGAACGAACGGAATCATTCCACCACTCACCATTTCAGCGATCACCATGCCGAAATGCTCCTCTGGCATCCCGTGTATGCCATATTTATGACTACAAATCATGTCGGTTAAGGTGTCAAAGCTGAGTTCACCCTCAAGATGAATGAAGTCGTATCGGTCGGCCTCATCAACGACGGCACGGTAGTATTCCCGTGAATCGACTGACCCAATAATATGCAGATGAACGTCATGCCCTCGACTGTGTAATTCAGCTATGATTTCGATGTTTTGTAAAATATTTTTCGTTGGATGAATCCTCCCAATAGAGAGAAAACCGGATTCCCTCTGACTCCACTTCTGGCCATCGAATGCAGACGCATCAATTGGCGGATACAACACTCTCGGTCGAGTGTTGTAGTATTCATCTAAAGGATCTGCTGTCCATTGTGAGTTGGCAAGAAAGACATCGTCTTGGAGTTTATATGGCTTGAAATTTCCGATCCGATTACTCAGACCGTGGTACAATTTCCGTAGAGCTGTTTCGGGTTGCGGGTCGATATACTTTTGATACGCAGAGTTGTGGATGTAATGAACAACTAGAGAATCCAAATAGAGTTCGTTTTTCGTACTGATTATCAAATCGAAGTCGGATTCGAACCGTCGCAAATATCGCGTCCGGAGAGCGTTCTTCAGAATCGAGAAGCGCTGAGGGAAGACTTCCGATAAAGCAGTGAAAAAGCGAGGACGGTGAATAGTCAATTTCTCGACATCCACGTCGGTGTTGAGCGCCTGGTTGAGGCCTCTGATATCTTCCCCCTTATACGTTATCAGAGTCAGATGATATTGATCTTGGAGAGCTTCGAGTACATTCATGCAGACAGCTTCAGCACCACCAATAGACCGCAGATCAGGATGAATAACTGCTATATCCGTCATATTACCTCAAACACTATCTTGAGGGACATGATGAAAAGGTACCGTGAAAGATAAAATATCTTATACTATAATCATGACGTAGGTCGATTCGGAGATCACAAACCACACATAACGGAAAATCCGACGCACAATAATTAGTGAGTGGGACAGATACAGAAGCCAATGACAACCGTGTCGGTGATGATTCCGACCTACGAACGCCCCGAATTCCTTCCGGGCGCGATCGAAACCGCCGTCGGGCAGACGTACGACGATATCGAGGTGATCGTCGTCGACGACGGATCAAGCGAGTCGTACGCCCCGGACATCGTCGACGACTACCCCGACAAAGTGACCTGCGTCCAACTGTCGTCCAATCAGGGCCTGTCGGCGGCCCGGAACGCGGGGATAGAAGCAGCGAGCGGCGAGTACATCGCCTTCCTCGACGACGACGACAGGTGGCACCGGACGAAACTCGCCAAGCAAGTCCGTGAGATAGAACGGGACGAGCGAATCGGACTCGTCACCTGTCCGCTGGCAGCGTTCACGCCGGATCTGGAGATTATTCACTGTGAGCGGACCGTGCCGTCGGGTGATCTGTCCGACAGAATGTTAATCAGCAACGTCATCGGAACGCCCTCACGCGTTCTGGTCCGGAGCGACGCCATCGACGACATCGGTTCGTTCGACGAATCGCTTCCCACGAAACAGGACTGGGACTTCTATCTCAGGCTGTGTCAGGAGTATCTCGTCGGGGCCACCGATGATATTCTCTGTTTCAGACGAGTTCACGAGAGCATGTCCAGCTCGGCAAAAGCCAACGTTCGGGACAACAAGGCGATCCTCGACAAGCACGAACAACTCATTCGGGACCGTGGACACTGGCGACAGGCAGTCGCGGATCTGAACGCACGAGGCGGGAGAGCATACCTCCACGCGGGCAATCTTCCCAAAGCCAAGCACTACCTGTGGGCCGCATTACGACAGGACCCGTCCAAACGACGGGGAACGCTGTTCCTCCTTTCACTCACGCACCCGCGCCTCGTGCGTGCCGCTCGTCGTGCGAAGCGGGGATTCGTCGTTCGATCACGAGGGTGTGACGATCTGAATCTCTCACCGGATTCAATTCCAGCAATCGACGATCCGACCTAATCACTCCATGTATCCCAACTGTCGAAGGCGCTCTTTCACCACATCCTCCTGTGCTCCGTCTTCGTCTTCGACGCTTTGCGACGATGTCCCGCCGAGTCTCACTGTCGACGACGAGCCACGGCACAGTCACGAGTTCGTCCGTGTAGATCCCCCGTGGATGCCCCCACTCCCGAATCGGGATGGGTCGCGACCGCTCGCCGAGCATGTTGCCGTGGTCCGCGGTGACGACCGTCTTCCCCGGTAGTTCGTCAAGCAACTGTTTGACCGATGGCAACGCACGCCGAAGATTCTGATCGTAGAGTGCTTTGATCTTCGAAGCATCCACGTCGAGCGTCCCCTCCATCAGTTTCGTCCACACGTTTCCTTCCTCCGTGTCCTCGTCCTCTAAATGCCCCTTGTCGAACTCTGTCTCGTCAGTGAGGAACGGATAGTGTGGCTGCATGAAGTGGACGACGTGGCGTTTGTTCGGGTACGTCTCGGCGGCGTCGAGTGCGGCGTCAGCAACTGTTTCGGGCAGGACCGTCCCGTATCGGTCGTCCCACCCCTCGTCATTCCACACGTCGATCACAGCGTGGAGGTCGGTATCGATGCGGTGGCGATTGCGATAGAGTTGGGGGTTGGCGGTGACGTAGACCGTATCGAGCAAGTCACGGTCGTCAAAGTTTGCAACGAGGAATTCGGGCGTCGACGACCCCCGTGAGATACGGGATTCGAGCCGCCCCGGGAGGTTGCTGATTCGCTTGAACATGTCGTAGCGGCACGCATCGAGGATGATCAGTGTATCCCAGTCTTCGTCGAACACACCAACGCCGGATACGTTATATCTCCTGTTGTTGAGACGACGGTAATATAGGCGGTTAGCTTCCCTACAAAGCAGAGAAGGAGTTCTCAGCCCACGGATTAGCTGTGAAAGTGAGTACATACTGATCAGTCACACAGCGAGTATTATAAATTCAGAAGCCACCAACTTGTGTCTCATAGTAAATCTACGGTATTGGAGCAAAGTCCGGATGCTTCAGCTCATACGAAAGCAAAAATCCGAGGCATAAAAATAGATACGCACGATTGACGAACCCTCCGCCTCGAAATAATACGACAACAATAGTATACAGGAATAGGCCGAGAAAAGCTAAGTGAAGCGTACTGGTGTTCCTCGATCGCAGGTACCACCCGAGAAATCGTAGAGGTCGCACCAACAATAGAAACAAGAAAGCGAAACCGACCAGTCCAGTCTCGGCGAGAATCTTGAGGAAGATACTATGCGGGCCCAAATTACTGTTCGTGCGCTGTTCGTAGGATACTAAGTTATCGGTTGCATAGACTGATTTGGCCTCGAACCAATTCTCCGGACCGACACCGAATAGCGGGTTGTGCCTAAACATCTCCAGCCCCGTGGAAACAAGATAGGCTCGTTCGAACTGTGGTTGTCCACCGATTCCGGGGATGAGTTCCAATAGTGAGAATACTCGTTGTTGAATGTCTGGGGGAAGAATAAACAAGAATCCAACAATTGCCAAGCTAGTTATAACAAGAGCACCCTTGATTAGGGCAAGTCCAACTTCATATCCATCTCGCGTTCGAAACACGTAGGTGAGGCTCATAATTACGGCCGCCCCCGCGATAGCGATCCAAACTTTCCGCTCTTGACCGATCAGCACCACCATCGCGAGTAGTAGAATCTGGGCGAGATCGAATCGCGTCCATCCCTCATGAGCGATCAATCCCAAGAGGACAACGAGTGCGGCCCCCTCAATCAAGACATCGAATCTGCGACCCGGGTAGCCGTTCAGAGAGAAATATACGAGCGTCCAAAGGGCTCTAACAGTGCCGATATACACGAGCATTCGGAGAGCAAATCGACGTTCCCAATCGTATCGCAGTAATAGACCGACAGCGACGACAAGGATACCCATCTCCACCCACTGAATCACTTCCAGCATCGCCGAGGTATCGAGACCGTTTACGATCGCCGAGAGCAAGACCGCACCAGCGAACCCGGCTAGAGCCAAAACGGTCAACGATCGTGGAACCCAGATTTGACGATGATAGATGACCAAACCTATCGCCAAAGACAGGATATAAAGATCGCTGATCGTCACGACAGCAGAGCCGATAGTCACCTGCCCGGGGACAATTAATCCGTCCCCAATTGGAGTGCGAATAGTGAGCGAGAACGACACTATCAGACCAAATATAAGCAGAAGAGAGATCGGAACTCGTTCGGTCTGTGGCCAATTCGTGTGTGGCACCGTACCCATCGTGTCACAGAGTGCTTATTCACACTACATGATATGCTTTTCCGATAGAACAGCGGACAAACGTTAATCACGAGGACAGAGAATAGGGAAGTGATGGTTTCAGTCCTCCATCTCATCAACAACGTAACGTCCACGTCAATTCCACTAGAAATAGCCGAGAATATCCATACAACGACAGAAATTGATGTTCACGTCGCAGAGTTCTACGGTGCCGCAACAAAGGATATAGATCCCGATGTTGCTGAGTTTGAAGTGCCCATTACTAACCTCGGTGGACAGTCTAGATTCGATCTTGAGGCATATCGTAAGCTTCAGACATCACTCGACGGAGTTGACATACTACATACACATCATAACTTCGTGGGTTCCGCTGCCCGTATCGTAGCAAAAGCTACAGATGTCAAAATAGTCAATACCGAACACAACGATCACCAGTACTTTTCACACCTTCAGAATCTGGTTAATGCCCCGACTCTTCCACTTGTAGACTGTCTCATCGCGAATTCTCGGGCGACACTCAATTCGTTCCGGTGGTATGAGCGACCAGCTGTCCGAGGTGCCGATACACAAGTTGTTTATAATGGTGTGAATCTTGACCGGATCGACTCCCAGGAACCAACGGACTCGTTCGGTGACAATCGACTTATCGTCACGGTTGGGGCACTCATCAATCAAAAAAATCAGTCAGTTCTCATCCGCGCCATGAGAGAAGTGATAAAGCAGTTCCCAGAAGCAAAACTCGTGATCGTAGGTGACGGGCCACTTCGAGAAGAACTGGAAAGAACGGCCGACGAAGTAGGGATTGCCAGCAATGTGATTTTCACTGGATATGTCCCGACCAGAGAGGAGGTTTATGAAATAATGAAAGCCGCGACAGTATTCACTATGAGTTCCGATTACGAAGGATTCTGCGTTGCTGCCGTGGAGGCGATGGCCTGCGGAGTACCGGTCGTAGCGAGCGACTTAGCAGTCTTTCGCGAGGTGATTGGGGGAGATGGCGTATTCGCAGAACGCGGCAATCATAAGGAGTTTGCTACGGCCCTCAACAAACTGCTAGCCGATTCAGACCGCCGATCACGATTGGCAGATCGAATGAAACAGCGAGCTGAAACCAAGTTTCAATTAAAAAAGACAGCCAAGGAACACCGCAAGATATATGTTAAATTGATGAATGAATGAAATATATCTGCAGAACATTGAGAATGTCCCAAGTCCTTCATCAGTATTACATGTGAGCCCCAATTATCCGTAGTCAAGAGATATACCACCAGATGATAGGGCAGATCGGTAAGGCCATCCGCTTCCCGGAGGCAGCCAAGCGGAAGCTCGCTGCAACTCTCATTCGACCCTTCACACACGGATCGTTCGCCGAAGAGCCCCACATCGACGTAGAGTGGGATACACTGATCATCCTCGACGCGTGCCGCTACGACACTTTCGAGAAGTACAATCCGTTCGACGTACCCGCGACGTGCGTCAAGTCGAACGCCAGCCATACGGCGGAGTTCCTCGAACGAACGTTCACTGAGAATCATCACGACACGGTGTACGTCACCGCATCACCCCAAGTCGTCGGCTACGAGTCACGATTCCACGACGTTATCCACGTCTGGGACAGCAACTGGGACGACGAACTCCGAACCGTCCGACCGGACAGCGTCACCGACGCCGCACGCGCGGCGATGAACGAGTATCCCGACAAAAAGCTGATTATCCACTACATGCAACCACACTACCCGTTCATCGGGCCAACGGGACGCGAACTGGCAACCCACGCAACTTTCACCGGCGGACTACAGGAACGAGAACATCTCTCCATCTGGGAACTCCTTTCAGCAGGGAAAGTGTCGGTCGAAGAAGTTCGAACTGCCTACGAAGAAAATCTGGAGTTGGTTCTGGAGGAAGTCACCGAGCTGACCGACGAACTTAATGGAAAGACAGTCGTCACGAGTGATCATGGAAATCTCTTCGGTGAGCGCGTTTCATCGTTACCAATCCGTCTCTACGGGCACCCACCGAATCTTCCTGGAGAGAACCTCATCCAAGTTCCGTTAGTCGAACTCCCTTTCGAGTCGCGACGCGAAACGACAGTATCTCCACCGCACAAAACTGATTCAGAGGCGGAGGATGTCGAATCTCGACTGGAGGATCTCGGCTACCTCCAGTGAGTCACTGCCGACTAATCTTTCCCAACACTCCCGTCGTCCGCTCCACCGTATCACTCCATGAGTGCTGCTTAACGACCCGCTCCCGTCCCCCCTCCGGATAGTCGCCGTCCAAACATCTCTCAAGCCGCTCGGCAAACGCCTCCTGGTTCCCCACGTCGACCGTATAGCCCCCGTCCGACACCAAGTCCCGCATCTGTGGCAGGTCGCTCGCCACCACGGGCACGCCCGTCGCCATCGCCTCCATCACGGTCCGGGGGAGGCCCTCGGCTCGACTCGGGAGGACGAGGGCGTGGGCGCTCCGATAGACCGCGGGCATCGCGTCGTACGGCACCTGTCCGCAGAAGGTGACGGCCTCGCGAACGCCCAGTTCCTCGGCGAGCGACAGCAACTCGTCTTCGAGCGGCCCCTCGCCACACAGGTAGAGCGCGGCGTCGGGGTGTGACTCCCGAACCGTCGCAAGCGCCCGCACCGCGTCGGCGGGGCGTTTCCCCTCGACCAACCGTCCCACGAACAACACGACGGGGCCGTCGTGGTCGATGAGATCGCTTCCGGGACCCTCGGGCGTGAACCGATCGGTGTCGATGCCGTTGGGCACCACCTCGATCCGCGCGTCGACGCCGAGGTCGCGAACCCGCTGGCGGTCGGCGTCGGTGTAACAAAACACTGCGTCGGCACGATTGAACGTCCATCGACCGAGCGTCCGAAGGTACGCGTCGAACACCCACTCCGGAGCGTTCTGGGAATAGAGGCCGTGGTTCGTGATCGCGAGCGGGAGGTCACTGAGTCGCCGTTTCAACGCTGCGAGGTTCGTCGAGAAGTAGAGGTGAGAGTGGGCGTGGCACACGTCGTACGCCGAGTCGTCCACGGTGGTGAGGTGTCGGGCCAGTCCGGCCGAGATGTCGTTCCCGATGGGCGAGAGGGTCGACGGATACCGGACGACGGTGTAGCCCGACCGCTCCTCAATGTGAGGAAGTCCCGGCTCGGCGGCGACGGTCAGCACGGTCACGTCGTGGCCCATCGCGGCCTGGTCGCGACTCATCGCGTGGATGTGATACGTGCCACCGCCCGGAACCTCGGGGTAGCACTTCTGGGCGACGCGGAGGATGCGCATCACGAACGCGGTGGACGGGAACGGGCAAGAGAGCACCGGTCGATCCGGGGGTAGCACGAGCAGTCGGGTTTAACTGTGTGCTATCCGTAACCGTGATCGGATGCCTGACGCTCCCGACTCGCTCGCGGCCTTCATCGAGAGCGGGGAGATGCGCGATCTGTCACTCGCCGTCGTCAACCGGACGCGGCCGCAGCCGATCCAGTCCATGCTGGAGGAGACGTTCGGCGAGCGATCGGTCGAGATCGAGGAACTCGACGACGACGACGCCGGGGAGAACACGGTCCTGTTGCTCGACGGCGAGGAGGTGATCGCCACGTCACCCCTGAAGGAACTCGAAGACGAGATCCTGATGGTCAACTCCGACCTCTACATCACGGGAACGAAGGCGCTCGGCGACGTCAGCCTCCCCGACGTGATCGCGGGGTTAGAGGAGACGCCGTTCCGGGTGCGCGGCTATCCGGTGTCGAACTCGGAGAAACTGCCGCTCATCATGATCTCGCGCTACATCGAACAGCTCGCCTGGCAACACGACACCGGACGCCTCCGGTCGTCGTTCCAACGGCTCTCCCGCCTCGACGACGAACGCGGGACGCGGCAGGTGTACCGATCGCTCGGCGAGACGGCGGTCGACGTCCACGTCTACGGCGTCCCCGACTGGCTCCCGTCGGAGACGTTTCCGGGCGTCATCCACGCGGGCTATCACGGCGAGTTTCGCTCCTCGTGGTTCGTGGTCTTTCACGCCGAACGGACGGACGCCCGCACGGCCGCGCTGGTCGCGGAGCGGGTCGGCGAGAACGAGTGGGAGGCGCTGTGGACGTTCGACGACGACCGGGTTCGCGCCGTCAACCGGTACATCGAACGGGCGCTGTGAGGCGGTCAGGCCGCGGGTGTCGTCGCCCGCCCCGCGGCGCGGGCCTGAATCGCGGCGCCGCCGACGAAACAGGCCGCGAGCGCGGCGTACCAGACGAGATGCACGGGACTGTCCGGCGCCAGCAACCCGTCGATGGCGGCCATCCCGACGACGTACGCGAGGCCGACGCCGAGGGCAAACGGACGCGTCGCTACGCCCGCGAACCGCGTGAACGCCGCACCGAGGGCGAGCGCGACGAACCCGACGAGCGCCAGCGTGACGGCATCGCCGACGACGGCCGCGAGCCGCGTCCAGTAGACCGCACGGGGCGGCCAGAGCGCGACGCCTGCGAGGAGGGCGAAGGCCGCACTCGCCGAAATCGAGCGGAGCGGGGAGAGCATGGGTGACGGATTCGGGGCGGCAGGGCAAAACGGTACGCACGGGGGCGGCCCGCGTCCACGACGGGGTGGCGTTATCCCTTGGCTGACCAACATGTGTTTGCCGTAGCGATACTCTTGGCCACCGACGGCAGCGAGTACGCGCGGACAGCGGCCGAACGCGCCATCGACCTCGCGGAGGAGCGGGAGGCGACGCTCCACGCCATCCGTGTCGTCGACGAGCGGCGCTCAGTTCGGCCGAACTCGAGACGATCTCGGAGGACCACGCGTCGATCAACGTCGCGGAGGTGGCGGCGATGGCCGACGGGCGGGCCGTGACCGTGACGGGGGACGCGGCACGATTTCTCCTACGAGGTCATCCTCGACGACGCCGACGAAGTGGGCGCGGCGACCATCGTCGTCGGCGAACACGGCGACCACGACGGACACTTCTCGGGCGTCGGTCGAAAGGTGACGGAGCTGGCCGACCGCGACGTGACCATCGTCGAGGCGAACGCGGCGTGAGGAGCCAGTCGGGCAGCCACGCGGCGTCGCCGAGCGCCCGTGCCATGCCGCCACAGTCGACCGTCTCCGGGTCGATCGGACGGTGTAGCCGTTCGTACCGGAGGTAGTAGGTTTATGACGCTACACAAAGTCGGTGCGTCACACGACTGCTACCAGTCGTTCGCACGATGAGTTCCGAAGCGTCTCCCGGGTCGGCAGCGGACCGTGAGAGCGACGCCGACGGGGTGGCGTGGCACAGCCTGCCTCCGGACGACGTGTTCGACCGGGTCGAGGGCGACGAATCGGGGCTCGCGAGCGAGGAGGCCCGAGCCCGGTTCGAGGCGTACGGTCCGAACGAGATCGACGAGGGACGGGAGATCTCCCCGCTCCGGATCTTTCTCTCGCAGTTTCAGGACTTCCTCATCTACCTGCTCGTCCTCGCTGCCCTCCTCTCGCTGGGCGTCGGCCTGTTTCCAGGGGTCGATCCCAACTACACCGACGCCGCGTTGATCCTGCTGATCCTGCTCGCGAACGGCATCTTCGGGTTCGTGCAGGACTATCAGGCCGAGCGGTCGATCGAGGCGCTCCGGAAGATGTCCTCGCCCGAGGCGACGGTGCTTCGGGACGGCCGGAAAGTCACGGTCGATTCGACCGAAATCGTCCCCGGCGACGTCGTCGTGCTCGAACAGGGCGACGCCGTCCCCGCGGACGCCAGACTCGTCGACACGAGCAGCCTGGAGACGAACGAGTCGGCGCTCACCGGCGAGAGCGCCAACGTCGCGAAGACGGTCGACGCCGTCGCGGCCGAGACGCCGCTCGCGGAGCGGGCGAACATGGTCTACATGAACACCTCGGTCGCGAGGGGACGGGGGACGGCCGTCGTCGTTCGCACCGGCATGGACACCGAAGTCGGGAGCATCGCCACGCAGATCCAGGGCGCCGACGACGACCGGACTCCGTTCCAGGAGGAGGTGGATCACCTCGGAAAACAGATCGGCTACGGCGTCGTCGGGCTCATCGCCCTCGTCGCCGCGGTCCAGTTCACGCTCACGGCGGCGACGCCGCTGACGATCCTCCTCGTCGGCGTCACGCTCGCCGTCGCCGCCGTGCCCGAGGGACTCCCGGCGGTCGTCACGTTCACTCTGGCGCTGGGGTCGCGTCGACTCGTCGACCGCAACGCGCTCGTCAGGCGGCTCCCGGTCGTCGAGAGTCTGGGGTCGGTCGACGTCATCGTGACGGACAAGACGGGCACGCTCACGGAGAACCGGATGACCGTCACGCGCCTCTACACGGCGGGCGAGACGTACGACGTCACCACGGACGGGGCGTCCCGAGTCGGCGGCGAACCGGTCGACTCGGCGGCGGTCGCACCGCTCCTCCGGAGTGGCGCCGTCTGCAACAACGCCGAACGGGCCGCCGACGCCGAGACGGAGTTCCTCGGCGATCCGACCGAAGCGGCGTTGCTCGTCGCCGCCGAGACGGCCGGCGTCGACTTCGATCACGACCGACTCCGCGAGATACCGTTCTCCTCGGAGCGAAAGCGGATGACCGTCGTCGTCGACGGCGAGACGCCGACGGCCCACATGAAGGGGGCGCCGGAGGAGGTGCTCGATCGCTGTGATCGCGTTCTCGAGGACGGGGACCCCACCCCGCTCACCGACGAGAAGCGCGCGGAGATCCTCGCGACGAACAGCGACTTCGCGGGCGACGCCCTGCGCGTCCTCGCGTTCGCGTCCAAGCGCGTGCCCGACGCGGACGCGAGCGAGGCGGAGATCGAGGATGGACTGGTCTTTCTCGGCCTCCAGGGGATGATCGACCCGGCACGGGACGAGGTTCCCGGCGCCGTCGCCGACTGCCGAAACGCGGGAATCAGGGTCGTCATGGTCACGGGGGACAACGTCGAAACGGCGACGGCCGTCGGCGAGACGGTCGGCTTCGATCCCGAGGGCGCGATGACTGGCCAAGAGGTCGAGCGCCTCTCGGCGGCCGAACTCCAGCGGACGGTCGAGGACGTCGAGGTGTTCGCCCGCGTCACCCCGGAGCACAAGGTTCGAATCCTGGAAGCGCTCCAGGCCAACGACCACAACGTGGCGATGACGGGCGACGGCGTCAACGACGCGCCGGCGCTCCGGAACGCCGACGTGGGCATCGCGATGGGACTGCGCGGGACCGACGTCGCCCGGCAGGCCAGCGACATGGTGCTTCGGGACGACAACTTCGCGACCATCCGGGACGCCATCGCGGAAGGGCGCGGCATCTTCGACAACATCCGGAAGTTCGTCAACTACCTCCTCTCGGCGAACGCCGGCGAAGTGCTCGTCGTGTTCCTCGGCGTCCTCGTCGGGACGATCGCGTACCCGACCCTGTTCGCCGAACGGGCCGAGGCGCTGATTCTCACCCCGGTCATGCTCCTCTGGATCAACTTGGTGACCGACGGCCTCCCGGCACTCGCTCTCGGCGCCGACCCACAGGCGGAGAACATCCTCGACCGCCCGCCCCGTCCGGCCGACGAACCGGTCATCGATCGACGAATGCTGGCATCCACCGCGGGAATCGGTGCGATCATGACGGTCACCGGCCTCGCGCTGTTCTTCTACGGGCTGGGAACGGCCGTGGACCTGATCCGTGCCCAGACGATGCTCTTTACCTTCCTCGTGGCCGTCGAGGTGATCCGTATCCAGGTGATCCGATCGCGATACGATCTCTCGGTCGGCTCGAACCCCTGGCTGCTCGGCGCTATCGGCGTCACCCTACTCCTGCAGTTGCTCGTGCTCTACACGCCGCTCGCCACCGCCTTCGACGTCCAGCCCGTCTCGCTCCGCGAATGGGCGTGGATCGGGGCCGCGTTCGCCGGCTTTCTCGGCCTCAACCTCGGACTGAGCGCACTGCTGGACCGGCTCTACGGCCCGACGATCGGGTGAGCGCGTCCCGTGCGTCGATGTGGCTCCGGGCCCGCCAGCCGAAAAGGGATACGGACGGAGGCCGACGTCCACGTATGGAGCCGACGTTCGTCTACGACGACGACTGCGGATTCTGCACGTGGTGGGCCGATCAGTTCGCCGAACGCACCGACCTCCGAATGGTCGGCTTTTCCGAACTCGCGCCGGAACTCCGCGACCGCCTGCCCGACGATTACGAGACGTGTGCCCACCTCGTGACCGACGACGAGGTGTACTCGTGTGGTGCGTCCGTTGAGCAGGCGCTGGTGCGGACGACCCTCGCGGCAGAGGCCGCGCAAGTCGTCGACTTCCTCCGCCAGTTCGAGGATTACGAACGTCTCCGCGAACGGGCGTATCGCTGGGTCGCCGACCGACGCGACAAACTGGGTCTCGTCGTCTCGACGACGCCGGCGGCGCAGCGGGACCGGGAGGACGAGTCACGCGGAGACGAGTAGGCGACGCGTCGGGGACGTGTAGCGGTGTTCGTACGGGAAGGCAACGGGGCGACCGATCCGCGATTCACGCCGCCGTTCGAACGGGGCAGCCGGTGACCGCCTCCGACACCGATTCCCACGGATTCGGAAGTCGGTGCACGCTTAATGGACGGGGCGGCGAACGTCCGTCCGGGTGACCGCGACGTGTCAGCGAACGACGGGTCGACGCCGGAGCGGGAGCTAGAGCGATCGATCGGGCTGGTCGGGGCGACGGCCATCGGCGCCGGGACGATGATCGCCGGCGGCATCTTCGTCCTCTCGGGGCTTGCCGTCGCCAACGTCGGCGCCGCGGCGGCCGTCTCCTTCGTTCTCGCGGCCGTCGTGGCCGCAGTGACCGCACTCACGTACGCCGAGTTCGCGACCATCTACACCGTCGACGGCGGCGGCTACGCATACGTCGCCGAGGTGTTCGAGTCGGACTGGTCGTATCTGGTTGGCTGGCTCCTGATCCTCGGCTACCCTGCGAGCGCCGCCTTCTATCTCGCGAGCTTTGCCGACTGGTTCGCCCGCTTTCTCCTCCCCGCGCTCTCGCTCCCCGCCGCGCTGCCGTTCTGGGTGCCGGCCGTCGTCGTCCTCGCGCTTCTCGTCGCGGTCAACCTCACCGGTGCCGAGGAGACCGGTACCTTTCAGATCGTCATCACGTTACTGAAAGTCGCGCTCATCGCACTGTTTCTGGTCGGCGGCCTCCGGGCGTTCCAAGCGGACGTGCTCGCGCAGTCGCTCGCAACCAACGTCACCCACGTCGACGACGTGGCGCTGACCGCGGCGCTCGTGTTCATCACCTTCTTCGGCTTCGAGGCAATCGCGACCAGCGAGGGCGAGATCGAATCGCCAGAGCGGACGGTCCCACGGGCCATCTTCCTAAGTATCGGTCTCGTGACCGTCCTGTACGTGCTGGTCGTCGCCGTTGTCGTCCTCGCGATCAACGACGCCGGCTTCCTCTCCTTTCTCGCCGAGCGCACGGGCCTGACGTCGCCCGAGGCCGCTACCGCCTTCGTCGCCGGACACGGCGAGGCGGCGATGGCGCGGGCCGCACAGTACTACCTCGGCGACGCCGGCTTCTACGTCTTCGTCGGCGGCGCCCTGCTGTCGATGATTTCGGCGGCCAACGCGACGGTGCTGGCCGGATCGCGCGTGAAACTCGCGATGGCGGAGCGCGACCAGCTGCCAGCGGGCGTCGAGCGGATCAGCCCCCGGACCGGCGCACCGACCGTCGCCGTGCTGGTGACGGGGGTCTTGATTCTCGCGTTCTTCCTCACTTTCGGCGTCGTCTTCGGGAGCACGCCCGGTGAATCGGCCCGCGGTGTCGTCCTCGGTCTCGAATCCCTCGCGCACTTCGCGGACTTCATGCTCCTCGCGGGGCTGGTGTTCGTGAACGTGGCGCTGATTCAGTCGCGCCGGACGGCGCCCGATCAAGTGCGCCGATTCCGAGTCCCCGGCGTCCCGTGGGTTCCGCTCGTCGGCGTCGCGTCGAACCTCGCGCTGCTGGCGAGTCTGGAACTCACGAGCGTCGTGCTCGGTCTCCTCGCCATCGGGGTCGGGGTCGTGTTCTGGTTCGCCGTGATCGAGTGATCACTCGTCCCACCCGCCAGCGTGCTCCGAAGCCGGTCGGTCTCCAATCGACGCGGCCGCGTCGGGGGCTCAACGACGCGTTCGCGGCCGCGCCGGGATCGTCGACGGCGTCGGCGGGGCAGGATAGCTTTTGTGCGTGACCCACCAACCGTCGGCCATGTCCGGTTCGCTTCCACGACAGCGGTTCGTCCTCGACACGTCCCTGTTCATCACGGAGGAGATCCGACGGGGAGACGAATCGCTGGAGACGGCCGCCCTCCGACTGCTCGACCTCGTGGCGACGGCCAGACTCGACCTCAACATGTCGTGTTACATGCCACCCTCCATCCACGACGAACTCGCTGCAATGCTGCGGGACCGCGACGTGGACGACGAGGTGTTCTCGCGACTGGACACGTGGGTCGTGCGCAAGAGCCCGGACCGTTACGGCGTGACGATTCCGGCCAACATCGTCTACGACTTCATCGACGAGATGAGCGACCGGGTCGATCGCGGTCTGCGCGTCTCGGAGGAGGCGATCCGCGAAGTCGAACAACTCGGCCCCGAGGACCTGACCACGGACGACCCGAACGAGTACATGACGGCCGCCGACCGCGTCCTCTCGAACATGCGTGACAAGTATCGCCGGGCGCTCAGACAGGGCGTCCTCGACTCCCGCGAGGACTTCGACCTGCTCGTTCTCGCGCGCGAACTCGACGCCGGGGTCGTCACGGAAGACCGCGGGATCATCTCCTGGGCCGACGAGTTTGGGCTCCGCTACGTCCGCGGGAGTCAGTTCCCGACGCTCCTGGAGGAGTACCTGCGCGCGACCGGCGCCGACGGCGTGTGAGCGACGGGGCCGCCGCCGGCCGATATCCCAGTTATCGGTTGCCGAGAATTGGCAGGAGCTATTTGGGATGCATGGTATATCACCGGGTATGGGCGAGTCGGAACGCGTACTCTACGTCGACGACGACGCCGAGTACGCGGCGTTGACTGCGGAGTTTCTGGAACGGGCGAGCGATCGGTTTGGCGTCCTGACGGCGGCGAGCGTTGGCGAAGCCATCGAGCGGCTCGACGAAACGGCGTTCGGCTGTGTCGTCTCCGACTACGACATGCCCGGGGCGGACGGGCTGGAACTGCTGGAGCGGGTTCGCGAACGAGACGACGACCTCCCATTCATCCTCTTTACCGGCCGGGGCAACGAGACGGTCGCGAGCGAGGCGATCGCCCGCGGCGTGACCGACTGCCTCCGGAAACAGCCGGGGACGGAGACGTTCGAACTGCTCGCCAATCGGATCGAACACGCAATCGAGCAGTACCGCGCGACCAAGCGCGTCGAGCGGATCGACCGGCTCTGTCGTCTCGTCAGGAAGAGCAACCAGGTGCTGGTCCGGGCCGAGACGCGCGCGCGGATCGAACGCGGGATCTGTGAAACGATCAGTGACATCGGCCCCTACCGGTTCGCCTGGATCGGCGGCCACGAGGCCGAGACGAGGACCGTGGAACCGCGGGCTGCGGCGGGCATCGAGAAGCGCTATCTGGACGACATCGATATCACGGCCGACGAGAGCGCGACCGGGCGGGCAGTACGGACACGCGAGGTTGTCGTCGTCGACGATATCTCGACCGACGACGCCGACGCCCCGTGGCGCGAGGACGCGCTCGACCGGGAGTGTCGAGCCAGCGCCGCCGTCCCGCTAGTCGACGAGGGCCAACTGTACGGCGTCCTGAACGTGTACGCGGACCGAGCCGACGCCTTCGACGAGCGTGAGCGGGCCGTACTGGCGGAAATCGGGAGCGACATAGCACACGCGATCGGTCGTGTCGAGCGCCATAGACGGTACCAACGCATCGTCGAGCACCTGCCGATGGGCGTGTATCGGATCGAGGCCGACGCGGAGGGAACTATCGTCGACGCCAACGCCGCCCTCGCCGACATCTTCGGCGCCGACACCGCCGACGCCATGCTGGAGCAGACGGCCAGCGACTTCTACCCCGACGACGAGGGCCGTACTGGCCTGCGTGAGCGACTGACATCCGAGGGTACCGCTCAGAACGTCGAACTGCAACAGCGGACACTCGACAGCAATCGCATCTGGGTGTCGGTCACCGCGATCCGCACCGAGACGGACGACGGCGTCTACTTCGACGGCGTCATCCAGGACATCACGGAGCGGAAACGACGCGAGCGACAACGCCGACAGTTCCGGAGCGCGGTCGAACACGCCGGTCACGTCGTGTTGATCACCGACACCGACGGGACGATTACCTACGTCAACGACGCCTTCGAGGCGGTCACCGGCTACGCGGCGAACGAGGCGATCGGTCGACGACCGACGATGCTCCAGTCCGGACGACACGACGAGGAGTTCTACCGCGACCTCTGGGAGACCATCTCGACGGGCGACGTGTGGGAGGGCGAAGTCGTCAACGAACGCAAGGACGGCGAGCAGTACGTCATCGACCAGACCATCGCCCCGATCACCGGCGACGACGACGACACCGTCGGCTTCGTCGCGATCAACCGCGACGTGACGGAGCGCAAGGAGCGCGAACTGAATCTGACCTTCCTCAAGCGGGCGATCGATCAGGCCGGAATCGGGTTCGGCACCTACGACGCAGACGGACACGCGACGTACGTCAACGAGCGTCTCGCGGACCTGTTCGGGACCGACCGCGACGACCTTCGAACGCGACACATGGCCGACCTCGATCCGGGCCTCGACCCCGACCGCTTCGACGAATACTGGGCGTCGTTCGACGACAGCGAGCGACGGATCTACGAGACGCAGATCGAACGGATCGACACCGGCGAGGTGCTGCCCGCGGAGGTCGTTACCTCGCGAGTCAGGATCGACGGCGAACCGTATCAGGTGAACACGGTGCGCGACGCGACCGATCGCAAACGGCAGGAACGGGATCTCGAACACTTCCGGAGCGCGGTCGAACACGCCGGCCACAGCGTCCTCATCACCGACGCGGACGGCACGATCGAGTACGTCAACGACGCCTTCGAGACGGTCTCCGGCTACTCCGCCGCGGAGGCGATCGGTCGGACGCCCGCGATGCTCCGATCGAGCGAACACGACGACGAGTTCTACCGCGACCTCTGGGAGACGATCCTCGACGGTGATGTCTGGCAAGGCGAGGTGATCAACGAACGCAAGGACGGCACACAGTACGTCGTCGATCAGACTATCGCTCCTATCGCCGACGACGGGGAGTCGATCACCGGCTTCGTCGCGGTCAACCGTGACGTGACGGCGATCAAGGAGTACGAACGGGAACTCGAGGCTCAGAACGACCGACTCAAGCAGTACGGCCAGACGGTCGCCCACGACCTCCGCAACCCGCTCGCGCTTCTCGACGCCGAACTCACGCAGTTCGAGATGACCGTCGACGACGCGGACGAGACGGTCGACGCCGAGACCGTCAGGCAGCTCTGTACCGATATCGGCACGACCGTCGACCGCATGCAGGCGCTGATCGACGACCTGCTGGCGATGGCCGAACAGGGACAGCGAGTGCTGGAGTTCGAGCCGGTGGCGATCGAAGCGGCCGCAGCCGAGGCGTGGGCACAGATCGACGCGCGCGACGCCACGCTATCGGTCGAGGACACGAAGATCGACGCCGACCCGGATCGACTGCGGGAACTGCTGTCGAACCTGTTTCGCAACGCGATCGAACACGCCGGCGCGAACGTGACCGTCCGCGTCGAACCCCTCGATTTTACCGAGGGCTTCGCCGTCGAGGACGACGGCCCCGGTATCCCCGAGGTGGAACGCGACGAGGTGTTCGAACACGGCTTCACGACCGCGGAGTCCGGAACCGGATTCGGCCTCACCATCGTCGAACAGATCGCCCACGCACACGACTGGTCCGTCTCGGTGACCGAGGGCCGGGACGGCGGGGCTCGCTTCGAGTTCAGGGTGGAGGACTGACCCTGCGCCGCCCGCCCCGTCGCGGCGCGAACGTTTATTCGCTCGCCGCCACACCACCCGGTATGGTCGCCACGTCGGATCAGGGTGGAAACTGAACGTGCCGGACCTCCTGTTCTGGGCGCTCGTCGCGCTGGCGACGCTCACCAGTGTCGGCACGGCGTGGGCACTCGGCGCCAACAGCAACTCGCCACCGTTCGCGCCGGCGATCGGTGCCAACGCCATCTCGACGATGCGGGCGGCCTTCCTCATCGGCATCCTCGCCGCCCTCGGTGCCCTGACACAGGGCGGAGCGATCTCCGAGACGGTCGGCTCGGGACTCGTCGACGGCGTCCAGTTCACGTCGCTGGCGGCGACGGCCGGACTCCTGACCGCCACCGGCTTCATGGCGCTCGGCGTCTACACCGGCTACCCCATCCCCGCCGCCTTCGCGACCACCGGCGCGATGGTCGGCGTCGGCCTCGCGCTCGGCGGCGACCCCGCTGTCGACACCTACCGCCGGATCGCGACGTTCTGGGCACTCGTCCCGCCCGTCTCCGGGGGCCTCGCCTACCTCACCGCGACGATTCTCCGCCGAGACGACATCCCCGAAACCGTCGGCGTCCCGATACTAGCGGCCGTCGTCGGCGGCATCGTCGCCAACGTTCGACTGACGGTCATCCCGTCACCGCCCGACACCACCGGGAGCTCCATCGCTGGATTCGTCGCACGACGGGTCGGCGCACCGGCTGTCGCGAACGTCGACCTCGGGATCGCCCTCGTGACCCTCGGCATGGCGGCGGTGAGCTTCCGGTTCATCCGCCGGCGGACGCAGGCGTCGGTCGAACGTGGCGTCCGAACCTTCCTCGTCGTCCTCGGGAGCGTCGTCGCCTTCTCCAGCGGTGGCAGTCAGGTGGGCCTCGCCACCGGTCCGCTGGAGAACCTCTACGGCACCGAACTCGGCCTGCCGAGCGTCGTCCTCCTAGCGCTCGGGGCGACCGGCATCCTCGCCGGCGCGTGGATGGGCGCGCCCCGCCTCCTGCAGGCCACGTCCCGCGAGTACGCCCAACTGGGCGTTCGGCGCTCCATCGCCGCGCTCGTCCCCGGGTTCGTCATCGCCCAAGTGGCCATCGCGCTCGGCATCCCCATCTCCTTCAACAACATCATCATCTCCGGCGTCATCGGTGGCGGGCTAGCCGGTGGCTCCGCGGGCGTCTCCCGTCGAAAGATCGGCGTGACGCTCGTCTTCTGGATCGTCACGCTCGTCAGTTCCATCGCGGTCGGGTTCGGCCTCTACCGGGCCATCGCCGCCGTCCTCGGCTAATATAGTAGTGTTTGGAACTGTTCACACGCCCGATCGCATGATTGCGTGCGATCGGGCGTGCAATGACTTACAAACACTACTATAGGGAGTATCGTTACTGTCCAGCGATTCTCGACGGACCGTCACGGCGAAAATCTCTGATGACATCCGAGACTCCCTCAACGAACGACCGTCACCGTCACCGGTGCCTCGCCGACGACTTTCGTCGCCACGGTGCCGAGCAACCGCCGGGCGACCGCACCTCGGTCGCCGCCGTGGCCACCCATCACGACCCGGTCGGCGTCGCTCTCGTCGACGTATTCCAGAATCGTGTCGGCCGGATCGCCGGTCCGGACGACGGTGTCGACCGTGCGATCGGCCTCGGCGGCCCGGTCGCGTGCCCGGTCGACGAGCCGGTCGGCGCGGTCGCGGGCGCTCTCGCGCCGGTCCGCGCCGGCGTCGAGAACGCCGCCCTCGCTCATTCCCGAATCGAGCGGCGTCACGACGTTCAGGACTGTGACCTGGCAGTCGAAGAGGGCGAGGGCCTCCGCGAGCGCCTCGTCGGCGAGCGGGGAGCCATCGAGGGGAACGAGAACGTGAGATGGGGGCATGATCGTCTGTGGACACGAATTCGCCGTGGCCTCAAAATAGTCCCGGGCGGATTCGAACCGCCGTCCTGGGCTCCAAAGGCCCAGATGATTGGCCGCTACACCACGGGACTTCACTTCGTTCGTCCCGCGAGACTCGGAGGCGTTGCCCCCTCACCACCACGGGACTGCACTCCGTTTTCGACGGCCGCCCCGTATAAATCCGTCCTTAGTCCGCCGGCTTCTCGCACTCGATTTCGAGTTCTCGGCAGGCGTCGGCCTCGGCGTCGAAGCAGTCCGGACAGTTGGGATTCCGGTTGATGATCGTGTCGAGGCGCTCGGCCACCGTGTCGTCGATGACAGCCTCGAGTTCCCGGGCTTCGTCTTGGAACTCCTCCACGTCGAGGACGTTCGCGAGGAACCGCTCGATGATGCAGTACGTCTGGAGCGCGTCCCGGGCGCGGTGAATTCCCTCGTCGGTGAGGCGGACGCCCTTGTACTTCTCGTGGTCCGCGAGGTCGCGGGCTTCGAGTTTGCCGATCATCTCGTTGGCGCTGGCCGGACTCACGTCGAGCATATCCGCGAGCGCCCCGGTCGCCGCCGGACCGTCTTCCATCTCCTGAATCAGGTAGATCGCCTTGAGGTACTGGTCTGCCGTGTTCATTCCCGTGTCTCCA
>Ga0207757_100178_pt1 | contig 52389 bp, 55 predicted proteins | sample A23P3SouthBayCA_2_FD_187752 | JGI IMG/M metagenome (GOLD analysis project Ga0207757, IMG submission 187752) | Aerobic enrichment media microbial communities from Eden Landing Ponds, California, USA - A23 P3 (2) (SPAdes) | ecosystem: Environmental > Aquatic > Marine > Unclassified | place... | reverse complement strand
ACTCGTCGACCGAAGCAACGTCTTGCAGGGTTGCGGTTGTGCTGGACACACTTTCCGCACCCTGCTGCTTCGTACGTGACGCTTTCTATGACACGCTCCTCTCAACGCAATCGATCCCCCCCTCGCAACTCGCGGCGCTCGCCGAGAAGTGGTGCGGCTCAGTGGATTTGGATAGTTTTATTTTGTGCCGATGCAATTGGCCTAATCGGCGGGAAAGAGGTTGACTGACTCCTCCCAAGACGTTCGACCTTGGTCACCATACATCCTGCCTGTGACACGATCGGACTTCCTGTCCGAGGCCCAGGGTCAGCCACGTTGTTGCTCTGGGCCTCGGCTTCGCTGCTATGAACCAATGAGCTGATGGGCCCGATTGCGTCGTCTCTACCGTCGAACACCTCCAGCGACCGCCCGCAGCGCGTGGCTGACCGCGGTCCCGTCAGTCTGTGTTCAACTTCCCGGCGATGAGAGTCGGCCGGTCAGTGCTCAAAATCACGTCCTGTGTGACACTGCCGAATAGTGCCTTCCCTGTCGGCGACCGGTTCCGACCGGCGAGGCAAATCATGTCCGCGTCTATCTCTTCTGCATACGAAAGTATTTCCGGCGACGGATCACCACTCCGCTCGGCTAGATTGACATCGATCCCCGCAGCCTCGAGTCGCTCTTTGGCGGCTCGTGCCGTCTGGAGTTGCGAAACGGATGCTCCGGATGGGTTATCCGAGAAGACGTGTAATACCGTCACCGAGACGGTATCGGTTTGGATCGGTAGCTCGAGCACTGTTTGAATCTGTCGCTCGACACGAGCCATCTCGTCATCGACAGCGAGGAGTATCTCGCTCATTGGTACCACTATCCGTTCGAGACATAAATAGTTCGAGGACGATTCCCAGTCGAACCAGCGGTGGCAACTCTCGATCTACCGAGGTGGCGTCTGTGGTCCGTTTCGACTGCTCGAGTGCTACTCTCCGATTATCACCGGGTCGCAGTTCTCGCGGAACGCTTCGATTCCGTTCCAGTGACGGTCGGTGGTACCTCTAGCACGCTACCAGACCTGAATGATCGCTACTCCCAGTCCGGGCCGCGCTTTTCAAAGAAGGCCGACAACCCCTCGTCAAAGATATCGGACTCGCTCATTCGTTTGATTGTCGACCGCTCTTGCTCGAGGTGGTGATCGAGTCGTTCGCTGAAGACCGTATCGACGAGTTGCTTCGTCTGTGCGTACGTTTCAGTAGGCCCATTTGCATACTCTATCGCGTCTTCAGTCACGGCCTCGATGAACTCCGATTCCGGAACTTCGTACCGGGTATTTGCGAGGCCGAGTTCGACTGCCTCCGTCGCAGAGATCGGTTCGGGATCGAACAGTAATTCTCTGGCTCTGTATGGACCGACCGTTTTCACGAGGAAGAACGGCGTCGCGTTATCCGGCGTCAGCCCGATACGGGCATACGCCGTGTCAAACACTGCGTCGGCGTGCAGACTGATTAGATCCGACGCGAGTGCAAAGCCGAGACCGCCACCCGCCGCGACGCCGGTCACGGCCGAAATAACGGGCGCTGGAAAGCCCCTGATCGCTCGAATGAACCGGTTCGATGCCGCCGCGATGGTGTCGATCTTCGCAGACCGCATTTCCTGTGGCATCTCTTTGACCGAATCGAGGTCTGCGCCAGCAGAGAACACCGGTTCCCCGTATAGCACCAAACAGTCGACCTCACCGGCGAGTGATTCCACCGCTGTCGCCATTGCCTCGACCTTCGAGGGACGAAAGACGTTCAATGGCGTCTCATCGTGTTCCATCACGAGTCGGGCGACGGCGTCGTCCTCGAGGCGCTCGAGGCGGACCAACTCGTGAAGCCGCTCGGTTTCGATACTCATGCTGATTCACCTCCAGTGGGCCAGTCACTCCGGTTCCAAGGAGTATCGCAGGACGTCCCCGCTACAGGAGCCGGATATTGGGTTCGCTTTGGGACACTCGATCCTCCGTCGCTCGTGTGGACTCGTTCTGAGCGCATACCACGTTGGACGGTCATTGGACACCAAGATAGCTTTCCATCGTTTCGCGGTCAGCGAGCAGTTCTGAGGCGGCCGATTCATGGACGATATCGCCAGTTTCGAGGACGTATGCTCGATCCGCTAACTCGAGTGCCATTTCGGCGTTCTGCTCGACGAGCAGGATGGTGACGCCGCGTTCGTTGAGTTGCCGAATGATCTCGACAACGTCGTCGACGATCTGTGGGGCGAGTCCCTCGCTCGGTTCGTCGAGGAGGAGGAGATCCGTTTCGGGGCCGAGCAGCGCACGTGCGATCGCCAGCATCTGTTGTTCGCCGCCGCTCATCGTCCCCGCTTTCTGGTCTCGTCGCTCGTCGAGTCGCGGAAACTGCGTATAGATCTCCTCGAACTGTTCCGCCTGATCGCCGTCGCCACTGTGTGCTGCCAGCCGGAGGTTTTCCTCGACGGTCAAATTTCCGAAGACGCGCCGTTCTTCAGGAATCCACGAAAGCCCATGTTTCCGAACGTCGTGTGGATCCAGCTCGTGGATCTGATCACCGTCTTTCGTGATCGCCCCGTTCGTGATCGACGTTACGCCCATGATACTTCGGAGCGTCGTCGTTTTCCCGGCTCCGTTTCGACCGACTAATGCGACGATCTCGCCACGACCGACGGCAAGCGAGAGATCGAAGAGGATGTGGCTGTCCCCGTAGTGGGTATCGATCGAATCGACCGTCAGCAACTGGTCAGCTGTTCGCTCGTCAGTCACGGCCACCACCACGCAGGTATGCCCGCTGCACGCGTTCGTCCTGTTGGATCTCCGCCGGCGCTCCCTGTGTCAGCAGCGAGCCATTGTTTAACACCGCAATTTGATCGGAAATTCCCATTACGATCTCCATGTCGTGTTCGATGATAATAAGCGTAATATCCGTCGCGATATCTTCGATCAGCTCCACGGTTTCGTTCGTCTCTTCGGGACTCATCCCTGCCGTTGGCTCGTCCATCAACAGGAGATCCGGATCCGATGCGAGCGCAATCGCGATCTCGAGATGCCGTCGCTGCCCGTACGAGAGGTTCGATGCAGGCTCGTGGGCAACGTCGTCCAGCTGGACTCGCTCGAGAACGCGCATTGCGTCGCTAATCGGCTCCTCGAGTGATGCGTGATGTTTGAGGAAGTCCGTCGGTCCGAAGCCGGTGTATCGGGCCTGTGCGGCGAGGCGGACGTTTTCGATCGTCGTGAGTTCGGTGAAGAAGTTCGTAATCTGGAACGAGCGAACGATCCCGTGACGAACGATTTGGTGTGGATCTTTGCCCCCGATCGACTCGTTCTGAAAGACGATCTTCCCGTCGGTCGGCTCGTACTTTCCGGTGATGAGGTTGAACAGCGTCGTCTTGCCAGCCCCGTTCGGGCCGATGATCGAGGTGATGCTGTTCTCTTGGATCTCGAGTGAGATGTTGTCGGTTGCGGTCAGCGGTCCAAACCGTTTCGTCAATCCGTCGGTCCGAAGGATCGCGTCACTCGATGTACTCGGTTGTGATACGTCCGCTCGCTCGAGTTCGTCGGCGTTGCTGCTCATGATTACCCTCTCACCGCTTCGACGTAGTTTTTGAGTGCCTGTATTGCCTTGCCGAGCGCAGCGCGTGGATCGTTTCGTACAGCGACGATCATCCCGGCAAGCCCGCGTGGCGCGAAGATGACGACTGCAACGAATAGCCCGCCGAGGATGACTTCCCAGCTTGCCACACCGCCGAGTCGATCCTCGAGGAAGACGACGAGTCCGGCGCCGACCATTGGCCCCCAGAACGTTCCCATGCCGCCGAGCAACACCATGACGACGAGTTCACCGCTGACCGTCCAGTGCAGCAGTTCGGGGTTTGCGACGCTCTGGAACGGAACGTACAGTCCGCCGGCGAGACCGGCGAAGCCCCCGCTGATCGCGAACGCGATGACTTTGTATCGATCGACGTCGTACCCGATGAACTCGATTCGGCCTTCGTTCTCGCGGATGCCCTGCAGAACGCGTCCGAACGGGGAGTTGGCGAGTCGAACCAGTCCGGCGAGCGAGAGGGCGACGAGTCCCAGCGTCAGGTAGTAGTAATTGAGCCGGTTGCGGAAGTCGATCCCGAACAGTTCGTACAGCTGGATTCCGTAGAGGCCGTTGTCGCCACCGGTAACCGTTTCCATGCTGAGGATCGCCGCTGGGAGATCGGTAAACGCGATGATGTAGATCATCTGTGCGAACGCCAGCGTCAGCATGGCGAAGTAGATACCACGTGCTCGCACGCTAACCCAGCCGATCACCGCGGCCGTAATCACGCCAGTGATGATCGCTGCCGGTAAGACGACGAGCGCGCTCGCAGTCACCTTTGTAATCAGTAACGCAGCCACGTACCCGCCAGCGCCGTACATCGCGGCGTGGCCGAACGAGAGCAGTCCTGCGTAGCCGAAGATGAAGTCCAGACTCAGCGCCAGGAGCGCGAACGTCAGCATTCGGATCAGCAGATTCAGCCAGAAGGGCTGTACCGACTGGATGACTGGTCCCAGTGCGGCGAGGCTGGCAATGGCCAGTACCAAGACGAGCCGACCGCCACTGGAGAGGATCTGGTTCCCCGTCCCAGACGGTCGCTGTCGCCGGATGAAGTCAAATACTTGCTGCATCTATGCTGCCTCCGCCGTGCCGAACAGCCCGTTCGGTTTGATCATGAGTACCACAGCCATCAGTGCAAAGAGGAACAGTTCGGTCAACGTCGGCACAATTAATGCACCATATGCGGTTACCAAACCGATCAGGAGCGCGGTGTAGACAGCACCGCGGAAACTCCCTAAGCCGCCGATGACGACGATGACGAACGCTTCGATAATAATGCCCATCCCCATGCCTGGATTGACCGAGCGCGACACGCCGAGTAACACCCCCGCGAGTCCGGCCAGCACTGCACCGAACACGAAGACACCGGTGAACACCTTCGAAACGTCGATCCCAAGCGCGTTGACCATCTCCGTATCCTGCGCACTGGCTCGCATGAGGATGCCGAGGTTACTCCGCTCGATCGCCAGCCACACGGCAGCTATCAAGAGCGTGCTCACGACGAGGACGAACAGCCGATACAACGGGTAATCGAGCGATCCCAGTGTCACTGTTCCGGTGAGGATGTCCGGTTTCGGGATTTGTCTCGCTTGCCCGCCCCAGATCTGCACGACGGCTCCCTGTATCATAATCGCGAACCCGAAGGTCAGCAAGATATGGTAGAGGGGGTTGCGACCGTAGAGCGGTCGGAGCGACAGCATCTCGATTGCAACCCCGACGACGCCGACCACCAACGGTGCAAGCAACAGGGCAAGCCAGAAACTGCCCAGCTGCGCTGCGATGACGACACCGAAGTACGCACCGAGCATGTAGAGTGCCCCGTGCGCGAAGTTGATGACGTCGAGCATCCCGAAGATGAGCGTCAGCCCTGCAGCGATCAGTGCGAGGGTCATCCCGGATTGGATCCCCAGTAACGTCGCCCGAAGGATCGAGTCAATCATGGCTGGCGGTCACCTCCGTTCTCGCTCGCCTCGCTCGACACTGCGCTCTATCGTCTGTGCGATTACTAGCGTGTAGGTGTCTTGGACGGTCCATACGAATCACAGGCTGCATCCCCAGCTGGGGCCTTCGACTTGTTCAATCGTCGTGACGACTTCGTTCTCGACGGGATTTTCGCCGTCGCTTTCGACGACTTCCCGCACGTACATGTCCTGCACCGCTTCGTGTGTTTCGGGGTTGAACGTGAAACTCCCGCGTGGGCTCTCGAGTTCCATCCCACTGAGCGCGTTCGCCATGGCATCAGGATCCGAGCCGCCCGATTCTTCGACCGCAGCAGCAAACGCCTGTGCGGAATCGTACCCCTGGCAAGCGTAGACGTTGGCCGTGCTATCGTAGGCGTTGTTGTAGTTCTCGACGAACTGTTGGTTTCGCTCGGCGTCTCGAGTCGGCGTGTAGTGCAGCAGCGAGTACATGCCGAGTGCGGCCTCACCCTGTGCGGGAAGCGTATCTTCCGACAATAGGAATCCGCTTCCGGTCTGGGTCATCTCGTCGTTGAGGCCGTAATCGGCGAAGTCAGAGATGTAATTGACCGCATCGCTCCCCGCAAAGAACGAAAACACTGCATCGGCGCCGCTGCTCTCGATATCACTGAGATACGATGAGTAGTTACTGGTGCCAAGCGGCGCACCGACTTCGTTGACAACTTCGCCACCGGCTTCGGTAAACGCCTCTTTGAAGAAGTTCTTCGAGTTCTGTCCGAACGCGTAATCAGCATACGACAGGCACACGTTGTCGGCGACATTGTCGTATACCCACTGTGCCAGTGGGGCACTCGTCTGCCAATCGTTGAACGACGTTCTGAAGTGGTAGTTCAGACAGCCTTCCTCCGCGATGCGATAATTGCCCGCGTTCGCGTTCAACCAGATCGCACTCGCCTCGTTCTGGATCGTCTGCATCATCGCGATCGCAACGGAACTCGAGACGGGGCCAACGATCGCATCCGCTCGCTCTTCGACCAGCAGTTCCCGCGTCACGTCCACGCCGCGATTCGTGTTCGCTTCCGTATCACGCTCAACGGTTTCGACTTCCTCACCGTTGATTTCGCCGTCGTTTTGTTCGAGGTACAGTTCGAAGCCATTGACGATACTCTCGCCAAGCATTGTATACGTTCCCGTAAACGGGAGCGCGAAACCGACCGTCAACCCATCATCCCCGCTGCCGAGACAGCCACCGAGCGCAGCCCCGACACCGACTGCCGCACTACTTGTAAGATATTGCCGCCTCGATAGCTTCACAGATCTCGTTTGTGTGTTTTCATCATTCATGGTACTCTCGCTCGTGAGTTTGCGAACCACACTCTACTGTGTAGCAATATCATATATATAAATTTCGTCTATATCATGGAAACGACTGCCAGTTTATGGAATATCACAACGGAACTTCATATGAGGGTCTCAATATTTTGAACCGACCCTGTCGGACTCAGACGAGTCCCAGTGGTGTAGGTACATCCCACGACTTGTCGGTGACATGCGGGGCCGACTGCGTGCGAGCAATATGGATTCTCGTTTCGATAACGTTGCTGGTCAGGCCGGTCGATCCAACCGTAGCTAGTCCTATCCGGCATAGTTTGCCACGAGAGGTGTTAGTAACGAAATCTCTATAGACATCCGTCCCAACATATGTTCAATACCGTTATATATCATCTTGTATTCTTGCTATCCTGTTCGAATGCGTAGGAACCGGCAAATATATTATGGAAAGCTATGATGTACAAATCGTACATGCAAGATGGTATCACGGAAGGGTATCTTCCAGACGAATCAAACACCCCTGATTACATCCATTCGGTACCGGAAGCACACTATCCAAAACAAATCAACGTAGCCGACGAGCTGGTCGACCGTCATGTCCGCGAGGGACGCGGTGACAATGTTGCGGTCTACTTCGAAGACTGGACACTCACGTACGAGGAACTCCAGCAGAAGGTAAACAGTATGGGGAACGCGCTCCGTGATCTCGGTGTCGAAGCCGGCGATCGGGTCGTCGTCCGGTTCCCCAACCGACCAGAGGCGATCGTCTCGTGTCTGGCTGCCCAGAAAATCGGTGCGGTTGCGCTCCCATCGATGAAGCTCCTGCGAGCAAAGGAACTCGAGTACATCATCAACAACGCCGAAGCGTCGGCCGTCGTCGTCTACGACGATCTCCTCGATGAAGTCGAGAACGCACTTCCCGAATTAGAGACCGTCGACGACATCATCGTCGCCGAACGCAACGGAATCGACCACAGCTATCGTAGTTACGACGATCTGATCGACGACGCTAGTAACGAACTCGAGGCCTACGAGACCGAGCGCGACGATCTCGCGTTGATGTTGTATACGAGCGGGACGACTGGGCGCCCGAAGGGTGCAATTCACACCCACCGGAATATGCTGGCCACCGCGGATACGTACGCCCGCTACTGTCTTGAGCCGACGGAAGACGACGTCTTTGGCGGCAACCCACCGCTGCCCTTCGCGTACGGGTTCGGTGACCTCGTGACGTTCCCGCTTCGGTTCGGCGCGAGTACGAGCCTCGTCGAAGACGCTTCCCCTGGAGACTTACTCGAAGCAACCGAGAACCACGGGATCTCGGTTCTCTGCTCGATCCCGACGGGGTACAATCAGATCCTCTCCCAATATCCGGACGGACCCGACGAATACGACATCTCGTCGCTTCGGCTCGGTCTCAGTGCAGGTGAGCCCCTGACCCCAACGACGTTCGAGAACTTCAAATCCGAATACGGAATCGACATTCTCGACGGGATCGGGACGACGGAGATGCTGCACATCTTCATTAGTCACCGCCACGACGAGGAGATCGATCCGGAGGTGACCGGCTATCCGGTCCCCGGATACGAGTGCAAGATCATCGATCCAGACACCGGTGAAGAACTGGAACGCGGTGAACCGGGCCTCCTCGCGGTGCGCGGTCCAACTGGCATCGAGTACTGGGATCGGCCTGAAAAACAGATTGAGGCGAACAAGGACGGCTGGTCGATTCCGGGCGACATCTTCGTCCAGCGTGAGGATGGCCGACTTGAGTACAAGTCTCGTGACGACGATCTCATTATCTCGAGTGGGTACAACATCCCCGGTCCCGAGGTTGAGGCAGTCGTCGAAGAACATGAATCAGTCGCCGAGGTCGCCGTCGTCGGCAGTCCGGACGACCAACGCGGTGAAGTCGTGAAAGCGTTCGTCGTCCTGAACGACGGTGTCTCCGGTAGCGACGAACTGGTCTCAGAACTCCAAAACCACGTCAAGAACAGCCTCGCGCCGTACAAGTATCCGCGCAAGGTCGAGTTCTGTGAGAGCCTTCCGCGCACAGGGACCGGAAAGATCCGCCGGACGGAACTGCGGGAACGAGAGCACAGCTAACAACGCCCCTTCGTCAAACGAGTCGCTTCGGATTTCGCTATTTTCCATTGCCCTGGTCTCGACTCTTATGGACAGACCTGTTGGATACGCTGTACCGACACCTGCTGCAGCCTTTCCGTCTCGCTGCTCTCGGTGGACACCGGTCGGACTCCAGGATACCGGTTACGACGTATGTAATCGCGTCCCTCGGCTCATCGTCGCTTGACGAGCCTGACAAGCCGCTGTTTGCACCTCCCCCGAGCGCCGTTCGTCCGATCGGTACGAGGAACGTCGTCTCTCGCTACTTGCAGAGAAGCTACCAGAGACGATCGCTCGAGTGTAATCGCGTGTGAATCACGGTTCCGACCTGTGGTGAGCCGATGTCGTGCGGATGTCGTCTCTCGGGGAGTTAGTAATTGTATTCAGATCCCGTGTACAATTTCGTATACACTTAGCGTATACAATATATACTGCGTGTCGTCCTGTTTGAACGATCTCGCCTGGGGCTGCAACATCTAATTACAATAGTACGGATGTAAATATACGTAGGCACTGTTCATATGGACTGGATTGATCCCACCTGCCAAGCCAGTTGTGGTATTACAATAGTACTGCTGTAAACCTAATCGATGCGGGGTACGGGAAGCGTATACGTTACCTGTATACGGCATTCTCAACCGAGCGGCGTTCGGCCGACTGGCTACTGATGGTTCTCTGCGGTCGTTACGAGGTCGATGCAGTCGCTGATCGGAGAGTGCTCCTCCGGCTCTAGAGAACGGGTTGCGATGAAAAGGTGGTGTCGCTTCGATCAGGGACCTTCGTCCGTTCGGATACGGAGGTCTGATCGCGGCTTTGCGATACAGGTCAGGGCATAGCCTTCCTCTTTTTCGCTGTCGGACAGGAACATTCCTTCTGTCTGGTCGACCTCACCGTCTTCGACGATCATGGCGGAGCAGACTCCGCAGACGCCCATCCGGCATTGATAGGGAGGAGTCAGCCCAGCTTCTTCCGCCGCTTCGAGGATCGGCTTATTGGCCGGTACTTCGATCGTCCGTCCCTCGTCGACGAACTCCACAGTATAACTTTCAACCATTACTCACTACTCCTGATCGATGGACCGTTCGAAGACGTGTTCGACTGGTTCGAAGTCGTTCGCCTCGTAGAACGCTTCGGAAGAGTCGTCGCCGTGGATGACATCGACGCGGTAGAAGTCGATGTCCTTCGATGACTGCGCGAACCACTCGTGGACCTCGTCCAGCAACGCAGCTCCGACGCCGTTCCCGCGGTGGGCTTCCGCGACGAAGTGGCCATTGATATATCCGTGGTCATGCAGCCGGAAAATCGGGTGGTTGCCCATGATACGCGCCTCAAGCACGCCGACGAGTTCACCGGACTCCTCGTGTTCCGCGACGATGACGGTCCCGTATTTCGAGTCGACGAGCTGGTTTTCGAAGTACTGTAGCCACCGATCGTTAGCGGTTTCTTTGTGTTCGTATCGCTCATCGTGCTCCGAGAGATGACTCGTGAATCCGTGCCACAGTTCCAGCAGTTCGGTACCATCGTCTGGGGTCGCCTGTCGTATCTGGTACGTCATGTATTACCGTCAGAGTTGGACTATTAAAAAATGCACTGGTAAGTAGAATCATTTTGTCAATAGTTCACTCACTCATAGATGATATCTCTGCTGAGGATGCCGGCGGTCTGCGAGACTATTTTCCCGAGAAACTCGTATCAGACGTCGATTTGGCTGTGTCTGAGCGAATTTGGAGTCACGGTACTGCATAAACACGTCTTGAATCCGCTGGTGACATTGTGGGAGGAACTACAGCATCACTCACACGGCACGGGTGACGGCGCGCGCGGATACAATCCATCCGATTGGGAACGATTGTGGCCATAACTCGGTGACCAACCGGTCGTCTGTGTGCGATGTGGCCCTCGATTCCCCCAACAGTATAACCACCAGTGATGAAAACAGTAGATACACAAAGCGTATACAGAAAACAATTATATCCCTGGGATTGAAAGGGTCTAATGGAAGATCAGCGCTATGGCAACAGAGAAGCAATTCAAAAAAGAGCTGCAGAACGGACGAATGATCGAGTCGACCGAAGAGATGACTGATGGGTACAAGAAGGCCCTCAAGCAGATCCTGCTGGTCTCGGGCGATACGGAGTTGATGAGCGCACCGGCGTACTACGACCAGTCGCTCAACGCTCCGTCGCTCGACGCACGCGCATCGTGTATCAGCGTCATCCAGGACGAGCTCGGTCACGGTCACATCGCCTACCGCCTGCTTGAGGACCTGGGCGAAGATCGTGAGGAGCTCATCTACGGGCGCGAACCCCACGAGTTCCGCAACACCTACGGGTTCGATCAGCACATCGACAACTTCGCCGAGCTCGTGACGGCACACGGCCTGTTCGACCGGGCCGGGATCACGCTGCTGGGCGACGTTCACGAGAACACCTCGTACGCGCCATGGAAGCGTGCGCTCACGAAGGTCAGCAAGGAAGAGCAGTTCCACCTCCGCCACGGAGAGACGTGGATGCGCCGCCTCGCGAACAACAGCGAGAAGACCCGGGAGATGCTGCAGGATGCCGTCGACTGGATGTTCCCCATCGGCGTCGAATGGTTCGGCCTCCCGGACGACAAAAAGAAACACGACGAACAGCTCGAATACCGGATCAAGGGCAAGTCCAACGACGAACTCCGACAGGACTGGCTCAGCCGGTCGATGCCGTTCCTGAACGAACTGGATCTCGATGTCCCAGCTCACTACGACGAGGACCGAGAGGAATACGTCCTCGAGTACGACCTGCCGATCGCGTTCGACGAGGACAACAAGGAGTGGCGCTACGACGAGCACATCTCGTGGGACGACGTCATCGATCGCTGGCGCGCTCGTGGCCCGGCCAACGAGAAGTACGTCAACCTGATCCAATCCGGCACCGTCGAAGTCGAGGTCTAATATGTCCAGCGCACAGCGAAACACCAGCACAGCGGACGTGTCCGAAACCAGTGAGTTCGTCGAGCAGCGACGCGCCGACTCGACGCCGTTCGAGCGGGAACTCTGGGACATCATCGACGAGATCCCCGACCCACACATCCCGGTCAGCATCGTCGAGATGGCGATGATCTACGACGTCCGCAACGACGATGGACACGTGACCGTCGAGATGAGTTTCCCCTGCATGGGCTGTCCGGCGTACGACATGATCCACAACGACATCCGGAGCTGTCTGTCGGTAATCGACGGCGTCGACGAGGTCGAGATCGACGTGGTCTGGGATCCCGTCTGGACGAAGGACATGCTCACCGAATCGGTTCGTGAAAAAATGCACGAGGCAGGCATCAGCCTGTAACACAGACCAATGAAATACGAAGTCTTCGCACGACTCAACGCCGGTGACCAGACGACCTACATCGGTAACGTCACCGCACAGAGCGACAAACTCGCACAGATGTACGCACACAACACGTTCGACGAAGAGGACTGGGATTACCTTGCTGTCGTCAGAGCGAACGACGTCCACGAAGTGAATCCTGACGCACAACCCACGCCCGAGGTGACACCCAATGAGTGACTGGCCCGACCAAGCGATCGACTACGTGCAGGCGATCCACGACACGAAACTCGTCCTCGGCTTCCGATACGGCCAGTGGAGTCTCGCAGGCCCCACGCTCGAGGACGACATCGGTGGCTCGAGTGCCGCACAGGAAGAAATCGGCCACGTCCGGCAACTGGCCAACGAACTGGAAGCGCAGGACCGCGATGACGACTGGCTGAAAGGACAGCGCGACCCGGACGAGTTCGCAAACGCCGCGTCTATTGATCAGATCGACGGCGAGTGGCCCTCGTACATTGCCTCGATCGCACCCGCAGATCGCGCCGCGTGGTATCTGCTCGACGCGATCGATCAGGACGGCCTGGACGGTCTGATCACCAAGATGGGCGAAGACGAGTACTTCCATCTCGAGTATCACGACGCGCGACTCGAGACCCTCGCCGACGAGGATCCCGAGACGATCCAGCAGACCCTCGAGGAGACGCTGCCACAGGCACTGGCCTTCATTGGGCCGGCGGCATACGATGACGCGGAAGATCCGCTGCTCGAGGCTGGCTTTACGGATCGATCGATCGCCGACATCCGAGAGTCGTTCATCGAGCACTACCAGGACCTGTTCGCGGACACGGCCGTCTCGCTTGCGGCCGTCGACTGGGACGCACCTGCATCCGAGGAGTGGGACGAAACGCGACGCCGAGTTGACAGCGGATCGATCAGCGAGACGGAACTCAAACAGATTCGAGGCGAGGAGAACGAACAGTTCGCACTGCACTGATCACCATGAACGACCAGCTCTCGGAGCCAACCGTGGTGTGTCCGTTCTGTGAGTCAGCGGACACCGAACAGGAATCTGCCTTCGGAAGCGAAATTTCGAAGACGCAGTACTACTGCCACGGCTGCAACACCGTATTCGAACGGATCAAATACGACGGCTCGAGCCCGGACACCGGTCGATAGATAGCCCAGCCGAGCAATAAACTGCCCTCGGTACCCATAGCATTTGCTATCTTCAGCGTCTCTACCGCGTAAATAGCGAATATTTTAGAAAGATTTATGTAGTGGTGGTGTGATTGGTGTTTTGTATGCAACTCCGATCGTTTGACGAGCTTGAACTGGAGTACTTCACAACGGAACTAACCGACCACGTTGCTGTGCTCCGTCTTAACCGACCACCGGCAAACGCACACGACATTAACGTCCTGCTCGAGCTTCAGCGTGCTGTCGAGTCCATTCGGTTCGACGAGAACGTCCGCGCTGTGCTTTTCGGGAGCGAGAACGAGAAGTTCTTCTCGACCGGCTTTGATATCCAAGCGCTGGCTGAGGAGTCCGGCCGCCAGGTCGGCTACGCGAGCCAGACGAGCAAGGAGGTCATGATGAAGATTCGCTCGACCGACACTGTCTTCATCGCGATGGTTAACGGTCACTGCATGGGTGGTGGCCTCGAGCTTGCACTCGCCTGTGACTTCCGCTACGTCGGCAATGATGACAGCTACAACATCGGGATGCCCGAAATCAGCCTCGGTCTCATCGCTGGCGAGGCGGGGACCCAGCTGCTGCCCCGGTACATCGACCGGTCCGAGGCACTCGAGATGATGCTCACCGGCGATACGTTTACTCCGGAAGAGGCAACCGAGAAGGGTATTTTCGACAAAATCTTCCCACCGTCGGAGATCGAAGACGCTGCTTTCGACTTCGCTCGAGAGCTCGTCAAAAAACCGAGCGTCGCGGTCGGCAACAACAAGCTCGCGGTTAACGAAGGCCTCGAGATGCCGCTGCAGGACGCGCTGGTCCACGAGCGCGAACTCCAGAACCGACTGCTCGGCTCCGATGTCGCAGAGGAAGGCGTCTCCGCGTTCCTCGAGGACCGCGAACCGGACTTCTTGGGCGTCGAACTCGGCGACAAGGAACCCGGCGCTGAAGAGTAACGGAACGTTCTGTTCACTCTCACCCCTGTGGGTGACTTTAGTTTTCACTTGATAAGTACACTGTCAAATACAATCGCCCACACACTCGCACGCGAGATGTGACGGCGGGTGGTTGCGGGCTGGTGTTCGACACTACCGGCTCCGCTTTTGAGACGTTCGTAGCTGTGTGTCTATCCGGCGGTCTCTCGAACTGGATAGTCGCGTCGAAAAGCAGGGAATACTACGTTCGCTACGGTGTCAGTGGCAGCTCTGCTGGGTACGAGTCGACAACCGGTCGGTAGCGAGTCGGTACTCCCTCGAGACGGTCGACGATCCCTAGTTCGGCGAGCCGCTGCAGATGTGCGGCCGCCTCGCCTGCACCGAATTTCGCGTGGATACCGCGCATCTCTCCGAATAACGCTTTTGCGACATCCCACGGAGTCCGTGCTTCTGGCTCTGGCGTTGCGAGTGCACGAAAGGCTGCTTTGGCTCGGTCTCGATGGTGGTGTTTCACCTCGTCGATCGCGCTCGCGATCTCGAGTGGCGTTCCATGTCCCGGGTGTCCGTCTTTCGGTGCCGAGTCGAGACGGTGAAGCGACGACAGGTAGCGCCCAAGCGGATCCTCGAGTCGCGTATCGCTGCCGCCGACGTTCGGGGTATACGTCGGTAACAACAGATCACCGAGGAATACCGCCTCGCTCGTCCGTAGCGAGCTGTGCCCGCTCGTATGTCCGGGTGTATGAACGAGTTCGACACCAGCGACGGTCTCGCCGTCGTCGTGTCGAACGACAGGGAACGAGTCGGGCAGCGGTGACGGCGTATCACGATCCAGCACGCCAGTTCGGATCGATTCCGGCACACCCCATTGCGTGAGTACCTGCCGGTCACGACGAAGCCGCTGTGGGCGAGCGGTCGCGTACTCGCCGATCAACGGTGCATCGTTCCGGTGGGCATGTACTGTCGCGTTCGCACGGTCTGCGAGCCGGGCTGTCAGGCCGGCGTGATCGATGTGCCAATGGGTGACGAGGATATGCTCGACGTCCTCGAGTGCGAGGTCAGCGTCGGTAATCCCGTCTCGAAGAGCAGCCCACGCCGTCTCGGACGGTGGCCCGGGGTCGATGACGACGCCACGGTCCGGAAGGACATATGCGCTATTCGTTCCTTCTGGCGAGCCGTTGCCGACCGGAATTCGGATAGTATCACTCATGGACGTCACCCATTTCCTGCTTGTCGAGGAGTTCACCAAGGCCCAGCTCGTTCCACCTGTCGGCGATCGATTCGAGTACGTTCTCCGAAAACGTCGTCTCGAAGGTGACGCGGGGCGCGATGTACTCTTCGTCCCATCGTGGATCCCACGTGGCGTTGATATAGAGCTGCGATCCGTTCTCGTCGGGACGATAGACGGGAGCGGTTGCGCGTGAGGCGTTCGGTTCGCTGAATGTCCAGTCGTTGGCGGGATGGGCTTTGACCCACATATCGTCGAGCGAGCGAGCGAGATTCGTCGGATCCGCCTGTTCGTCTAATACGAGTACTTTGTCGAACAGATCGGAAAACGAAAAGAGCGTGTTCGCCAGTTGCCACTCGAATCCCGCATAGAGAATTTCACTCGAGACGATACAGAAGCCAAGCCGGCCTTCGACCGGGAGCTGGATCCATTCGACTGGTGAGGCACCCCAGTAATTGTTGACGCGTCGAAAGAGTTTCGCCGTCTCGACGAGACAGAGCAAGTGGAGATCGTCGGTCAACGGTTCGCCGAGTGGTGTAAACGGAACGATTGGCTGCTCGCGGAGCGCAATCGTGTCGGTTTCGATCTTGATCGTCGTGGTCTCACATGCGAGTTCCCATGCCGCTTTTGTCGCATTGTCATCGGGTTCGACCTGAGGTTCGACGCTCATTTGACCGTCGATGCGAACTTCGGCGTCTGCCGGGACGGTCCGCGAGCCGATCGATGTCAGTGAGACATCTGTCAATCCTGCTGCCAGATTCGGAACGGCAGGCGTCGTCTGTACCTGTGTCCATCCCTGTAGCGCCGCGATAAGCGGGGCAGCAGAGACGCCGAGCACGACGCTCGCATCTGCCTGTGGCGGACACCACTCCGCGAACGCCTGCGGGACGGAGAGTCGGAGCGTTCTGCTCCGCTGGGCCTGCCCTTTGATCGGTGCCCAGGTCGTGATGCCGTCTTTCTCGACAACGAGAAGGCCAAGGGACATGAGCGGCCTTCCGTCACTGGTCGTCGGCAGACCGAGGCCGTAGAGGTCAATGTCGTTTCGAACGGTCGCTTTTGCCTCATCGGTGAGCTGACCGTCGATGCTGGCTGAGTTCCATTGTGCTAGCCGTTTGATCAACTCATTGTACGAACAGTCTGCGCTGAGGTCAAGTGCTTGCGTAATTCGTTGCCACGGCTGTTGCTCTTTACTGGCAAACTGGTCAGCGCCACCGTAAACACCACTCGCAAGTTGTACTGCGCCGGATGTATTCTCGAACAGCGTGACGGGACAGTTATGCTGTATCGCCTCGCTTGCGACTTCGGCAGCCATGCCGTCCCAGTGAACGTGCTCCGTGATGGTGATCAGATCGTCCGTTTCGCTGAGTCGATCAAGATGCTGTCGTACTGCTGTCATTGCGTTGATTCTCCTGGAGCAATAAACGAGAACGTCTCCGACTCGATACCGGCCCGTTTGAGTATTTTTTGCGCCCGGTATTTCCGCTCTACGTCGTCAATATCACAATTCTCGCGTCCGGACTCCGCACTCGTCGCGTCGATGTACGCTTTTGATGTTTTCGCTTTCGATGTCCCGGTCTGGACGTCGCCCTTCTCGGTCGGCGTTTGATAGATGTTCAGCGGCACTTTCGGCATCGTTTCGACACCGAACTGGTGAAAGTCCGTATCCGGATCCGCGTGTAACGCAAGCGCCTCGAGAACTGCTCGCTGATCGAGTGGGTTGACGTCAGCATCGACGAAGACGAAAAAGTCGACGTGGAGCATGCCCCACGTCGTGAAGATAAAGTTCGCCATATCGTGGAGGTAGCTGGGATTGGTCTTTTCGGTCGAAATCGCGTACACCGTTCTCGGCGTCGACTTCCACGGCGCACAGCATTCGACGTCGAACCCGGCCGTTCGAAGCCCGAGCGTCGCGTCTGGGCCGACACAGCCGATCTCCATCGAACTGGTCGTGTTTTCAGTATGTCCGACCCCCACCCCTTCGACACAGAACGGCAGTATCGGATCCGTCTGATGGGTAATTCCCGTCACTCGAAACAGCGGCATCGATCGTCGGGGCCCGTTCATATACCCGAAATAGTCGCCAAACGGCCCTTCGTCACGCCGCTCATTGGGAAGAATTTCGCCCTCAATGACAAGTTCGGCCGTCGCTGGAACCAAGAGATCGTTTGTTTCACAGGGTACGAGTTCGACCGGTCCCTGTTTCAACCCGCCCGCAAACTCCGCCTCGTTCCGGCCCGTTGGAATCCACATGACAGACGCATACTGGACGGCAGGTTCGACGCCAATGGCGATCGCAACCGGCATCGGCTCGTTTCGCCGCTCGTACTTGTAATAGTACATATTCGGCGTCTGTTCACCCGCAAGCAAGAGCACGCTGGCCGTCTCGCTATCGTGGATCATCGACCGATGGTACGACCAGTCGACCCACTCGGAGTCTATATCGGGTGCAATAAGCGTATGGAGATTCGAATAGCGGCCGCCGTCACCCGCGTGGATGTACGGCCAGGGAAAATCCAATAGGTCGACGTCGTCTCCTGTCTGGATGACTTCCTTACACGGCGCATCGTCAGCAGCGACCGTGATAGGGTCGACCGGATTTTTCAACCGCTCGATAACCGATTCATAGTATTCTCGATATGATAGATCTGTCGGTAATTCCAGTCCGAGCGCGATTCGATCCCATGGCCTGCGTTGTGATCCCCGATATGGATCGCCGACGAGCCGCGCTTCCTCGACGTTTTCGAACAGTGGCACGCTGCTGTCTTCTTCGTTTAACAGCATCGTGACAGCACTGGCCTCTAAATTCCACGAAACCGGTTCAGCGATTCGATGTAACTCATCTCGTGTCTCGAGTCGCTGGAGGTACTGTCGAAGGCTACTGACTGTCATCTGTGGTCGTGTAATTCGTCAGCCAACTCACTTCGTTCAGACTGCACTTTGAGATCGATGTACTCACTGACGAGTTCCGGATAGGCCTCGGAGAGATACTCGAGCATAATCGTCCGACTTGCCTCAGAGACGGAGTTGTACTCCCCTTTCTCCGTGAGGTATTGTAGGAGCGTCTTTACTTCCTTCGACCGCGTATTGATCACGGTCGACTTATCCTCAAGCTTGGTCATCGTCGATTCTAGAAGTTCGGTATCGATCGGCTCTCCATTGTCAGTCTCAAGAACATCGACGTACCACTCTTCCTCAGTGTCCTCGTGGGGCCCCTTCACGACAGTGAGTGTGTCCGGATCGACTAGGTTGTCTGGTTCTCGATCAACCCTGGCTCGAATAGTGGAAATCTCTTTCGTTTCCTCATCACTGACCTGTAACTGAATCTCCTCCCCTTCGGGATTCTCCGGTAAGTTGCTTTCCGATGTGATGTACTTTCCTGCCATACCTGATATCGGATATGGGGGATGCCTCCAAATAAAAGCCCCTTCTATCCGATCGGACATGTTTAACATTCACAATTAGCTCCCTCACTGCAATAGTTTCGGTCCCCACACAGGTTTTCTGTGTGCCAACAGAGACACACTCTCTTGGATAATGCGGGGAACACGCCAGTCGCACGTGAGCCGCGATTGGATGTACACGGACGACAGCCGGCAGCATAAAGTACTTACATCGAGGAATCTACTCGTATCGATGTCCGATGTAGATACTGACGTGGTCTATCTCGAGGATATCTCCGCCGGAACGACGATACACTGCGGCGAGGTGACGGTTTCTGCTGACGAAATCGTCGAGTTTGCCCAGCAGTTCGATCCGCTTGCCATCCATACTGACCCGGAAGCAGCTTCCGAAAGTCGGTACGAAGGTCTCATTGCCAGCGGCTACCATACGCTTTCCCTGTCGGTTCGGCTGCTCGTCGAGGAGGTTCGCAGCGACCGGGCCGTCATCGCTGGACTTGAAATCGATAACGTCCGATGGCACGCGCCGGTTCGACCGGGCGATACGCTCGCAGTCGAGACGACAGTTGTCGACACGCGGCCCTCCGAGAGCGACCCAACGACCGGAATCGTCCACGAGGAGATTTCGGTGCGGAACCAGTCCGGGACCGAAGTGCTCTCGCTCGAGAATCGCGAATTGGTCGAGCGACGCGAGTGAGGTGAATATAACAGCAACCCAAACATGTTTGAGTGACAAATTAAGTGCCTGCCGAAGAAACAGACCAGTATGACCGTTGGCTCCGAGACAGCGACAGCAGCCTGTACCGCGTGGGACAACGGTGAGTGTGAGGGAACGCCGCACTGTCCACCACGATGTCCGCGATTCCGGGATACAGACGGCGACGTCTTCCTCGCTCGCCCCTTCCAGTCCGGCGATCGGGAGACGTTGCTCTCGATGTACGAGAAGATCGACGACTACAACCGGGCTATGGGGCTACCGCCGAAAGCACGTTCACAACTCGAGGCCTGGGTCGATCGGCTAGCTTCCAACGGGTGGAACTTAGTTGTCGATGTTGGTGACCGCATCGTCGGTCACACTGCAGTGATTCCCGCCGATTCGGACAGCCCTGAGTTCATCATATTCGTTCATCAGGACTATCAGAACAGCGGGATCGGCTCTGAACTCATCAAACAGCTGATCGCGTACGCAAAGGACAAGAATCACCAAGAATTGACGCTCGAGGTGTCCAGGGGAAACAAACAGGCGATCTCAGTGTACCAGAATATCGGGTTCGAGGTGACTGACCGGAAACTCTCGGAACTCGCAATGGCGCTCGAACTCCAGTTGCCGATTGCCGACCGGGTTCAGCGGCCGCCGGCCAAGCGTGAGTGACCAACGACGGTGGCTCGCGATCACCGTTCCAGAAAGGCGTTTACACCATCCTCGTGTTCCGGCGTGCCGTATGCGAGCGATTGCGTGAGAAGTTCGTGATCGAGGGCCTCCTGCCAGTACCGTCCCATGTTTTCGTGGATCCTACGCTATGTCAGTCCGAGCGTCGCCACCGGCGCTGAACGCCTCTCCCTCGCCAGTGAGAACGATCGCATCGTACTGGTCTGCATCGACGCCTTCGATGGCCTGTGTGAGCGCCTTGGCTGCATCGGCAGTAAACGCATTCAACGACTCGAGCCGGTCGAACGTGACCGTTCGTACGCCGTTCTGATCTTCGACGTTCATACGGCATCCTGTCGTCCATAGCTGTTTGATTTTGTTAGACTGGGGACACTCACATATGTCCGCCGGCACGGCTCGGCCCGTCTGTACTCGAGTCAGAAAGCGTTTATTCGACCGACTCGTGGTTGGGACCGTGACACAGACGCGCGACCACGTCTGCTGGGTTGACCTCTCGACGCGGACGATTCGTCACGAACGCGTCCCGGAGCGGTGGCGACGGCAGTTTCTCGGCGGCAAGGGGCTCGGTGCTCGCTATCTCTACGAGGAACTCGAGGCAAACGTCGATCCGTTGGGGCCTGACAACGTCCTCGGCTTCATGCTCGGGCCGCTGTCGGGCTATCTACCCGGCGAAACGCGATACGCTGCAGTCACGAAATCGCCGCTCACCGGTGGCTTTCTTGACTCCTACGCTGGCGGACAGTTTCCTGCCCGGCTCGCGGGTTCCCTCCCGAACTGTCTCGGACTATTCGTGACGGGACGTGCCGACGCACCGGTCGCCCTCCAGATCGACGATGGGACGGTCACACTCGAGACGGCTGCCGACCTCGCCGGGGCTACGACCGACGCCGTCGCAGACGCGTTTCCCGACGCCGCGGTCGCGTGTATTGGTCCTGCGGGCGAAGCAATGGTCAGGTATGCGTCGATCGCATCCGACGGCGGCGATCACCACGCGGGTCGTGGTGGCGCGGGAGCGGTGATGGGTGCAAAACGGCTCAAGGCGATCGCCGTCCGCGGGGACGAACTCGAGCCGACCGGCGAACTTGCGAGACTCCACCGGACGTACGCCGATGCCTATCAGGAACACGATACCGGCCAGTGGTTACACGCGGGAGCGACGATCGAGAGTCTCGACTTTGCCGACGAGACCGGGCTGCTCGCAACGCGGGGATGGCAGGAAACGACGTTCGACGAGAGCGACGCGATCGGCGTCGAAGCCGCCAAAGCGTCTGCCGTCGAGCGGGAGTATCCCGACGGAGACAACCCCGGCGGCTTTCGTATCGAAACCGACGACGGTGAGACCGTCCCGCGCGGTGCGACTGCGATGACGCTGGGTGCTGGGCTCGGGATCGACGACTTCGCGGACGTCGCAACGCTCGGTGCGTGCTGTGACCGGCTCGGACTCGACGTCATCAGCGCCGGGAACGCCGTCGCGTGGGCGATCCGAGCCACCAACGCGGGGCATATCGATCTCGAGGTCTCGTTCGGCGACGCCGATGCCGCCGCAGAACTGATCGAACGGATCGCGACGCGAGAGGGACCGGCCGCAGACGTGTTAGCCGACGGCGTCGCTGTTGCCGCCGATCGATATGGTGGCGAGGCGTTCGTCCCGACTGTGAAGTCGATGGCTGTACCGTCGTACGATCCACGACGGGCTGGCAGCATGGCGCTTGCGTACGCAACGAGCGATCGTGGTGCCTGCCACCGCCGTGCGCGTCCCTTCGAGCGCGAAGTCTTCGACGAGGAGTGGTCGCTCCAAACACAGGTTCGTGCGGTCGTCACCGCACAGAACGTTCGCTCGGTCCTCTGGAGTCTGCCGACGGACGATTTCCTTGGCGAGGTGTTCGATGATTTGGGCGCTGACTGGCTGGCTGCGCTCGGTCGATCGTACGACGCGAGCGAGCTCTATCGACTCGGCGAACGAGTCTGGACGCTCGTGCGACTGTTCAACGTTCGCGAGGGATTCGACAGGGAAGACGATAGCCTTCCAGCTGTCTTTCGGGAACCGCTTCCCGGCGCGCAGGGATGTGAGGGCGCTATCGATCTGGACGACTTCGAGCGAGCGCTCGAGCGCTACTATGCGACCAGAGGCTGGGGGCCGAACGGTCGGTCACTCTCCGAAACGCTTGTTCGACTCAATATCGATGATATCGTCGACGACGAAACGCCGCTCGATGCTCCACCAACGGGCGAGACGTCGACGACGCCCACGAGTCGTAGCCACGATGGCTGAGCCGAGGTTACCTGGGTCGGACTATCGGAGCTGCATTTGTTCGGCGCGTTCAGCTGCGAGTTCGGTGAGTTCGTCGACAGAGCTGTCGGAACGGTCCGCGAGCACGCGGAGCATCATGCCGAGCTGGATTGCAGCCGCCTCTCGGAGCTCCGTCGCTTCCTCAGTGTCGTTCCCGAAGTAGTACTCGTGGCGGCCGTCTTCGTGTACGAGCCCCGTGTATACCGACATGAGATCGTCATCGTCGATTGCGTCGGCGGCCTGTGCTCGAAGGTCCTCGAACTGCGGGTTCGTCATCGTTCAAGCGAAGCGGTCGACGCATCCTCAACGCTTCGATAGCGGATTCTCACTGGCCTCGCTGGTGCGTGTTGTGAAGCGAAGCCGTTACATGGTCGACCACAGAGTACGAACGTATGGTAAAACCCCGATCGATCGTGCTTGGTATCGTCACGTTGGTGCTTGTGGCCGCGCTCGGACGGCGAGCCCGCCGAAATGAATCCGAGTTCGAGCCACCGTTTTGAACTCTCGTCGATCGTCGGCAGGACGGAAGACCACCGCAGTGTGATATTCGGGTAGTTTTTAGTACCGCACTCCAAACGATGGACATCGATGACGGATGTTACAGGTACCGTTGACCGCTCGCCGGTCGTTCGCATCTCGGCGGACGTGACGGCGGATCGTGGCGATCGGGTCTACGCTGCTGCCCGCGATGCCACGGATTCCGTGCCAATCGTCCGAACAGGACCGACCGGCAGCAGAAAACTCGAGCCACTGGTCCTCGCGACTGACGGTGGACGAACCGCCTTCTTCTACTCGGCGTCGCCGTCCGACGCGCGCGAGCTCGCCACCGAATTGGAATCGGGAACCTTCCCGGCGTCCCATGCCGATGCGATCGTCGAACACGACCCGGATACGCTGTCGCTCCCGGTTCCGGAAACCGGTCCACTGTCCGTCGGCCATCGACGCGTCCTCGGCCCGTGTGGCTGGATCGATCCACTCGAGCCGGCCGACTACGCGCTTTGTTCGACCGAGCAACAAGATGTGAGTGTCGCCGCAGAGACGGGGTTACTCGCCCGCGGCAGGGGAGACGCTGCTGCGGACAAACCCGCCGTCGACGCATGGACGACGGCTCGCGACACCGAGGGTGATCCCATCGTCGTCGTCAACGCACACGAGACTGATGACCGCCAGCAGACAGACCGGACACTGCTTGCTGGCGCACCGATTGCGGTCCTCGACGGCGTCGCGGCGGTCGCGTCGTTCGTCGGTGCCAAGGACGCAGTGATCTACCTGAACGAGCGCGAGACGGCACTGCAGCAACACGTCAGACAGGCCGTCGACGCGGCCGAAGACGCACTGCCCGTCGTTCCGGACATCGTCGTTGGACCCGACGAGTACCGCGCCGGCGCACCGACGGCCGCACTCGAGGCGATGGAAGGTGCAGATCGGATCGAGCCGCGTCTGCAGCCACCCACGCCGGCCAAATACGGCCTCTACGGTCGTCCGACGGTCGTCCATACGCCGCGGACGGTCGCACAGGTCCAGCGAGCGATTCGTTCCCCACTGTCGTTCGACGCGGACGCGCCGGATCCGGGGACGCGGCTCGTGACCATCACCGGTGATGTCGATGCGCCGGCGATCGTCGAACTGGACGCCGGGACGGAACTCGCGGTGGCTCGCGATGCCGTCGCGATGGACGGTTCGTTCAAAATGGCGTGTGTTGGCGGCGTCTTCGGAGGCATAACGACCGAGCTGGATCTCGCCTTGACCGCACAGTCGCTTACCGCTGCTGGTCTCGGAACGGACGGCGTTGTCGAACTGTTGAACGACGACCGCTGTGTGGTCGCGACCGCCGGCAAACGAGCGCGCTTTGCCTCCCAAGAGAACAGCGGTCGATGCGTTCCGGGACGGGAAGGGACGAAACAGCTCACGGAACTGCTTCGCGAACTCTATCAGGGGACGTTCAGAGGCGACGATATCCGCGAACTGGGTCGTGTCATGGCTCGCTCGAGTAACTGCCAGATCGGAGAATATGCACCGCGGCCCGTGGTAACGGCGATAGACGAATTCGAACCGGAATTTCGCGTTCACGCTGATGGACAGTGTCCGAGCGGAACGTGTACGACCCAACTATGAGTACAGAAGAGCCACTGCCGCACGTACCGACGATCGACGACACACAGGAACAGACACCGGTGACGGCCGATTTCGAGACCGGCACCGCGAACGATCCGCCTGTTGGCACGGCTGGTGAGCGTCCAACGACCCTCTCGGTTAATGGGACGACAGTGACCGTCCCGCCTGGATCGACTGTCATCGACGCGATGGATGCTGTCGATGACGAGACGGTAACTGTCCAGCACGGTGCCGATGGCCTCGAGGACGACGCCGACGTGCCCGCGCTGTGTCACTACGATCGGGACGGCGACGCGAGCGACGAGATCGGGCCGCGAAGCGAGTGTCGGACCTGCATGGTCGAAACCGAGGAACACGGCCTCGTTCCGTCGTGTTCGTTCCCCGCGGAGGAGGGACTGACGGTCAGGACAGACACGCCGGACGCCGCGGAGAGCCGAAGTGTGAACCTCGATCTCGTCCTCTCGAATCACAACCTCCGCTGTACGACCTGTAACGGCAACGGTCGGTGTGAACTGCAAGACGCCGCGATCAGCGAGGGTGTCGATCACCCACGCTATGGTGTCTTCGCGGACCGCGACGAGTACGAACCGCTCGACGACACCTCGTCGTTCATCCAGATCGATCGCAACAAGTGTATTCTCTGTAACCGCTGTGTCGAGGGCTGTAACGACGTCCAGGTCGAGGGCGTCCTCCGGATCGAAGGCCACGGTGAGGACACCCGGATCGGCTTCCAGTCGGACGCAGAGACGATGGCCGAGTCGGACTGTGTCTCCTGTGGACACTGTGCGACGGTCTGTCCGACCGGCGCACTCACAGAAAAGGGAATTGGCGGTGCCGGTACGCTGCCACTCCCCGGGTTTACCCAGCGGAACTCGATCGGGAAAGTCATCGAAACCGACGACGCCGAAACGCTCGACGAGACGTCCGCCCCCAATCGGTCTCCCGACCCCGGTTGCGCCGATCCCTCCGACGCGACCGAAACCGACAGCAACGAGGAGGCGAGAGTCGCACGCTTCATGGAGAGCGCCAAGAACCGTGCGGCGCAACTGGCAAGCGAGTACGGTCGGAAAGCGATCGTCGCCGGCGAACACACCGCCGAGAGCATCGCGATGAACACGCTTCCCGAAGGGCGACTCTTCGATATCGCCGATTTCGTCAGCGACGTGCGCCTCGACAGGATCGACACTGCCGAAACGACGTGTGGGTTCTGTGCAGTCGGCTGTCGCTTCGAGATGTGGGGAAAAGACGGAGACACGATCGGCGTCGAACCGGTCGACGAGCCGTCCGCAGCACCCGCGAACAACTTCTCGACCTGTGTCAAGGGGAAGTTCGGCCACGAGTTCGCAAACAGCGACAAACGACTCACGGAGCCGCTCGTCCGAACCGGCTCCGGCGAATTCGAGCCCGTCTCGTGGGACGAGGCCCTCGAGTACGTCGCAGAGAACCTTCGTGAGATACAGGACGAACACGGCGTCGACGCGGTCAGTTGTCTCGCGTCGTCGAAGGGAACGAACGAGGAGGCGTATCTCGTCCAGAAGTTCGCCCGGCAGGTCCTGGGGACGAAGAACATCGACAACTGCGCGCGTCTCTGTCACTCGTCGACGGTCGCGGCCCTCCAGCAGACGCTTGGCTACGGTGCGATGACAAACCGCATCAACGAAGATGTCGGCGAGGCAGACGCCTACCTCATCACTGGCTCGAACACGACCGAGAGCCACCCGGTGCTGGCGACGCGAATCAAACAGAACGTCCGTGACGGTGCCGAGCTGGTGGTGTTCGATCCGCGAAGGGTCGGCATCGCCGAACACGCCGACCAGTACACTCGAACCAAACCGGGCTACGACGTAGCCTGGATCAACGGACTGATTCGGTACATCATCGAACACGACCTCCACGACGAGGCGTTCATCGAGCGCAACACCACTGGCTTCGACGACCTCTGTGAGAAGGTCCAACCGTACACACCTGAACGGGTCGAGGAAGTTGCCGGCGTCCCGGCAGCCGATCTCGAGTCGGCCGCCGAAACTCTCGCTGCGGCTGATACCGTCGTCTTCGGCTGGGCGATGGGCATGACTCAGTCCAGTCATGGCACGCAGAACATCCTCGCGCTTGCAAATCTCGCGCTTGTGCTAGGCCAACTCGGCAAACCGGGCGCTGGCCTTTCCCCGTTCCGCGGCCAGAATAACGTGCAGGGTGGTGGCGGCGACATGGGAACGCTCCCCGGCAGTCTGCCCGGCTATCAGGATCCAGCCGACGAGGACGTGCAGGCAAAATTCGCGGACGCGTGGGGCGAGCAGCCACCCGCCGAACCCGGACTCAAAGTGCCCGAAATGTTCAGCGAGGCCCACGAAGGCAATCTGCGGGGCATGTACATCGTCGGCGAGAACCCCGCCCTCTCCGAACCCGATATCGAACACGCTCGCGAGGCTCTCGAGGCGCTTGATTTCCTCGTCGTCCAGGATATCTTCATGACCGAGACAGCAGAACACGCGGACGTGATCCTTCCGGCGGCCACGTCGCCGGAAAAACACGGCACGTTCACCAACACGGAGCGTCGTATCCAGCGCGTCCGTCCAACGGCTGACCCACCAGGCAACGCGCGCCAAGACTGGGAGATCACCCAAGAGCTAGCGAACCGTCTGGGATACGACTGGAGCTACGACCACCCCCAGGAGATCATGGACGAGATCAGTGACGTGACGACGATTTACGGCGGCGTCAGCTACGAGCGCCTCGAGGCGGGCGACCAACACGGGCTTCAGTGGCCCTGTCCGACCGAGGACCACCCCGGGACGCCGTATCTGTACGATTACGAGGAGGGCAACTTCAACTTCGACGATGGACGCGCCCGATTTGTCCCGGCAGACAGCGGACAACCTGGGGAGATCCCCGACGAGGAATACCCACTCACGCTTACGTCGGGCCGGGTCCTCTATCACTGGCATACCGGTCAGCTCACCCGCCGTGTCGAAGGGCTCATGAGCCACGTCGGCGAGAGTTTCGTCGAAATCCATCCGCATCTAGCTGATCGCCTCGAGATCGACGATGGAGACTACGTTCGTGTTGAGTCCCGACGCGGCGACATCGTAGTCAGAGCACAGCTCACCGATCGCGTCGACGCGGGGACGCTGTTCATCCCAATGCACTTCGCCGCTGGGGCGGTTAACACGCTTACACAGGAGACGTTCGATCCACAGTCGGGCATTCCTGAGTACAAGGTCTCGAGCGTCCGTGTTACACCGCTCGGTCCAGAGACCGACGCCGATGTACTTCGAACGTCAGACATCAGAGCGAGCAGCGGTGGTGTCGCGACTGGCACTGGCGATAAGTAAGCTACTGCCCTGATATGGTCTGCTGTACCGATGTACCGGGTGCAACCGCAGGACGGTCGCGGTTGCGCTGGCAATGACTTACAGTAGTCCGTATGAAGGACGTTGCATTCAGCGTGGACCCCCGTTCTACCCATAATCAGGGTCGGCGAATACTCACCGTTCACGTTCATCATCCCGTTGTTCAACTTCTGTCGAGGCGGTGTCCCCTTCCTCAAGAGTTAGTGGCCGAGTCCACGGACAAGCCACACCCTCAACGAAGTGAGGGCGGGGTCATTGACGTGCGACCCTGTAACCGGCATGCGAGCTGTGGCTTCACCGTCTTCGGTTTCGTCGAACGTGATCCCAGGTGGTCACAAAACGGATCGTCGAACGATTCGTCCATTTCGATTCTTCAGCAACGGTGATAGAACGAAAAGTCATTGCTGCATGAGAAGTCGTACAATTCGGTTAGTGGGTTTCTGGCAACTAAATGATATTTCTACACATGGTTTCTGGGGAATTAACCCGCCGCTCGAACGTGGTATTGTTTGCCGTTTTCTGTAATATAGTAATACTCGACTGAATAAGAACGGAGTGTGCAAACGATTAGCGATACTGATGTCCGATTCGGAGAGCTCGCTGGACCGCTTGTTCACGGATCAGTCCTCTTCGACTGGCAGTTGATTTCAACACAGGAGATGGCTGCTGCCTTCGGCTACTCGTTCGAAGAGATTCTCGCCGAGGACGGCATTCCCTACGCGCCGGTCGTGGTCGATACCACCGTTCACCGGTATCCCGCGCTCGGAGATACGATTACCGTCGAGACGGTGCCGATCGACGTGGGGGACTCGAGCATCGAACTGCTCTACGAGGTTCTCGACGACGACGGGGAGTGTCTCGCGACGGCGCGAATGACTCATGTGACGATTGCGCCGACCGGCGCTGCACGACAGTTACCCGAACAGGTACAGTCGGCGTTCGCGGACGCGTGTGTCGATCGCGATCCTGAAGTCGGACCGACGACGGAAACGAACGAGGGTTCGGACCTCCCCTCGTATTCGACATCGGTCCCGATTCGGAGCCCCTACATCGAAGGTGCAGACTTAGCGTACTTCGAAGAGTACCCCCGGTTTGCGGGTATTGCTCTCGAAGAATACCTCACTGAACAGGGGACGTCTATCGGCGAGTTCGCCGGCGAGAAACAGCCGTATCGGCTCCGCGACTGGGAGTGGGAGTTTCAGTCGCCTGTCCATTTCGAAACCGAACTCCACGTCGACTGTGACGTGATAAGCGTCGACCGAGAGACGATCCGCGTCAGGCACGAATTAACGAGCGACGGAATGACGAACATTAGTGGAGTCACGGAATACGGCTGCTTCGATCGAGCCGGGGTACCTGTTCCGTTCGACGACGAAATGATTGTGCCATTTGAACCATAGCGGAGGCAGCGTTCATAGCGGTACAACGCGGAAGCCCACGGATTTAGGCCTGTCTCTTACCTACAACTCCTATTGCTGTAGTTCGCCGAGAACGAGGCTAAGATGCAGGGTGGTTCAGGGAGACGACGATCTGGTGTAGGTGACGAGCGTTTTACTGACCGATTGATTCAGGTCGGAAGTCGGCTCAGCAGGTGCCCTGTCGAGTCGACCCAAAACGCGTGCGAAGACTGGACCTCGAAAGGCTGCGTACCGATTTTGCGATAACGAGCGTGTGGATCCGAACGAGATCCTCAATTACGAGTCCGTGGCAAGAAAGAACTCTTATACGTACTCCTCTCAGTCAGTTCCGGCGCATCCGCGACCCGTCTTGCGGGTGCGCTGGTACACAGTGATAGCAGACCGTATAGCTGGTACGTTGAGCTCATTCTCTAGTTGTTCTCCTACGAGACACTCGGTACGCCCCAGTACTCTCAAGCACGACAACGGCAGGGTCGACAAGAGTCTCCGAGATATTCAATAATGGCTCACAGTGGGAAGATGCTACTTGGTTCCCCGGTCGGACAGAAGGTACTATAGTAACAACTGAAACGATTTACACGCCGATCGCACGACAACTGTGCGATCGGGTGTGCAGTGACGTTCAGTGGCTACTATAGAGGCCGTTTCCGAGATAGTGTTACGGCTCGAGGACATCCGTTCGGTGACTGATGAACCATGGAGGATCGTCAAACACAATCGGCGCGTATGAAATTCAAAGAGCAGTTCAGTGACCAATAGCGGTTTATGATTGGATAGAGTATCGATATCCAATAGAATGTCTCGAGTTGAGTCTCAAACTATAGCGGATCGAATTAAAACGGTCGTCGTCAACCCTGCGGACGTCATTGAGGCGTTCAAGCGAAATCGTGACGATGAGACTGAACACCGTCGCCACGTCCTCCGGATTTCGTCACCGTTCGAGAAGAAGGTGAAGGCGCTACCCCACGTTCTGGACGACACGGATTCTCCCTCGGATGTCGATTCCACAGCGATTCATCTTCGTCCTGAAGCCTTTGTCCACGTCCACGGCGATTACGATCGGTATCGGACGCGAATTTCGATTCCGACGCGACAGGAATCACGATCGGTCGCTCGCAATGATCACGGTGAGGACATCGATACGTATACCGTCAAAGAGTATCATGACACTGCGATGGAAGCCTGGGAAGAGTGCGTTCGTACGAGTCTGGTCGATGAAATCCTTCTCCTTTCTGACCCAGAATCTGAAAACGAGGTGTGGAGTGACGTTCAGTATACCAACGAGTGAGTTATATACCGAGTGACATCCTCGACGGCGTGAACACTGGGGCTTTCACCGCGGGTGGAATACCCAGATTGGCTGGGGTTGAGGTTTCAAGACATGTGCGCGTCACCGATCTCTGGCTTCGTCCCCGCTCCCACGGGTGGTGAACTGGACAGAACCTTGTCATCGGAAGCCCGCGTCTCCGACGGGAGTCCCTCTCACTCGGTGACGTGTCTTGGTGGGCCTGCCGCTGGCCCCGCTCCGAGGCGAGTTCTTGGAAATCAAACATTTCCAATATTTGCCGAGGCGTCGCCGCTGTAATAGCGGGCTTGCTGGGATCGTTCCTCGAATACGCGCTCACTCGAATCGTCCGGTTTCCTTGTAATCTTGGCAGAGATTAACATAGTGTTCCTGAACCATGGCGATCTCCTCACGCTGGTTGTCGGTCAAGGGGCGCGTCTTAGCGGGGACGCCATAAGCCAGGTGCCCGTCGGGAACCGTCTGTCCTTGTCTGACGAGACTCCCAGCCGCGACGAGACAGTTCGAGCCGACTGTTGCGCCCTGTAGCACCGCACTGTTGATACCGACGAGCGAGTGTTCACCAATAGTCGCATAGTCGACAGTCACGCTGTGCCCTATCGACACCTTGTCTTTCAGAGTCGCACCGTGGAGCATGGAGAACTCCTGAACGTTGCACTCCTTTCCGACGGTCGTCGGCATGTCATCGTCGTCACCTCGAAGACTGACGAATGGCCAAATACTGCTCCGCGCTCCAACCGTAACGTCGCCAATAAGATACGCCATCTTCGAAACTAGCGCGGACTCCGCCACTGTCGGTGACGCTCCATATATGGATTCTTGCACAGATAATCCCAAACAGGCCAGCTACATGGCCTTTCTGTCAACGATGCTGTCCAACAGACTGGGGCATCTAGTCCCGACAAGGAGCAGAATTTCTGCTCTATTGAAAATGGCCGACAGCGTCGAGTTTGGTCGGTACTGGTTTGAGAGAACGAGGTCAAGAAGCCGATTATGGCAGTCGCACTCCTTGACCTCGTTGAGAAGGCACTACGCGTAGCAAAACAAGCGTTGGGGAATCATGTGGGGAAGCCCGAGTCAGGCGGGCTTCCCCGCGAAGCACACATCGTCGCTCATTGTATTCGGAAGGAAGAAGGCCACACGTTCACTGAACTTGTTGATCGGCTCGGACTTATGCCGGAGGTGTGCGATCGCCTCGGCATTCATCCCGAGGCGTTGCCTGATCCAACGACGTTCTACCACTCTCTAGACCGATACGCGATGTACGTGTGGCGGGCGTTGCTGCGCGTCTCTGCGCAGCACTATTTACTGCTATGGAGAGTTTTGAACAACTCTATTACTCGTTTTGCCGCACCCGGACGAATGCTTGCCGGAGGACAGTTAATAACACGTACGTCTCGTACTTCTGGGTTCGGCAGTGTTCACAGGGTTGCATGTCCGTGACGATATCATCAATGACTGCACCGTAGTCATCGGTTAAGGTAGTCAATGCGTCCTCGAGGTGGGGCTGAACGGCATCGATCAACTCCTCGAGTTCGGCATCGGCCCCTTCCGGGAGCGAATAGGAGAGGACAATGGTGTTGGCGGAGTAGTACTTCGTAGTGCCGCCACGGCCTTCCTCGAATCGAACGACGTCCACGAGGCTGACGTCACGTAACTCGTTGATGTGGTGACGGACGGTGTTCTCTGTGCGGTCGATTCCACGGTCCTCGAGTCGGTCGTGGACCTCGGCCGCCGTCAGCGCCTTGTCGACGAGGATATCGAGGATCATTGCCCGCATCGGTTCGTCGATTGCATCGGAGACGTGTGTATCCCGAACGGCAATGTCCTCGAGTGGGTGCTCGGTATTGAACGCGCTCATAGCCGAACCGAGGGCTGCAGACGGGGAAAAGGTAGTGGGTCACAGGGGACGGCGACGCGTCTGTTCACTGCGGTCCTGTTTTGATCGAGATCGGAGAACGCTCTAGACGACCCGTTTGAATGGTTTGACGGGCCGTTCATCTGCTCAAACATATCATCTAAATAATATTTATTAGCGGCCGGTTCCTACGGATAACTGTGATGACCGAAACAACACAATTCCGTGTGATGGACTTCGATTGCTCCACCTGTGCGAGCATCGTCGAACGTGCCCTTACCAAGGTCGACGGCGTCGATGACGTCGAGGTCCACTACACGACTGGTCGTGTCGAAATCGACCACGACGACGGCGTCGCGGATCCCGAGACGCTCGCACAGACTATCAAAAACCAGGGCTATACGCCACAGTTCGCCTAACGCTGATGGACACGCGACCCCTGACGCGATACGTTCGAAAACATCGGAAGGTCATCGCCACATCGACGAGTGGGCTGCTCTACGGTGGTGGGTGGAGCCTCGGCTATCTCACTGACTTACACACAGCGAGCATCGCGATCCTCATCCTCGCTGCGGTCGTCGGGGGCTACGATATCGCTAAAACCGCGTATCACGAACTCAAGAGCCGAACGGTCGGCATTAAGACGCTGGTGACGCTGGTAGCCGTTGGCGCGATCGCCATCGGCGCGTACTGGGAGGCCGCCGCCGTGGTCTTCCTGTTCAGCCTCGGCAGTTACCTCGAGGGTCGGACGATGCGCAAGACGCGCACTGCCCTCCAGGAACTGCTGGAGTTGACCCCCGACACGGCCACCGTGCGCCGCGACGGCGAATTGAAAGACGTCCCCGCTCGAGCAGTCGACGACGGCGAGATCGTCGTCGTGAAACCCGGCGAGAAGATCCCGGTAGACGGCGATGTCACCGACGGCGAGAGTGCCGTCAATCAAGCGCCGGTCACCGGCGAGAGCGCGCCCGTCCACAAGACCGGGGGCGACGAGGTGTACGCCGGAACGATCAACCAGGAGGGTGCGCTTGAGGTAACGACGACCGGGGCCGGATCGGACACGACGCTCCAGCGCATCATCCGCCGCGTCGAGAAAGCCCAAGAAGCACAGTCACCGACCGAGAGCCTCATCGATCGGTTCGCGAAGTACTACACGCCGGGTATCATCGCGCTGTCGATCGGTGCGTTCGCGGTCACCCGAAACGCGATGCTGTCGCTGACGCTGCTGGTCATCGGCTGTCCCGGCGCGCTGGTCATCGGGCCGCCGGTCAACATCGTCTCGGCGATCGGGAACGCCGCCCGCTCGGGCGTCCTAATGAAGGGCGGCGAACACCTCGAGCGGGCCGGGAAAATCGACCTCGTCGCCGTCGACAAGACGGGAACGCTCACGAAAGGCGAGACGGCCGTCGCCGACGTCGAAGGGTTCGGCGTCGACGCCCCAGAAGCGTTGGAACTTGCCGCGATCGCCGAGAAAAAGAGCGAACACCATCTCGCCGACGCGATCGTCGACGCGGCACGGGAACGTCCGGCGACCGCCACCGATGGCGGCGCGACGATCACTCGCGAGGACGACGCGACCGGGGTCGCCACGTCCACCGAGACAGGGTCGATCCCCGATTCCGATGACTTCTATGTAATTGCAGGGAAGGGCGTGATCGCCCACCACGAGGGCCGCGAGATCGTCATCGGGAACCGCTCGCTGCTCGCGGACCACGACGTCACAATTCCCGACCCGGTCGCCGAGTACGTCCGTGACCGCGAAGCGCGTGGCGAGACGGCCGTCCACGTTGTTCGGGACGGGACCGTCGTCGGCGTCGTCGCCATGCGTGATGAACTTCGCGAGGCCGCACCCAGCGTCGTTCAGGAGTTACAGAACACGGGTATCGAGACGGTGATGCTCACTGGCGACAACGAGCGAACGGCCGCCGCCGTCGCCGAGCAGGTCGGTATCGACGAGTACCGCGCCGAACTCCTCCCCGAGGACAAGCAGGCCGTCATCGAAGCGTTCCAGGACGACGACCGTGTCGTGGCGATGGTCGGCGACGGTATCAACGACGCTCCGTCGCTGGCAACCGCCGACGTCGGTATCGCCATGGGTGCCGCGGGGACCGATACGGCCATCGAGACTGCCGACATGGCGCTGATGGCTGACGACCTCGAACGCATCCCGTACGCGGTCACGCTGAGCAAGGCGACCCGGTGGAACATCGCCGAGAACGTCAGCCTCGCCGTGCTGACCGTGGCGATACTGCTCGCGGGTGTGCTTACGAGCTACGTCACCCTCGCCGCCGGGATGCTCGTCCACGAGGCTAGTGTCCTCGCCGTCATCCTCAACGGGATGCGGCTGCTTCGCTACTGAACCGTCTCAATACACGATCACTTCCCACCCGAACCCCAACCAATGACAGACCACACGACTGAAGCTGACACGAACCGCCCGACAACCTCCCTAGCCGTCGAATACGACATCGAACCGATCGAGATTCGCGATCCAGTCGCGGAGGCTCTAGCCGTCCTTGAGCCTGGTGAGCCGTTCGTCGTCACCTACGAGGACGTCGTAAAAACGGCAGGGCACTCGTGTCCGACCGCAGCGGGTGCGTACCGAATCGTGCGGTATTTGTTTACGAGCACCGCGACGGTATTTTCGAGGAGATGTCAACCCGATACGAACTGACTCGACAGGGTGATCAGACGGAGGTAACTGCAACGACGGATTTCAAGGTCGACGTCGCGCTCGTGGGGATGATTCTGGATGCGACGGTCATCAAGCGACAGCGACGGCGGGAACTCTCCGCGCAGTTCGAGTACCTCGCCGAACGAGTTGGAGACGAATGAGGACGGCAGGCCGGTTTTGGGCTGCCAGCGGCGTTCTGGACCGGTCTGTAGCGATTGTCGGATGGAGAATCGATACGACGGTGCTTGTCAAGCGGCGCAGTCACGTCGATACGACAGGCTCAACTGCCATCGACAGGACAACTACTCTCCCCAGATGACCGTCGCGACACACTCGTCCGTCTCGACGGTCTCGTACTTGTATCCGCGGTCGGTCAGCTTCGGATACAAATGTTGTGGCGCTCGATCGTTCAACTGGACGAGGACGGTCTCCGCCTCAAGTTCGCTTAGCTGCTCCAGCGTGTTCTGAAGCGGCTGCGGCGGTGGGAGATCCCGTGCGTCCAACAGCTCCCGTGGAGTGTCTGACGGTGCGGGGGTCCGTGCAACGATTTCGTCTGTCTCGACCATATGGCTAGAGAGGGCCCGCCGAACCCAGTCGATTATCCCGAAGATGTTCTGCTTCGGGGGCCATTTCTCCCGGCACTGTCCGGGGCCACGGTCGGTGATCGACGGTCACACCGTGTGGCTGTCCCACGATCCGAAGGACACTACCGAGCGGCGAACACGGCGACGATCAGGTATGCGTACAGGAGTGCGCCGCCGAGAGTCACCAGCTGTCCGACCGTCGTCAGGAGCGGTCTGTGACCGGCAAGGCCGATGAGTTGAACGAACAGGCCGCCCGCGAGACTGTCGATCGAAACGAGTGCGGTACGGTCCGACGCTCCGGGCAGCGCTCCGACGGCCGGTGGATAGAACTGGTACGCGAGCCCGACGATGATGAGTCCGAGGAATCCGAGCCCGTTCAGCCGGAGGTGCGCCAGCACGAGTTCTGGCGACTGCTGCTCGAGCGCGAACCACAGTCCAAGGGCAACCCCACCGACGCCGCTCGCTGCGCCGGCGAGGATGGCCGTGAAGCCCACGCGTCGACGCTCCGACCGGACGAAGAGAAGGCCAACCCCGAGGGCAAACCCGGTGACTGCGATTGCTTCGACGAGCGCGCCGAGTCGGAACCAAGGACCGTCCCCGAGGTGGGTGGCGAGGACGGCCGGGCCAAGTGCCCCTGCAGGGAGAACCACCACGACGAGCGTCCACGGCAGGGACGCGACGAAAAACCGCGGGAGGAGTCGAAATCCGAGCGCGAAGATCAACACGCCGGCCGTGCCCGCCGCCAGCAGGTGTGTCACTCGAGGGAGATACCCGTCGAAAAGCATCGGCAGTCCCGTGTAGACGGCGAGAGTTTCGTATGTCCCTACGATGAGATAACCGAGTGCTGCCGGAACGAAACCGTTTGCCACGCGGTCTATCGACTGGCGCTCGGCGTTCGTCTCGCCTGTTGCAGTCTCGCGACCTGTTATATTGCCCCGCACTGTCCAGAGGAGTGTCCCGAGAAACACGCCAATGCCGAGACTCCACAGGATGGCGCCGGCCGATCCAAACCACAGTGGACCGACCTGAAGCGACGCTCCAACGAGTCCGCCCGTGCCGGCAACGGTGAACGGGAACTGTACCGCTGGCGCGCGGGCGAACGCGAGTTGGCGATCGAAATATGTCGGCACAAGCGAGTACGCTTTCCCGAACACCATGTGCAGGACAAACCCGTAGACGCCGAGCACGACTTCGGCGCGTCTCGAGATTCCGACGACAGTTCCCACCTGCCAGGCTAGCAGAAACAGGACGCTGACGAGGACGTAGTGTCGAGCCCATCGGGAAACTATCGCTGTGGTCATTCGGCCAGATTGCTTCGTGTTTTCCGTCGTTCACGGCCACGTTCTTGTGTGTATCGGGAGTGTCACACTGAGCAGTCGCTGGTCGTCGATCGTGGCGCTATTCTGCGCCCGGATCGAACGTGTTCTCGCGAATCCCCGTCCGGACGGGTTCGTGTTCCTCGTCCGTCGGTGGCGGCGCGGTCACGAGTAACGCTTCCATCCGCTCGTCGTCGTCAGCCCGTATCCCGCGTTCAGTTCCAGCATCGATGACGACTACGTCACCCGGGTTCACGTCGTGTTCGTCGTCGCCGTCACGAACGACAGCGGTTCCCGATTGAACCGCTATGGCGACGTCGCTTGCTGGAGCATGAACGGGGATGAATTGTCCAGGCTCGAAGTATCCCATGACGACCTTCATTCGCGAACTTTCGAAAACCGTGCGAGCGGTGAACCGCTGATCGTCGTACCCGCGTTCGGATTCGAAATCAGTACCGACCATCAGTTTCCACCCTGTTCGCAACCGATTACGGAGCTGTCGTACCGTTTCGTTTCCGGATCATGACACCTAATTGGAAGTGGAATAGATGAGCTCGTATCTTTTCCATGAAGTGCGACGGTCAGTTCAGGAGATGTGACAAATCGTGTGTGGTTCGGAAGCGATGATGAGACAGTTGCTGAACAGTCGAGCATGATCTTGTGTTTCATATAGAGTAGTGTAGCCGTCACCCCGAACATATTCGATCCATCGTCGGGCGTTTCCATGAGACCGGATACTGTCAGTGTATGAGCCTCATTCGGCGACACTCACCCAGCAGTCGAGATCTATCGAGTAAGTGACACCTCGGTCTATCTGCTTCAAACCTAGTTCGAGGAAGTAACATTCAATCACCGTTTCGACGAACATGTTTCCGGGTTTCTCGCAGAATAGGAAAAAATATCCATCCTATTACCTGGGAGGGAACAAGAACGCATTGTAACGATCGGGGTCACTGGGTGATGCCAACCCCGAAAAAGTCGAACTGCCAGCGACGACGGGTGAAAGCGACTGGTAGTCCCGAACCGAACACCGATACAAGACAATGACACGAACTAACGATTCCGACGCCAACAGCAACCACTCGATTGAATCCATGACTGATACAAACGACGATTCGGAGCGTGATCCACTGTTCGCCCGCATCCCCAGACGCGACTTCATGAAGGCGGGGGTAGCGACGGGGGCGATGGGATCATTGGCTGGTTGCACGGACTTGCTCAGCGGCAACGACTCCACTTCGCTCGAGGACGTCAAGAGTGACGTCAAACCTGGCGAACTCGACGATTACTACGCATTTCTCGGAGCGGGCCAATCAGGGGAGATCCGTGTCTACGGGATTCCGTCGATGCGACAGCTGATGCGGATCCCCGTGTTCCAGACCGACAGCGCGAGTGGGTACGGCTACGACAACCGAACACAGGAAATGCTCGAGGACGCGGGCGGGTATACGTGGGGTGACGCACACCACCCGCGCGTGAGTCAGACGGACAACGACTACGACGGTCGGTGGGCGTTCGTCAACGACAAGGCGAACGGTCGGATGGCTCGCATCGACCTGAAATACTTCGAGACGGACGCCATCGTCGACGTTCCAAACCAGCAGGGGACACACGGCGCCTGCTGTCTGCTCCCGGATACGAAGTACGTCTTCGGGGTCGGCGAACTCCGTGTTCCGATGCCCAACGACGGTCGTGATCTCGACGATCCCGACGCGTACACGTCCGTCCTTGCAGCGATCGATCCCGAGACGATGAACGTCGAGTGGGAAGTGTCCGTCGACGGGAACATGGACAACGCCGACAGCGGCAAGGACGGGCGCTGGTTCTTCGCGACCGGGTACAACAGCGAGGAGGGCGTTAACGAAAGTGAGATGACCAAGTCGGACACCGACTGGGTGAAAGCATTCGACATCCCTGCCATTGAAGAGGCTGTTGAGGCTGGTAACTACACCGAAGTCGGTGGTGTCCCGGTCGTCGACGGCACTCGCAACAGTTCACTGAACGAGGGGGATCGCCCCATCGTCCGGTACGTAGACGTGTCGAAAAGTCCACACGGCATCAGCGTGACGCCTGACGGGGCATACGCGATTGCTAGCGGGAAACTCGATCCGACGGCGACAGTCATCGATATCGAGGCGCTCGCCGAGGCCAATAACCCCAACGATGCGATCGTCGGCCGGCCACGACTCGGAATGGGGCCACTCCACACGGCGTACGACGGACGGGGACACGCCTACACGACGCTGTTCATCGACTCACAGGTCGTCAAGTGGGACATCGAGGCCGCGGTCGAAGCCAAGGCAGAGTCGACGGACCCGGTGATCGAGAAGATCGACGTCCACTACAACCCCGGTCACCTGATCGCTGCGGAATCGTACACGGCCAATCCGCAGGGAGACTGGTTGATCTCACTGAACAAGCTCTCAAAAGATCGGTTCCTGCCGGTCGGACCGATGCACCCCGAGAACGACCAGTTGATCTACATTGGCGATGACGAGGAGGGAATGACTCTCGTCAAGGACACACCCTCCTACGCCGAACCCCACGATGCCTCGATCGTCAGCGCGGAGAAACTCGATCCTGCCAAAGTATACGACCCTGAGGACTACGATGAGGAGTTCGTTAGTAACGACACCAACGAGATCATCCGCGAGGACGGTCGCGTGCACGTGAAGACGCACGCGATACGGAATAGGTTCGGCTACGAGACAGTCACTGTAACCGAGGGAGACGAAGTGACGTTTACTGTCACCAACATCGAGGAAGTGGCAGACATCCTTCATTCGCTGGCAATCCCCGAGTACGACGTTAACATCAAGCTCGCGCCACAGGAGACACGAGAGGTGACGTTCACAGCTGACGAGCCGGGCGTCTACTGGATGTACTGTGCGTTCTTCTGTAGCGCGCTTCACATGGAGATGCGCTCGCGCCTTGTCGTCGAACCCGCGGAGTGAGATCACAATGACGCGAATCCGCTTCACACGACTGACCGAACTCAGACGGGTTCTCCCGGTCGTAGCGGCCGCGCTGTTCGTGCTCGCGCTGACGGTTCCAGTGTGGCGGATCACGCTGACGGCACCGCAGTACGTCGACGATCTCGTCGTCGAACTCTACGCCCGCCCGCAGATCGGCGGGGACTGGGAGGAAGTGCGCCGACTCAACAAGTACGTCGGCTTCTACTACCCGGATCCGGTGTACGTCGACCCGAACTACGAGGTACACGAGAAGGCGATCGACGTTCCGGAGTGGGTCCTCGGACCGGTCGTGTTCATCGGGCTGGCCATCGCCTCTGCGTTCGTTGCTGTCCTCCCGTCTGACAAGATTTCGCGCGGGCTAACTGCACTGTTCGCCGGATCCGTCGCAATCTTCGGCGCGATGGGGGCCGTGATCCAGTACCGTCTCTACCAGGCCGGTCACTCGCTGGACCCTGCTGCCCCACTCAATGGCGTCGAGGGCTTTACGCCGCCGCTGCTGGGCTCCTACGAGGTCGCAAACATCAGCGGGACTGCCTGGCTCGGACCCGGCGGCTACATGATCGTCGGCGGGATCGGACTCGTGGCCATCGCTTTCGGCTTCCGAGACTCGCCGGCTACGCTCACCGACGTCCCCGCGCTCGTCCGCGCCGGCTGGTCCCGCGTGTGGAGTCGCATTCGGCGTCGTGAGACCGACAACGGGGCCGCAGCGAGGACAGGCGGCCGCCGAGCGACCCCGGAGAACGTAACTGACGACGAATCGACCGCGAACGAGCACCGACGAACGCCACCGGACGGTGGTTCGCCGTGAGAGAGGGCGCGTTCGCCGTCGCTGCCGCGGTCGTCCTCGTCTGTTCGCTGGCGGGTGCTGCCGTCGCCATGACGGACGATTCAGCTGACGCCTCGAGCGTCGATGGCTGGGGTGGTGCCGTTCCGACCGTTCACGGCGTCGACGAACCAGCCGCCGACGGCGTCGCGACGGTCGACGACCGCGGATTCGACTCGGTTCAGCAGGCGGTCGACGCCGCCGAGCCGGGTGAAACAATCTATCTCAGAGGACGGTTCGACGAACGCGTCACTGTCGACACACCGAACGTGACACTCGTCGCCGTCGAACGCGACGGGGCGGTGATCGACGGCGATGGCGAGGGACGCGTCGTCGAAATCACGGCGGACGACGTGACTCTCGAGGGCGTCTGGATCCGAAATGCTGGCAGTGACCGGCAAGACAGAGACAGCGGTGTCCTGATCAACGGCTCTAACGCGACACTGTCGTCGCTTCGGCTGACGGAAATCCAGTTCGGAATCTGGATCGGCAACGTCACGAACGCGACTGTCGAGGACTCTATCATCGCCGGTCGTGAAAACCAACCGATAGCGGAACGCGGCAACGGCATTCATCTTTGGGAGGCAACCGATACCGAGGTTCGGAACAACTCCATTACGACCGTCCGCGACGGGATCTACTACCAGTGGACGGAGGGAGTCGTCGCCGAGGGGAACACCATGTGGGACATGCGCTACGGCGTCCACTACATGTACTCGGACGACAACCACCTCGAGGACAACGTCGCATTCAACAACGACGTCGGGTTCGCGCTGATGGTCTCACAGGAGCTGACGTTGCTGAACAACACCGCAGTGAACAACGACGGCACGAGCGGCCACGGAATCCTCGTCAAGGACGTCGAAGACAGCGAGATCCGCGGCAACGATCTCGTCGGGAACGGCAACGGTCTCTACGTTCACAACTCGCAGGATAACCGCCTCGAATCGAACCTCGTCCTCGAGAACGAGATCGGGATCCATACTACGGCGGGCAGCACTAACGCGCTCGTCGCTGGCAACAGCTTCATCCGGAATGACCAGGCGGCGTTCGCAGAGACGAACTCGCAGACTCACTGGAACGAGACCGACTGGGGCAACTACTGGTCGGAGGCACGTATCGCGGACCTCGACGCCGATGGAATCAGCGAGAACCGCCATCAACCGGCCGGTGCTGTCGAACAGCTGGTCCACGAAAAGCCCCAGGCAACCATCTTCGCCGAGAGTCCAGCGTTCGACGCCGTCAAACTCGCCGAGAGTTCGTTCCCCATCCTCGAGACGCCGGGGATCGTCGATCAGCGTCCGCTCGCCGACTCACCGCACGACAACTGGAGGACCTACTATGAAGATCACGATAACTGACGTTCACAAACGGTACGGCGATATTGTCGCCCTCGACGGGCCCTCATTCGAGGTGCCATCGGGGTCGACGTTCGGTGTTCTTGGGACGAACGGTGCGGGAAAGACGACGCTGTTCAAACTGCTGGTCGGTCACGATAGCCCCGACGCGGGCCACATCGAAGTCGGCGGGCTCAACGTCGAGACTGCGGGCCATCGCGTCCGCGAGCGCGTCGGCTACTTGCCAGAGCACAGCGGCTTCCCGCCGTCGATGACTGGACGAGAAGTACTTGCGGTCCACGCCCGTATTCGCGGGATCCACGACCGACACGAACGGATCGCAGAGTGTCTTGACCTCGTCGGCCTCTCCGATGCTGCTGACCGAGCCGTTTCGGGCTACTCGAACGGGATGGCCCGCCGACTTGGCCTCGCGTCCGTCCTGCTTTCTCGCCCGCCCGTACTCGTCCTCGACGAGCCGACCGCAGGACTGGACCCGCGTGGCGTAGCAGCGTTTCACGAGGTTATCAAACGAATTGACCGCGAGACCGACGCCACGGTCGTCATCTCCTCACACGTCCTGAGCGAAATCGAGCGCCTCTGTGACGAAGTCGCGATCCTTCAGGACGGCCGACGACGAGCGGCGGGTTCCATCGACGAACTGCGTCGATCGGTTGACGACCGTGTAACTGTCATCTGTCAGCCTGCAGCCGACCGTGCCGCCGTCCTCGAGACTCTACAGGGATGCGGCGATATCACCGACACTGGCGAGGCGATCAAGGTCGCCTGTGACCGAGACGATGCGTTCGATCTCGTTGCCACGCTCGGTGCTCAGAAGCAACGGATCGATAGCTTCGAAGTGCGTGAACCAGGCCTCGAGGCAGCGTTCCACGATGCGCTCGAGTCCGAGGTCGATGACGAGGAGGTGTCGGCATGACCGCTGATCGTCGACAAGCAGGCCGCGGTGGAGAGTCAGTATCCGATATTGAACCGAAGCCGGACGGGGGCTATGAGACGGATACAGATGTGACCCACAGTGGCAACTCAGGCACCCCGCTCGGACAGCTGTTCGTCGTTGCCGAGACGGAGTATCGACTGGCAGTACGGAGCCGATGGATCGTTGCGCTCACAGCAATTTTCACCGTGTTCGCCCTTGGGATGGCAACTTTTAGCGGCTCAGAAACGAGCCCCAGTGGCTTCGAGCGTGTCGTTGCGAGTCTCGCCGCCCTCGTGGTCTACCTCGTGCCTCTCGTCGCGCTCGCGTTCAGCTATGACGCGATCGTCGGTCGCGAGGAAAGCGGCTGGCTCCAGACGCTGTTCTCACTGCCAATCTCGCGGTCGTGGGTCGTCCTCGGGACTGCTGTTGGCCGCGCAACCGTTCTCGGGAGTGCAACCGTCATCGGCTTTGGGGTCGCCGGAATCTTGCTCCTGCTCGAGTACGGGTTCGGCGGCTTCGAGTCGTACGTCGGCTTTTTACTCGCCACAGTCGGCCTCGGGCTAGCGTTTCTCGCGATCGGCGTCTGTCTGTCGACGCTTGCTCGAGAGAAGACCCACGCACTCGGTCTCGCACTGCTCGGGTGGGCCTGGTTCGTCCTTATTCACGATCTACTCGCACTCGGTGTGATCGGGGCGTTGTCGCTTCCCGATCTAGCCGTCTCGGCGACAGTCCTTGCGAATCCGACCGGCGTCTTTCGAGCACTCGTCCTGGGTGCACTCGGTGCAGGCGGTGATGCCGGATTCGCCGCCGTGATCGCCGAGACAGGACTCTCGACTGGGGTCTTGAGTAGCGCGCTCGTCGCGTGGATCATCGGTCCCCTTGCGATCGCGGCAGTCACGATCAGGAGGCGGCGACTATGACTCGACAATCAACCACATCGAGAGCCCACCGCCGCCAGTTTCTGGCCGGCATGGGAACGCTTACGACTGCTGCTCTCGCAGGCTGTCTCACTGACGACAGTAGCGACAGCCCCGCCGAGCCGGTCGCACTCACTGACGGGCAGTTGTGCGATGTCTGTGGAATGGTGATCGCCGATCACTACGGTCCCGCTGGACAGATCTTCTACGAGGATGGAAAACCCGACGTACGGGACGGGCCCGCCTGGTTCGATAGCGTCACTGAACTCCTCGAGTATCATGCCAAACACGCTGTCCAAGGCTGGACGGACCATGCTGTATTCGTCACTGACTACTCGAGTGTGGAGTACGAGCTCATCGACGGCGACGAACAGGTACATATCTCGACACACGCCTCTGCAGGAGACTTCGCGGACGCCACGGAGTGCTATTACGTCGCCGAGAGCGAGGTTTGGGGAGCAATGGGTGAAGACTACTTTCCGTTCTCGGCTCAAACAGATGCGGAGACGTTCGCAGACGAATACGACGGAATAGTACGCAACTGGGGGAATCTTACCGATAGCTAAAGCACATATCTATTCTATTTCATACACATATTATTCAAGAATATGTATTCAATCCCCAACCTAGTGAACATCAGTTGAAAATTACGCTGATATGAGTCTCCTACCGGCACTGTCTAGTTCAGCACCTCCTGAGCTGGCGTTCGGCCATCGAGTGCTTAATTCGGCCGGTCATGATTGTAGTGGTGTCTAAACCGTCTGAGCCAGCGACGTGTGCTGGCTGGATTGCCCCGCCAAAACGAGTGAAAGCGGTCGATTCGCATCGACACAGTCTGGAACCATTTTTCGATGTGGTTCCGGTCTGTGTAGTTGCGCTGACCGCTCAGATCGTGTCGAAAGAGGGCAGTCAGATAGCCACCGCCATCAACCAGAAACTCAGTGTCTGACACGTCGTGTTTCTCGGTTAGCCGATGCAAAAACGCCGCCGCGGGACCGATCCCGCGACGGCTGTGTACGTCGATTTCGAGCAAGAGCTTCGACTCCGTATCGATCGCCGCATACAGCCAGTTCTTTTCGCCATCGACCTTGATCTGTTTCTCATCAACGGCGACCCGCGACGGCGCTGCCATCGGCGGGTCCGCCTGGCTCTCCGCGAGATCGTGCGTCCAGTTCCAGACCGTCCCGTGAGACCGATCAACGCCACGTAAGTCCAACACAGCGACGACTTCCCGCACCGATAACCCCATCGAATGCAGGCGCACCCCGAACACCCTGACGGGTGTCGGGGTGCGCTCGTTCTCCCAAACCACATCTAGACAGTGCCTCGTGACCAGGTCTGACAGTACGATGACGGCTCTCGAGCGGAGTCGACCGTCCGTAATTCGATTCTGTCCGAGCTCTGCCGCGAACATGTCCGGGACCACGCATAGCGTCCCACGTCCTGTACTCTCACTCATGGCCGGATTCCCCTCGCCGTTCGGCGGTGACAGCGACGACGGTGGCCTCTTCGACGACGACGGAGCGTTCGTCCCGGAGCACATCCCCGAGCCGGGACCGTTCCTGGAAGACCACCGCGTGCTCACGGGCGACGATCACGTCGCGTTCCACGCGATCACGCGGGAACTCTTCGAGGAGCGAAAAGTGTACGACATGACGTTCAACTACAACCTCGCGCGGCTCAACCTCGATACGCGACACCCGGATGCCGGCTATCGCTACGCCGAGGAGGCCGACGATCCCTCGATGCTCCGGGCCGAGTTCACGCCGACGACGCCGTTCTGTCCACAGACCCACACGCTCACGATCGGTTCGTTTCGCGCGTGGAACGGTCTCTCCGACCGTCACGAATACGACCTCGTCTGTGTCCGTGCCGCATCGTCACACCACCAGAGCGAGGAGATCAACGCACAACTCGAGGAGTTCGAGGAGACGTATCTCGAGACCGGCACCGTGAACCACGAGTCGGTGGACGATGTCGGCTCGAGTCCGATGGCACGCGCCATGCAACGCGAGGGAACGGACCGCAGCGATTCGGAAACGCCGTTCTGACGGCTATCGCGGCCCGTCACAGCAACGACCGCTTGCGGGACGGTCGCTGAACTGGACGGCGTCCAGTAGGTGTGGATGGCTGGTGGCGCAGTCGCGAGCCCGGTCGTCACAGCTCGCGGAATATGTTCGGGAGTATGTGGATGGTGACGGCGACGAGAGTGAGTATATGGGCGCAATACCGGGCGACGTCGACGCTGAGCAGAGTCCGCCGATGACGATCCCGCTTCGACACTTTCTCGTCGGACTCGGCTTTCTCCTCTTCGGGGCAGTCGTCGGTACGTCGAGCGCGCTCGGGCTGCTCTCGGGCCAACCGCTCCTCACACACGTTCACCTGTTGCTCGCGGGCTGGATCTGTGTGACGATCATGGGGGCGATGACCCAGTTCGTCCCGGTCTGGTCCGGCGTCTCGTTACACTCGAGGCGCCTCTCGAGCGCACAGGTGTGGCTCGTCACGGGTGGGCTCGTCGTGTTCGCCGGAACCCTCCTGGCAAGTGCGTACCAGTGGCTCCCCGTTGGCGGCGGGTTGATGCTGATCGGCTTCTGGGCGTTCGTCTACAATATCGGCCGGACCCTCGACGCCGCTCGACCGTGGGATGTCACGGAGCGTCACTTCGTACTCGCGCTCGCGTTCTTCGTGTTGCTGACTGTGCTGGGTGTGACGCTAGCGATCGCCTATACCCGACCCCTGTTCACCGACCTGCCGGTCACGTATGGGTCTGTTCGGCTGGCCCACGCGACGCTCGCGATCTACGGTGTGGTTCTCACGACGGTCTTCGGGGCACTGTACCAGCTGGCGACGATGTTCACGCAGTCGAAACTCCACGGGATCGACGAGCCACTCCGACGGATCGAGGAGTACGGCTTCCCGATCGGTGTGATCGCGCTGGCGAGCGGACGGTTGTTCGTCCACGACCTGCTCGCACGAATCGGTGGCGTCCTGATCGTAGTGAGCGTCCTCGCGATCAGCATCGTTCTCTCCCGCCGGCTCTTCGAAGCACAGGTGCCGTGGACGCCGATGCTGAGCCGATACGCGGTCGTGGCCGCGACGATGGTGGCGTGGGCGCTCTGGTCCGCTGCGTTCTGGATCCGCGATCCCCTCGAGCCGACGACGCTGTTCGGTGCGCCGGGAGCGGTCCATCTGTTGACTCTCGGCGTGATCGGCTTCGTCGTTCTCGGGACCCTCTATCACGTCGTCCCGTTCATCGTCTGGGTCCACCGGTACAGCGATCGCCTCGGATTGGAAGCCGTCCCGATGATCGACGACCTCTACGATGACCGGCTGGCCGCAGTCGACTTCGTGCTGCTGACTGTTGGCCTCTGTCTGCTCGTCGTCGCTGATCTGACCGGGGTTCCGACGGTGGTGTCCGTCGCGGGCGGGCTGGCGGTGACTGCCGGCTCAACCGTCTTTCTCGCGAACATGGTGCTCGTCATCCGACGACACAGCCCGCAGACGCTCCCCGGGATCCTGTTCAACCGATTCGCGAGTGAGCACGACGACGCTCGAGCACAGTCCACCGTCGAGCCATGAGACGAACTCTCATCAGTCCGTTCCACGTTCGCAGTCGCACCGACAACGCTGCGGGCTCTGCGGGCGTTCTGCTCACCGCGACCGTCGTGCAAGCGTCAGTCGTGCCCTGAAAGCACCGCGAAGCAGTAGAATTGGACTGTCCTGCTCTCACCGGCTCTCCCACCGTATGAACGGTGAAACGGTAGCCATCGAACGCTGTGGCCACCCCGTTCGTAACTCACCCTCCGCTCGAGGCTGTTTTTGCGCCGACTGCTCGAGGATCGAAGATCCCTCGCTGTCCGCGAAGCCGTCGATTTCGCTCGCTACTAAGAGACTGAAGCTCTCGAGCAACTGATCCCGAAATAGATTGCCTATTGTATCTATTGAAACTATTCCAACTATCGTAGCTATTCATCCTTCGTATCCTGCGTACGTCATGAGGTCGGCGAAGACCTCGGTATCCATCGCGTCGCGGTAGACGATGCCGTTGACCATTCCGCCGGGGTATGACTCTCCGTTCATCGCGTGGTCGACCTTGTGGCAGTGCATGAGGTAGATACCGGGATCGGCATCGGCCTCGAACTCGACGGTGTGGCGTTCCGCGGGCGCGATATTCGTGACGTCCTGTTCGTACTGCGCCGCGTCAGGGACCTGCCCGCCGTCTTTCTCGACGAGACGGAAGCGGTGGTTGTGCGTGTGCATTGGGTGAGACATGTACCCCGCGTTGACCATGTGGAGGCGGACGGTGTCGCCGTGATCGACGATGATCGGCGAACCCTCCTCGGGGAGGAGCGTCCGCGGGAGACTCTTGCCGTTGATCGTGAACACGTCGGGGTTGCGGTTCCGTGGGCTGTAGTCGACATCGTCGCCGGCGAACTGGCGATTCAGTCGCGAGTCCCAGTCTTTCAGCGTGAAGAAGTACTCCTTGTCTGCGGGCTCGTAGCCCTTCGGATCGACACGGAAGATCCCGTACATCCCCATATCGATGTGCCGATGGGTTTGGTAGTGACAGTGGTAGAGGTGCGTCCCCGGGACGTTCGCCGGGATCATGTACGTGTGCGTTTCACCGGGATTGACCGTGACACCGGTCGTCGTCGGCACGCCGTCGTTTTCCCACGTTTTCTTCGCGCCATGGAAGTGCAACGTGTGCGGATGGTCGTTACCTGTATTATCCAGCGTTACCTCGATGTCGTTCCCCTCCGTCGTCCGAAGAATCGGCCCCGGGACACTCGGCGCCCCATCGTCGGCTTTGAACGCCCAAACTCGTGGCAGTTCAATCGGACCGCCCATCGAATCCATTGGGTGGACGGCGTGTTTAGCTGTGACTGACTGCAGCGTGACGCTGCCGCCCTGCTCGTCGACCTGAACAACGTCCGGAGAACTCGTCCACGGAAGATCGGAGCCCAACGACTCCGATTCTTTGGACGACGCTGCGGACGCGGGATCCTGTTGGGCCCCCTGTCCCGTACAGCCAGCCAAGCCGGTCACTGCTGCGATGCTGCCAGTTGCAGCAACGAATTCGCGTCGCGATATCCCCAGACCAGGTGCGCCGATACGATCACTCATGACAATTGGGTGTATGAAAGGTCGACGTATAACGGGTCAAAACCGTTCTTGGGTGCCGAGAACAACGGGGAACATGTTCTTCCCAACTATTTAAACAGGGATCTACATACCGCCAATGAGGTAGCAGTGGGCATACCATCTGAGAGAATGAACAACTTGTCTGAAAGACACATCCTCTTCAACCAGCTTCCAAAAGCAGTAGGAACGCTTCGTTGACATTCTCCTCCGCATGAACGCGGCGGAAAATGTCAACTAAATCTCTGTGTAGTATTGACATACATATTTTAGATCAACATGTTCGGGACGGAGTTTATCGAACAGAAGTAGTTATTTGCATGTGATGACAGATACACTGTACGATCGACTTGGCGGAGAGGACGCGATCAGTGCCGTTGTTGACGAGTTCTATGACCGCGTTATTGCCGACGAGCAGGTCGCACACTACTTCGAAGACGTTGACATGCAGAAGCAGCGTGCCCACCAGGCACAGTTCATCAGTTCGGTTGCCGGCGGGCCGGTTGAGTACACGGGCGGGGAAATGAAGTCCGTTCATGACGGCATGGGTATTGACCACGATGATTTCGACGCTATTGCGACCCACCTCAACAACGCGTTAGCCGAGTTCGATGTCGATGATGACGATCGAGAAGCCGTCCTTGAGGCGATTGACAACTATCGGAACGCAATCGTAGTTGCGGCTGACTGATGTAAGCGGGTCAGAGCGCATTTTTGATCGCTATCAACGCCTCTAACTCTCCTGGAGGTCCTGTCCGAGTTGATAAGAAGATGTTTCGATAGTCGTGCGGGATACAGGGCGCGTATTCAACAGAACAACTTTCGATCAAAGCGGTTGAGGACTCGATCAGCAGGGACACATCCGTGGTACTTCAGGACCAGATACGCTGCACGTAGTCACGTAGGCCCAGATCGACCAGAACCACCAGAGAGCGGGTGATATCTGAGATCGTCTCTGGATTGGCTGAGATCGACGCATTCAATGTTCGTCGGGATGTTCTAGTGCCCCCCTGGTTCGTTCGTTGAACTCCTCAAGTTCACGTTTTGCGGCGTCGGGGAGTCCATCTGCGGGTGACTGGAGTGCAGGCTGAGCGTTGGAATCGAGTTCTGGCCAACCGACGATCACGCGGCCAACCATGCCCGTCGCTTCGTGTGTTCGATGATGGCCATAGGGACCATGTCCACGGTCTGACCCATGGCCATGTTCAACGACGGTACAGGTGTAGTCATAAACCCCTGTCTCTTCGAACGTTCGCTCGAAGGTCTCTCCTCTGGTCCGATACAACTTACTCCGCCACGGGCGGGTCTCTTCCGGCATCCGCCGTTCGGACGTCGACGGGAGAAGGTCAGCGTTGTCAGGATGGTAGCTAACCGTGTCGTGAGCGCCGCTCTCCAAGACCCATGTAACCGTGCCTCCCTCCTCGATGTGAACGACATGTGGGACGAAATGGTTGCTATCGTCGTCCGATTCCATCCTCACCTCGATACGTGTCTCCGGATGGCCAAGTTCGTGATTGTTCTCGTGATCATGATTATCGTTAGACTCGGGAACGGACTCGTTATTCCCGTCGTCAGTATCACCAGCGGGTTGGGAATCACTATTATTCAGACACCCCGCCAGGCTGGTTATGATCGGGCCGCCAATGAGTGCAAATACACGTCGTCGAGTGGGCATCGTGGGAATCACTACTCCTCGTTTCGTGTCCGGAGCCGGCGTCGCCGCTCCTTAAATTCCTCGTCAGAGAACTCTCCACGAGCGTACGCTGTGCGTAGCTCCTCCATCGCAGGATCGTGAGGCGTCTGACTGTCGGTCACGCGCTGGAGGACGAGGTAGCCACCACCGAGGAGGACGAGGAGGAAGATGAAGGGAACGAGCATCCCAAATAGGGGCCACCATCCGCCAGTACCTCCATACTGTCCCATCATGCCGCCGTATCCCATCATGCCGCCGTATCCCATCATGCCGCCAAATCCCATCGTGAGTACCGGAAGCACGATGAGTGCCCCGAGGATCAGGAGGATGATGGTCGTCGTATCGAATTGGTTTGACGATGACATCGAGAATCAAGCCCCGGACGCAGCTTTGTGGTCGTTGGTAACGGCCGCGAGCACACGCTCGAATCGGTCGTTGACCTCGGCCGCGATAGCGGTGAGCGCGTCGTTGTCGGCGATCCCAACGAGTTGCTGCGGATCGACGGCGCTCACCACGATGTCTCCATCGTCAGTTTCGTAGACGATAACGTTACACGGGAGGAGTGCGCCGAGTTCGATCTCCTCACTCAGTCCCTCCTGTGCGAGTGCAGGATTGCACGCGCCGAGAATCCGATACTGTCGGAATTCATCGCCGAGTTTCTTTTCAAACGTGGCCTGAACATCGATGTCAGAGAGGACGCCAAATCCCTGGTCTTCGAGTGCAGCGATTGTTGTGTCGACGACTTCGTCGAAGTCACCCGACACCGAGTGTTGTATGGTGTATCCGATATTGTCTACTACTTCCTGGAGTGCCTTAACCGTGTGGTATCATCTGGCGATTGCCTTTTATCGTATCCCAGAAAATAGACTACCTTCTCGAACGAGTGTTCACTCGGGCTACGAGTTGATGGATCTGTCCTCTCAATCTTGCACGGTGCTCCTATCAAAAGTCAGATGGATATGGGTCGATGCCGATCTCTATATCCCCTGTACTGACTGCAGAAAGTACCAAATAGATCCTCTCATAGATATTTCAACAGTAATATCTATAGATCAGAGAGATCTTATTCGCCCGATCAGACAGAAGAAAACAGACAGGTGCACGATCTGACTGGATTCCAGCGAGATCTCTTGTACGTGGCTGCTGGACTCGAGGAGCCATACGGACTCACAATCAAGGCCGAACTCGACGACTACTACGAGCAAGAGATCAATCACGGTCGTCTCTATCCCAACCTCGACGACCTCGTCACCAAGGGCCTCCTCGAGA
>Ga0207757_100177_pt1 | contig 52605 bp, 39 predicted proteins | sample A23P3SouthBayCA_2_FD_187752 | JGI IMG/M metagenome (GOLD analysis project Ga0207757, IMG submission 187752) | Aerobic enrichment media microbial communities from Eden Landing Ponds, California, USA - A23 P3 (2) (SPAdes) | ecosystem: Environmental > Aquatic > Marine > Unclassified | place... | reverse complement strand
GGCGGTCGCAGTCGCGTACCCGTCGGCGCTGACGGTCACCGTGTACTCCTGGTCGCTGTCTATCGCCGCGACCGTCACCGTCTCCGAGACGGCGCTCTCACCGGCCGCCAGCGTGACTGTCCGCTGGACGTCCTCGCCGCCCGGCACGGTCACGTCGACCGTCACCGGGAACTCGTTCGCGGGTGCGGTCACGCCCAGGTCGCTCTCGACGGAGAGAGTCACGTCCTCGCCCGCGAGCGTCCCCGCATCGATACTGTCCGAGCCACCGGGCGAAACATACGCGCTCGCCGAGACCGTGTCGTATCCCTCGGCGTTGACGGTCACGTCGTAGCTGTCGGCGTCGTCTATCGCCGCCGCCGTCACCGTCGTCGAAACCTCGGTCGCGCCCTGCGCGAGCGTGACCGTCCGGGTGACATCCTCGCCGCCCGGCACGGTCACGTCGACCGTCACCGGGAACTCGTTCGTGGGTGCGCCCACTGCCAAGCTGGCGGTCACGTCGAGCGTGATGTCCTCGCCAGCGAGCGTGCCCACGTCGACGGTGCCCGAATCACCCGGCCCGAGCGTCGCGTCCGCGGCCGTCGCCGCGGCGTAGCCGTCGGCGCTGACGGTCACGTCGTAGCTGTCGGCGTCGTCGACCGCAGCGACCGTGAACTCGGTATCGACTCCCGAAAGGTCGCTGGCGCCCGCCGCGAGCGAAACCTCGCGACTCGTGAGTTCGCCTTCTGGCCCCGAGACTGTGACCGTCACCGGGAACTCGTTTGCGGGTGCGGTCACACCCAGGTCGCCCTCGACGGTGAGGGTCACGGCCCGGCCCGCGAGCGTCCCCGCGTCGATACTGTCCGAGCCACCAGGCGAGACGTACGCGCTCGCCGAGACCGCGTCGTATCCCTCGGCGCTGACGGTTACCGTGTACTCCTGGTCGCTGTCTATCGCCGCGACCGTCTCGGTCACCGAAACCACGCTCTCCCCGGCCGCCAGCGAGGCGGTCCGCTGGACGTTCTCACCGTCCGGAACCTGGATCGTCACCGTCACCGGGAACTCGTCAGTCGGCGTCGTGACGCCCAGGTCCGCAGTGGCGGTGATCTCGACGTCCTCGCCGGCGAGCGTGCCGAAGTCCGCCGTCTCGTCGGGACCCCGCACGGGCGCGTCGAGCGTGGCACCGCTGTCGCTCGCTTCGAGAGTGGTCCCGCCGGATCCCCCGGTCTGACCGGGCGCGGCCGTGCCACTGAGCGGTTCGCGCGGTTCCTCAGTCGGCGGCGATGGCTCACCGCCACTCGCGGGCGCGCCCGGCGTCGTCCGCGTGACCTCGGCGGTCTCGTAGCCGGGCGCGTCGACGGTCACGGTGTACGACTCCCCGTCGTTCAGGGCTGGAACCTCGGTGAATCTGACCGTGGCGGTCGACGCGCCGCCCGCGACGGTCGCGGTTTTCGTGTCCACCGCCGTGCCGTCTGGTCCCCGAAGCGTGTACGCGACGTCGACGCCACCGGGCGGCGCGGTCACGCCGAGGTCGGCGGTCGCACCGACCGAGATCGGCTCCGGGTCGAGCGTGCCGACGTCGATGGTTCGCGACCCACCCGGATCGACGCTGCGGACCAGCATCTCGTTCGACCCGTACCCCGGGGCGCCGACGAACACCCTGTACTGCTCTGTGGCGTCGATGGCGTCGGTGAGTTTCGTCGGGTCGAACGAGCGCTCCCCCGCGGCGAGGGTGACCGTCGCCTGGTCGATCGTCTCGTCGGGATACCGCACGAGGACGCGGGCAGTGACGCCACCGTCCGGCGCGGTCACGCCGAGTTCACCGTCGAACGTGAACGACACGGGTTCGGCGGCGAGCGTCCCGAAATCGACAGTCTCGGTCGCGCCGGGGGCGCCCGGCGTGCTCGCGGTGACGCTCCCGGTTTCGTACCCCGGCACGCTGCTGTCGACGCTGTAGGACTCGTCGGCGTTCAGCGCCGGCAGTCCCTCGAAGATGGCCGACACAGATGCCGTCTCCGCGGGGATAGTCACCTCGCGGGACCGCACCGTGTCACCGTTCGGCGCGGTCACCGTGACCGTCCCGGTGACACTATCCGGAGGAGTCACGCTGAGCGTGCCCGAGACATCGAGCGAGACTGACTGCGCCGCGAGCGTCCCCGCGTCGGCGGTCCCCGACCCGCCGGGGTCGACCCCCAGCGACGCCGTCGCGTCGTCGTAGCCATCGGCGCTGACGGTCACATCGTAGCTCTCGGTGGGGTCGATCGCCGCGACATCGAGCTTAGTGTTGGTGTTGACCCCCGAGAGGTCGGTCGCGCCCTTCGCCAGTTTCACCTCGCGGCTCGCCAGTTGCCCGTCCGGCCCCGAGACGGTGACCGTGACCGGGAAGTCACTCTCCGGGGCGCTCTTGTCGAGGGTCGCCGCCACGTCGACGGTTGCGTCGTTCGCCGGCATGGACAGCGACGGCGTGGCGGTCTCGCCGGAACTCGGGGAGACGGTCGTCGACGCGCCCGTCGTGTCGTAGATACCGTCGGTGTCGACGACTTCGACCGTGTACCCGCCGGGGTCGAGCACGTTCTCGTCGGGGTCGAGCACGTCCCCGTGGGTGCGTTCGTCGAAGGTCACGGACACCGTCTCGTCGCCCGCGCTCGCGGTCGCTGTCTCCGTGACTGCGAAGGTCTCACTGGCGTCTTCGAGACGGAACTTCACCTCGGTTCCCTCGGGCGCGGCGACGCCGAGGTTCGCGGTGGCGTCGATCGTCACCGGCTCCCGGACGTCGAACGTCGCGAGGTCGAACGTCTCTGCCGGCGCGTCCGGGCCGACGAGTCCCGCCGAGATGCTGACAGAGTTCCCGAAGTCGTCGGTCGCGGGGTCGTAGGTGACCGTCGCCGTGCCGTCGCCGCCGGTCGAACGGGTCACCGACGGCGAGTCGCCGTCGATGGTCCCGAACCCGCTCCCGGGCTGGATCCGGAACTCGACCTGCCCGGGCTGGACGATGTCGTCGAACGGAGCGACGTAGGTCACCGTCGTCGTGACGTCGTTCGTCCCTCTTGGCGCGATGGTGCCTTTCGCGGCCGAGAGACTGATCGTCCGCTCCGGCTCGCTCACGTCGAACGTCGCCGTGTCCGAGACGCCCGCGACGGCGGCTTCGACCGTCACGCCGCCCGACAGCGACCAGTCACTCGCGCCGACCGTGTAGGTGACCGGCGTCGTCCCGTCGGTGTCGGTCGTCGCCGTCCCCGACGGGAGCGACCCCCCGCCCGAGACCACCGACAGCGACACGTCCTCGCGCTCGATCGGCTGGCCGTCCTGGGTCTGGAGCGTCGCCGTCAGGCCGACGGGGTTGGCCTGCCCGCTGAAGTCCGGGTCGACCGCCGGAACCGGACTCGAGGAGTCGAGCGTCAGCGAGAGCGTCGGCTCCCTGACCTGGAGGTCGATGGTCCTGGTCGGGAGGTCACCGCCGCCGGAGACGGTGACCGTCACTGTCCCTCCGGCGTCGGCGAGCGCGGGCGTGTAGTCGGCCGCCACCTGCCCGCTCGCGTCGCTCGTGTCCGACCCGATCATCTGCCCCGACCCGTCGGCCGAGAAGGTTACGTCGACGCCCGAAAGCGGGTCCCCGTCCGCGTTGCGCACTGTCGCGGTGACCGTCGTCGGATCCTGCGGGTCGGCGGGCGTGGGGCTCGCCGACAGGTCGGTCAACTGGCTCGGGACGGGGTCCTCGACCGTCGCCGTCTCCGTGACTCCCGTCGGGTCGTCGCCGGTCGTGAACCGCACGCCCACGTTCGGCGCGTCGCCCGACCCCGTGGTGTACGTGTACGAGAGCGTCGCCGTCTCCCCCGGCGCGAGCGTCGACCCCGGGAGCGACGGGCTGGCTTCCGTCGTGAACGTGCCGTCGTCCTCGGGGTCGACCGCGAACGTCCCCGACACCGAACCCGAGGCCACGTCGAGGTTGCCTCTGTTCTCGACGGTGACGTCGACGGTCAGGTCGTCGCCCTCGTTGACCGGGTCCTGTGGCTGGACCGAGGCGACTTCCAGGTCCGCCCGTTGGAGCGTCACCGTGACCGACGTCGAGACGACGCTGCCCGGCCCCTGCTGGATGACGGTCCCGCTGTCGCCCAGGTGGGCGTTCAGGTAGAGAGTGTTGTCGCCCGTCGAGAGGTCGCCACTGAGGTCCGCGTCGAACGACCCCGAGAAACTGCCGTCGAACGTCCCGCTCGTGGCGACCACCGCCCCGGAGGAGACGTCCTCACCGGGATCGAGTTCGCGCGTCGAGAGCGAGAGACGGAACCTGTCGTTCTGGACTTTCGAGTGTGTCGTCTGGCTCGAGGCCGTTATCGGGACGGCGCTCCACTCGGGAGCCGACACCCCGCTGTAGGTGTCGTCCGCGGCGGTCGCGTCTTCGAACCCGCCGAGGCTCGTCGCAGTGATGCTGAAGGATTTCTCGATCTTGAACGCCCCGCCCTGTGCCGGATCGAGGTTGTTGCTTCGCAGTGAGTCCCGCTGACTCCCACTTATTTGCGTTCCCAGTTCCGTACCGGACACGGCGGTGTCCGATTTCGGGCCCGGGACGATGTAGACGAAGTAGTCCTTGGGCGCGCTCTCGAGGCTGCTTCCCGGCGTCGTGATCGTCACGTCCTCGCCCGACGCGCTGTTGACCGTCGCCGACCCGGCGTAGTAGTTGTCGGGACTGACCAGATTGACGAGAACGATCGTCGCCTCACCGTTCGTCGACACGTCGTTGATCACGACCCCGTCGCCGTTCTGGTAGGTCTGTGGCCCGACGGAGATGCTCCCGTAACTCGCGTCGGCCGCCGCCGCGGTGTCGGCGACCCCGCCGACGCCGATCCCTGCGGCGGCGATCGAACAGACGGTCACGGCGACGAGCAACGCCGACGCGAGCCGGCGCATCGACCCGCCCGTCATGTGCTCGACCCCGCGTCGTTCGCGTCCGCCGCGTCGACCACACCCCTGCGGTCGACCGCTGGTTCACTCCCCCGAGCGCCGGTGTCGCGTCCCCGTCGACACCCACCGTGGGAGCGGTCTGTGCCTGCCGAGCGGGGCACCCCTGCCCCGCGCACAGCCTCGCTCATCTACTACCGGGCTGTTTCCCCTTTCCCCTAACCGAACACCCAGCATATGCTAGAGATGGTGTCCGTATTCGGATACGAGAGAGTCAGTACCTGGCATACAGTCGGCCTGCAAGCCCCTCCTGGCGGGCGGTCGGATCGGTCGACGCCGGCGAACCCGAACCGGACGTGGTCAGTGTCCTTCGACGGTGACGCCGGACAGTTCGAACCGGGCGCCCCCGTCCGCGCTGTCGGTGACCGAGACCGACCATCCGTGCGCGTCGGCGACCCGGGAGACGATAGCGAGGCCCAGCCCCGTGCCGTCCTCGCCGGTCGTGTAGCCCTGTTCGAACACGTCGGACCGCTCGTCGGCCGGGATTCCGGGGCCGTCGTCGGCGACGAAAAAGCCATCGTCGGTCGCGCCGACGCGGATCCCGACGGTCGTGTCACGTCCGCCGCCCCCAGGCGTGGAGGGAGCGTCAGCGACCGAGGGCTCGGAGGAGCGTGCTTTTCCGGGGTCCTGACGAGCCTGCGAGTCAGGGCTCGTCGAACCGTGTTCGACGGCGTCCACAGACGCGTCAGCGTCTGTGTGGCTCGTGGAGCCGTGCTCCACGGCGTCCTCGCGAGTCGAAGACGAGCGAGGGCTCGTCGAACCGTGTTCGACGGCGTTCCGGAAGAGGTTCTCGAGCAGTTGACGGAGCCGTTCGGGGCTCGCCCGGATCCGTGCGGAGGACTCGGCGGTCAGGTCAGCCCCGGAGCCGTCGACCGAGCGCCAGGCTTCCCGGGCGACGGTCGCGAGGTCGACGGGCTCGGTCTCGCCGACGCGTTTGCCCTGGCGGGCCAGTTCCAGCAGGTCGTCGACCAGTTCCTGGATGCGCTCCGTCGCGTCGTGGATGTCCTCGGCGTGCCCGGTGTCACCGGTCATCTCGACCAGGCGGGCCTTGTTCCGGATCACCCCCAGCGGCGTCGCGATGTCGTGGGAGACGACGCTCGCGAACTCGTCCAGGTACTCGTTCTGGCGCTCGAGCTGGCGCTCGCGGCGCCTGATCTCCGTGACATCTGTCGCCACGCAGACGTACCCCGTCACCGTGCCCTCCTCGCGGCGTGTCGACGCCGACAGCTGCATCGGGACCGTCTCACCGTCGACCGTCTCGAAGGTCACCTCGACGTCGGTGACCGACCCGTCCGAGAGGAGGCGGTCGACGAACGCCGCGCCGGAGACCCCCCGGTCGGTCGCCCCGTCCTCCGACGCGAACAGGACTGCGACCGGACGGCCGGTCACAGCGTCGGGGTCGTAGCCGAGGACCTCCTCGAAGGCGGCGTTAGTCGTCTCGATCCGCCCCTCCGCGTCAAGGGTGACGAGGACGTCCGCCATGGTGTCCATGACGTTTCGCAGTTCGGCGGTCCGCTTGCGGACCTCCGCCTCCAGTTGCTCGCGCGAGAGGACGCGCGGGCCGGACAACTCCGGCGGTCCCCCACCCTCGGGATCGGACATATACGACGGTGATACGGTTCGACGAACTTAGGTGTTGATGGCCGTCGGTTCCCGGGACTGCCGTCGCTCGCGGAGCGTGAGGCCGGTCACTCCGCGAGGCGGTCGCCGAGCGCGGCGACTTTCTCGCGCTCGGTCCCCAGGCTCGCGTCGGTCGAAGCGAGCAGGTCCCGCGCCTGCTCGTGGAGGTCCCGGGCCCGGTCGGAGTCGCCGTGCTCGTGTTCGACTTCCGCGTGGTGTCGCAACACCGTCACCTCGGCGAATCGCTCTTCGGTCTGGGACAGCGTGGCGAGCGCGTCCGCCCGCAGGGACCGTCCCACCTCGACGTTCCCGCGGGCGAGTTCGACCGCGCCGAGCGCGCCGCGATAGCGGGCGCGGGTCGCTTCCTCGCCCGTCTCCTCGAAGACGTCGACCGCCGAGGAGAGCCGGTCGACGGCCGCGTCGGCGTCGCCGGTCTCCCACGCGACGAGCCCCAGGCCGCCCAGCGCCTTCCCCTCGCGCGAGCGGTCGCCGACCGCCCGCAGTCGCTCGAGCGCCTCCTCGTAGCGCTCGCGGGCGGCGTCGTAGTCGCCGGCCCGCCGGTCGGCGGTCGCGTGGTGCAGGACGGCCTGTGCCGCGCCGTGGTCGTCGCCGACCTCGGCCTTGAGGGCCCGGGCGCGCTCGATGCGGTCGCGGGCCCGATCGTAGTCGCCGTCCATCCCGTCGACGATACCGAGGTTGTCGAGCGACTTCGCCTCGCCGTAGGGGTCGCCGATCGCCCGTTTCAGTTCGAGCGTCTCCGCGAACGCCTCGCGGGCCGTCCCGGTGTCTCCGCGCTCCATCGCGACGTGGCCGAGGTTGCCCAGCGCCCGCGCCACGTCGTTCCTGTCGCCCTCCTCGCGGAAGCGCTCGACGCTGCGCCGGTGGATCGACGCCGCGCGCTCGTAGTTGCCCTCCTTGCGCTCGACGATGCCGAGGTTGTCGAGGCTGCGCGCCTGGCCGACGGCGTCGTCCCGTTCGCCCTGGCGGTCGACCGCCCGCTCGAAGTACTCCCTGGCGGTCCCGAACTCCCCCTGCATGAGCGCGACCGCACCGAGGTTGCTGAGCGCTTCGCCTTTCGGCGGGTCGGCGTCGACCGTCCCGTGGTAATCGAGAAACGCCTCGAACGACTCCCGGGCGGCGTCGAACTCGCCCCGCTTGAGGTCGACAGTTCCTTCTCTGGTGTACATCTGCAGGACCCGCTCGGGGTCGTTCGACCGCTCGCGGACGTACTCGAAACACCGGGCGGCCTCGTCGAGGTCGCCGACCGCGTAGTAGGTCTCGCCCTGCAGTTTCATCGCAGAGACGACGGCCGTCTCGTCGTCTGCCGCGCGGGCCGACTCGACCGCCTGTTCGCAGGCTTCGACTGCCACCTCGTGGGCGTAGACGTCCGTCGCGTACTCGGCGGCCTCCAGGGCCGCGTCGACGGCCGCCGCCGGACATCCCGCCGCGTCGTAGTGATGTGCGGCCGCCGCGGCGGCGTCGGCCACGGCCCCGGTGTCTCCGGACGCACCGTCGGCGCCCTCGACCGCATCGTCGACGGCTTCGGCCGCATCGTCGGCGTCCGCGAACGCGTCGGCGATCCGGCGGTGGTACTCCGGGCGGTCGGCCTCGGGAACGGCGTCGCGGACCGCCCGCCGGACGACGTCGCTGACGAAGCGGACCTGGTCCCCGTCGCGCTCCCAGAGGCGGCTCTCGACGAGCAGCGCGACCCGCTCGCGCACCGTCGACGGGTCGTGGTCGCTCGCGCTCACCAGAACGCGCTCGGGGACAGTCGTCCCGACGAGACTCGCCGTCTCGACGAGCGCCCGCGTCGCGTCGTCGAGCGCATCGAGCCTGTCGGTGACGGCTGCCGCGGCCGTCTCCGGGACCGGCAGGTCCGCGTCCGCGTCCGGGTAGCGGCCCGTCTCCGGCCGGACGAGCCCCTCGTCGAGCAGCCACGTGACGGCCTCGGTGACGAACAGCGGGTTCCCGCCGGCGTGGTCGTGGACGGCGTCGACGAACCGGTCGGGGACGGCGCGGGTCCCGACCAGTTCGGCGACGAGGTTACCCGTCGTCTCGCGGTCGAACGGGCCGAGCGTCCGGGTCGCCGGGTCGCGGTCGACCTCCGCGAACGCGGCCGACAGCGTGTCCGCGCCGTCGCTCGGGTACGTCGCCGCGACGACGAGGAAGTCGTCGTCGGCCAGCGCCGCCGACAGCGAGGCGAGCAACAGCGCAGTCGGGCGGTCGATCCACTGCGCGTCGTCGACCGCGAGGACGACCGGTCGGTCGTCGGCGACCGAGGACAGCGCCGCCGCGACGTCGGCGAACAGCGCCTCACGGCGCTCGTCCAGTTCCTCCGGGTCCGGCGGGTTGCCCCCGTCGGCCGCCGTCGCGTCCGGTTCGGCCTCGGTCGACGCGGTCGGTGACAGCGGCGCGAGGGCCCGCTCGCGCTCCGCGTCCGGGAGCGAGGCGAGGGCGTCGCGGACGGGACCGTACGGCGCCTCGGTCGCCCGCGAACACTGCCCGACGAGGGCGAGGGCGCCGCGGTCGGCCGCCTGGTCGGCGAGCGCGTCCAGCAGCGCCGTCTTCCCGACGCCGGGTTCACCCTCGAGTCGGACGGGCGTGACACTCTCCGTTCCCGCGCTCTCGAGGCGTTCGCCGAGCCATGTCAGCGTCTCCGCCCGGCCGACGAAGGGGGACGTCACCGGGTCGACCGCTGTCGCGGCGTCGTCGACGACGAGCACGTCGCCCACGAGTCGTCCGACGAGAGCCGACAGCGTGAGGTCGAACCGCTCGGCGGCCTCGCCGACGGCCAGTCGATCCCGCCCCGACGGCGTCTCGACGGCGACCCGCCGGTCTCGCAGTTCCGCTTCGACCGCTCGGGCGTTCGAGCGCCCCGTCTCCGTGAGTTCGTATCTCGTCGCCCCGTCGTCGGTCGACGACTCGGTCGCCGCGACGAGGCCGCGGGACTTCGCCGCGGACAGACTGGATATCGCGTCGAAGTGGTCCGTGAACGCGCGCTCGCCCACGCCGAGCGCGTCGAGCAACGCCGCGGTCGTGACCGCCCCATCACCCTCACGTTCGGCCCCGAGCAGGCACAGGCAGATTCGGTCGGTGGTCGACAGGTCCGTCATCCGTCGTGACTCACTGTGTCGTGTGAGCGGGAGACGTATAATCCCGTGTGATTCCGTTGATACCTTCACATGCTGGGTGGAAGTTAATATCCCGGGCAACACAACCCAGACCAGTGAGAAGCGTGACTGGGGTCACAGGTACGGCCGTTCGCGACAGGACAGCGGGCGGCCACTGGGTGTGTTGCGATACGGGTGCCCGGTCGACACCGCGCCGGGTTCGGGGTGGCCGGTCGTGAGCGAGAGCGGGCCCAGCGCGGGGGCGGCGGTCGGAGCGGACGCGCCAGGCGCCGACGTCGACGTGTTGCTCGTCGACGACGACGAGACGTGGGCGCGCTCGACGGCCGAAGTGCTGGAACACCAGCGCGAGGGCTTCACCGTCGACACGGCGACGACGCTCTCGGACGCGGCGGCGGCCTTCGAGGCCGGCGACCACGACTGTGTCGTCTCCGATTACCAGTTACAGCGCGGGACGGGTCTGGACCTGCTCGCGGACGTGCGCGAGGAGGCTCCAGACCGACCGTTCGTCCTCATCACCGGGCAGGGCAGCGAGTCGGTCGCCAGCGACGCCATCGGCCGCCAGGTCACCGACTACATCCCGAAACGGTCGCTGGGCAACCGCGACGACAGGCTGGCCCGCCGCATCGAGTCGGCCGTCGAGTCCTATCGGACCCGACGCGCGCTGGACCGCGAGCGCCGGAACAAGAACGCGATGCTCGACATCCTGACGGCCACGACCGCCGAGACGGAACTCTGCCAACAGTTCTGCTCACAACTGGTTCGCCAGCGTCCCTACGCCTGCGCCTGGATCGGGAGCACCGACAACGCCGGCCGGCTGACGCCGCGGGCCGTCGCCGGCCGCGAACGCTATCTCGACGGCGCGCTGGGGCCCGAGCGGACGCCGCCGGACGGCGAACCTGCACAGCGGGCGCTCGACGGCGGCGACCTTGTCGCGGCCGAGGTGGACCGCGAGGCCGTCAGTGCGGACCGCGACGCCGCCGACGCGAACGCTGACCGCGACGCCGTCGACGCGGACGTGACCGCGGGCTGGGAGCGGGCGGCCGCCGACTGCGGATTCGAGCGGGCCGTCGCGGTGCCGGTCAGACACGACGGCGTCCGCTACGGCGTCCTCGCGGCCTACGTCGACGAGGCCGGCGCGTTCACCGACCGCGAGCGGACGACGCTGCGCGAGTACGCTGACACGGTCGGCTACGCCCTGCGGACCGCCGAGCAGAAACGCTCGCTCATGTCCGAGCGACCGGTGTCGCTCACCGTCGAGGTCGTCGACCGCGACATTCCGCTGGTCGCGCTCGCGGCCCGGTTGCCTGCTGACGCGGCCCTCACTGTCCAGTCGACCGTCTCACGCGACGATGGGACGACCCTGTACGTGGTCGAGGTCGAGGGGGCCGCGGCGGAGGAGGTCGCGGACGCGGAGGCCGCCGCGGGCGTCACGTCGCTGGACGTCGAGAGCGGGTCGACGCCGGTGCGCTCCGTCGTCGAAGTCGACGCGGCAACGCCCGAGGGACTGCTCGCCGAACACGGCGCGCGCTTCGAGCGGACGGTGGTCGACGGCGGCGGCGCGACGGTATCGGTGTCAGTGCCCGACGACGGGACGGTAGCGACGGTCCGGGAGTCGCTCGCCGCCGCGTACGACGACGCGACGGTGTCGACCATCTGGACCGGCGGGAACGACCATGTCGACACCGCCGGCGACCCGCTGGCGGACCTGACCGAGCGCCAGCGCGAGGTGTTGCGCCACGCCTTCGACGTGGGCTACTTCGAGCGCCCGCGTGGCGCGAGCGCGACCGACCTCGCCGAACACTTCGGCGTCGCACGGGCGACGGTCACCCAGCACCTCCGGACCGCCGAGCGGAAACTGCTCGACGAGGTGCTGTCCCGCCACGAGGAGTGACCACGTGGAGACGGCCGCTATTCCGACCGTGAACTCGCGTCTCCCGGAGGCGTGGTCGAACCGAATACCGGAAAGGCACCAGTTACGTCGGTCCCGCGATGAGCAACGACGCGACGACGAGCGGAAAGGGGGGTACAGTCGTCGCTTGGATTCAGTCTCTTGATCTGCTACCGAACAGTTGTTGCGCTCGTGGCAAGCGGGGCTCTCCCCCGGTTGACGCAAAATCTCGGCACCGGGAGCCACGAAGACCACGCACACGGCACACCCGGAATCCGGGGGCCGGAAGCGCGTGTCACCGGCACTCGCTCTCGGGGCGCAAGCTCCACCGAGACCGGAAGGCAAATAACCGTACTTGCCACACTCTCACACATTATGACAGCAGGGAAATCCGCACGTCTCGACCGCATCGGGACAGACGGACGTCACCTCGTCGTCCCGATGGACCACGGGATCACGATGGGCGCGGTGAAGGGGCTCGTGGACATCGAGTCGACCGTCGACGCGATCACCCGCGGCGGCGCCGACGCCGTCCTCACACAGCGCGGCGTCGCCCCCCGCGTCCACCCGCACAAGAACGGCGCGGGCTACATCGCCCACCTCAACGGCTCGACGACAGTAGGCCCCGACGAGGACGACAAGCGCCCCACCGGCACCGTCGAAGACGCTGTCCGAGCCGGCGCCGACGCCGTCTCCTTCCACATCAACGTCGGCTCCGAGCACGAGCCCGAACAGATCACTCAGCTGGCCGAGGTCACCAGCGAGGCCGACCAGTACGGCTATCCTGTCCTCGCGATGGCCTACCCGCGCGGCCCCGACATCGACCCGAGCGACGACGACTTCCACGAGTCCGCCGGCCACGCCGTCCGCCTCGCCGAGGAGTTGGGCGCCGACGTGGTCAAAACCGCCTACACCGGCGACGCCGAGACGTTCGCCCGCGTCGTCGAGTCGACGCGTCTCCCGGTGGTCATCGCCGGTGGCGCGAAAGGCACCGACCGCGAGACGCTCGCGATGGTCCGCGGCGCGATGGACGCCGGCGCCGACGGCGTCTCGATGGGGCGCTCTATCTTCCAGCACGACGACCCCGAGGCCATCACTGCCGCCATCGCCGCAGTCGTTCACGACGACGCCGACGCCGAGGCGGCGCTACGGGACGCCGGCCTCCCCGTCGAGGCGTGAGGCAACCGCTGCTGCCGCGAACAACCCTGCGCGCGCGGTGACGCTCGCGACCAGAAGTATCACCGTGCCCACACCGAGAGCGAGCGGTATCAGCGCGTAGACGCCGACGACGAGCGATTCCATCGGTCCCGGGTCACTGACCGTCCAGACCGCGAACCCGACCGCACCGAGGGCGAAATGTATCACTGTCGTCGCGGCTAGCACGCGCGCTGCAGTCCGGAGCGCGAACCGATAGCGGACGACCCGCGACCGACTGCTCCCGGCGCCGACGGACCACGGCGGTCGCTCTCGCTCTCGATACCACTGACCCAGAACGACGACCACGAGCAGCGCCGCCAGACCGAGGCCGTCCCCGATCGGCCCGCCACGCGGACGCAACGACCCCGGAAAGGAACCGACCAGCGTCGCTGCGGCGACGTACACCCCAAGAACGAGTTCGACCGCGACGAACCGGCGGTCCCAGTCCGCCGTGTCTCCCCCCGACTCCGGCGACAGATTCGACATCGGTATCCGCTCGTCGCACAGGCCTGACGTAAGTATTTCCCGCTGATACGACCGTGGTGACCAGTGGCCCCGTTCACTCGCTGTCCCGGCGCCGGACGAGCGCGACCACGCCGAGCGCTGCCAGTGCAGCGCCGAGCCCCAGAAGCGTCGCTGCACCGGTACCGAGCCCGCCTGCCAGGTCCAGCGCCGGCGTGGCGACCGCGTCGCCGACGGCCGTCACGGTGTCGAGCGCGTCGGTCGCAGTTCCGTTCGGCGTCTCGGTGTCGAGTGCGTCGGTCGCAGTTCCGTTCGGCGTCTCGGTAGCCACGTCCGCCGGCGGGTCCGCGTCCGTCCCGGTCATTCCGGTCCCGCCGTCGCTCCCGTCCGCGCCGCCGCTGTCGGTTCCCGAAACCGGGTCGGTGTCCGGCTGAAACCCGTCCCCATCCCCGTCCTCGCCGACGCTGCCGTCGCCGCCATCGCCGCCATCGCCCGCTCCGCTCCCGCCGTCCCCGCTGTCGCCGCCGTCACCGGCCAGTGGCGCGTCGCCGCTGCTGTCCGACGGCTCCGATTCCGGGACACCGGCGTCGTCGAGCCACAGCCACAGCGCCGTCACGCCCAGCGCGACCGGCGCGAGCACGCCGATCAGCCGCTTCAGTAGCTTCCGAAGCGACCGCTCCGGTTCGGTCCCGGCGAAGAGCACGAGCGCCTCGTCGGTCGGCGCGTAGACGTCCATCTCCGCGCCGTTCTCCGCGTACCACGTGTCCGCGACAGCCACCAGGTCGGCCGCCTCCAGTTTCGTCAGGTGGTACTGGACGTTCTGGATCGAGGTGTCGACCGCCGCCGCCAGGTCCGAGGCCGGCTGGGGGCCCTCGTGGAGTTCGAGCAGGATCTGCCGGGCCGTCTCCGAGCCCAGCGCGTCGAACACCTCGTCGGTCCGGTCGTCGTCGAGTTCCAGGAGCTCCGGCTCGCGCTCCTCCTGGTCACCCGACGACGACCGGATCGGAAACAGCTTGCTCACGTGACTCCCCCGTACACGTCCGTACCGTTCAGCGGTATCCTTACTAAACTATCTCCCGCTCAAGCGGCTCTTTGAGTGGCCCGCGCGGACCGCGGTGGTCTCAGACCACGTCCGGCAGGTCGGCGAGCGAATCGAGCCGATGGGTGGGTTCGACCTCCGGGTCGGTCGGTACGTCCCCGAGCGGAACCCATACGGACTGCATTCCGGCGTTGTGCGCGCCGGTCACGTCGCCGCGGAGGCGGTCGCCCACGTAGACGGCCCGTTCGGCCGGAACCCCCAATTCGTCGAGTACCAGTTCGAACGGCTCCGGGTCGGGCTTGGTTTCGACATCGTCCGTCGGCCCGCAGTAGACCGCGGCGTCGAACGCGTCGCGGATCCCGAGCGCGTCGAGTTTCTCAGTCTGGGTCGCCTCCGACCCCGCGGTGACCAGGCCGACCGCGTAGTACTCGCGAGCATACGCGAGCGCTGCCTCCGCGCCGGGTCTGAACGTGACCGCGTCGTTGTCCATCACTTCGAGGGTCGCCTCGGCCAGGTCCCGGAGCAGGGCCTCGTCGGGGTCGGCCCCGGCCACCTCCGCCGCCGCTCCGTACATCAGTTCGTAGTGCTCGCGGTCGGATTCGGGCTCCGGGAGCGCGTCGAACTCGACCGCGTAGAAGTCCGCGGGCTCGAAAAACGGGTCGACGCCGACGGACTCGAAAATCGCATCGTGGATCGCCTCGTCGTCCTGCGTCGGGACACAGAGGGTGCTGTCCAGGTCGAACACGACCGACTCGATCTGTTGCACCTGTGAACCCTCGCAGTGCTCGGCAATCCCGCTTTCCATCGGCGCAAGGTTTTCCGTGCGCTGGCGGCGAGGGACCACGCTGGCGGTGACTGCACGTCGTCGGGACGGAACCGCACGTCGAGAACGCGACCGCGCGTCAGCCGTGGAATTCGTCGAGTATCTCGAAGTCCCGCACGGTCTTCGCGAACTCGGAGAGCCGCGCGGTCCCGGAGCACTCCTTACAGGTGAACTCGGCGGCGGGGTCCGAGAGGTCCGCCGGATTCGCTTCCCACTGTTCGCCACAGTCCGGACACTGGAGTTGGATCCAGGCCTCCTGCATACTCCCAGCTGTGAGCGCGCACCGAATCAACTTTGTGGCAGTTCTCGATTTACGAGGGCGCCGAGGTACAGCGGTCAGTTTCGAAGCGAAGAGCGACCGCTGCACGCGGCGAGATAATCAGCAGTCCGGATCGCCGATGCTGTTTTGCCGGCGACGCCCGACTGCCGGCGTATGGGAACCGCGAACTTCGACTTCGACGGGGAGGTCGTGATCGTCACCGGCGGCAGTTCCGGCATCGGCCGTGCGACAGCCCTGGCGTTCGGCCGCGCGGGCGCCACCGTGATCGTCGCCGACGTGCGCCGCGACCCGAAGGACCTGGGCGAAGACGTCCCCACCGACGAAGCCATCACCGAAGCAGCCGGCACCGCCGAATACGTCGAGACAGATGTCTCAGACCCGGACGAAGTGGCGAGCGTCGTCGAGGGGGCCCGCGAGTACGGTGGCGTCGACGTGATGGTCAACAACGCCGGCCTCTACCGCGGCGGGTCGGTCACCGACCTGTCGGTCGACGACCTCGACGCGATGCTGGGAGTGAACGTCCGCGGCGTCTTCCTCGGCACCAAGATCGCCGCGAACGACATGCTCGACCGCGAGGAGCCCGGCGCCGTCGTCAACACCGCCTCCATCTCCTCGTCGTTCGCCCAGCACGAGCAGGTCGGCTACGACGCCACAAAGGGTGCCGTCCGGATGGTCACGCGGACCGCCGCGCTCGAACTCGGCGATACCGGGATCCGCGTCAATGCCGTCGCGCCCGGCCAGATCGCTACGGAGTTCCTCGACGGCTGGACCGAGGAGGCACAGGAAGCGGCCGCCGGCGAGGCCGACCCCGGCGAGGAGTTCCTCAAGCCGATCCCGATGGGGCGAGCGGGCTTCCCCGCGGACGTGGCGCCGGCGGTCTGCTATCTCGCCAGCGACGCCGCCGGCTACACCACCGGCGAACTCCTGCACGTCGACGGCGGCTGGCAGGTCTGCTGAGGCGGGCGGGTGCCCGTCAGTCCAGTTCGAACGCCACGAGCAGCAGGACGATGCCGAAGAGGACGAAGACGGCGGTAGCTCTCGGGATCCCCTCGCCAACGACGAGGAACGATGCGAGCGCGACACCGCCGGCCAGCAGCGTCGTGACGGTGATCGTCGCGAGGTGGACGGTGACCGAGCGCGCGACGTGGGCGTCGCGGCCGAGTCGGTGGGCCAGGCCGACCACGTGGTGTCCGGTCGACCAGCTCACTACCGCTCCGGCGGTGGCGACGAGGAGGAGGGCGGAGTGCAGCCCCGCGAGACTGGCGACGACCACGCCGAACAAGGCGGCGACGCCGCCGACGGTGACGGTTGCCCGGACGGAGCGAGCGGTCCCGGCGGCGAGGACGACGATGCCGGCGAGTGCGACGGCGAAGCCGGAAGGCGCCGGAGCGAGCGCGACGCTCCCGACGACGCCGGGGACGACCGCGAGCGCGACCGACGACCCAGCCGGTCGGTCGACGAAATTCACGCAGACCACCGCCGTCGGGCGGATTCGACGGCCGATTCGAGCGGCTGGTCCGTGTCCCAGTCCACGAGCCGGATGCCCGCGCGTCGCAGCCGCGAGAAGCGCATCGCGCGTTCGACGACGGCGAGGCGCTGGCCGGTCGTCCGCGCGGCGGTCACGTCGGGGCTGACGACTGTCACCGGGAAGCCCCGCGCGTGGAGGTCGCGGGCGAACGTGACGATGTCGTCGTCACACAGTGGCGTGACGAGGACAACCTGCGCGTCGCCGGGCAGCTCCCGGCGGAGCCGCCGTTCCTCGATGTGCCCGTGGAACGGCCGATCGGGGCGCGCCGCGTCGAAGGCTGCGTGGGACTCGAGGAGGTCGCGAACGCGGGCGCGCTGGCCGCTGCCCCCGCGGGGTTCGAGCCAGCACCACTCCGGGGAGACGGCGCCGAGCCCGACAGAGTCGCCCGCGGCGAGCAGCGACGCGACGACGTGGTCGGCCGCGGCGAGCTCCCACTCCAGCGCGGCGGGCGCGTCGACGCGGGGGGTGACGTAGGCGCGCTGGCGCGCGTCGACGAGAACAGCGACGGTAGCGGCGTGTTCCTCGCGGAACTGCAGGGTCGCGAACTCGCCGGACTCGGCCAGACGGTTCCAGTCGACCCGGCTCAGCGGGTCGCCGCGTCGGTACTCGCGGGTGGAGTGGAACTCGACGCCGCTGCCGCCCTCGTCGGTCAGCACGCGCCCGACCCGGTTGGCGGTCTGGGGGTGGACCGGGACGTCCGCGTCGGCCAGCAGGTCCGCCGACACCGCGACGTCCGAAGAGTCCGGGTCGGCGTCCTCGGCAGCGACAGCCCGTTCGCGCTCGATGGTGCCGCCGAACCCGCGGACGACGACCTGCGCGTCGTCGAAGGTGTGTCTGCCCCGGGTCGCCTCGACGGCGTAGGCGAACGTCGCCGATTTGCCGGGGCGCAGCGCGGTGGCGTAGCGCGGCGACCCGTCGACGACGCGCAAGCCGGGCGGCACGCCGTCGACGACGCGGACGTCGGGCAGGAGCTCCTCGCCGGTGTTAGTGACCGTCACCGTGACCGTCGCGCGCTCGCCGGCCTCGACCCGCGGCGGGTCGACCTCGCGCTCGATGTCCACCGTGACCGGTGGCGCCTCGGTGGCGTGGGTGAGCGCGGCCACGCCGAAGACCGTCGCGCCCGCGACGACAAGCGACGGCGCGACATCACCGCCGCTCGTGACCGCTCCGACGCCGACGACCAGGAGGGCGACGCCCGCGAGACCGGTCCAGCGACCAGTCCGACGGTCGGTCGCCGACGGCGCCTCGCCGCGCGTGTCCACGGAATCGGGCGGGTCGTCAGCCTCCATCGCGTCGTCGGCCGTCGGGTCGCCGTCGGCCGTGTCGTCGCTGTTCCCGGTAGTGGCCCCGGCCACGCCAGGGATAGTTTGTTCCCAGCTGTCGTCACGGTCGTCGAAGTCGACGCCGGGGGCCATCGCGCCGAGTTCGGTGACGACGCGGTCGGTCCGGGCCTGGAACCGTGACCGCCGGCCGAGCGTCGTCCGGACCCAGTCGGTCGCCGCCGAAGGCGAGGATCCGTCGGCGAGGAAGTCGGCGGCGACCTCGTCGTCGGTCCAGGTCCCCTCGGCGACGCGCGTGGTGGCCTCCTCGGTCGGGATCCGGGCGGTCTGAGCGGTGACCGCGACCGCGGCCTCGCGGGTCCGCTCCAGGACCGACTCGCGGGCCTTGACTCGGTTGGTGTAGGAGCCCTTCTGCGTCTCACCGAGCAGCTCGTCGAAGTCGGCGCCGGGAACGACCACGTCGCCGCGGTACTCCACCGCGAGCGGGTCGGTCTGGTCGCGGTCGGCGTTCAGCCGGTAGAGCGCGGCGAGGGCCGCACCGAGGACCGCGACCGCCCCGACGAGCGATGGGCCGAACTGACCGTCGACGTCCGGCACCGCGCCAGGTGCGACGATGGCGACGAAGCCGAGGCCCAGGGCGAGCAGACCGGCCCCGACGATCACGGGGTGGTCGAGAAGCGCCGGTTGCTCGACGCCCTCCCGGCGGCGGGTTCGCGACCGACTCACGAGCCGTCACCTCCCCCGTCGGCGTCTCCCGTGTGGTCGGCCGAGAGGTCCGCCTCGATCCGCCGGAGCGCGGCGACGGCCTGGTCCTCGTAACGCGCGGGGTCCTCGTCGTCGTAGCGGACCGCCTCGAACACCTCGGTGAGGTCGTGGACCGGGTCGGGGTCCGCCCCGGCGGTGACGGCCGCGGTGGCGAACTCACGCGGTGTCGCGGCCGCCGGGTTCGCCACGTCGACCGCCTCGGTCATCTCGTGGAAGGCGTCGTAGACCGCGTTCGAGAGCTCCGTCCCCTCTTCGCTCTCGATCCTGTCCGCCGCCCGCCCGGCGGCGTCGGCGACGCCGTCCGGGTCGGGTTCGCCCGCGACCTGTTTGCCCTCTTCTTCGAGCATCTCGGTCGCGTCGTCGACACTCCGTGAGGCGTAGACGACCGCCCCCGCGGCGACGGCGACGACGAACCCGACGACCCCGAACAGGGCGAGGGGGAAGTCGACCCCGGTCGACTCCGACGCGGGCGTTCCTCCGGAGCTATTGTTCTTGACCTGCGCCGGGAAGATTCCCGACTCGTTGGCGCCAAGTCCCGCGAACCCGACGTTGGGCGGGTCGGCCAGCACGAACGCGATCGCAATGAGCGCAACGAGGATGACCCCTCCTAGCAGCACCCTCCAGCGGTCGTAATACAGTGTCACGACTATCGACAGGGCCATCGCCGCGAGGATTACGGGGAAGACGTACTCGAGGAACGTAATGTCGGTCGAGGTGGCTCCGGGATCGGCGTTCCCGACGGCGCCCGGTGTGCGGGCACCACCATCACCGCCGGTCCCGTTGCCGGACCCTTCCTCGGGGGCGGGATTCGACGACAGCGACGCCGCGGCGAGCCCCAGGCCGACGATACAGAGGGCGACGACCACCAAGACGGGAAGACGCTTGACCATCTGTCCAGTCGTAGCGGGTGCGACCCTTATTTATCATCGGGCTCTGCCGCGCTGTTGTCGTCCGATCTGCCCGGACCACTGGCCGGTCTGTCCGGATCATCGGCCGAGTCGCGACACGCGACCCCATCCGGCTCGCCGTGATCGGCCCCGTCTGGCCCGCCGTGGCCGCCACCGCCGGGCGTCTCGACGGTGACCGTCGTCCCCGCGGGCACCTCGCGCGTGACTTTCGGGCCGACTGCCTCGCCGTCGATCCGGTTGCGGCCAGTGGCGCCGTCCGCACCGCCGTCGAGCCCCCGCGGAGCGTGCCGCCGGCGCTCGGTCAGCAGCGAGACGGTCGCCGGCTCCTCGACGGTGACCGAGCGGACGAGACCGTCCCCGCCGCGGTGACGCCCCGCCCCGCCGCTACCGTTGCGCAGGGCGTAGCGCTCGACCCGGAGCGGGTAGGCCGCCTCCAGCGCCTCGACGGGCGTGTTCAGCGTGTTCGTCATCCCGACCTGCACGCCGGAGAGGCCGTCAGCACTCGCCGTCGCGCCCGCGCCGCCACCGACGGTTTCGTAGTACGCGAAGTCCGCCGCACCGACGACGAGGTTGTTCATCGTCCCCTGGCCGCCCGCGGGGACGCGCTCGGGTGCCGCCTCGGCCAGCGCTGCGAAGACCACGTCGGTCACCCGCTGGCTCGTCTCGACGTTCCCGCCCACGACCGCCGCCGGTGGGTCGGGGTCCAGCAGCGACCCCTCGGGTGCGCTGACGGAGACGGGCTCGTAACAGCCGTGGTTCGGCGGTATCTCGGGGTCTGTAATACATCTGATCACGAAGTATACGGCGCTCTTGGCGACGGTCAGCGGCGCGTTGACGTTGCCGGCGACCTGGTCGGCGGTGCCCGCGAAATCTACGTCGACGCTCGCGCCGTCGACCTCGACAGAAACCTCGATCGGAATGTCCTCGTCCGTCACGCCGTCGCCCTCCATAGCGTCGGTGGCGGTGTAGGTACCGTCAGGGAGCGCGGCGAGTTCGGACTCGACGCGCTCGCGGGAGTAGTCGACGACGGCGTCGAAGGCCGTCAGCAGGCGGTCGCCGTGGTCGGCGAGCAACTCGCCCACGCGCGTTTCCCCGCGCTCGTTCGCGGCGATCTGCGCCCGCAGATCCGCCCGCCGCTCGCGCGGGTTCCGAACGTTGGCCAGTAGGAGCGACTCCACTTCCTCGCGGATCTCGCCGTTCTCGACGAGTCTGGTGGGCGGGATCCGCAGGCCCTCCTGCTGGATGTCGCGGGCACCCGCGGGCATGCTCCCCGGCGCCATCCCGCCCACGTCCGCGTGGTGGGCGCGCGAGACGGCGTACCCGAGGATCTCTCTGTCCGCGCCAGCGGTCGCAGCGGAATCGGTCTCGGGCGCGACCGGGGAGACCAGCGTCACGTCCGGCAGGTGCGTCCCGCCGGCGAAGGGGTCGTTGAGGACGAACACGTCGCCGGGTTCGAGGTTGTGTTCGAGCACCGCGTCGACGGCTTCGGGCATCGCGCCGAGGTGGACCGGGATATGCTCGGCCTGAGCGACCATCCGCCCCTCGGCGTCGAACAGCGCCGTCGAGCAGTCCCGCCGCTCCGTGATGTTCGGCGAGTAGGCCCCGCGGATCAGGACCTGTCCCATCTCCTCTGCGACGCTTTCGAGTTGATTTCTGAGTATCTCGAGTGCTATCGGGTCGAGGTCTGTCATGGATGTGTGCCTCGTGAAGAGTTGCTAACGTGAGTCGAGCGAGGACCGCGAACGGCGTGAAATCCCCGCGACGAACGACCGGAACCGCAACCGCAAACAGCGTGAAAGCCCCGGTCCGTTCGACTCGGGAGGCTCGCTGCGCTCCTCACCCTTCGGGCTGCGGTGCTTGCGTCGCCTGCCGTCGTCGAACGGACCGCCCCTTTCAGTCCCGCCCGCACAGAGTGTCGAACCAGCCGAAGCGGGTGGGACTGAAAGGGGCCGCCCGCTCCGGGAAGACGGGCGACGGAAGCACCGCAGGGCGGAGCCCGAGGAGCGCAGCGAGCCCCTCGACCGGAGCGGGCGGGGGCTTTCACGCCGTTTGCTGTTGCGGGCGACTCTGTTCTCGACCCAGCGTGCGGGGCAGTCACTGGTCCCGCCACAATCATTCGCCACCTTCCGTCAGAACGAGCGTGCCGTTGGTGGCGGCGTGGGCGCGCCAGGTCGGCGGCACGACGACTGTGCTCTCGCCGCCGGCGAAGATCGCGGGGCCGTCGACCGGCGTCCGGACCGGCATCTGCCGGCGGTCGTACACCGGGGCCTTGTAGAACCCCGACGGGAAGAACACGTCCCGCTCGCCGGTCTGTGGGTTCCCCGTGGGGTCGAACTCGAGAGGCAGAGGCTCGCCCGCGATGGTCGCGGTGACCCGCAGCGTGACGGCGTCGACTGGCTCGTCGAGGCGGTAGCCCCGGGCGCGCTCGTGGACATCGTGGAACCGCTCGCGCACGGCGGCCGGGTCGAACCCGCTGTCACCGTGCCCGGCCGTTCCGTCACCGGCGTCCACGGCGAGTTCGAAGCTCTGGCCCTCGTAGCGACACTCGATTTCGCGTTCGACCGTTGCAGCGTCGGGGTCGCTGGCGTCGGCGAGTGCGTCGTCGGTCAGGTCCGCGAACACCGACGCCACAGTCTCCGGATCGCAGTCGGCGAGCCCCGTGCGATAGGTCCGGGTGACTTCGTGGCGCTCGTCAGCGGCGAGGAGACCGACCGCCGAGAGGACGCCGTTGCCGGGCGGGACGAGCACGGTTTCGATGTCGAGTCGGTCGGCCAGCGCCGCGGCGTGCATCGGCCCCGCGCCGCCGAAGGCGGTCAGCGCGAACGAGCGCGGGTCCAGCCCCCGCTCGACGGTCACCCCGCGGATCGCGCGTGTCATCGTCGCGTTGGCCACTCGGTAGATCCCCTGCGCGGCGTCGATGACGGTGTCCAGGTCGGCCTCGTCGGCCAGGTCCCCGACGACCGCCTCTGCGCGGTCGGGGTCCAGTTCCAGGTCCTCGCCCAGAGTCGCGTCCGGGCCGATGTATCCGAGCACGACCGCCGCGTCGGTGACGGTCGGCTCGTCGCCACCCTTCCCGTAGCAGGCGGGCCCTGGCTCCGCGCCCGCCGAGCGGGGGCCCACCCGAAGCGCGCCGCCGTCGTCGACCCAGGCGATCGAACCGCCGCCGGCACCGACAGTGGACACGTCCACCATCCCGATGCCGACCGGATGGCCCCCGACGGTCGCCTCGGTCGTCCGCTCGACGTCGCCGTCGCGCACGAGGCTCACGTCCGAAGAGGTCCCACCCATGTCGAAGGTGACGACGCCGTCGAGGCTATCGGGCTCGAACGTCGCCGCGCCGACGACGCCCGCGGCCGGGCCCGACAGCACCGTAGTCACCGCGTGCTCGCGGACCGTCTCGGCGTCGGCGATACCACCGTTGGCCTGCATGACCCGCGGCGCGGGCACGCCCCGCTCGGCCGCGCGCTCGGCCAGTCTGGCGAGGTAGTCGTCGACCACCGGCGTGACGTACGCGTCCGCTACCGTCGTCGCCGTCCGCTCGTACTCGCGAAACTCCGCGAGCACCTCGTGACTCGCCGAGACCGGGACGTCGAGTTCGTCCCGCAGGATCGCTGCCACTCGTCGCTCGTTCTCGGGGTGAGCGTACGCGTGGAGCAGCGAGACAGCGACACTCTCACAGCTTCCTTCGAGGGAATTAGAAAGCTGGCGAACCGCCTCGGGATCGACCGACGCTTCGATCCCCTCGGTCGTCGCCCGTTCGACGAGTTCGAAGCGGCGGTTCCGGGGGACGAGCGGGGCCGGCTTTTCGGCGTCGAGGTCGTAGAGGTCGGGGCGGTCCTGTCGACCGATGGCCAGCGCGTCGCCGAATCCCTCGGTCGTGACCAGCGCCGCCTCCGCACCGTTGCCTTCGAGGACAGCGTTGACTGCGGCGGTGGTCGCGTGGCGGAAGGTGTCCGCGTCGGCGGGCTCGACGCCTGCGCGCTCACAGGCAGTTTCGATACCCCTAACGACGCCGACGCTCTGGTCGTCGGTCGTCGGCACCTTCGCCGTCGTCAGCTCGCCCCCGGCAAGCAGCGCCACGTCAGTGAAGGTGCCACCGACATCGACGCCGAGGCGGACGGCCCCCCGACCGTCTCCGGAGGGCGCGCCGTCTGCGGGCGGTGGGCCGTCGTCGGGCGACCTCCCGTCGTCTGCCGTGTCTGCGCACATACTCGCACCTGGAGCGGCGGGCCGATAAGCCTGGCCCGTTGGGCCCCGGTGGCGAGCCGAATGGACCGGCGACGCCCGACCGCGGACCGGTCACGGCGTCCCCGGCCCCCGGTTTCATGCGTCGGTAGTCCGAACGGCGTGCATGGATCCGGACATCGATAGCTTCGGTTCGCGGCGCTCGACGGTTTACGGCGCCAACGGCGTGGTCGCCACGAGCCAACCACTCGCCGCCGAGGCGGGGGTCGAACTGCTCCGGGCGGGCGGCAACGCCTTCGACGCGGCCGTCGCCACCGCCGCGGCGCTCAACGTCGTCGAACCCACCTCCACGGGACTGGGCGGCGACGTGTTCGCGCTCTACAGGACGGCCGACGGCGAGGTCGGCGCGATGCGGGCCTGTGGCGGCGCGCCCGCCGACGCCACCCGTGAGAACGTCCGCGCAGCCGTTGCCGACGAGCGCGACACGGACCCGAGCGAGGTCTCGATGCCCGACACCGGCCCCCACGCCGTCACCGTCCCCGGCACCGCTCGCGGGTGGGAGGCCACCGTGGAGGAACTCGGCCGCACCGCTCTCGCCGACGCGCTCGCCCCCGCCATCCGCTACGCGACCGAGGGCTACCCCGTGACTGAGGTCGTCGCCGCACAGTGGCAACACGCCGAGGAGCTGTTCACGCACGACCACGCCCGCGACGCCTGGCTGTTCGACGGCGAATCGCCCGCGGTCGGCCAGGAGGTCCGCCTCCCGAACCTCGGCGAGAGCCTCCGTACTGTGGCCGAGGAGGGCGCTGACGTGGTCTACGAGGGAGCGATAGCCGAGGCCATCGCCGAGGAGGTCCAGGAGCGGGGCGGGTTCATGACCGTCGACGACCTCGCCGGGTTCGAGGTGGAGTGGCCCGACCCCATCTCCACGACCTACAACGGCTGCGAGGTGTTCGAACTCCCGCCGAACAACCAGGGGATGCTCGCGCTGGAGGCGCTCAACGTCGCCGCCGAGGTCGGCGCCAGCGAGGCCGACTACCGGAGTCCGGAACGAGTGCACCGCTTTGCCGAGGCGATGAAACTCGCCTTCGTCGACGGCCATCGCCACGTCACCGACCCCAACTACGAGGACGTGCCGGACTTGCACTCGAAGGCGTTTGCGTCCGAACGAGCCGAAAAAATAGGCGAGCGGGCGATACAGGATCCAGACGTTGGCGTGCCCAATGCCGGCGATGCGGAGGACGCCGACACCGTTTTGCTCTGTGTCGCGGACGACGAGGGCAACGTCGTCTCCTACATCAACTCTCGCTTCGCGGGCTTCGGGAGCGGACTCGTCGCCGGCGACACCGGCATCGCGCTCCAGAACCGCGGGTCGTCCTTTTCGCTCGACCCCGACCACCCCAACCGGCTCGAACCCGGCAAGCGCCCGTTCCACACGCTCGTCCCCGCGCTCGCTCGCTTCGACGCGGACGACTGGGCGGCGTTCGGCGTGATGGGCGGGTACATGCAACCGCAGGGCCACGTCCAGGTGGTCTCCAATATCGTCGACTACGACATGCCGCTGCAGGCCGCGCTCGACGCACCGCGGTGGCGCTACCGCGAGGACGGCACCCTCGCCGTCGAGGAACGGATGCACGAGGGTGTCCCGACGAAACTCGCCCGCCGCGGCCACGACGTGGGCGTGTTGCCCCCGGCGCTGTTCGGCGGCGCGCAGATCGTTCGCAACGACGAGGGCAGCCTCTCCGGCGCGACAGAACCCCGGAAGGACGGACAGGTGGCGACGTACTAACGGTCGATTCGCGGTTGTGTTCTCGCTGTGGCTGGCGGGAGAGGGTTTTTGCGGGTCGCTCCCTGAGAGGAGGGCGTGAGACGGGTGGTCGTCGTCGTGACCCTCGCAGTGCTCCTGAGCGGCTGTAGCGCGCTCGGTGGCACGGGGCAGAGTGGCGGCGCGACCGACAGCTCGGTCGTCTCGCCGGCGCCGGTGCCGACCGACCCACCGACCCGGTCGACAGCCACGGACCGGCCGGGGACCTGTCTCGTGCCGCCGCCGGCGACCCCTGGGCCGAACGCGGCGTCGACGCCCGCCGACCCGGTCGCGCTCCCGGGTACCGCAGACGTGGTGAACGGTTCCGCGCTCGTCGACCACCACACGCGGACGATCCTGACCCAGCGGTTTCATCTCCGCATCGGCAACGGGACGGACGTGTGGGCGATGCCGGACCTCGCCGCGTTCACCTACGAGGGGTACGAACTCGGGCTGAAGACGAGTCGCGCCTACGCGGCCGGCGGGACGCTGTACACGCTGGACCGGAGCCGCGGCGCTTACCGCGTCGTCCGCCGGCCCTACGAGGTCGGGTCGCCGGCGAACGAGCGCCTGCGCGCTACGCTGACCGGGCGCAACTGGCTCGACGACCGCCTCGGTCGCTACAACTACTCCGTCGTCGACACCCGGACCTGGAACGGCGTCGACGTGCGCGTCCTCCGGGACACGCTCGACGAGCGCCTGCTCCTCGGCCCCGGGTCGCCCTACAACGGCCTGCTCGACGTCAACTCGACGGTCTACGTCGACCGTCGCGGGATCGTCCGGCGGGTAAGACACGTCCGTCACCTCGAGATCCAGGTCGGGATCGGCGAGTACGAGAACGTCACACAGATCCAGACGATACAGGTCCCATCGGTCGGGTCGACCCGCGTGTTCCGACCAGCCGAGTTCTGTGTCAGGGACCCGGACTCGGTCGCCGTCGAGACCCCGACCGACACCCCCGGAGATGCACCCAGCACCACCGGACCGACCGTGACGAACGGGACCCGTGTCGCGACGGAGGGGACTCCTGTCGCGACGAACCGCACCCCGGCCGCGACGAACCGCACCCCGGCCGCGACGAACCGCACCTCGGCCGCGACGAACCGCACCTCGGCCGCGACGAACCGCACCTCGGCCGCGACGAACCGCACCCCGGCCGCGACGAACCGCACCTCGGCCGCGACGAACCGCACCTCGGCCGCGACGAACCGCACCTCGGCCGCGACTGGCTGAGACGGACAGTCGGACCGACTCCGTGGCGGCTGTCCCCCAGTCGGAGTGGCTCGATGGCCACCGTCCCCTACAGTGTCGGTATCACCCCTTAGTCACGGCAGAACGATCACCGAAACAGACCGTGACGACATGACACGACGACGCCCGCGCGTCGGCGACGCCCCGACCTACGACGTAGACGGGAGCGACCGCGTCCCCTGGCTGCTCGGCACCCAGCTCCACCCCGACGTCGGTCCGCTCGCTCGCGCGCCAGCGGGGAGCCGCCTCCTCATGATCGAGGCCCACGGGTTCGCTCGACGCAAGCCCTATCACCACCAGAAGCTCACCCTCGTGTTCGCCGCGATGCGGCAGTTCCGCGACGAGCTCCGCGAGCGCGGCTACGACGTCGCGTACGTCCAGGCGGAGACGTTCCGCGAAGGGCTGGCGACGTACGCCGCTGACCATCCGGACGACACCCTCGTCGTCATGCGCTCGCCGAGTCACCGCGCCGGATCGCGGCTGTGCGACATCGGCGAGGACGTCGGTCTCGACGTCGACGTGGTCGAGAACGAACTGTTCGTCAGCACCCGCGCTGCGTTCGACGAGTGGGCGAACGACCGGGAAGCGCCCTTCCGTCACGAGGACTTCTACCGGTGGATGCGCCGCGAGAGTGGCGTCCTCGTCGACGGCGGCGATCCCGTCGGCGGCGAGTGGAACTTCGACGACCAGAACCGCGAGTTCCCGCCCGACGACTGGGACCCGCCCGCCGTCTTCGAACCCGACCACAGTGAGTCGGCCCGCGAGGTGGCCGGATGGGTCTCAGAGACGTTCGACACCTGGGGCCAGCCCGCGTTCGCGTCCGCCGGAGCCGACGGCGATGACAGTGAGGGTCCCGCTGGCTTCGCCTGGCCGACGACTCGCGAGGGCGCGCTGGCTCGCCTCGACCACTTCGTCAGCGAACGACTCCCCGACTTCGGCCCGTACCAGGACGCCATGCGCGCCGACGACTGGGCGATGGCCCACTCATTGCTCTCGCCGAGCGTCAACCTCGGCCTGCTCCACCCATGGGAAGTCGTCACCGCGCTCGAAGACGCTGCCTACGAAGGGACGATCCCGATGAACTCCGCCGAGGGTGCGATCCGGCAGGTGCTGGGCTGGCGGGAGTTCATGCGCCACGTCTACCGCCACGCCATGCCCGACCTCGCGACGGCCAGCCAGTTAGGCGCCGACCGCGAGTTACCGGCCTTTTTCTGGAGCGGCGAGACGGAGATGGCCTGCGTCGGTGGGTGTGTCGACGACGTGCGCGAGCGGGGGTACGCCCATCACATCCAGCGGCTGATGATCCTCGCGAACTTCGCGACGCTGTGGGGCGTCGACCCGGCCGAACTCAACGAGTGGTTCCACGCTACCTACGTCGACGCCTACCACTGGGTGACGACGCCCAACGTCGTCGAGATGGGTAGCTACGGCGCCGGCGCCTTCGCCACGAAACCCTACGTCGCCTCCGCGAACTACGTCGACCGGATGAGCGACTACTGCGAGGACTGTTCCTACGACGAGGACCGCGCGACCGGCGCGGGCGCCTGTCCGTTCAACGCGCTGTACTGGGACTTCCTCGACCGCAACGAGGACGACTTGCGGTCGAACCACCGGATGAGCCTCGTCTACGGCCACGTCGACGACAAGCGCGAGAGCGGTGCGATAGACGAGATCCGCGAACGAGTCGCGGAGCTCGACGGGCTCGCCAGCGACGGCGACCTGTGAGACTGCCCGACGGTCCCGCGACCGTCTTCGTCCGGTCGCTCGTATCCGTGGCCGAGCGCGGAACGCCCCCGGCCCGGTGGCTCGCGCTCGCTGTGAAAACGGTGGCCGCGTCGGACCGTCGGGACAGACACTTCGTCAGGACGACGGCGACTCCGAGAGGCCCGTTGCGGATGACGAACGGATAGAGGACCACAGCGCCACGTGACCGGTTCCAGACCGCCGGGACGGCCACTGTCCGCGAGCGGTCACTCGGCGGTCGGGGTTGCCGTCTCCTCGTCGGGAGTGGGGAGTGTGGTCGGGAGCTTCGAGATGTCCGCGGTGGGTATCAGCGCGTCAGCGACCACCACACGGCCGTCGGTGGTCGTCGACACCGCGTTCCCGCGGAACATGTCGGCGTCCGTGGCCCACGAGGCGACGGCCGACTCGTGGACTGTCCCCTCTGCGAAGACGACGGCGGCACGCGCCCGTGTCCGTTCGGGACCGACCCGGTAGGCCGTCCCGGTGGCAACTGCGTCCGGGAAGTTCGCCCCGCGCTCGTGGGACAGTCCGAGCGCGCCGTGGTGGGTTCCGAGCGCCGACACCAGTCGGTCCCAGTCTGTGTCGGCCTCGCGATAGCGGGCCCCCTCACCCTTGCCGGCATCGATGACTGCCTCGACGCGGCGCCGCTTCGGTCCGTCGAGCGCTGTGTCCGAGACCGGATACATGACGATCCTGTCGTCACCGAGCGCGACGACGCCGGCGTCCTCGTCCGAGAAGACGTCGAACCCGCGGTGGGTCCCCACCTCGGACAGTCCATGCTCGCGGTAGTCGGCCGCGACGGCCGCGCGGTCGAACGGCGTCTCGATGGTGTACCACCCGCCGAAAACCCTCGTCGCCGACTGGATGTCTGCCCCGCCGTCGATGCCCGGCAGTACGGAGTCGAAGCGCAACGACTCGACAAACCGCTCGTTCAGTTGCTCTCGTCTGTCGTACAGCGGCCCGGGCGCTAACGTGAGGAAGGTGTACCGGTTCGGGTCGAGTTCGACGGTGGCGGGCGCCGGCAGCCACTCAGCGAATCCGTCGGTGGTCGTCGGGAAGAACGACGCGGCGACAGTCGACGTTGGCGTCGCCGTCACGGTGTCGGTCGGTGTCGCGGCGTCGGAGGGCGTCGTCCCGTCAACGAGGGTCGGCGTCGGGGTCTCAGTGGACCCGCCGTCATCGGTCGTCCCGGGCGACTCGTCCGTGGGTGTCGATCCGTCGCCACCGTCCTGACACCCACACAGCGACCCGGCCAGCACCGTTCCCCCGGCACGGCGCAGGAACCATCGTCGTGACTCCGTCATCGGGCGAACGGTAGTAGATATGTCAGATAAAAGTTACGACCTCGCCACGGCTCACACCGTCGGAACTGGAATCTCTTCGAGGACGGCGTCGACGACGGTAGATTTCCGGACCTCGTCGACGCGGGCGTCGGGGGTGAGGACGACGCGGTGGGCGAGGACGGGCTGGGCGACGCGCTTGACGTCGTCTGGGGTGACGAACTCCCGGCCGACCATCGCGGCGCGGGCGCGGGCAGCTTCGAGCAGGCGCTGGGTGCCACGCGGGGAGACACCGACTTCGACGCGGCGGTCTTCGCGGGTCGCCCGCGAGATGGCCGCGACGTAGGTCACGAGGTCGTCCTCGACGCGAACCGTCTCCGGGGCGTCGCGCACGCCGGTCACCTCGTCGCCCGAGAGGACGGCCTCGACGGAGGGGCTCTGCGCGTCGCGAGCGAGTCGACGCTGGAGGAGCTCTTCCTCGCCGGTCTCGTCGGGGTAGCCGATGGAAGACTTGACCAGGAAGCGGTCGACCTGCGCCTCCGGGAGTTCGAAGGTCCCCTCCATCTCGACGGGGTTCTGCGTCGCGAGCACGAAGAAAGGAGAAGGCAGTTCGTAGGTGTCGCCGTCGACGGTGACCTGCTCTTCCTCCATCGCTTCGAGGAGCGCCGACTGGGTCTTCGGCGGTGCGCGGTTGATCTCGTCGGCGAGGACGACGTTGGCGAAGAGGGGGCCGCTGTTGAACTCGAACTCCCGCTCGCGCTCGTTGAACACGTGCGTCCCGGTGATGTCCGCGGGCAACAGGTCGGGCGTGAACTGGACTCGCGAGAACTCCAGTCCCAGCGCCGTCGCCATGCTCCGGGCGGTCAGGGTCTTGCCGGTGCCGGGTACGTCTTCCATGAGCACGTGGCCGCGGCCGACGAACCCGAGGAGGACTGTTTCGAGGAACTCGCGGTCGGCGATGACCGCCGACCCGATCTCGTCGAGGACCGTGTCACACGCCTCGCTGGCCTGGGTGACGTCCATGCAGGCCGGATGGCCCCCCGAATAGTTAGGCGTTTGGAAACATTCGACGTGGCCGCGGCGCGACGGTCCCTGCTCTGTGCGCGATTTCGTCCCATGCCGGCACGACCGGACCGGCGAGACGACCGGCGACACCTCCTCGCTGGTCACGGCCCTCGTACTGCCGACCGGCCCGGCGGCCGAACGGACGAAGCGCCGGCGGACCGACCGCGCCGCCGACCACACTTATTATCGTGGCGACACTACTTCCGATATGGTCCGAGCGACCGTCGGACGACTGGTGTCTCGGCTGCGCGAGTGGTGGGCCGTCGAGGACCCCGAGGAGCGCATCGACGGCCCCGGCGAGGCGTATCTCGACCCAGCGTACAACGGCCGCTACACCGCCGAACGGGAGCTCAACCGGCTCGCGGCGGCCGGAGAGGAGGCCGAACAGCAAGGGGAACCCAGCCCACCGGACGACCGCTGACTCGGCGGTCGGAGCGGTGACCATCTCCGGTCATCGTCCGGCGACCGCCGCCGAACCGCCCGGACGGATCGTAACGGATAAATCCGGCATGCCAGTATCGGGAAGTGAGCCGAGGTAGCCTAGCCTGGCCAAGGCGCCTGCTTCGAGAGCAGGTCTCCGAGAGGACTCGAGAGTTCAAATCTCTTCCTCGGCGTTCTGCAGGTGCGAGTCCACGAGCGACCGCCCCGCGTGTCGCTCGACTCCGCGACTACGAACTCGTTCAGAGATTTGAACCAGACGGGTCGCAGCGGCCGAGTGAAACGAGGCCGACCGTCCCGGTGTGGTCAGATCTCTCCCTCGGCGTGTCTCGCTGACTCACCTCCGCGAGCGCGTGCTCTCGGTCACGCTGACTGTCAGTGTGTCTCGTTGTGCCCTCACGAGCGAGAAGGCCGCGTGCGACGACGGGCACCGCTATCGCGACCCCGCCAGACCGTGGATGTATGTCTCTGTAGGCCCATGTTACGGTATGTCATTCGAGACGACAGCGCTGGTAGTCGGCGGTGGTGCGACAGGCACGGGAGTAGCGCGCGACCTGGCGCTGCGAGGGGTCGACGTGACGCTGGTCGAGCGCGGCGGACTCGGCAGCGGGACCTCCGGGCGCTCGCACGGCCTGCTCCACAGCGGCGCGCGCTACGCGGAAGCCGACCCCGTCGGCGCCGAGGAGTGTATCGCCGAAAACGAGATCCTCCGGACTATCGCTGGTGAGTGCATCCGCGACACCGGCGGACTGTTCGTCCAGTTGGCGGATGACGACCCCGACTACTTCGACGAGAAGCGCGCAGCCTGCGAGTCGGTCGGGATCGATACCGAGGTGATCGACGGCGAGGTCGCGCGCGAGGACGTGCCCGGCCTGGCCCCCACGGTCGAACGGGCGATGCGAGTCCCCGACGCGGTCATCTATCCCTCGCGACTCGTGGCCGCCAACGCCGCCGACGCCGAGGCCAGCGGTGCGAGGGTGCTACCCCACGCTCCGCTGGAGAGCCTGACTCTCGACGACGGGCGCGTGACCGGGGCCACCCTCGGCGGCGAAGGGCCCGACCGCGTCGAAGCCGAGTACGTCGTCAACGCGGCGGGCGCCTGGGGGGGCACGGTGGCGGCGATGGCAGGGCTCGACGTGTCGATGGCGCCTGCCCGCGGCGTCATGGTCTCGGTCGACTACGACGGCGTCGACCCGGTACTCAATCGGTGTCGGGACCCCGACGACGGGGATATCGTCTTGCCACACGAGCACGAGGCGGTGCTTGGGACGACGAGCGTGCCGGTGAGCGACCCGGACGACTACGAGCAGGCCGACTGGGAAATCGAGCGGTCTATCGAAGAGTGTGCGGCGATGGTGCCGGCGGTCGCGGACGCCGCGATAGAGCGGACGTGGTGGGGCGTGCGACCGCTGTACGAACCGGACGAGTCGGGGGGCGACCGGCGGGGGATCTCGCGGGGCTTTTTCCTGCTCGACCACGCCGAGGACGGGGTCGAAAACGTCGCGAGCATCGTCGGCGGCAAGCTGACGACCTATCGGCAGATGGCCGAGGCGACGGCGGATCTGGTCTGTGAGCGCCTCGGCGTCGACGCCGACTGCGAGACCGGCGAGCGCCGTCTCCCCGGCGCCGACGACCCGGCGCGACTCGACGAGTTCGTCGCGCGGTACGACGGACAGGGGCCGACCGACGCGGACGTGGTCGCGAGCGGCGACGACTGAATCGCGGCGCCGCTCGACTCCGGCTGATGTCCCTGACTTGCGGTCCCTGGACGATGGACTCCGGACCCCGGTTTCCCGCTGGCGGTCCCCAGCCGGCAGTCTGCGGCTGGCGGTCTCCGGTCGACAGTCCTAGGCCGTTGACGGCCACCGCGGAGCTTTATCACCGCGGCGCCCCTATCATGGGTCGTGCCAGTGGGTTACGAACCGTCCGACGTCCCCGTCCACGAGGACACCGCCGCTCGCGACGAGGCGTATTACCGCGCCGAGCGTGAGGAGATACCGTTTCTCGCCGTCGAGCGCTACGAAAGTGGCTACGCCGTCACCTACGACCTCCTCCCGGCCGGATACGAACTTTCCCGGCCCGCCCGGAAAGAACTGACAGAGCAACTCGCCCAGAAGGCCGAAACCATCGTCACCGACGCGGGCTTGCCGACCGCAGAGGTTACGAAGTCGGTCAGCGAGTCGCTCGGGAGCATCTCGCTGTTCGCCCGCGAGGAGAGCGCTCGCGAGGTGGCCGCACTCGTCTCCCGGTTCGTCCTCGACGAGTCGAACTGGGTCGAAGCCTCGCCGCCCGATTCGAGCGGGCCGGACCCGCGCCGGAACTGACTCGCGTCGGCCGTCGCCGCGGTGGACCTCCCGTCCCGACCGCCCTCGCTCGGGCGTCCCACAACAGTTACACGAACGCGCTCGCAATCGCCGAGTGATGCCCTCCATCGACGCCCACCGGGTGAGCCTGTGGGCTCGCGTCGTCGCGGCGTGTGCCGTCGTCGGCGCGGTCACGCTCTCCCTCCTGACATTCGAAGCGGCGCTGTTCGGCGTCGTCGCCTACGGCGCACTGGTCCTGTTCGACGCCGCGGTCCGCGCCGTCGCGCTTGCCCTCGGCGTCGCGCCCGCGGACCAGGTCGCACCCGTCGGTGCGCTCCTCGCGACGCTCGCCCTGTTCGCCGTCGTCGGTGCGGTCTACCGCGTCGCGGTCGAGCGTGGCGACGTGGCCAACACCGGGTTCCGGACACTGACAGGCGCGTACGTCGCGCTCATCGGCGCGTCCATCGTGCTCACCGACTGGGCGATCCGCTGGCTCGGCCTCCCCCGGTGGGTCACCGCGGTCGTCTTCGTCACGTTGATCGCGTTGTTCTATCCGATGGTCCTCTACAAAGTTGCGACTGACGACGGGACGCCCACGGGCGACGACCAACCGGACTGGCAGACCGACGACGCGGCTGATGACCGGCCGAGCTGGCAGACCGACGACAGCAGCGAGGACACAGGCGATGAGACGACTGCCGGCGACGCGACCGCCGATGAGGCGGCGACCGAGAGCGGGTGGCTCAGTCGAACGCGCCGTCGACTGCGCGAGAACCGACGCGAGAACGTCGCCCGATGGCGTGCCCGGTGGGCCGAGCGGTGGGGACTGGTCGTCGCGATCACCGGGTACCTGCGGCGGGCGGTAACGGGCCCATACCGCAGTCGCGGGCCGCCGGGCGTCGCCGCCGTGGTGCTCGCGGCCGCCTGCCTGTTCGGACTGCCGTTCGCGCTCACGGACTCCCGGGAACCGCTGCTCGCCGGACTCGCCGCCGCGGTCGGCTGTGCGGTCACGGCGGTTCACCTCGGGAGCGAACTCCGCGCGGAACTCGCGGAGACGGTCGTCCTGCGCGAACTCGACGACCACGTCACCGACGCGCCCGCCGACGACGCCACCGCCGAAGGGGTGCGCGAGCGCGTGACGCGCCTCGCGGCCGGAGCGGACCTGCCAGCGCCCACGGTGCGGGTCGTGCGCTCGCGGGCGCCGATAGCGGCCGCCGTCGGCTACCGGCCGGCCGCATCGACGGTCGTCGTCTCCACCGGACTGGTCGAGGCGCTCGACGCCGACGAACGCGACGCCGTCCTGGCACACGAGCTCGCGCACGTCGCCAACCGCGACGCGGCGGTGCTGACGGCGCTGTCGGTCCCGCGGGTCGCCGCCCGGCGCGCCTTCGAGCGATACGGGTTCAACCCGGTCGTCGCCCTCCTCGCCGGGGTCGCGTCGCTCGTCGGACGGTTCTGTACGGCGGTCGTCGCGAGGGCGCGGGAGTACGCAGCCGACGACGGCGCGGTCGCGATCACCGGCGACCCCGCGGCGCTTGCGAGCGCGCTCGCGACGCTCGACGAGACGGTCGCCCGCCGCCCGACTGCCGACCTGCGGGCCGCGGCCGCCTTCTCGGTCGTCCCGCCGGCGTGGGAACAACACCGCTTTTTCGACCGGACGCGCCGGCTGATATATCGCGGTGTGCTCGGCACGCATCCGAACACGAGCGACCGGATCGAGCGCCTGCAGGCGCGGGCCGACCGTCGGGAACGCGAGTAACACCTGCGGCCAAAGGAGGCGCGGGCACGTCGGGCGACTGCGTTCGGCCGCGGTCAGGCCGCCGTGGCCGCGCCGACGACGAGGCCCGCAACGACGAGATAGGTCGCAGCCGACAGCGCCCAGTCGCGGCGGACCCGCCCGACCCGGTCGTCGGGGACCTGTCCGTAGACCGGAACCACGACGAACGAGAAAAACCAGTTCATCAGGACGAACAGGACGACGGCGGCCGCGGCCACGGCGACGGCCGCGCTGGCGTCGAGCAGCCACCGCGCCGCGGCGACGCCGGCGACGAACAGCACGCCCGTCCCGACGCCGGCCCCGTAGTGAGCGGCCGTGGCGACACCGGCGGGCGCGCGATCCAGCGGCACGTCGGCGAGGGTTCCGGCCGCGACCCGCGGCGAGGTTTCGCCCTCGGGCAGGCGAGCCATCGGGAGGTCCATCGCGAGCGTCGCGAGGAGTCCGACGGCCGCCCCCGCGAGCAGTCCGACCGGGAGCCAGTCGATGGTCAGCGTCCCTGCTGTCATGTCCGCACCTGGCATCGCCAGGGACAAAACTGGTCGGGACGCCGACCGCACTACGGCGGCCCGTCAGGTCGCGTCGGCGGCAGTGTCTCCGGCCGTCTGGTCGGTCCCGGCGTTCTGTGCGACGGCCGCGAGGATGCCGGCTGTCTGTCCGACGCCGACGACGGCGAGACTCCAGCGCGCGACCGGGTCGCCGAGAGCGCTCACGTCACCGAGGGTCCACGCGAGCGCGTAGCCGCCCGCCCCGGCCAGCGAAGCGACGCCTGCGAGGAGGTACACCTCGCGAAACGGCGAGGCGGCGACGGCTCTGCCAGTGGCGAGATAGGCAACGCCCGGCAGGAGGACCCACGCGAGAACCGTCAGCGGCAGGACCGGATCGCTCCCGGCGTCGACGGCCAGGTCGACCGTGCCGACGAGCGTCGCGAGGAACCCGGCGACGAGTACGCGCCGCCAGACCCGCAACACCGGTCCGTCCATCGCCGACCGTCCGGCGGCGTAGAAGGCGACCAGCAACACGTCCATCACACAGAGCGCGACGAACACCGGATGTCGCCCGACTGCCCCAGCGTGTGCGCCGACCGTCACGGCCCACGCCGCGGGGACGAGCAGTCCGGGAGCGAAGTCTGTCAGGCGTCGTTGCATGACCGACACGTGTGCCGGGCAGCCCCTCAGGTTTGGGGTGGGGTGCATGGCGAACCGAGTGATGCGAACGGCAGGAGACCGACGGAGGCGGCCGGTCACAGCCCGGCGACCAAGAAGACGAGGATAGAGACGGCGAAGGCAGCGACGATGATAGCGCCGGCCAGCGGTGCGCCGAGCGAGACAGCGGCGTTGGCCGTCGAGGCCAGCATCTCGGTGCGGTCGTTGCCGAAAACAGTCACTTCGGCCGTCTCGCTGGCCATGCCCGCCTCGACCGGTTCGACATCGGCGACAGCCTCGTCGACGAGATCCGAGATCACGCCGATCAGTTCGCCCTCGTCGATGGCCTCGCCGACCTGGTTTTCCGCCTCCATCGTGTTGACGACGTGCGTGTCGCTGGTCATGACCTCCGCGCAGTCGACGCCGCGTGCTTCGACCGCCTCGACGACCCGGTCGCGAAGCCCCGGCTCCATGTTGTTCCCGTCGATCAGGACGTAGGCGGTCTGTTGCCCGTCGACCTCGAAAACAGCGACACGGATGCCCAGCGGGCCGATCCCGTCCTTGGGGCGCCAGTCGGTCTCGTCCCAGGCGACGCCGAATCGAAGCTGGCCCCGCGAAGCGCGCGCGAGTCGGTCGCCGACCTCGCCGGCGCCCTCGATCAGGTCGAACGAGCGCTTGCTCCCGGGGACGACGTGGCCCAGGTCATCGCCGTCGAGGCCGTTGTTGGAGTTGTGCGCGTCGGCGAGCATGATGTCGTCGAGTCGGCCCGAACGCGCTTCCGAGACTGCCGAGAGGCCGACGGCGTACTCGATATCGTCGGCGAACTCGGGGGCGAACGTCGAGACGACGAAGGCGTCTCCGCCGACGGCCTGGCCCGTCAGCGTCGCCTCGCCCTCGGACACCCGGACCGATCGGGTTCCGGTGTCGTCGTACTCGATACGTTGGTAGGCCGCGGTGGCGGTTTCGATGACGGTGTCGACCTCCCGCTCGGTGACGAGGTTGAAGTCGTGGCCAGCGGTGGCGTGGGGCGGGAAGCCGATCCCGTCGGCCCCCTCGGCGATCCGCCGCGGGAGGTTGCCACCCCCGATGTCGCCCATCGGTCCGGGGTGGATCATCGGGAGGACGAACCGCGCCTTCTCGGCGCCTTCGGGCCGGCGGACGGAGAGCACCGTCACCGGGACGATGGCCTCCTCGCCGATGTCCTCGAAGAAGTTCTCGAGTTCATGACTTCCCTCGGCGACGTGGCCGATGAACCCGCCGACGAAATCGAGCATGCTCACGCCGAGACTGCGTTTCCAGGGCTGGTCGATGATCCGCAAAAAGAGCCAGACCGAACCGGCGTAGATGAGACACAGGGCGGCGAGGACGGCGAACTTCCCGGGGTCGATGTACTGCATCTGCCGGATTCGCTCGGGCGCTTCGTCCGGGCGGTAGAGAAACGCCCGCGTAACAGGCCCGCCACCGAACTCGAGGTACCGCATCGTCCCGCTGTAGACGAACAACAGGACTGCGGCGGCGACGGTCTGGATACTCGCGGTCACCGACGCGACCGGAAGCGACTGCCGGGAGACGGCCATGATGATGAACAGGCGCAGGGCGAAAATCGACGCCAGCGCGACCAGCAACGCGTCGACGACGAACGTCTGTTGGAGGTCGGTCAGTACCGCGACGACCGCCGCGCCGGTGAGGACTGCGATGACGACCAGTTCGCAGGCTACCGCGAGCAACGACCCCTGGTTCCGGGAGAGCTGTCCCCCCAGTTTCCGGTCGACGTAGGGCGTAAGCACACCGGCGGCCACCGTCGGCAGGCCGATGTAGAACACGCCCTCCCAGACGTCTTCGAGCACGAACCGCGAATCGAACGCCGCGAGTCCAGTGAGTCCCGCGATCAGCAACGCGAACGCCGCGCTCGAGTACCAGCTCGGCGCGCGGAACACGAACCGTGACAGACTCGCGAGGTTCCCCTGCGTCGTCGTCATCGGTTCTCTTACCTCTCACTGTCCCTACGATTACTTTAAAGCCATCTTTTTGCCCGCCATATTTTTGACAGGTGGGTTTCCTCGCGCGCCTGCGGCGCGCTGCGGGAACAGCGTGGCGGCGACGCCGCCACGTCATCCGGTCGCGGGCCGCCGGCCCGCGACCCGCCCCCGGCAAAAACATGGGTGAAAAAGACTGCGAGTCGCGCCTTCGGCGCGCTCGCGGTGTCCACACGAGTGAGCACCGCAAACGAGTGTGGGCTCGGAAGTCGCAGCCAGGGGAGGACCTTCGGTCCCTCTGGCAGTCGGCGCCAGCGGTGCCGGCGACCGCGCAGTGACGCGAGCAGAACCGTCTTCCGGTGAACCGCGTCTCACTGCGTTCGACGTGGACGCTCAGTGCAGAGCGTGAATGTAGCACAGCGTCAGAGGATGTCGTCGATCCAGTCACACCACCGTTGGAAGTCGTCCGCACCACATTGGGTGGCGATGTTCCGGAGTGTGTCACCGCTGATTTCTTTACCCATCGGGATGGTGACGTTTCGGACTTCATCGGTCTCCGGATGAACGTACCGGAGTTTGAGATGACTGCCAGCTCGATCAACTGGCTGATATCCCATTTCCGTGAGTGCGTTCGTGAGTTCCCGAGACGAATACGGAGCAGGCACAGTTACTCGGAAAACCACGGAGCATCGGGTTCCCGCGGTTCGTCCGGAACTGAGTCGGGGTCGACCCCGAGATCGCGCAGATCAGCATCCGTTACCGGCGTTCCGATTTCTCCCCTGTGCAGTGCGACCGCTTCGTCCAGATTGGCAAGCGCTTCGGACCGCGTCTCGCCGTGACTCGCCACACCGACCCCCTCGTCGATTGCTGACCACCGACCGTCTTCTTCCTCGACGAGACGGATCTCCCGCCGCCCCGAGTCCGAATCGCCGGTGTCAGCTCGTGCCATATGATCCAGTACTCGACCGGTCCTGAAAACGTTTCGGGAGTCTAACAGCTGCTGACTGTAGCATGCACAGTTAGTATGCACTGATAGAGCAATCAGTACAGGACTCAGTTCTGCTCAGACTCTAATTCTTCCACTCGCTGTTTCAGTTCCTCTACTTCGTCTCCATCAGCCGTGTTTGTAGCCCGATTAATGAATGCAACAACGCCGATAACCACCGGGACAGTCACAACGAGAAAGAAGAAGAAGATAATCCACGTTTCGGGGGACATACCCGAAAATGTCGGCAATACTAATTGATTCTTTCGCATTCAGACTGATCGATGCCCCTCACAAACCCAGGCGAGTCACTGGCAGATTGCGACGAGAGAAGACAGAACTGCAGCGTCACTCACACCGCGCGAGGAAGTTCTCGAACACTTCCTCGCCTTCCTCGGTGTGGGCGACTTCGGGGTGCCACTGGACGCCGTACAGATCCCGGTCGGCGTCGCTCATGGCCTCAACACCGCAGACGTCGCTCTCCGCGGTGCGGACGAAGCCGTCGGGGACGCTTTTGACCTCGTCGGCGTGGCTGGCCCAGACGCGGGTGTCGGGTGCGAGCGAGCCGACGAGCGGGTCGTCGTCGTCGGTGACCCGGACGGTCACGTCGGCGTAGCCGCCGTAGTCGCCTTCGTCGACCTCGCCACCGAGTTCGCGGGCGATGATCTGGTGGCCGAGACAGATTCCCAGCACCGGGATGTCGAGGTCGAGGTAGTCGGGACAGTTGCCGATGCGGTCGATCGAGGGGCCGCCCGAGAGGACGAGGCCGTCGGCCTCTATCTCCGCGGGCGGGGTGGTGTTGTCGACCAGTTCGACGTCGACGCCCATGTCCCGGAGCGCGCGCTGCTCCAGATGGGTGAACTGGCCGTGGTTGTCGATCACGTCGACGCGGGTCATTACGCCCCGGTAGCACGGCGGACGGTAAAAGGGCCGCGAAACAGGCGGGCGCGCCGGATCGCGTGGTGACCGCCGCGACTGCCTGAGTGTGCCACTGCGACTCCGTAGGCGTGCCACCGCGACCGCCCGGGCGGTGGGGCTCACCAGGTTTATCTCCACTCGAGGTCTCCGGACAGGCGTGACTGAGCGGCGTCGGCAGCTGGTTGTCGGGTTCGGGGCAGCTGGCGCCTTGCTCGTGGCACTCCTGTTCGCGGTAGGACCCGAGCGAGTCGCTGACCGGCTCTCGCGGACGGACCCGACAGTGTTTTCGCTGAGCTTTCTCGCAGTCCTGGGGGCGCTGTGGTGCTGGTCGACGGCCCTGGCGCAGTTGCTCGACAGCAGCGGGACGGTCGCAGGCCTCCACTACCGCGCGGCGTACATGACCGCCGAGTTCGTGAAGAAGGTCCTCCCGATGGGGCAGGTCGCCGCGCCGCTCTTTCTCGCCTATCTCGTCAGCCGGGAGACCGAGGCGTCCTACGAGCGGACGCTGGCAGCCACGTCTGTGTTCGCACTGCTCAACGTCGCCACCTCGCTCGTGCTAGCGGCGCTCGCACTCGCCGCGCTGGTCGCCGGCGGCACTGACCTCGGCGGACCGGTCTTCGCGGGACTGCTCGCGGTCCTCGGCGTCGCCACGATCATCGTCGTCACCGTGTTCGTCCTCGTCCGCGTTCGTCGCGCCCTGCTCGAACGGCTTGCCACCCGCCTCGCCGGCGGCGTCCGCGAGACGGTCGGGCGGCTGTCGGGCCGGGTCCGCGGGGCGCTCGCGCCCGAGCGGGTCCACGAGGCCGTCGAAGACCTCTCGGCGTCGGTCGATGCCGTCTTCGCGGACTGGCAGGGGGTCGCGCTCGCGAGCGGGCTCTCTGTCGCCGGGTGGGCGCTGTTCCTGGCACCGATCTACACGAGCGTCCGGGCGCTCGGCGAGCACGTCCCCTACGCGCTCGTCGCCTTCGTCGTCCCGCTGGTGTTGCTGGTCAACGTCGTGCCGTTACCGGGCGGGTTCGGCGGCTTCGACGTCGCCGTCGCCGCTCTCCTCACGCATCTGGGCGACATCTCCCTGCCGACCGTCGCGGCGGCGCTCTTTCTCTATCGGCTGTCGAACTACTGGTTCGTCGTCTTGCTGGGCGGTGTCTCCTCGGTGGCGCTGTCGGTCGACATCGACGACCCGCCACCGGTGCTGGACGCCGAGGGCGGCGACCTCGTCGACCCCGACCAGCGGGGTTCCTGACCGCCGGTTCGCGACGGCGGACGGTCACTCGTCGTCGGACCGGTATCGGTCGGCAGCCGACTCGAAGGCGAGTTCGTCCCGCTCGCGCGAGCGCCGCCCTTCGCGTTCGGCGATGGCCTCGGGGTCCGGAGCCGCATCGTCGTCGATGCGCGCCCACGAGTCGTGGACCTTCGCGTGACACCACCGGCAGAGATACACCGTGATCTCGTGGCTCGTCTCGCCGTCGGTGCCGTCGGGGTACGAGAGGTGGTGCTCCTCCAGCAGTGGCCGCTCGTCGTCGTGGGCCAGTCGGTGTTCCGCGAGGCCACAGCGGACGCACTCGCGGTCGTGATTCCGGGCCCGGAAATGCGGACAGTCAGCCCACGTCCACGGGCCGGTCAGCCCCTCCTCGTCCAGGCCGCCGACGACCGGACAGCGAAACTCCTCGCGACTGCGAGCGTTCGCGAACTCGGGGTCGCGCTCGCCGTGTTCGACGGCGAACCGACACCGGCCCTCGTCGGTACAGTGGTCACAGCGGTCGACGTGGGCGTACGGATCCTCGACCCCGACCGACGTGCCAGAGGGCGTTTTCGCCATGAACGGGCACTCGGACTCGACGGGCTTAATCCACGCGCTCGCCGGCCGAGATTCCCACCGTTCGTGCCCGGTCGCCGCCCAGTACCGGAGTGAGACCGTGGAGAGGCGTCCGCGGCGGTGCTGTCGTCGCCCGCGTCGGTGGGCGGTGCTGTCATCGCCCGCGGTGGATGGCGCTGTCATCGCCCGCGTCGGTGGGCGGCGTTCGGGCACCGACCGAGTCCACAGCCGCTGGTTCGACAGGCCCGGTTTTTACCTCCAATCTGGCAGTTGTATGCCGCCGACGCGCTGGCGAGCGGCAGCCCACCGCGTCGCTCTGCGGGCATCGCGGCGGCCGCTGTTGAGACCACGGTCAGTTATACGGTTGGCCGCGATACTCGCGGGTGATGGATCGCGAGCGCGAGCCGGTCGACGACCGCAGCCCGGCGGGCAAGCGGGAGACGGGAGCCGAGCGCGCCGGCCGAACGGCCGGGCTCGCGGCGACGGTCGCGCTCGCGCTGTGGGCGCTCTCGGGCCCGCTCGCGGGGCGGGCCAGCGCACACGCCGGCTCGCTCGGCGGGTCGGTGGCCTCCGCGACGGTTCCAACGTGGCTAGTCGTCCTGACGGGTGGAATCGTCGTCGGCGGGACCTTCCTCTTCACGACGCTGTTGACCGACCACGAGGCGATGCGCGGGGTGAACTGGTGGCGCTTCGCCCTGTCGACGCCGGGCGCACTCCGTCGCACGGTCCGGGTCGCAGCGGGCGCGGGGTCGGTCGCCCTCCTCGCGCTCGTGGTCTGGACCGGGGTCACCGGTACGGACGACCCGACGCGGGATTTCGCGATCCTGTTCGTCTGGGCGGGCTGGTGGGCCGGATACACGGTGACGACGTACCTCGTCGGCAACACCTGGCCGCTCGTGAACCCGTGGCGAGCGCTCGTCGCGGCCGGCACGGTCGGGCTGGCGGCGACGGGCGGTCGACTCGCCGACGCGGCCGACCGATCGCTGCCGGACTCGTGGGGCGTCTGGCCCGCCGTCGCGGGCCTGCTCGCGCTGGTGTGGGTGGAGGTCGTGAGCCCGGTCGGTGAGGAGCCGCGACTGCTGGCCGGGCTGGTCGTGGCGTACACGCTCGCGACGGTCGCCGGCGGACTGGTCTACGGGGCGGCATGGTTCGAGCGCGTCGACCCGGTGAGTCGTGTCTTCGCCGCCTACGGACGCGTCGCACCCCTCCAGTGGACCGACGACGGGCTCGCAGTCCGGCTGCCGGCCACGGCGCTGACCGAGGACCCATTGCCCGACCGGCCGGGCGAAGTGGCGTTCGTCGTCGCCCTGCTGTGGGTGACCACCTACGACGGTCTCGTCGCGACGCCGGGGTGGGAGACCGCCGTCGAACCGCTCGTCGACGCGGGCGTTCCCGCCCTGTTCGTCTACGCGGTCGCCCTACTCGCCGGGTTCGGCCTGTTCGTCGGCGTCTACCGACTGGCGGCCCGGCGGATCCGCGCGGCCGCGGACACCTACGTCACCGCTCACGCCATCGAGCGGTGGTTCGCGCCCGCGCTCCTGCCCATCGCCGCCGGCTACCACGTCGCGCACTTCCTGGGCTACTTCCTCGGCCTCTCGCCGGCGCTCGTGGCCGTGACCGCCGCGCCGCTCTCACCGCCGCTCAACACTGCCGTCGCCATCCTCCCTGGCTGGTTTGGAACAGTCAAACTTCTCTGTGTGCTCGGCGGGCACGTCTTCGCTATCTGGGTCGCCCACTCGCTCGCCTTCGAACTGTTCCCGGGCGTCCTCGCCGCGATCCGGAGCCAGTACCCCTCCGTCGCGGTCATGGTTTTTTACACGATGACCAGCCTATGGGTGATCACGCAGCCCTACGGCCCGCCGCCGTTCGTGTGAACGACTGGCGGCCGACGGGCCACCGAATCGACAGCCATGCCACGCAACGACCCCGCGCTCCCCGACCCGGACGTCGCCGTTCCGGCCGGCGAGACTCCCGGTGGGACCTGCCCCCACTGCGAGCGGCCGTTCCGTTCGGAACACGCCCGCGACCTCCACATCGGCGAGCATCACGAGCCCGCGGCCGCCGAGCGCGAGCGCTACGAGGCCGCGCTCGAACGCGAGCGCGACGACCTCTGGCTCTTTCACGCCAAGGCCGTCGTCGGCCTCGGCGTCACTTACGCCGCCACTGTCATCCTCTACTCCGCCGTCATCGGCGGCTTCTTCTGACGCCGATGAACGAGGCGCCGCAGACGGCGAGTTGACCCCACAACGAGCCGGCGCAGCGACCGCCAACAGCGTGAAAGCCCCCGCAGGAGTGAGCCTGACTGCCACCGCCAACAACGTGAAAGCCCCCGGACCCTCCGGTCGAGGGGCTCGTTGCGCTCCTCGCTCCGCTGCGGTGCTTACGTCGCCCGTCTTCCCGGAGGGGCCGGGCGCTCGTCGCCGCCCCGACGACGTAAGCACTGCAGCGACCGAAGGGAGCGAAGCGCGCAGCGAGGCGCGGCGGTGCGAGCGACCGGGGGCTTTCACGCTGTTCGTGGTAGCTGCCTCAGTCACGTCTGCAGGGGCTTTCACGCTGTCTGCGGTGCTGTTCCGGTCACAGTTCCCAAAAACGAATCGCGCCGTCCGGATCGGGGGAGACCGTCGCATCGCGCACGTGCGGACCGTGCCAGGACGCACGTGGGTCGGGAGTCACCTCGCTACGTCACCGCGTCACGGTCCAGCGGGGACGCCGGCGGACATCGCGTCGGTCGCGTTGGCCGCGTCGGCGCTCTCGGTATCACTCTCGGCGTCGTCACCGTCGGACTCGTCGCCGGGCGTCAGGTCGCTGATCAGGTCGCCCAGACCGCTGCCGCCAGAGTGGTCAGTGACGGCCTCGTGAATCTGACTCACGAAGTCGGGGACCGCATCGGGCAGGTCGACGGGCGGACCCTGACTGCCGTTGGCTTCGTCAGTCGCCTGGACGGGCATGCCCATCGGCGGGCCCTGGTCGCCCGCTGCGTCGGACGCGTTCTCGCCCGCGTCGTCCGGGCGGTGGTCGTCGGCCTGCGAGTGGTCGTCGGCCTGTGCGGCGTCGGGCGCGTCGCCCGGCATCGCCATGGCGGCCCCGGTCGCGAACAGCAGCAGTGCGACCGCGACCGCAGCGAGTTTGCCTTTCATCGTGAATTGCTCCGGTCGACCCTGAGCGAGCGAGCCACTTCAAGGGGTCACGCAGTAAGCCCTGATTCGCCCGATTTCGGCCGATTTAACCGATTTAGCCGAACTGTTAACGCGGATTAATCCGGGTTTTGTGGCGCCAGGACAGGCCGACCGCAACAGCGACAGCGAGCGGGGGCTCGCGGCGGTTGCGCGCGGTGACCGGACCGCCTCACCGGTCGACGGAGTGCCCGTCGCTCTGTGGCGGTGCGCCCATGCCGATGACCCTGACCGGGTCCTCGGCGTCGGCGGCGTTGTGCGCGCGGTGTGGGCTCTCCGGTTCGGCGGCGAAAAAGTGTCCCGCCGGCACCGCGAACGTCTCGTCGGGCGTCTCGACGTCGAGGGTGCCATCGGTGACGTAGAACACCTCCTCCTGTTCGTCGTGGTAGTGCAGCCCCGACAGCGGGATCGCCTCGCCGGGGTCGACGCGATAGACGCGCAGGCCGACGTGGTCCAGGTCCGCGGCCTCGCTGACGTAGCGCATCTCGGACGGACGGTCCGGTTCCGGGTTCAGGTCGTCCGGGTCGATGACGTGGTATCCCATGCGACGACAGGGGTGTCAGTTCGGCATAAGGACGGCGGTCCGTGCGGAGTGGAGAACAGGAGAGACGAAGAGCCACGACGGGAGACCAACGGGACCATCCTTTTTCGTGTTCCTGTTCTAACGTCGTGCATGGCAACTCACGAAGCGACCGTCGAGGGCGTCGGCGTGGGCGTCGGCGACGATGGCGGCCGCGGGAACCCCGTCGTGCTCCTGCGCGCTCGCGGGCAACTCATCCCCATCTTCGTCAGTACCGACCAGGCCCAGTCGATGCAACACGCCATCGACGGGACCCCCTTCGAGCGGCCGCTCACGCACGACCTGTTCGTCGACATGGTCGCCGAGTTCGGCGCTGCGATCGACCGGGTCCGCATCGACGACCTGGCCGACGGCACCTTCTACGCGAAGATCGACACCGAGCAGTACCACGGCGGCGAGCGCTCCGACATGGTCTTCGACGCTCGCCCCAGCGACGGCATCGCGCTCGCGTTGCGGGTCGACTGCCCGATCATCGTCTCCGACGAGGTCATCGATGCCGCCGGGCGTGACCCCGACGAACTCGGCTTCGCCGACGAGGAGGACGTCCGCCGCGAACGCGGCGGCCTCGGCGAGGATCCGGACACCGGACGCGAAGACGACGCTGGATTCGGCTTCGGCGAGGACGACGACGAGGACTTCGACTTCTAGCGGTCTCGCTCGCTCGATGCTGCCGCGAGTTCGAGCGTCGTCTCGCGCTCCCAGGTGGTCTCGTTCACGACGACGACCTCACGCTGGCCGAAGACGTAGAGATAGTCGCCGACGTAGCGCGCCCGGGTCGCGCGGTCGGTCTCGACGGTCGTCTCGACAGACAGCGACTGGTTCTCGTAGCTCACCACGAGGCCGTCGCCGTCGGCCGGCAGGAAGAACGCGCCGTGGCGACGGTCGATCGTGAAAGCGTGGTGTGACCGTTCGACCCCGGACCAGCGGCGGTCGTACACCTTCGAGTCCGCGATGGTCGGGTTCTCCGGGTCGGAGACGTCGAACAGCACCGTCTTGACCTGTCCGTCCTCCTGGCCGACGCCGAGGATCAGGTCCTCGGAGACGGGGTGGAGATACCGCGAGAAGCCCGGCAGTTCGCGGATGCCGCGCTCGACGGGGGCGGCGGGGTTCGAGAGGTCGACGACGTGGAACGGGTCGATCTGACGGAAGGTGACGAGGTACGCGCGGTCGCCGACGTAGCGCACGGCGTAGATCCGCTGGCCCGGCGCCATGTCCTGGACCGCGCCGACGCGGTCGAGACCGGAGGCGTTCAGCGTGTAGAGGTCGTTCGCGCTCTCGGTGCCGACCCCGGAGACCGTGGTCGCGATCCGGAGGGTGCCCTCGTGCTCGTCGACCGAGAACTGGTTCAGCGGGCGGCCCGGCACGGTGCCCTGTGCCGCGACCGAGAGCGCGGTGTCGTCGAGAGCGACCCGGACGATTCCGGTCGTGACGTACTCGCGAACGTGCTCACTCGCGTATGCTTCGAGGTCCGCAGAGAGGGCTTCGCGAGTCGACTGGCGCTCGGACTCGGGCAGGGACGCGATCCACTCCTCGACGGTGTGGGTCACCTCCGCCTGCTCGGCGCGGGCTGAAAGGTTGTAGCCCTGGACCTCGCGGATCCGGTCTTTCACGTCACCGGGGACCACCGACGAGGCGAGCAGCGCGTCGACCATCAGTTCGGTACGGTCCATCGGCTCCGTGTAGGTCACGTACAGGGCGTTGTCGGACATGTAGACCGTCGTGTCGTGCGTACCGACGAAGCCAACGGAGTCGTCGACATCGCCGCTCGCGGGGTCGAGCGAGAGCGCGGTGTAGGTGGCGTCGACGGGGACCTGCGTCGCGGGGCGGTAGATGTCGCCACAGTCGACCGTCAGCCCGGCGAGCGGTTCGACCGGACAACGCGGCGAGGAACCCAGGCCCGACGAGACCACGAGGTAGACCTGGCCGTCCATCGCGCGGGCCGAGACAACACCGCCCTCCAGCGGACGCGTCCAGACCTGCTTGGGGTCGTCGGCCGCGCCCACGTCGTAGCCGACGAGTCGATCCCCTTCGAGCACGACGAGGGTCTCGTTGACCACGAGCATCCGGCCGGAGGCGTTGATGCCTGCGATCCGCTGTGGGTCGGCCGGTTCGGATGCGTCGACAACGTGGGTCAGCCCGCGGCGTTTCTCCTCGGGGACGGGTCCGTCACCCTCGGCCCGCCGGGGCGTCGGTTCGACGACGTACCGCGGTCTGGGCGAGCTGACGAAGAAGTTCCGGCCGTCGGTCTTGACGATATCCGGTTCGTCGATGCCCGTCTCCTGAACGTTAGTCGTGCCGACGCGGACGGCGGAGTCCGCACCGGGTTCGCCGCTCAAGGCGGCGCTATCCGGGCTGGCAGTTGCGGTCGCGCCGTCACCGCCGGTCTCCCGCACAACGTCCGGTCGGGGCGCTCCGCCGAACCCGCCAGCGCGAGCGCTCGTCCGGCCGGCTGCGACGTAGGCCGCGAAGGATTTCGAGCTATCGAAACTTCTGAGTTCGCCGTCGCTCCCGTCAGGGTCGTCGACGGGCGTGTCTGTCTCGGTTCCGGGGTCGGCGTCACCGGACGAGAGGGCGCCGCCGACAGCCACCAGTGCGGCCGCGCCGACGACGAGTACGGCCGCGAGTACGATCAGTTTCCGGTCCATACCCACCCATCACCGCGTGTATATAAATCGACGCTGTTGGCTCAAATAGCGATTTCAGTGGGGTGCGTTCCGATATCGGTCGGCGACGGGACCGTCCGCGGCCGAGAGCGCGGGACTGGAAATAAATAGGAACAGTCCTTGCAGGCAGGTGATGAGAAGAACGCACGCGTTCGGGCTGGTTGGGACACTGCTCGTCCTCGTCAGCACGGTCGCTGTCGCGCCGGCCGCGGCAGTCACGGACAGCGGGGGTACGGACGAAGCCGAGGCCGCCGCGGAAGAGCCGTGGCGGGTCACGAACGACGTGACCGTCTACCGCAACGGGACGGCGCGGGTCGTGCTGACGACCAACCGGTCGGTCGAGATTGTACAGCTGGGGAAACGAAACGTCAACGGGCTGGAGTTCCTCGAGGGGAGCGAGGCCGTAACGAACGACGAGAACCGCGTCGTCTGGGAACCGACGGTAGCCGACCGGGTCGTCTACCGGGTCGAGCTCGGGAACGCGCCGCGCTACGGGAGCGCCGTCCTCGAGGAGGCGGTCCTCTTTCGAACCACCGAGATACTGAGCGCGAAGTACTGGCGCGGGGACCTGCCGGCCCCGGAGCGACGCCTCGCGCTCCACGCGCCCGACGGGTGGACCGAAGCCGCCCCGGGCGAGCGAGTGGGGCCCGACGAGTACGCGCTACGGCCGTCGACGCGCGAGGGCACCTTCCTCCGGGAGATGGTCGCCGTCGGTGACTTCGAGGTGCAGACCTGGACGGCGGGCGACGACACTATCCGGTATGCGGCGTTCCCGAATGCCGTCGCACCGGCGGCCGCGGACCTGCGCGAGGTGCTGACCGGGACGATGCCCGTCCTCGAGGAGTACACCGGGGCCGACCCCGACTACCCGTTCCTCGTGATGACCGTCCCCGAATCCATCGAGAACGGAGGGGTCGCACGCGACCACTCGTTCATCGTCCAGGGGAGCACACCCGTCTTCAATCTAGACGGGCGCAGCACCTACGTCCACGAACTCACCCATCTCTACCAGCGCAACTGGGGCGTCCAGGGACAGGACTGGCTCTCCGAGGGGATGGCGATGTACTACCAGCACCTCGCGCTGTACGAGGCGGAGTTCGTCACGGCCGAGGAGTTCCGGCGGATGGTCAGGGTCTATACCACCGACGGGACCGACGGGACCGGCCGGACCGTCGGCGACCCGATCCGGACGACCGCGGGCCAGCAGAAGTACGCGAAAGGTGAGGCGGTGTTCGCCGCGCTGGACGTGGCGGTCCGCGCCGAGACGGACGGCGAGAGCGACGTCGGCGACATCGTCGCCGAGTTCAACGAACAGACGTCCGACAGCGAGGACCGCTTCTACGTGACCAGGTCGGAGTTCCTCGGCGCGGCCGAGAACGTCACCGGCTCCTCTTACGAGGATTTCTACGCCAACTACGTCGAGTCGCCGGCCTACCCGGACGTGTTGCTCTCCGAGGACTACTCGCTCGCGGACCCGCCGTCGGTCGACTCGGGACTGCCGCCGGCCGCGACGCTCGCGGCGCGCAACGACGAGCTCCGCGAGCGGATCGAGGCACAGAACGCCACCGTCCGGTCGCTGCGCGACCGCCTCGCCGAGCGCAACGGGACCGTCGAGGACCTGCAGGACGAACTCGCCAGTCTGGAGGACGAACTCGCCGACCGCGAGGAGACCGTCCGGACGCTCCGCGAGCGCCTCGCCGAGCGAAACGAGACCGTCGCGTCGCTCAACGGCCGCCTCGCAGAGCGCAACGGGACCGTCGCGTCGCTTCGCGAGCGTCTCAGTGACCGGAACGAGACCGTCGCGTCGCTCCGTGAGCGCCTCGCCGAGCGCAACGAGACCGTCCGGGCGCTCCGGAACGAGTCCGCGGCGTCGACGGCCACCGCGTCGTCTGGCGACGCCGCATCGGGCGGGGGCGACGCGACCACCGATACCGGCGGCACGGGCGACCTGCGTGCGGCGGGACTCCTCCTCGGCCTCGCCATGGTGTTCGCGCTGGGCATCCGCGTCGGCCGCCGCTCCTGACCGGGATCGAGTGAAAAAGGGGCCGAGAGACCCGGGTCAGTCGTCGGCGATGATCCGGTCGGAGTCGTCGGTCACGAGCCTGTCCATGGCGTCGACCATCGCCTCGACGGACGCGCGGGTGATGTCCGAGTCACTGGCCGACACCGTCACGGTCTGGTCGCCGCGGGACATCTCGACCTCGACGGTGACGACGGCGTCGGTGCCGCCGGTGATGGCGTCGACGTGGTAGGAGTCGAGTCGGGTGTCGAACGAGTGCGAGAGCGCGGTCTGGACGGCGTTGATCGCGGCGTCGACGGGACCGGAGCCGATCTCGGCCTCGGTGCGTTCCTCGCCGTCGACGACGAGCGTGACGGTGGCGGTGGGGGTTGCGCCGCCGGCGACGGTGGTGAGTTCGGTTATCTCGACGCGGCGGTCGCGCTCGCGACCGGTGACTTCTTCGGCGATGGTGAGCAGGTCGGCGTCGGTGACGCGCTTGCCGCGGTCGCCGATCTCCTTGACGCGGCTGACGACCTCGGTCAGGTCGTCGTCGCTGACCTCGACGTCGTGTTCGGCGAGGGCGGCCTCGACGCCGGCGCGACCGGCGTGTTTGCCGAGCGCGAGGCGCCGCGAGCGACCCACTTTCTCCGGCGGGTAGGGCTCGTACATCGCCTCGTCTTTGAGCGTGCCGTCGGTGTGGATGCCCGACTCGTGGGTGAAGGCGTTCTGGCCGACGACGGCCTTGTTGGGCGGGAGCTGGATGCCCGTCGTGTTCGCGACGAGGTCGGCGAGGTCGTAGACCTGGGTGAGGTCCAGCGTCTCGACGCCGTAGCCGTGGTCGAGCGCGATAGCGACCTCCTCGATGGCGACGTTGCCGGCGCGCTCGCCGATGCCGTTGATCGTCCCGTGGACCACGTCGGCGCCTGCCGCGACCGCGGTGAGGGCGTTCATCACCGCGAGCCCGAGGTCGTCGTGGGTGTGGGCGCTGACGGGGCCGAGCTGAGAGAGCCGCGAGACGGCCTCGACGGCGCCGTCGGGCGTGGCGTGACCGACGGTGTCGGCCCAGCAGATCCGGTCGGCGCCCGCTTCGAGGGCGCCCCCGAGGAGTTCTTCGAGGTAGTTCAGGTCCGCCCGCGAGCCGTCCTCGCCGATGACCTCGACCCAGAGGCCGTGGTCTGTGGCGTACTCGACGAGCTCCTTGGTGTTGCGGACGTTCTCGGCGCGGTTAGTGTCGACTTTCTCCTCGACGTGGCGGTCGCTGGCGGGGACGACGAGGTTGATCCCGTCGACGCCACACTCCAGCGCGAGGTCGATGTCGCGCTGGATGCCGCGACAGAAACTGGTGACCGTCGCCGAGAGGTCGAGTTCGGCGACGCGCGAGATAGTCTCGCGCTCGCCGGGGCCGGTACAGGCGCTGCCGGCCTCGATGTACCCGACATCGGCGCGGTCGAGCGAGCGAGCGATCCGCGCTTTCTGGTCGGGCGTGAGCGAGACACCCGGGGCTTGCTCGCCGTCGCGCAGTGTCGTGTCGAGAAACTGTACGTCGCCGACGTCTGAGAGGTGAGTCGTCTCGGGATGGTCGCCGAACAGCGTGGTCCCTTCGCGCTCACCGGAGCCGTCACACATGACGGAGAATTTCTCGGCCAGCCGCCGT
>Ga0207757_100173_pt1 | contig 52946 bp, 53 predicted proteins | sample A23P3SouthBayCA_2_FD_187752 | JGI IMG/M metagenome (GOLD analysis project Ga0207757, IMG submission 187752) | Aerobic enrichment media microbial communities from Eden Landing Ponds, California, USA - A23 P3 (2) (SPAdes) | ecosystem: Environmental > Aquatic > Marine > Unclassified | place... | reverse complement strand
GTCGTCAACCGAAGCTACGCCTTGCAGGGTTGTGGCGCTGCTGGACACAGTTTCCACACCCTGCTGCCTTCGTTGAGAACGTTTCTATGACACGCTCTTAGTATGAATTGGATAAGACGGCCAGTCCAGCGTAGGAGGCCGTCCCACTGGTCGCGACCGACCCGACACTTGCCGCCAGCAGGATCGCCAATGCTGACGTGGGTCCAAATATCACTTGCCGCGATGTGCCGACGAAAACGCACACAGCGGTTGCCAGCAGCCCGGCATACAATCCGGCCACCAGCGGCATGTTCGCTGGCGATGCGGACATCAGTCCTTCGGAGATCACCGATGCCGTGACCGTGATCCCGGCGAGTACGTCACGCCGAAGCCACGAAGAGTCATAGTTTGGTACCCACTCGGTGATAGGAACCATCGAGTCGAGTGCCGACTCGAGACGGTCGCCGAGCGGATCAGCCATCGTGATGAATTCAGGCCGGTTCCTATTCATACGGACTACTGTCAGTCAGTGTCGGTGCAACCGCGACCCGCACTGCGGTTGCACCGGTACATCGGTACAGCAGACCGTATCAATCATTTACCAGCAACCGCCACACGAGAGACGTACACGGGCGGTTTGCGATGGCATTGCAAGTGCCGACTTTACTATCGGTACTCGTGTGGATGGTGGTATGACTGACGATGACGCACGGTCAAAGGCGCGAACCGCACTCGATGTTCACAGACGCAAACTTCTGGCCCTTGGCGCAGCCACGGCACTCGGAACTGGACTTGGGACGACCGCGGCTGCACAATCGGCTTCGACCGCTGAAGACGACTCAGGTGCGTCGAACGGACTGTTTCTGAGTGCGCTGACCGGCGACCAGCAGCCCGAGCCGGTCGAGACGACCGCGACTGGCGGTGCGGTGGTCAGCCTGAGTGAAGACGGGAACGAACTCGAGTACGCGTTGCTGGTCAACGCGATCGAAGGAGTCAACAAAGCACACATTCACCGTCGCGCAGAAGGCGAATCGGGTCCCGCCGTAGTGTGGCTCTATCCCGGTCCTGACGCCAGCGAGCCCGAACTGCAGGAGGGGCGGTTCGATGGTATCCTTGCGACTGGGACGATCACCGACGAGCACCTCATCGGTGACCTCGAAGGGGAAAGCCTCGGAGCACTCGTCGATGAAATTCGGGACGGAAACGCATACGTGAACGTCCACACTGAGGCCCATCCCAGCGGCGAAATCAGAGGCCAACTCGTTCGGACCGAGGCTGTTGCGGCCGCACTGCAGAACGGGGGATCGAACGCGGACGAGGCGGTCGAACCGACCGACGTGCCATCGGATGCAAACTGCGCGGTCTGTAATATGGTTCCTGCGGAGTACCCCGAGTGGAACGCGCAACTCCTCCACGACGATAGCACGCGGACGTACTTTTGCACGCCCGGCTGTCTGACCACGTATTACGTCGTGCCCGAGCAGTTCGGTGCCCCCGACGCACCGATAACAGGTGCGTGGGTGCACGATTTCGAAACCCGAGACCTGATCGACGCGTTTCAGGCGAGTTTCGTGCTCGAGACGGATCCAGACCGCGTTGAGGACCCGATGCGACTGAATCCGCTACCGTTCATGGACGAGTCGGACGCGACGGTGTATGTCGAGCAGTACGACGATCTTGACGACGATACTGTCATCTCGATCGATGAGTTTGATATGGACATCGCCGAACTGTATCGGGGACAGTTACTCGATGGAAACGAGTCCGAGTAAACTACCCCACCCTACTCCCTCGGCGCATAGCGCCTCGGTCCTTGAGGGTGGGGAGAAAGTCACTCTCGCTCGTTGAGTGACTACCTGATGTCTCGAACACAGGATCTGGACGAGTTCAAAGAGATGCTCGGTGACCTACTGGAAGAAGCACTGGAGCTGAAACAGTTTTCTGCCTTCATCGAAGCGGCAGAAGCCACAACCGTCCTCGATCACAAAACCAAGGAATTGTTATCACTCTCGATCGGCGTCGTCATCCGCTGTGACCACTGCATTCTCTGGCATACGGACGCTGCACTCGAGGCTGGCACAACCCATGAGAGATCGTCGACGCACTGAAAACCGCCGTCGTCATGGGCGGTGGCCCGGCGATGACGTACGCGGTCGAACTTCTCGAAGAGACCGGCTACGTTGCTTTCGAAGCCGAAGAGGGCGGTGAGTACGCGTTCTTTACGGACACCCATGATATGCCGCTCGACTGCCGGCTCCGTAGTTCACGAAGCCCACGGCGTCGAGAGTTGCGACGGTCTCGAGGAGTACTACGTGGTCTACACTGAACCCGAGACTGTCACGCTCGAACTTACCGGCGACACCGGGTCGTCCGTCACGGTGCTAGCGGAGGGCGTCTCTCGTGACGAAGACGAGCACGACCACGGCCACGGAGACGAGGACGACCACGCCGGTGACGACGAGGACGGTCACGACCACGACCACGCTGCCGGTCACGGTCCCCACTTCTAGCTCGATCCGACGCGAGCCAAGCAGGCAGTCGAAACCATCCGTGACAGCTTCGCTGATGTCGACGGCGACAATGCCGAGGCGTATACCGAAAACGCTGACGCGTACAGCACTAGGCTGGACGAACTCGACGACACGTTCAAGTCTGAACTCCAGAACGCGTCCAAAGACATTGTGTTCGTCGCCGAGCACAATGCCTTCCAGTATCTCGGACAACGCTACGACTTCGACGTGCAGACGCTCACCGGTCTCTCCCCGGACGATCAGCCCACGCTACGGGACGCTCGGAACGTTGTCGGCGCGCGTCGAGTTGCTGAGCGACTCCTCGCCGTCTGTCCAGCTTCTCGGGGGCAGCGTCGAGCCGCGTTCGACCCTGCACATTCCAGTTGAGGATGTGTTTGTGGCTACCACACATTCCATTCTGCCGGGTGCGCCAATGTCGCAACCGCTATTCTCACATCGACTGATCACGACACGACAGAAGAACTTCGCGGTAAGTGTGACTACGTCACTGCGTCGGCCTGTTTCCGAAGAAAGCGATGAAGACTCGAGTCGTCAGCGAGTCGCTCGAGTGTCTCGGTTGCTTTGCACTGGCCGAGTGTGGACAGCGCCTGCCGGCGATACGGGCCAGCGAGACCGCTCGTGACTTCGATGACCCGGAGCTGCGTCGTTGCCTCCACCGTGGCAAACCCATCGATGGCAGTCTTTCGGGTCTGGCGCGGTACATTTGCATCGACGACCGTCCGAAAGAGCAAGCGCGGCGACGGCATCGTTAACTCGACAGGCCGACCTCCTCGGCACGATCCTCGCTCGTCTGGTTGTCCTGCCCAGTTGCTTCCTCGGCGTCTTCGTCGCTGCTGAACGTCGGGAAGCGGTCTTGGAAGGCGTCCCAGTCAGCATCCATCTCCTTGTCAGTTAGCGTCGCGTCGTCGAGGTCACCACGGAGCGTCTCGTGGTCCATCTCGGTGCCGATGAGAACGAGTTGAGTCCCTCTGTCACCCCACGTCTCGTTCCAGACCTCCGCGAGCTCCGGATTAGCTTCGACGTATGCCTCGCGCTCTTCGGCTGGAAGGGCCGCAATCCATCTGCCAGCTGGCGTGATGCGGATCGACTGTCCGGCCACGTTCAATCCCAGCGCGATCTCCTCTCGTCCCGCCAGCCAGAAGTGTCCCTTCGATCGGACGACGTTCGTGGGGAACGAATCGAGTAACTCTGCGAACCGCTCGGGATGGAACGGACGCCGTGATGAGTAGACGAACGAGGTAATTCCGTGTTCTTCTTCGGCGGATTCGTGGGGCTCTCGTAACTCCTGCAGCCAGCCAGCCGACTGGCTCGCTTCCTCGAGGTCGAACCGACCTGTATCCAGCACGAGTTCCGGGTCGACGTTCCCGTGTTCGGTTCGGACGATCTCTGCCCGTGGTTGGAGCACCTCGAGCATCGCCTCGATTTCTTCGAGCGTCTCCTCGTCGACGAGGTCACACTTGTTCAACAGGAGCACGTCACAGAACTCGATTTGTTCGACGAGCAGGTTCCCGAGGTCTTTCTCGGTGTCGCCGTCCATAAGCGACTCCGTGGAGTCGAACGTCGTCCAGAACTGATGGGCGTCGACGACGGTGACCGCCGTGTCGAGGTCGTAGTAGTCCATCACTTCGATACCGGTCTCCTCGTAGAACTCGGTCGGATCGAGATCCGACTGGTCGAACCCCATCGTGAGCGTCTGGGCGACCGGAAGCGGCTCGGCGACTCCGGTAGATTCGATGACGAGATAGTCGAAGTCGCGTGCCTGTGCGAGCTTCGCGAGTGCGTCGAGCAAGTCACCACGGAGTTCACAGCAGATACAGCCGTTCGACAACTCCACCAGTTCCTCGTCGTCCTCCGAGATATCGGAGTGTTCGGCAACGCGGTCGGCATCGACGTTTACCTCCCCCATATCGTTGACGAGCACCGCGATGTCCAATTCCGCACGCGTGTTCAGTAGGTTGTTCAACACGGTCGTCTTGCCCGCGCCGAGAGTGCCGCTCAGCACGGTGACGGGAATCGTCTCTCGATCCATCTGATATTAACTATTAAGAGTATATTATTTATACTTGGGTGCTAGCTAGCCCAAATTATTAATAAGGCGCCAGACGACACCGCAAATACGACCCGCTCAACGTAATCGTCGGCAGCGCAGGCGTTGGATTCGGACGACTGGTGGAGGAAGATCACTGAGACAGCGCCGTCGTGCGATCGGGTATGCAGTGACGGCCAGTGGCTATTATAAAATGGATCGCTGACGAACGAGCGGTTCTGACGTTGAACAATAGGTACAATAGCTACAAATTCTACAATATATAAAATATGTATAATAGTTAGAACTGGTAAGATGGACATCACATCGCTCTCACGTCCCGACATGGACAGCCAACCGCTGAGATGACGGTTGTCCGGATGTTCAGGCGGGCAATAACTGGGCTATATTATCAAGTTATAAGTCGACAAAGCGCCCATCAGCATGTATGAGCGCTATTGACGAACTGTCCACGATCGGGGACCCGATCTGGGAGGCGACCCTCGAGCATCCGATGGTCTCCCAACTCGGGGAGGGAACCCTCGACGAGGAGCCCTTCCGTTACTGGGTCCGCCAGGACTACGTCTATCTGATCGAGTACGCCCGCGTGTTCGCCCGCGGCGCAGCGATGGCTCCTGACCTCGAGCGGATGGGGACCTTCGCTGAGTTGCTGGATTCGACGATCAACACCGAAATGGACCTGCACCGTGCCTATGCCGAGCGGTTCGGGATCAGCGAGGCCGAACTCGAGGCAACCGAGCCGTCGCCGACGACGCAGGGCTACACCGATTTCCTCGTCCGGACTGCCGCAACGGGGAGCTTCGGTGACCTGATCGCCGCACTGCTGCCCTGCATGTGGGGGTTCAACGTCACTGGGAAGCGCCTGGCAGAGCAGGGTCGACCTGACCACGAAGGCTATGCCGAGTGGATCGATATGTACGCCGGCGAGGAGTTCACGGAACTCGCCGAGTGGTGCAAGGACCTGATGGACGAGGTGTGGGCCGAGTCGACCCCCGACGAACGCGACCGCTACCGCGAACTATTCCGGACCTCCGCACGCTACGAGTACCGGTTCTGGGACGCCGCCTGGCGACAGGAGGAGTGGTCGATATGAGCGGCGATTCCGTCGCCGACACGTTCACCGAGTACGCCGAGAACGTCGCGTCCGAAGCCGGCGATGGCATGGACGGCGACGAACCGCGGTTTACCGAGTGGTGTCAAGCACGGTCCGAACCCAATTGGACCGGTGCGACCGAACACCGATTTACCGAGGAACTACACGCCGGGACGCTCGACGATACAGTGTTTCGTCGGTATCTCGTCCAGGACTACGCCTTCCTCGAAACGCTAGTCGGGACCTTCGGCCACGCGCTCGGCGATGCGCCTTCGATGGCCGCCAAGTCCCGGCTCGCTGATTTCCTCGGGACGCTCACTGACGACGAAGACGACTACTTCGAGCGCTCCTTCGACGCACTCTCGGTGCCCGCTGCCGAGCAAACTGAGCCTATGCTGACACCGGTGACACGAGCGTTACAGGACCTGCTCGAGCGAGCGGCTCGAGAGGGCGGCTATGCGGAAACGCTTGCAGTCCTCGTCCCGGCCGAGTGGATCTATCGCTCGTGGGCTAGCATGGGAACGGAACGACCGGGGCGGGACTACCTCGCCGAGTGGGTTACGATCCACGACAATCTTGCGTTCGACGAGTTCGTCTCCTGGCTCCGAGCGGAACTGGACCGGGAGGGAGCCGCCGCATCGAATCGGCGACAACAGCGGCTGGCGCGGCTCTTCGACCGAACGGTCGAGTTGGAAGTCGCCTTCTTCGATGCCGCGTTCGAAACGCCAGACAACGAGACGGAAAATACTGTCGCGGACGGAGGTAGTCCGTGGTAAGCACAGCCGTAACGCTCGGCCTGACCGTCGCAGTGTTGGTCGGGTTCACCGCCGTCGGCCTCTGGTACTCGCGGCGAACGGTCGGAACTGTTGAGGATCTGATCACGGCGCGGAACTCGACCGGAACCGGTCGGACGACGGCGACGCTCGTCGCCTCCGTGATGGGCGTCTGGATTCTGCTGGCAGCGCCAGAGGCCGGCGCGAGTTTCGGGATCGCCGCCGTCGTCGGCTACGCGATCGGCGAGGCGCTTCCGATGCTCGCCTACTCGAGAGTTGGGCCACGCATTCGGGACGTTATCCCGAACGGTCACTCGCTGACAGAGTACGCCCACGCCCGCTACGGCGCGGCGATGTACGCGTTCGTCTTGCTCGTGAGCGGGCTGTACATGTTCGTCTTCCTGGCTGCCGAGCTGACCGGCATCGCCGGTGCGCTCTCGCTCGTGGCCGGCGTCCCCCAGTGGCAGACCGCCGTCCTCGTCGGCGGGTTCGTCCTGTTGTATACGAGCTATGGCGGTCTCCGGGCGTCGATCTTCACCGACTCGATCCAGGCGTTGCTCGTCCTCCCGCTGCTGGTCGTCGCCTTCGCGGGTGCGATTGTCTCACTCGGCGGTGCCGGCACGGTCCACGACGGAATTATGAGTGCGAACCCAACACTGCTCGACCCAGGCTTCGTCCCGGGCCTCCAGTTTGGCCTTGCACTCTCCTTTGCCATTCTCGGGGCCGAGTTGATCAACCAGACGTGGTGGCAGCGGATCTACGCCGCCGAGGACGGACAAACGGTCGAGCGAGGCTTTCGCAACGCCACCATCGCGAACGGCCTCATCGTCTTCCTCGCGGGACTCTTTGGCCTCGTCGCGGCCGGCAGCGCTGACATCGTGACCGACGTGACGAGTTCGGCATACAACGCCGATATCGCCTTCTTCGTCCTCTTGCAGACCGCCTTCCCCGAGTGGATCGTCCTCGCGGTCGTCCTCCTCGCGCTTTTGCTGGTGATGAGTTCCGTCGACACGCTCTTTAACGCGCTCTCGAGCATCGTCACTGCGGATCTCCCCCGACTGCTGTCCGATCCGGACGACCGGGCGCTCAAACTCGGTGCGCGCCTGTTGACCATCGTCGTCGCCGTCAGCGCGATCTACGTCAGTCTCCGGGCTCGGAGCGTCCTCCGTCTGTTCTTTCTGGCCGATCTGCTCGGTGCGGCGGTCGCGTTCCCGCTTCTGTACGGGCTCTACTCGAGACGGCTCACCGGCGCGGGCGCACTCGTCAGTAGTGTGGCGGGACTCGCAGTTGGACTGGCGTACTTCCCCGATTTCAGCGGTCTCCTGCGGTCGATTCCGGTGCTGGGAGATCTCCTTCCGGCCGCGGATCCGCTCTACCTGACCGCCTTCGGTGGCGCCTTCATCGTCTCGACCGCCACGACGCTGGTTGCGGCGCGACTCTTCGCCGGCGAGTACGACCACGGCGACCTCACGACTGAAATTCAGCGACTCGACGAGCCGGCGACCGATGGCGGAGAGGTGAGAGACTGATGGCCGTCCTCGGTCCGACGCTGTTTGCCGTGTTGCTGTGGGGTGCACTACTCGGTGTCGCGATCGTGTTCGTCTACGAGCTGTACGCCATCGCCGACGACGCTGGCTGGCTCGAGAGTACCTAAAACCGGTTCTAGCTCATCCCTGTCACTCGTTCGCTTGGTGAGAACGGGAACGTACCTCTCAGTTCTCAATCAATTCCAAGCGTGGAGCCAATAGTTCTATGTGTGATATCGTGGCCAGTGGTAATATGGCACATGCCCCAGAGGAACCGGTACAATACGTCTGCGAGAACTGTCAGATAGTTCATGCAGGAACACCGATCCACGAATCTGGAGGCGAGCATACGTTCGAGCCACCCGATTTGTGTAGCGGGTGTGATGAGTCTGCATTTATCAAACTTACTAACTGGGTGCACCACCACAAGTAGACGCTGTCTCCACGCCGTTTGGCTCTGCTAGCGCTCCGTTCGCGAAGCCGTTGCGTTGCCGACTCACTCGCGTCGAAATACTTGCCGGAAGAGACGACTGCCTTCTCAATCTCGATCCACACCGAACGAGCGTTTTGAGGACGCTCGGCTGGAACGACGTGGAACGCGAACGTCACAGAGGGCGGCGTATCTACCCCCAGTCGTTCGCTTGATGGGCTGTCGTCTCATCAAACGAAACGATGAGCGAGGCAGACCATATCCAACGATTTGCAGTTTCAGCAGAAAGCGAGAGCGAGACAAAGACGGTCGTCGAGGCGCGGGACTTCGAGTTCGTCGTCGACGAGCCTACAGCACTCGGCGGTACGAACGACGGTCCCAACCCCGTCGAATACCTCATCGGCGCGTGGGCCGGCTGCCTCAACGTCGTCGTCCATACCGTCGCCGAAGAGCGTGGGATCGACCTCGACAACGTCGAAATCGAGATTCAGGGCACCCTCGACCCGCGGAAATTCCTCGGCGCGGCCGACGACGTCCGAGCGGGCTATCAGGAACTTGGTGTGACGATCAACGTCGAGTCTGATGCCGACCGGGACGCCCTAGATGCGTTGAGCGAGACGGTCGAAGAACGCTGTCCCGTTGGCGACAACATTGGGAATCCGACGCCAACGGACGTGAGCATTAAAACTCTGTGACTGGTCAACTGGCGTACTCCTGCCAGTCACGCCCGGCGGCCGCGCCGAACTGTTCGCGCTCGCGCCGAGCACTCGTGACCGCAGGCCATCTCAATCGTCGTCGCTCGCTCGTTCCCGGTCGGCAAACGTCGATTCCGGACCGGAGAGGTCCTGAATAGAACGGTCCGTCCACGTGTACGGGACATACGGTTCGTCATCGACCTCGAGCCACGTTTTGTGCCCCCGTGTGTGGCTGTCCCACATCGGTCGGAGTCCGGAGTCGAACCGGTTGTCGAGTGATTTCTGCGCCTGCTCGCTGAGGTCGAACACAAAATCATCCGACAGGTCCCAGAAATCACGGAAGAAGGCGGCAAACTGGGGACTCATCCGCATACTGCTCTCGTAGGTCTTTTTTATGTCGTCGATGAGATCGTTCTGGGTACGAATCCGCTCACGTTCTTCGTCGTACCATTCGGAGACCGGCTGTGCTTCCTCAGTTCGCTCCGCACGCATCTCTCGGCGACGCGTTGCGGTCGCTTCCTCGTCGAGTTCCCACTCGCCTTGCACCGCGGAGTTATGTTTGGCTTCGCCGTCGACTTTCTCGACGACGACACCGTAGGCGTCTTCCGCGTGTCGGGGAAGGACGTAGCCGTCGTGGATGTCCGAGAGGACGTCCTCGGGATCGCGTTCGAGGGGATCTCCGAGTCCCGAGCCACCGCGGAGGTAGTTCAGGTACATGCCGTAGTCGTCGAACTCCTTGGGCGTGCTGATCCCCTCCGGCCGGCGGGTGATCTCGCCGTCGATCTTCGATTCGAAGTCGCCGCTTTCGGGATCGAGGTCGTGCTGTGGGTAGTCCTCCTGGTTCTCGAAGCGTTCCTCGAGGTCGGTCTCTCGAGCGTTGAGGAGATACCCCGACGCAGCAGGGTAGCCACCGAAGAGGCCGCCGTCGCTGGTCATGTAGCCGTTGCCCATCTCGTAGAGCAGCCATCGACTCACATCCTTGACCGTTCGCATGGATTCGAAGCCGGCCCCGCCTGCCCGGCGCCCCACACCGCCGGTGTTCGGTTTGACCGCTCGCCCGAGGAACGGCAGCGGTTCGACCATCTCCCACGCTTCGGCGTCACCCATATCGCCCTCGGGGTTCCAGACCGCCGACGCGTGTGGCTCGCCGTCTTCGACGTAGCGGGCACCGATGCCTTCACAGGCCGATTCGAAGGAGTTGACGGCGTGGAGTCTGTCGAACTGGTCGATACCGCCACCCTGGAGCCAGTTCGAGGTATTCGCGTTCCCGGCATTGATCTCTTCCCAGAAGCCGCGGGCGAAGTAGCCCCGCGAGAGGTGCTGCCAGAGCGGTGCCCACGCCGACACCAGGAAGTGCCAGGCGTAGGCGTGGGCTGTCTCCGTGTTCTGGGTGTTGGCCCACGAGCCGACCGGCAAGTGGAAATCACAGGCGTAGTAGGCACCGTCGTTGACCAACTCGTTCGGGATCACCGTCTGGGTGAGCATCACCCAGATGCCGCCCTGGATCGCGGCCGGCGTACAGTTGAAGGGGTGCCAGCCCCACTTGTTCGCACCCTCGAAGGAGACCTGAAAGGTTCCGTCCTCTCTGATGTGGAGTTCCGAGGGGGCGTGCATGATGTGGTTCTCCTGGGCGTACTCGCGGGTGACGTTTTCCTGTCCCTCGTAGAGCGCATCGACGAACGAGGCACCGCGGTATGTGCCGGGAAGCATCGTTCGCTTGATGCGGCTTCGGAAGCCGCGGCGACCGTCCTCGACGGCCTCCCGAGCGAGTTGTTTGAACGTCTCGACTCCGTGTTCGTCGATCATTGCTTTGACCGACTGTCGGACCATCAGACAGCCGGTCATCCGCGTCCGTTCGTCGAGTTTCAGAAAGTTCGGCGTCCGCGTCTTAGCGGGGTATTCTTTCTTCCAGGAGTTGTAGAGTTCGAAGTTCTCGCCGATCTTGCGAGCCGTGTAGTACGCCCCGTCACCGAAGCGAGACGCCTGCGAGACGTTCATACTTCCCGGGCCGATCGCCCCGGTGTCGATGACGTGGTTTACCCCACCAACCCAGGCGATGAGTTCTCCGTCGTGGAAGATGGGGATAATTGTCATGAGATCACACGGATGCACGTCGCCGACGTGAGGATCGTTGTTGACGAAGATGTCGCCGGGCTCGATGCCGGGACTTTCCTCGTAATCGTGGTTGATCATGAACTTGATCGCCTCGCTCATCGTATGGACGTGCACGATGATCCCCGTCGAGACGGTGATCGAGTCGCCCTCCGGGGTAAAGAGGCCGTAGCACAGCTCACCCTCCTGCTCGACGATCGGCGTTGCGGACACTTCCTTCGACGTCTCGCGTGCCGTCACGAGGTCGCCACGGAGGCGCGCGTACAACTGCTCGTATCGTATCGGATCCCCGTTTTTCAACGTCAGTTCGGAGAGGCCACAGTAGTGACCCGTCGCTTCCGTCTTGTCCTCGAGTTCGGCTAACTGCTCGCGGAGCGTCCGGCCGTTCCAGCCGATTCCCTCTCCTCGTCTTCGCTTCTCTCGGACCGCTTCTTTCTCGCGTCGTGCTTCGGCGCGTCGGTCGTCAGTTCGATCGGATGGGCTCATGAATCGCTGTGTGGTGTGTGGGTTCGACGGACTGGTGTTCGTCGGACAACTCGGGGTTGTGATAGTCTGGTACCGTTAGTCTCCATACTCGAGTTCCTCCAGAATAATCGCGTGTTCGCCGACGACGAAGTCGCCGGAGATATCGTCGTGGAGCAGGATCGACTGTGTCAGATCGTCGATCCGTGCCTTGCCGGTCAGCGTTCGGTCGGAGATGCCGATACAGATTCTATTCGCATCAAACTCGGTCGCGAACTCGACGAGCGTGGATACGTCGTATCCCTCGGGGAGGGGGTGAATAGTGTAATCGACGCCGTAGTTGATCATGGGATTGACCTCCTGGATGAGCGACCCGAGACACTGGACAGTCGGCAGTCGGAGGAAGTGGACACGTTCACCCGCATCGACGACCGAACCGAGGATCTCTCGAACGGACGAATGGTTGTCAACCGATTTGATGATGATGATCGTCGTCATTCTTGGGGACCGAAGAGCAGTGCACAGAAGTTGTGCTCGACACGGCGAAGGCGCGCGGATAGCGTCGACCGACTGATGTCCAATTCGCTCGCGATCTCCTCCGCTGTCACTTCTTGTGGCACCTTGAAGTACCCCATCTGATAGGCCGTCTCCAGTACTTCCAGCTGTTCTTCTGACAACTTCCCGGTCATGCTATGCTTGATTTTGTTGCCCCCGAGCGGAAAGCCGATGTTTTCAGTCTGGGTCGTGCCGAGCAACTCGAGCGAGCCGTGTTCCGTTTCGATCGCGTCGGCGACCTCCTTGAGATGGTTCCAATCACGAACGGACGCCATCACCTCGAGCTGTGCGTTCTTCCCGACGATTCGGTGTGGGATCGCCTTGGTTTCGGTCAGCAGCGACAGAACGGAGGCGTCGGACAACTGTGCCATCACACCGAGATAGTAGATATGACGGTTCAGTTCCGCTTGCGTAACGTCGACCACATCTATGTTTGATAATTCTTCCGACAATCGGTCTGCTGTGATTTCGGAATCGAATTGAACTGATAAGAAGAGGAATACCTTATCGCCCGAGACCGGTAGCGCATTGTCGATTTCGATGCTCGTAACTGGTTCGTCGATGTCGAACAAGTGTGACGAGATCCCCGCTAACTCGATCTGGAATTCTATGCGAAGCATCTCTTCACCGCGGTCCTCTACAGTCTCCTGTCACGAACGCAGTTATTCCCACGCCCCTCATCGGTGGACCGTCACGAATACGTGCAGACATCGATTGACGTTCGCTGACAGCTATCACGTCTGTCACCAGTACGGGATTCTACAGGTACAGTATTGTTGGCAATTGTCACGGACGTTGATGGCATATGTGGACCTCCCATAAAAACCATACCATTTCCGCAACAAACATCAACTTATTGTTATATCGTCCTCACGTTCGACGAGTTCGATTCGAACCCCATTGGCAGCTCGTCGCTCGAGGAACGCGACGGACGCGTCTCCCGCACCCTGACGCGGCGTTTCGTCTGCGAGGGCCACGCCAGTACGCCGTAACTCGGCCAGTCGGCTCTCGAGATCGTCGACGTGGAACGCGACATGGTGGAGCATCGCCTCCCGTCCGGTCGCCTCGAGATCGGCCGCGAGGTCAGTGGTCGGATCGACCGGTTCGACGAGTTCGACCAGACTCTCGCCAACACGGATAAAAGCGATTTCGACGCCAAACGCCGGCACCTCTTCGACCGCGCCGACCTCGAGACCAAGCTGTTTGAACAACACTTGATTCCGGTCGATGTCGTCGACGAGGATGCCGAGATGATCGATCTTGGAGACCATCGTTAGCTGATTTCCCGTGACTGGTCGTCCCAGTAGGGTTCGCGGAGTCGTTTCTTGTCGAGTTTCCCGTACGGCGTCGTCGGGAGTTCGTCGACGACGTCGAACGACTTCGGGCGTTCGTAGTCGGCGAGCCGATCCGCACAGAACGACCTGAGATCGGCGCGGTCGATCGTGGTGTCAGCCGGGACGACGACGGCTTTGACCGCCTCACCCCATTCGTCGTCCGGGACGCCGATGACGGCGACGTTCGCGACGTCCCCGTGTTGCTGGATGACGTCCTCGACGGTGACCGAGTAGACGTTCATCCCGCCGCTGATGATGACGTCGGAATCGCGGTCGACGATGTAGACGTATCCCTCTGCATCTCGCTTGCCGATGTCGCCGGTGTGTATCCAGCCGTCCGCGATCGTCTCGGCGGTCTTCTCTGGCAGCTCGTAGTACCCTTCCATGGAGTACGCACCGCGGGCGAGGATCTCGCCCGGCTGACCAGGTGGGACTTCCTCGCCGTCCTCGTCGACGACTTTCACCTCGCACATCGCGGTCGGGAGCCCACACGAGGAGAGCCGTTGTTCGTCGTCGGGATCGTGTGCCGCCTTCGGCAGGACGGTGATGAGGTCCGGCGTCTCGTACTGGCCGTACAGTTGTACGAAGACGTCGCCGAGTTCGTCGAGCCCCTCGCGCAGCCGCGCCGGTTTCATCGGGGCTGCCCCGTAGACGAGCGTCTCGAGCGACGAGGTGTCGTACTCGCGGTCTGCGAGCACGTCGAGGACGCGGTAGATCATCGTCGGAACCATGAACGTCCACGAGATGTCCGCCCGCTCGATCGTCTCGAGGGCCCGTTCGGCGTCGAACCCCTGCGTGATGACGTGGGTACTCCCCTGTGTCAGGCCACCGGCCATGATGAGACCGGCCGAGTGGGGCAGCGGCGTCATCAACAGGAGGTCGTCCCGCGGCCGAATGTCGAGTTCGATCGCGTGTGCCAGCGCGTTCAGCGCGAGGTTCTCTTGGGTGTGCTTGACGCCTTTGGGATCGCCGGTCGTCCCGCCCGTGTGGAAGACTCCGGCCAAGGTGTCCGTCGACACGTCGACGGCCGGCGGCTCCGGGGCCGCCGTCTCGAGGAGTTCCTCGAGGCGCTCGACGCGGTGATCGTCCCCAACGGCGGACGGGGCCGCGGTGTCGATGGTGACGATCCGGTCCAGCGACGGGACGTTCGAGGCGACCGTCTGGATCGTCTCGCTGAAGTTCGGGCCGACGATGACGGCGCTGGCGTCGCTGTTGTCGAGCATGTACTCGATGTCCCCCGCCGACAGCATGTCGTTCAACGGGACCTTCGCGAGCCCCGCTCGAGCGAGCGCGATGTCCGCGATGGGGTACTCGGGTCGATTCGAGAGCAAGAGCCCGACCCGGTCCTCCGGTTCGAGTCCGCGATCGACGAGCGCGTTGGCGAGTCGCGCCGAACGGTCGTCGAGCGCCCCGTAGGTGAGCGTCTCACCCTCGAACGAGATGGCCGGTGCCGTCTCGTACCGACGGAGCACCGAGTCATAGAGCTGCCTGAGCGTCGGTGTGGTTTTCTCTAGCATAATCTATCACGTGATGATCGGATCGTGCAGAACGGAAAGGAATCTCTCAGGAGATTACGCCGATTCGGGCTCCGCCGTCGGGATCGGCTCCTCGATCCACTCGCTGTAGAACGTCTCGATGTCGGGTTCGAACTCGTGGATGAGCGGGTAGCCCGGCATGACGTTCGTCACCTCGAGCAGCGTGTTACAGCCCGGGCAGAAGAACTCCCGCAGTTCCATGTAGTCCGGGTGGGGGTGCATGTCCTCGGGATAGATCTCGAGGTACGCCTCCTCGGAGTCGCGGACGTTGATGAGCGCGTCCATCTTCCAGTTCTCGTCGTGTTCGCAGAACTCGTGGCCGCAGTCGCACTTGATGACCCATCGGCCATCCGGTTTCGCAACCACGTACAGGTGATCCGCATAGGGGATGATGATCGGGTCGTCCCAGTCGACCCGTTCTTGCAGGACGTCCCGGACCTGCTGGAACCGGTCCGCGTCCTTGAAGTCGCTCATCATGTCGTGCAGCTGATTCCACTCGAGGTTGTCGTCGACTAGGTCCTCGATGTGTTCGCGTGGGTATGATTCTGGCATTGATTATCACCTCGTATTAGTCGTCGTCCGTTGCTGGTTCCGCTTTTGTGTCACTGAACGATGCATCGGGCGTCGGCAGGTCCTGAATCGTCCGGTCGGCTGTCCATGTGTAGGGCACTTCCGGCTCGTCGTCGCGGCCGACGCCGAGCCACGTCTCGTGGCCCTTCGTCGGGTTGTCCCACTTCTGTTTGAGTCCGGTCTTGAATCGGTTCTCGAGGGATTTCTCCGCCTTCTCGCTCAGCGTGAAGTCGAAATCCTCGGGCAGGTCCCAGAACTCGTGGTAGAACTCGGCGAACTGCTTGCTCATCCGCATGCTGCTCTCGTAGGTCTTCTTGACGTCGTCAATGAGGTTCTCCTCGGTGCGGATGCGCTCACGCTGTTCCTCGTACCACTCCGTGACCGGCTGGGACGTCTCAGCACGTTCTTGCATTCGCTCTTCACGTAGTTCCTCGGTCGCCTCCTCGTCGAGTTCCCACTCGCCCTGCACGGCGGAGTTGTGCTTGGCCTCGTCGTCGACTTTCTCAACGACGACGGCGTAGGCGTCCTTGGCGTGACGTGGAAGCACGTAGCCGTCGTGAATGTCCGCAACGACGTCCTCGGGATCGCGCTCGAGGGGGTCGCCCAGCCCCGACCCACCACGGAGGTAGTTCAGGTACATGTCGTAGTCGTCGAACTCCTTGGGCGTGCTGATCCCCTCCGGGCGACGGGTGATGTCGCCGTTGATCTTGGACTCGAAGTCGCCGCTTTCGGGGTCGAGATCGTGCTGTGGGTAGTCCTCCTGGTTCTCGAAGCGCTCCTCGAGGTCGGTGTTCTGGGCGTTGAGGATGTACCCTGATGCAGCGGGGTAGCCACCGAAGAGGCCGCCGTCGCTGGTCATGTAGCCGTTGCCCATCTCGTAGAGCAACCACCTGCTGACGTCTTTGACCGTTCGCATGGACTCGAAGCCGGCACCACCTGCACGACGACCGGCGCCGCCGGTGTTCGGCTTGACGGCTCGTCCGAGGAACGGAAGCGGCTCGGTCATCTCCCAGACCTCGGCGTCGCCCATGTCGCCTTCGGGGTTCCAGATCGCCGCGGCGTGGGGTTCGCCGTCCTCGACGTAGCGTGCGCCGACACCCTCACAGGCCGACTCGAAGGAGTTGACGGCGTGGAGTTTGTCGAACTGGTCGATACCGCCACCCTGCAGCCAGTTCGAGGTGTTGGCGTTGCCGGCGTTGATCTCCTCCCAGAACCCACGCGAGAAGTAGCCCCGAGAGAGGTGTTGCCAGAGCGGTGCCCACGCCGACACGAGGAAGTGCCAGGCGTAGGCGTGGGCAGTCTCCGTGTTCTGGGTGTTGGCCCACGAGCCGACCGGCAGGTGGAAGTCACAGCTGTAGTAGGCGCCGTCGTTGACGTTCGAGTTCGGGATCACCGTCTGGGTGAGCATCACCCAGATCCCGCCCTGAATTGCCGCGGGCGTGCAGTTGTACGGGTGCCATCCCCACTTGTTTGCGCCCTCGAAGGACACCTGGAACGAGCCGTCCTCGCGGACGTGCAGTTCCGAGGGGGCGTGCATGAGGTGATTTTCGTCCGCGTACGCACGGGTCAGGTTGTCCTGTCCCTCGTAGAGTGCGTCGACGAACGAGGCCCCGCGGTACGTGCCGGGCAACATCGTCTTCTTGATGCGGTTTCGGAAGCCCCGGCGGCCGTCCTCGATCGCTTCCCGCGAGAGCTGTTTGAACTGCTTGACGCCGTACTCGTCGATGATGTTTTTGACCGCATCGCGGATCATCAGACAGCCGGTCATCCGCGTCCGCTCGTCGAGTTTCAGGAAGTCCGGCGTCCGCGTCTTGTCCGGATAATCTTTCTTCCAGGAGTTGAACAGCTTGAGGTCTTCGCCGACCTTGCGGGCCGTGTAGTATGCGCCGTCACCGAATCGAGACGCCTGCGAGACGTTCATACTCCCCGGGCCGATCGCCCCGGTGTCGATGACGTGATTGACGCCCCCAGCCCAAGCGACGAGCTCCCCCTCGTGGAAGATGGGGATGAGCGTCATGATGTCGCACGCGTGGACGTCACCGACGTGGGTGTCGTTGTTGACAAAGATGTCGCCGGGCTCGATGCCCGGACTCTCCTCGTAATCGTGGTTGATCATGTACTTGATCGCCTCGCTCATCGTGTGGATGTGCACGATGATCCCCGTCGAGACGGCGATCGAGTCGCCCTCCGGGGTAAAGAGGCCGTAGCAGAGTTCGCCCTCCTGCTCGACGATCGGCGTCGCCGCGACCTCCTTTGAGGTTTCACGCGCGTTCACGAGGTCGCCACGGAGCTGGGCGAACATCTGCTCGTATTCGATCGGGTTGTTCTGTTTCAGCTCGAGTTGCTCGAAGCCGGCGTAGTGGCCCGTCTCTTCGGTCTTCTCCTCGAGGGCTTCGAACTGGTCGCGCAGCGTCTGGCCGTCCCAGCCGATGCCGTCACCTTGTTCTTGTTGTTCGTGGACCCGTTCCTTCTCGCGTCGCATCCGGGGGAAGCTTTCCCCCTCGTTTTGTTCCGTACTCATGGTGGATTCGTATTGGGTTCGTCACATCTGTTCTGAGCCAGATGCGGGCTCGTACAGTGCACCTGCCACACCGATCGACCGCGCTCGAGCGCGGCGGTCACGGAGACGGGCAGATGCATCTCTGTACGAAAGCGGTTTTCCGCGCTATTCGGTCGTGGTGAGGTGGTGGACGCGGTGTTCGTCCAGCCAGGTCTCACAGTCCGGCGGCAACGCGTAGGTCGTGGCAGCGCCCTCGAGGACCGCCGGGCCGCTGAGTTCGTTGCCGGGCTGGAGCGCGTGGAGGTCGTAGATCTCCGTGTCCAGCCACTCGCCGTCCCAGTAGGCTTCTCGCGTCTCCTTGTAGGCGTCCGCAGGCGGCTCCGGCCCCTGCAGCTCCTCCGTCGGTATCTCCGGCTTGACGACGTCCCGGACGCCGCGGACGGACGCCTGCGTGATGGTGTGGCCGAGTTCCGGCGAGCGGGCCTCTTCGGAGTACTGCCGGCGGTACCCCTCTTCGAAGGTGTCCAGCAGCCGCTCGAGTTTCTCTGGCGAGTCGACGCGCCCGACTGGGGACTCGATGTCGATACTATTGAGCTGGCCCTGGTACTGGCCGAGGATATTGTACTGGAAGTCGATCTCGTCGCGACCGATGTTGCTGTTCTCGAACTCGTTTTCGACCTTTTGCTCGAGGTTCGTCCAGACCTCCGTCAGTGCCTCGCCGGCGGTCGCCGCCGCCTCCTCCACCGAGAGGTCGGGGTCGATGTCGATGCTGGTCGTCTGGTCGTATCGGTATTCGTAGTCCGCTGCGCCACAGCCAAACGCCGAGAACCCGGCCGCCCACTCGGGGATCAGCACTTCGTCGAAGCCCAGATCCTTCGTGTATCCGGCCGTGTGGACCGGGCCGCCACCGCCGTAGGAGAGGCACTTGAAGTTCGACGGCGCGTATCCTTCGCCGGTCACGACGGCCTCTAAGTCGTTTCGCAGCTTGCTCTCGAGGATGTCGATGACGCCCTGGGCAGCCTCGTAGACGCCCATGTCGAGGGGGTCGGCGATCTGTTCTTTGATCTCCTGTTCGGCCACCTCACGGTCGATCGGCATGTCGCCACCCAGGAAGTTCTCCGGGTTGATCCAGCCCATCGCCACGTGGCAGTCGGTCACCGTCACCGTCTCGACGTCGGTTTCGACCGCACTCACGCCGACCTGGTCACCGGCGCTTTCGGGGCCGAGTTCGATCTTATCGAAGGTGGGGTTCACCCGGACGTAGCTACCCGTCCCGGCACCGACGCTTTCCATGTTCACCATCGGCAGCGACAGGAGCAGCCGTGCCATCTCCGGGCTGTAATCGATCTGCCAGTCGTTGTCGATGATGATGCCCATGTCGAAGCTGGTCCCGCCGATGTCGGTACAGACGAGGTTGTTGTAGTCGAGTTTCTGCCCGAAGTAGTTCGCTCCGATCATGCCCCCGATCGGGCCGGAAATCAGCGTCCGGGCCAACTCGTTCGCGTGGATGTCGATCGTCCCGCCGTGGCTTGCCATCACCCGCACACCGACGTTGCCGCCCTGCTCGTCGACGGCCTCCTGGATGTTCGAGAGCTGGTCACGCGACGGCTCGGCGGCAAACGCCTCCGCCGTCACCGTGTTCAGCCGTTCGGACTCCTTGAGCGTCGGGTAGTACTCGCTCGAGAGCATGACCGACGTCTCCGCCCCGCGCTCGTCGATGATCTCGCGGGCGATCTCGGCGGTCCGGTGTTCGTGCTCCCCGTTCTTGTAGGAGTGGAGGAACATGACGACGATGTGGTCAACGCCCTGATCGAGTAGGTCGTTGACGCCGTCGCGGACGTCGTCTTCGTACAGCGGCACCAGCGTGTTCCCCTTGACGTCGATGCGCTCTCGAACGCCGCGAATTCGATTGCGTGGGATCAGCGGCTCGGGGTGTTTGTGGGTGTTGACGTGGAGGCGATCCGAATAGGAGTAGCCGGTGTACGATTGCCGGCCCCGCCCCATCCGAAGAGTATCCTCCATCCCACCCGTGATGAGGATGCCGACGTCGACCTCGCTCTCCCGTTCGACGAGCCGGTTGAGCATCGCCGTCCCGGAGTAGACCGTCGACACCAGGTCCGGGAACCCCTCCTCGACGCTCAGTCCCCAGTCCTCGAGAGCGTCCTGAGAGGACTTGATGAATCCCCGCGATTCGTCGTCCGGCGTGGTTTTCGCCTTCCCCACGGTGAATTCGCCGTTCGAGTCCATGAGGAACGTATCCGTCATCGTCCCGCCAGCATCGATCGACAGGATCTGTGCGTCGTGTTGTGTTGTGGGTTCGTCTTCTGAACTTGCCATCGACGGTTGCAATACTATGTGGTAAGTTAGTAATTACCACGAATGAAACTGAACGTGGATAACGGGCCACGACACAGCCTGACATATGTTTTCGATTTAAACCAGCCCGGTTGGAGTTGGACTGCTGACCACCAGACTGAGGGTCCGTGTTTCGAATAGGGCTATCGCTGGCCGGATCTGAACTCGCTTCTAATACTACTGGATAGAAGTCAATCCGAAACTGGTCGCGACTTCGTGGCCGTCCCCATAGTAGTTCACAGAAGAATTGGGTACATGGTGCAGTGTATTTACCTACGACTGGTGCTCTTACTGTGTGTTCTCAATTGAGTTCACCCAAAGGTTTGCTGAATCACTACCAGGTGTTCGGAATGTGCATCAGGAACTGGAAAGTGCGTGTTGATACCACATCTACTGGGCGAGAAATAATGGCGGGTGCAGTTCAGTTCAGTCATTGAAAAACACCCGCCATATATTCTGGTATTCTATTATCGAAAATATGGGCATTGCGTAGAGATACCTCTCACGAGTCGGCGTTCCGCCCCGGCGGAACGCCTACGTTACTGGCACGTCCTTGCGGACGATGTTCAGGAACGTCCGCGCAGGCACGCGTGGTTTGAGCCGCTGTTCGATGTCGAGATTGACCTGTATCAGCAGATCAACGAGCAGCCACATGTCGTACAGAATCACGGCAAAGCCGAAGTAGAACACGCGGACAGCGGTGTTCCGGGAGGTCGTCCACGTAAGGAAATCCTTTATCGACTTGTAGCTGTTCTCTATTCCCCATCTACGGGCGTACCGCCGCATCACGCGGCGGGTACGCCCACGAGCCTTCCTCGTCGCGTCACTCACTGACAGATTCGTCACGAACGTCACCGTTGCATCTTCCTTTCGGTTAGAGGGAACCCCGACAAGCGTCGGGGTGACCGTCATTGTATCGCCTGCCACCCTCTTTTCCATCTCATGATTCTGCTTCACGGCGACATCATGGTCCATGTTATCTACGAATCGGTCAACCCGGTCGTCCGATGATTTCCGGATGAGATAGGAGAAGCCGGCATCTTCCACTGCATGTATTACGCCGATGCCGTCGAAGGCGGCATCGGCATACACCGTCCCGATCGAGACGTGCTCGCTCGCTATCTCAAGTAACTGCTTAACGAGTTCACAGCGAGGGATGTAGCCAAGCAGCGGTCGCATCCCGAGCGTGAACTTCACTTCGTCGCCGACGATCGAGATCGTCGCCATCTTGTAGCACCACGAGTAGGATTTGTTCGATGGTGCGCCCATACTCATCTGGAATTCGTCGCGGTCACCGTAGTATGCGATGTAGGTAATGTCGATCGCCACGTCGACGTGGCGATCTATCGAGTAGTACCGCTTGGCAACGTCCACCATCTCTGCAACCGCCCCATTGACCATCGAGGCGATCTCCATCGCCTCGAGTTGCTTGATGTAGTGGAGATGAGTATCACCGTCAGGACCGCCGCTCTCGCGGGTGGTTTCCTCATTGAAGAGTCGGCTACCTTGGTTAGCGGCTGTATCCGTCAACCCGAGGTAGCTCTGAAGTTCGAGAAACGCGGTATCGTCATACCGCGTTCCCTCGTCCGGTCGGTCGAGATCCATCGCGGGAAAGATGTACTCACAGAGCACCTGCGTCACTTTCTTCGCCTTGCTGTCGATGTAGCGTTGCTCCGAGCGGCTGGAGACGTCACTCTTGTCTTCAGGTTTGAGCGCACGCATTCCGAGGGGGTTGCCCAATTCGTGGGCAACCCCGAGGATACGCTCAGCAGACGTCTGGATGAACGTCTTGAGCTGGTCAGGAAATCGATCACGCCATGCACGACCGAGCGTGGTCCGCCCCGGCGCGGCCCTGTCTTGATCGAACTGGCCGGAATCGAAGCCGAGCGTGCGGGCACGCTCGGCGTCGGCGAGGTACTCGTGAAGTTCCTTGGTCGTCAAGCCAGCGAGTTCCTTGCAGTAGAACGCTCGTACCATCGGTTCATAGTCGTAGCGAGCGTTCCACTCGTGTTCACTAGCGTTGTAAACTGCGACCTCGCTGAAGTCAAACGCACGGGCAACCGTCACAAGGTCTGTGTCTTCGTGGATCAATTCCGCGGTCTGGCGTTCGAGCCGTCTGATAGCCGGCTCGAACTCGGATGTCTTCTGTGACATCCTCTCGCACTCATCGGTCAGCCGAGTTAGCCGCTTGTCTCATGCACACAATCTGTCGTTCCGAACTCCTGACTACAGGTGACGGCCACACGCATGTGACCGGCTTCACGTAGTTCTGTCCAGCAGTATAACATTGATTGGAACGTCGAGATGGGACGGAACGAGACGGTATCTCCACTCATTCACCCGCGTTGGAAGCAGATTCCGGTACCTCATCGTCGACAACCGATCGCCCCGGCAACTCCGGTCTCGGTTCGCAACCCAGCCTGAGCCGAGCAGTCGTTGCTAGTCAGTCTATCCTGCACAACGGCTATGTCTCAGGCCCCAGTCATGAGAGTGAATGTCCACACGTGAGCCGTTCGGTCAGTCTGGCCGTCTTCTGGCCAGCGTCGCCCTCCTCATCGCGCTCGTCGGACTCCTGTCATGGGCTGGCACAGCCGCCGTCGACCCGCTGGAACGCACGTACCCGGACGAAGCCGACGTGACGCCGGATCGCGAATCCTATATCGGAGATCGTATCGTTCTTGACGGCGCCGTCGTCGAGACCGACCCCCTCGTGATCGCAACACAGTCGACCGGGAACGGCAGGTTCACCGTCGTACGGACCGCCGACACCCTCGAGCGGTCGACCGGCCCCCTCGAGACAGGCGATCGCGTGACAGTGTTCGGAACGCTCGAGGATGCGTCGACGCTCGATGCAGATCGAACGATCTCCACTGCCCTGTGGGAATCGCTTTACATGGTCGTCATCTCATTCGTCGCCGGATGCTGGGTTCTCGCACGGCTCGTCCGTGGCTGGCGCGTTGATTGGGGTCGGGGTGCACTCGTTCCCGGATTCACAGCGTCGATGAGCGGTGGCAAACCTGATACCGATCCCAGCCCGTCGCGAGGTGATGGCACGTCGGTCGACGGCTCGAGCGAGCGACACCGGGAACAACGTGATCAGTGATGCCCGATCTCCTCACGCACGTGCTGGTCGGTTACAGCATCGGGACGCTGCTCTCGGCTCGATATGAGCAGGTCCGGACGGCACAGGTCACCCTCGTGATGGTCGGTGCGCTGTCGCCGGATTTCAGGAAGATTGCGCCCTTGCTCCCGACTACCCCCCTCGAGCTGGTAACTGGCGGCCCGATCTCGTGGACGCCGTTACACACGTTCGGTGGGAGCGTGCTCGTCGTTCTCCTGGGATCGCTCCTGATCGCACCCGAATATCGACGGCGGGCGGTTGTGTTGACTGCTATCGGCGCAGCCTCTCACCATGTCCTCGATGTCGCGTTGCTCACGGCGACCGGCGAGGCGTACGCCGTTTTCTTCCCGATTAGTACGTATCGGCCACCGTCTCTGGGCCTGTATCTTAGCACTGATCGCTGGCCTGCAGCCGTTGCAGGCGTTCTCGCAGCTAGTTCGTGGGCCGTCCGTCGGTATGGGATTACTGAGCCAGTACAACGCTCGGATTGAACACGGTCCGGGCCCCGGATGGGCTGCCGAGATAGAGCTATTCGTTTTCCTTCCACTCGCCGAGTTCGCGCGGATCGACGTGGACGAATACGTCGTCGACCTCGGGGATGTCGCGGATATCCGCCGCGATCGTCGACTCGATATCGTGGGCTTGCTGGAGCGTCAGGTCGCTCGCTACTTCGATGTGCAAGCTGACGTCGACTTCCGGGCCGACGTAGTGGGCGACGACATCGTGAGCGCCGTAGACCTCTGGGTGGGTAAGCGCTCGCTCACGTATCTCCTCGCGAAGTTCGGGTGGCGGCGCTGCACCGACGAGGTAGTCGACGTTCTCGCTGACGATGTCGTAGCCCGTATAGAAAATCCCCAGCGCGACGACGGCACCGGCCAACGGATCGAGGAGCGGGTAGCCTGCGGCGGCACCCAGAACGCCTACAAGCGCCGCGGCCGCGGTGAGGATGTCGTTGCGGTTGTCGAGTGCCGTCGCGGTCGTCGCTGGTGAGTTGTACGCCTCGGAAACCCGCAGACAGTAGCGATAGAGCCCGTACTTTACCACCGCGCTCGCGACGAGCACGCCGACCGCCCACGGGCCAGCGACCACTGCGTAGTCGCCCGCAACGAGCGTCGTAACCGATTGGTAGAAGACGGTTCCGCCCGCGGCGAGTACGCCAGCGGCAACGAACAGTGAGACGAACGGCTCGATGCGCTCGTGGCCATGCGGGTGTTCGAAATCGGGGGGTTGGGTGGTAACGTACAGCCCAGCGAGCACGACGACGCTGTAGACCGCGTCAGAAATGCTGTTGACTGCTTCCGAGCCGACAGCGTAGCTCCCGGACGTCCACCACACCGCTCCCTTCGCGACGGCCAACAGGAGATTTACCGCAAGTATGACGACACCGACGCGTCGGACAGCGTCTCGTCGGTCCATCCACTGGTGATTCCGCAGGGGTACCGATAGTGTTTTTGCTATCGTAGCCACTGGCCGTCAGTCCACACCTGATCGCACGAGGTCTGTACGGTCGGTGCGTAAATAGTTTCAGTTGTCACGATACCTGTGAGGGCTCGTCTTTGGTTACGTCGGTTACACAGACACGAGGCAAATCGGGAACCAACGCACACACATTCGAGCGGTGTTTCTGAGGGTTCCTGGAGCATTCGATCCATGAGTACATCCGTTATCGTCGGCGGAGACATCCCGGGAATGTCGGTAGCCAGTGACGTCCCCAACCTCGATATCACTGTATTCGAGCGAGACCAATGGGTCTCGTATGGGGTCTGTGGCCACCAATACTCCGTCAAAGGCGACACAGTCGCGTTCACTCATCGAAGACCACGGCTGGATCACCGAGCCGAATCCCCATCGGTTCCGGACCGGGTAACTCATGCCCGTGGACGTAGCCGAGGTACAGCGCGCTATTGATGATTCCAATGTGGCTGAACGCCTGCGGATAGTTCCCGAGATGGGCACCAGTCTCGGGGTCGAGTTCCTCTGCGACCAGCCCTAGCGGACTCAAATACTCGAGCAGTGACTCAAACCGTGACCGGGCATCCTCGATGCGCCCGGAGAGTGCGAGGGCATTGATAAACCAGCACGAACAGAGGACAAACGCCCCTTCGTCGCCGGGGAGTCCATCGTCTCCGTGGTAGCGAGCCACGAAGATGTCGTCCGAAACCAATCCCGCTTCGATCGCATCGATCGTCCCCTGAACGCGCTCGTCGTTGAAGGGCAAAAAACCGACGAGTGGCAGCAAGAGCGCCGTCGCGTCGAGCGTGTCCGTCTCGTAAGACTGGACGAACGCGCCGAGCTCCTCGTCGTAGCCGTTCTCGAGCACATCTGCTCTGATCCGCTCTCGAGTCGCCCGCCAGGTCTGGAACGGAACATCGCGGTCACGTACACGAGCGATTTCGATCCCTCGATCGAGGGCGACCCAGCACATTACTTTCGAATAGACGATGTGTTTGTTCCCGCCGCGGACCTCCCAGATACCCGCATCGGGTTCGTTCCAGATATCGCAGACGTAGTCGACGATATCTCGAATTCGAGCCCATTCGTCATCGTTCAGTCCTCGACCACGCTGGCACATTTCGTCGACAGCCAACAGGAGTTCACCGTAGATGTCGAGTTGTCGCTGCTGGGCCGCTTCGTTTCCGACCCGCACCGGCTGCGAACCACGATACCCCGCGAGATGCTCGAGTTCTCGTTCCTCGAGGTCCGTCTCGCCATGGAGGCTGTACAGCGGCTGAATCACCTCTGGATCGGCCACCTGACAGAGATCCACGAACCACTCGAAATAGTCGGTCGCTTCGGCGACGGTCCCGAGGTTCATCAGAGCTTGAACGGTAAACCCTGCGTCGCGAAGCCAATTGAACCGGTAATCCCAGTTGCGGACGCCACCGATGTCCTCCGGCAGCGACGTGGTTGGTGCGGCGGCGATCGCTCCCGATTCGGCGTGTGTCAGGAGTTTGAGGACGAGTTCCGAACGAACGACGAAGTCGTGCCACGGCCCCTCGAATGCACAGTCGTCCTCGGGAGCGCAGCGATGTCCCCATCCAGACCAGTACTCGAGCGTCTCGTCCAACGCAGCGCCGGGGTCCGTGCTTGCGTCCTCGGCGCCAGTACACCGGAGCAGGAACCACGCCGTCTCGTCTCTCTCGAGCGAGAACTCGCCAGTGATTCGACCACCGTCGATCTCGAGGTCGATCGCAGTCTCGAGCAGTACCCGGTCCGTCTCGCCGTCGGCGAGAACGCCGCCGTCGACGGGTTCGAGCGTCGTCTCTGCGCGACCGTAGTCGAACTGTGGCTCGAGTTCGATCGCGAGGTCGACGGCCCCATCAGTACAGGTGACTTTACGGTAGAGAACCTGCTTCGGCTGGTCGACCTGTCCGGCCGGCGGCAGAAAGTCAGTCACCGTTGCTGTGCCGCCGGGTGTCTGGAAAGTCGTCTCGAGGACGTTCGTATCGCCGACGTACCGTTGCTCCGTCTCAAGGTGGGTGGTCGGCCCGATTTGGAACCGCCCGCCCCGTTCGGAATCAAGGATCGCGGCAAAGATACTCGGCGACTCGAGGTGTGGAAAGGGAAACCAGTCGATCGATCCGTTCGGTGCAACGAGCGCACACGTCTCGAGGTTACCGATAACGCCGTAGGACTCGATCGGCGAATACGCTTTGGGCTCAGTCATTGTCACCACCAACGACATGGCTCGAGGTGGCACATGCAACGCACCTCAATAGTGAGCCGAGAGACATGAGGACCTGTTCGGCGACCAGCCCGAAAAAAGCGAATCACGACCGACGTGAGATACTCGATTCTCAACCAATGAGCGGCCATGTCCTGTACTACTGGACAGCAGTCGAGACGACACCGGTCGCATGCGTACGGTCGTCTCCTGTGGGGACGGCCGCGAATTCGCGACCGGTTTCACGTCGTTCTGTCCGGTAGTATGGGCAACTATCGCAACTGGAGCAACGCGCTATCCGCGACCACCGGCTAATCGATCTGACTCCGGCAAGGACCGTAGTCGAAGCATCGAGAGCGTTCCGATCAGCGGCCCGATAGCGAGCGGGACGAACGCCCACTGCCAGCCGACGGCACGCTGGATGACGGGAATGAGCTGAATCGACCCGATGGTAATCAGAAAGCCGATAGCGGTCTGCAGCGTCAGTGCAGAGCCGACGTAGCTATCGTCCGCGAGTTCAGAGATCGCCGCGGAGAACTGTGCGGAGTCCGCGACGATGAAAAATCCCCAGACGAGCACGAAGGGGGCGACGACGGTCAGCGACGAACCGTAGACCACGCCGGCGAGCAGACACGCACCTCCGGAGACGATCATCGACACACTGGTGACGACTGATCTCCCGGCACGATCCGCGGCCGATCCCGCGATCCATGCCCCAACACCACCAATCGCGATCGTCCCGAACGCAAGCAGTGCCGCGTATCGCTCTGGGTTTGCCGTCCCGCTGGCCTCGAGGCTGGCGAGGAGATAGACCGGAATCCACGTCCAGACCGCGTAGAGTTCCCACATGTGGCCGAAGTAGCCGGTGTTTGCGAGGACGACGCCACGATCAGTGACGATACGCCGGATCGCGCTTGGATCGAACGGTGCTGTTTCAGGCTGATGGGGGCCGTCCTCGTAGGCCAGTACGAGGAGGCCGCCGACCGCTGCGATGGCGGCCGTTCCGTAAAGGACAACTTGCGGCTGTCCGATCCCACTGACAGCCCGAAGAAGGTGCGGCGAGGCAGAGCCGACGGTGAGTGCACCGACGAGGACGCCGATGGCGAGCCCGCGGCCCTTGACGAACCACGAGGCCATCATCTTCATCCCAGTCGGGTAGACGCCGGCCAGTGCGACGCCGGTGAGAAAGCGCAGGACGATCGCCGACACGCCGCTCTCGACGACGCCAGCGATGAGGGCGGTCGCCGCCGCACCGGCAAACGCACAGCCTGCGAAGAGATATCGTGGTCGAATTACGTCGGCAATGGTCAGCGAAGCGGAAAGAAGTGCCCCGATGACGAATCCGAGTTGGACGGCATTGGTCAACCACGCCGTCTCGGCCGGCGTGAGATTCCACATTTCGGCCAACTCAGGGCCGACAGCGCTCCCACTAAACCACAACGTCATCGCGAACAGTTCAGCAACTCCGACGAGAACAAGTGCGCGCCACTTGGTACCAACAACCATTGATATCTCCCGATACACAACGGATGACTAATATAAAAATGTGGCCGATCAATCAGGTCGTGTTCAGAGACGCTGATTCCATGCGAAACTGAACGAGTTGCGCCACTCGTCGGCTGGTTCATACGGTCTGCTGTCACTATGTCTCGGCGTACTCACATGACGGGGTGCGGGTGCGTCGACACTGACTGATAGGAGCCCGCATTAGTTTCGGTGTTGCTGAAACAGTTTGACAACGCGGGAGTTCGGTGTTTTATTTCTCTGAAGACACGTTTGACAGCATCCCGGGACACGCAGAAAACGTGACGCCTCACCTGTCAATCCGTATCTGAACACCGCCGTTCGAACGCTCACTTACGGAACGTCACGGCAGCCTCGTTCAGCCGCGCCGCAATGCGGCTCGCGGTACTCCGAAACTGCTGGCGGGCAGCACCGCCGTCGGTCCTACAGGCAAGCGGGGGCGCTCTATCACCTCGGGTTCGCTCTTCGTACGTGCGGGGTAGCTCGAGGCGACCGACGAGAGGAACGTCGATACCGGGCGGCCGCGCCGACTCACCGTCGCCGTCCATCATCCCGATGGCCGGCTCGAGTGGAATGCGACCCAGAACGGGAACGTCGAACTGCTCGGCCAGGTCGTCGGCACCGCCGGTCCCGAAGATGTCGTGAAGCGACTCACAGTCCGGACACTCGAAGCCGCTCATGTTCTCGACGATCCCCAGCACCGGCGTGTCGTGACGTGCGAAGCCGACGAGGCCACGGGCGGCATCGTCGACCGCGACTTCCTGTGGTGTGGTCACGATGACGGCACCGGCGATGGGGAAGTGCTGCACCAGCGAGAGGTGTGCGTCACCGGTACCCGGTGGCAAGTCGACGATCAAGTAGTCCAGTTCGCCCCACCGGACATCGCCGAACAGTTGTTTGATGAACTCGTCGACCAGCGGGCCACGCCAGATAATTGGATCGTCCTCGCCGGTGATGAACTCCATGCTCATCGCCCGAACGCCGTAGGCCTCTCGAGGGACCAGCTCGTCGTCAGTCGTCGCGTCGGGTCGTCGTTCATCGAGGCCGAGCAGCGTCGACGCGTTGGGCCCGTACACGTCGGCATCGAGCAGGCCGACGGCCGCGCCCGCGTCCGCCAGCGCGACCGCGAGGTTCGCCGCGACAGTGCTCTTTCCGACCCCGCCCTTGCCCGACGCGACGGCGACGACGTTTTTCACGTCGGGGAGCATATCGATGCGCTCCCCTGAGTCGGCAGCGCTGGCCTGGAAGTCGACATCGACCGACTCGACGCCGTTGACTGACTCGGCGGCAGCCACCACGTCCGCAGTGAGTTGCTCGCGGAGCGCCACGCTTGGCACCGGAAGCGAGATCTCGACCGACGCCACGCCGTCGCGCACGACGACATCGCTAACGCCATCGATCGCCACGAGGTCGGCGTGGAGGGCGTCCGTGCCCACGTCCGCTGAGGCGATAGCCTCCCAGACGGCCGCGGCGGTATCGTCCCTCTGGCCGGCATCGGCTGGCGCTGTCGGCACCCCATCGTTCTGCCCAGCGTGAGGTGTCTCGTCGGAATCAGCCATCGCCGGTCAGTCCTCTCCCTGTGGGCCGAACTCGTCTAGATCCCATCGCTGCTCGCGGCCGACTGGGCCGTCCAGATACCAAGCGTCGTCCTCGCCCGGGTCGATCGGCGGTGCGATCGGTCGCTTGAGCCACTTCGGTCGGCGCTTCCCATCTGGTCCATCGGCTGGTCGAGTCTTCTCGACCCACTCGCGGTAGATTTCCATAGAGCGGTCGGTATCGACGTAGACATCGCCGTAGTAGTCGTCCGCCTTCGCTGGCTGGACCCGGACCTTCTGGTGCCAGCAGTGCACCCCCGAGATGGGATCGGGGTGGGGCGCGTGCGTGAGGTTCTGTGGAACGCCGCCATCGGTCCACCAGACCCTGGCGGAGTCGGGATCGTCGCTTTCGAACGGCCCGATGCCGGACTGCTGGCGCATTCCCCACTGGCTATCCTCGTCTTTCAGGTCGACCGTGACCTTCCCGTAGGGGTCTCCGCCCTCGTCGAAATCTCCGCCGGCTTCACCGTCGCCATCGCGGTCGATTTTCCACTGACCCATGTGGTGGCTCATTGCGGCGATCCCGGGCTTGATGGACTCAGTAACCCACACTTCGTTGACGTAGTAGCCGATGTCAGTCTCGACACGCACGAGGTCGCCGGTCTCGACGCCCAGTCGCTCGGCGTCCGTGCGATGCAGCCAGACCGGGTTGTTGTGCGAGATTTCCTCGAGCCATTTGGAGTTCGACGACCGGGAGTGAATCGCCGTCGGAAGGCGGAACGTCGGCACCAGCACCATCTCTCCGTTCTCGTAGTCGATGTTCTCGGGATGGACGTGGCTTTTCAGGTAGTGGGGGATGGTGTACTCCTCGTCGTCCCAGCCCCACTCCGCGAGCGTTTTCGAGTAGAACTGCTGTTTGCCGGTTGGCGAGGGGAACCCACGTTTCGGTTCGCCGTCGACGACCACGCCGAGCACCTGCGTCTCGAGGTCCGCGAGGGAGCCATGTGGAACCGTATCGTACTCTTCAGGATGATCGGCCCCCTCATCGATTTCGGCCGATTGCGCCGCCCCCTCGGGGATCGAAACGTCGGTGTCCGCATCCAGTACCCGGTGGATGGTCCCGTACTCGTCGACGAACACGTCGTCGTCCTCGAGCAGCGCCGGATTGAGCGACTCTTCGTGGAGTTCGTACTCGTTTGTGCTCGCCTCGAACGCCCCGTGGTGTTTCATGTACTCGAGGGGCTCCATGCCGGCTTCTTCGGCTGTCTCGACGAGGTTCTCCTCGTGCTCGAAGACGTAGCGGTAGTACTCGTCGACGGTCATCTGCGGGGGTTCGTCGGCGGCCTCGTCACTGCTCGACACCTCCTGTTCGGCCGTGCTATCGTCTTGCTGTGTCGCCGCACCGCCGTTCGCCGCGGCTGTCTCACCATCTCGATAGGGACTCTCGAAGTACTCCCGGATGCCCAGGTCGCCGTCCTCGTCGACGCGCCAGGAGAGGTCCATCCAGAACTCGTCTTCCTCCCAGACTTCGCCCGGATTGGCCTCGTAGGTGCGCTCGATGTCTTCGCCCTCGCGTTCGGCGAACTCGCGCTGGACGGGCTGACGGTACGTGACCCACGTCGCGGCGTGGGTTTCCTGGCTCTGGATGTCGTGGCGCTCGGGACTGTGGCCCATCGGCAGGACGTAATCCGCGAAGTACGCCGTCTCGTTCCAGGTGGGCGTCAGCGCGACATGCATCCCGACTTTGTCCTCGTCGCTCAGCGCCTCGATCCAGGAGAACCCGTCGGGGTAGGTGTAGACGGGGTTGAACACGCGAGTGAAGTACACCGACAGCTTACCACGGCCCTCCTTGAGGAAGTACGGCAGGAGCTGGCTCATCTCGTAGTGGGCGAACGGCCACTCCGGCGGCAACTGGAGTTCGTCCCAGAGCCGCTGACGCGGTGGCTCCTTCGGAAGCTCCGGTTCGAACTTGTGCCAGGCGTTGGGCGAGGTGCCGCCTTTCGTGCCAACGCTGCCGGTGAGCACGGACAGGAAGTGCAGCGTCCGACTGACCTGCCAGCCCCCCTCGTTCCCCGACGCCGCAGAACGCCAGATGTAGCTGGCAAACCGCGAGCCAGCAATGCCGATTTTCCGACCCACTTTCTCGATCGTGGCGGCGTCGACGCCGCTCTCGGCCTCGGCGTACGCCGGTGTAAAGTCCGTGTACGTGTCCTGGAGAACGTCGATATACGTCTCGAACGTCCGCTCGCGGTCGGGATGTTCCTCGTCGAGGAACTGCTGCCAGTTCACCCAGTTGGAGAGGAACTCCTCGTCGTAGAGTCCCTCCTGAAGGATGACGTTGGCCATCGCCAGCAAGACTGCAGCCTCGCTGCCGGGCTGGGTTGGGAGCCAGTAGTCCGACATGGCAGCGGTGTTCGACAGCCGTGGGTCGAGCACCGCGAGCTGGCCGCCCTCCATGACGCCCTCGATGATGCGCTGGGCGTGGGGGTTGAAGTAGTGGCCCGACTCGAGGTGGGCGGACAACAGCAGGATGAACTCGGCGTTGGCGAAATCAGCGCTCGGCCGGTCGTACTTGTGCCAGAAGGCATACCCCGACCGGGCACCCGCCGAGCAGATGTTCGTATGGGAGTTGTGGCCGTCCAGTCCCCAGGCGTTGATGACCCGGTCCATGTACCCTTCGTGGCCGGGCCGGCCGACGTGGTAGGTAATCTCGTTTTCGCGGCCGTCGGTGATGGTCTCGCGCATCTCGGTGGCGATGTCCTCGAGGGCGTCGTCCCAGGAGACGCGGGTCCACTCGCCGCTCCCGCGCGGGCCGTCACGCTTGAGCGGATAGCGGATGCGCTGGGGGTCTTTGATCTGGTTGATCGTGGCCGGTCCCTTCGCGCAGTTTCGTCCCCGGCTGCCGGGGTGTTCGGGGTTGCCCTCGATCTTGCGGATATCGCCGGTCTCCTTGTCGATGTAAGTGAGCAGCCCACAGCCGGCTTCGCAGTTGAAACAGGCCGTCGGGACGACCGAGTACTCCTTCGGGAGGCCCTCAGACTCGTACTCGACCCAGTCGTGCCACTGCTCGGGGTCGGGATACGAGCCGAGGTCACCCTCTGGAGCGATGCGGTCGATGCCGTCGACGCCGCGGCGCTGTCGCTGTTTCTTCGTGTTCTCGGTGCGATTCGAAATGACGCCGAGTCGTTCGGCGAGTTTCTCGATTCGGCTCGGGTCGAATTCGTGTCCCATGGTCAGGCGAGTGAGATCGTCTGCGGAGCGGTTATCCAGCAATACTCGAAGGCGAACAGCCCAGCAAGCGCAAGTGCGCCGGCGACTGCCGCGAGGATCGGCCAGCCGACGGCCAGCGCCGCCAGCGGCAACAGAATGCCGACGACGATACCGCCGATCCAGAACGCCGTCCGGAATCGGCCGCGAGTGATGCGCGCGGCGGCCTCCTCGGCGTCCTCGGTCTGATGGGGTGTGAAGATCTCAGAGGCGACCAGCACGGCATGGCCGACGAGGCCGGCACCGAGTGCCAGCGCCGACGGCCCGACCATCGTGTCGAACCACGGCACGCCCGCGACGCCGAGGATCACCAGTGTCGCACTGCCGGCGACGACCGACTGCGTGAACATGTGCAGTGGCATCGCAGGACTCTGCCAGAGGTCTCGCCCCTTCGACTGACTGAACAGGAAGGCGGTGTAGACCGCTGTCGCCGCACCGAGGACGGCGGCCACACCCAGCGAAATCGGGGAGACGATAGCGTCGATTCCGAGAAACGCTCCCAGCACGACCAGTCCGAGGTACGCGCCAGTCGCCGAGATGATGTAGGCACCCTTCACGAGCCAGGAGTTCCAGTTCGGTCGCAACAGCACCCAATGGAACCGCGTCGGCTGCTCGAGGTCTAGAATGAGAAGGACACCGGTCGCCGCCAGAAACAGCCCGCTGACGAACGCGCTCGCGCCGAGGGCGGCCACGTTGGGTTCGACCAGCCCGAACAGCATGAACAGCGCCGGGAGCATGAGCGCCCCAGCGGCGATCCCCTTCGTCCACGTGTAGGAGTACACCTCCCACCCCCAGGAGCCGTAGTGGCTCTCGCCGATGTCGTAGACCCGCGTCGCCTCCTCGTGGAGGAGTTCGTAGGCGCGTTCGGTGCGACTCGTGTCGCCACCGTCGTCATGCCTCTGTCCGGACGGATCGGTGGCATAGCCACCGTCGGACTGATATCGATCATCCGACTGCCGACCTTCTGTCCGGGTGGCGTCAGATCGCTCGGTGGTCTCTCCCTCGCCACACGCACAGGAGTCACAGCCACAGTCTTCGCGCCCACCATCCGCGCGGGCCTCCGAGTCGTCCGAGCTGTCGGCACTGCCAAGCGAGACATCGGACGCCGCAAGCGACTCGGCGGCCTTCTCGAGGTCGAAATCTGGCACCGAGCCGCCCTCGGTCTCGACGTGGTGGGGGGCATCGCTCCACATGTAGTGTTCTTCGCGGGCGGTCGTCCCCGGGGTGGTACTGCCTTCGTCGCCATCGACGTAGAACAGCTTTGGCTCGGTCCCTTTCTCGGGTTTGCGGGCCTGGACCTCTTCGCGGGAAATCGTGCGAGTGATTTCGGTGTCGGGATTCTCGAGATCGCCGGCGAGAATCGCGTCCTCGGGACAGACGGTCACGCAGGCTGGCTCACGCCCCGTGTCGACCCGGTGGCTGCAGTAGTTACACTTCGCTGCCGTTTCCGAGTTCGGGTCGATGTAGAGCGCGTCGTACGGACACCCCTGCATGCAGGCCTTGCAGCCGATACAGCGCTCTGGGTCGAAGTCGACGATGCCGTCCTCGCGTTCCCACAGCGCGGTCACGGGACAGACATCGGTACACGGTGAATCATCGCAGTGGTTACACCGCATCACCGAGAAGTTGCGGTTCGTGTTAGGAAACTCGCCTTTCTCGATGTACTTGACCCAGGTCTTGTTCACGCCGATCGGATCGTCGTGTTCACCCTTACAGGCCACCGTGCATGCGTGACAGCCGATACACCTCCTGTTGTCGATGACGAAGCCGTAGTTCGTTATAGGGACCACCTCAATTGACTCGTGGCAACAATCAACATGGGTTGAGATACCACTTAAAGCTTGTGCGTATTGTACAATACACCTACTATAGAACACGTCGGCTGGTCTCAGAATCTGAAACTGAAACGAAGTATCGACCGCCGATCGGGGTCCCTATCAAAAATTCACAACAGCGCCGCAACCAGCAACATCATTGTTTAAGAATATCATACAATTTTCAATAGGGCGAAACTTCTATTCTCTTGTGCATGGTAGTCGTCGCCGTACGGGGCTGGCAGACCCATGAGTACGAAATACGAAATCACCGAAACGGTCGACGTAAAAGGGTTGAACTGTCCGATGCCGGTTGTGAAGGCGAAGCAGGCGGTCGACAGCCTCGAGTTGGGAGACGTCCTTGCGGTCATCGCGACGGACCCCGGCAGTCTGTCCGACATCAAGGGGTGGGCGAACTCGACGGACGGTGTCGAACTCCTCGAACAGGACGAAGGTGACGAGAGCGGTGAAACCGTCTATCGACACTACGTCCGGAGGACAGGGACATGAGTGCTGATTCGCCGACCGCGCTCGAGCACATGGCCGACACAAATATCCAACTAGTGGTGTAACCATGCCATCCATCGACAAGATCGGTATCATCGTGTACAGTGACGATCCGAAAAGCCTCGCCATGGCTATGAACCTTGGGCAGGTCGCCCTGGCGATGGACACTGAAGTGGTCGTCTATTTCACGTTCGACGGCCTCACACATCTGATGGCAGGCGAAAAGGACCTCGGCGACTTCGAGCGGATGGTCGAGGCGGGCGTACCTGACCCCTACGAGATGCTCGCGGACTTCGTCGAAACCGGGGACGAGCTCGTCACGACCGTCGCCTGCACGACGACCATCGACATGCTCGACTGGGATCAAGAAGGGATGGACGAGTCGGTCACGACCGAATTCGCCGGGGCAGCCGCGTTCCTTGACGAAACGTCGGACGCTGCTCACGTGTTCAGCTTCGGGTAATCATACGGACTACTGTCAGTCAGTTCTGGTGCAACCGCGACCCGCACTGCGGGTGCACCGGGACATCGTGACAGCAGACCGTATCAGTCGCCAGTCATCACTTCCTGCGTTGCAGCGCAGTTTCCGCCATGTTTACCTCCTCGAGTTCGTACTCGAGGAGCGTTCTAGCGACGACGTGGCTCGAGGTGTCCGTAAGACGTTATCGAACCACCGACGCGGAGTTAGAGCGACGCTCCCAGTGACGACGGAAAACGACGTATGCGGCGAGTGCTGCCGAAACGATTCCGACCGGGACGCCACCGAATAGCATCGCTGCTATGAGTCCGATAGCCTGTGTCGAGAGCACGATCATGGCAAGCCCGCCACTGCCGAGGAAGCCGAGTATCGCCGCGATCGTCGTCTAGAGCCGTCGCGACGTTTCCGGAGACGCCGTGCCGGTGGCAGTGCGTTCCTCCCAGTAGGTCAGTCCCAGATATGTGAGCGGGAGCAAGGCAGTTCCGGCGATGAGTCCGGCAGGTAAACCCAGCATCGCAGACGGCCAGACGTAAGGCTCGAGCGCTTCGGTCACGCTGATCCCGACGGCGAGAAAGCTGAGCACGCCCACGAGAAGGCTTCCGAGGCGCTTGATCCAGTTTCCCATAGCTGTCAGTCACGGAGTCTAACTATATGATCGTGCCGGGGACACCCTACACCATCTCTTCCAATGATCGGACGGTATCGGACATGATCCACGCTGTCTCGCTGTCCGGCTCTTCGATGCAGATCGCAAAAAACGAATCACGACCGTCATCAACGGTGATCCGATAGCCACGACTGACTAGCGCTTGCTCCTCGCCACCACGGGATTCTGCGGAGGTCACATCCGTCTTCAGAGCCACCAGCGGATAACGAACACGATTTGGACGGATACATCTTACCGAGACGATAGTAACAGCTGAAACGATTGACACACTGATCGAACAGTCCACAATTCTCGCTCACGTCGTCGCTCCGAACCGCGCTTTCGTCGTGCGATCGGGTGTGTAGTGACGTTCTGTGGCTCCTATAGACATCGTTTTGATGGGTTTGGCGGACTTTTCAATAGACACGGAGCTTTCACAGCGCGGGAACACCAGAGGGGGTACTTCAGTGAGTCTCTCGATAGTCGGATCACCGCGAGCCATGACCGAGTTCCCAATCACAGACAACGATGGACTCGTGCAGTGTACATGTGAGATAGACGAACTATTTCGTCTGTTCACGGACGCCTCCCGACGAAGGACCATCGCATTGCTAGAAAACCTGGAAAATAACTGGATCCGTGTCGGTCAGATGGCACAGCGCCTCTCGATGCCACGCAAGGACGAAACTGCAACTGATTGGGAACGGGATCTCCATCACATTCACTTGCCGATGCTCGAGGATACAGGACTGATCGACTACGACAGACAGGGAAAGGTAGTACGATACTATCACTGTGAGACGGTCGGAGAGATCCTCAGCGTAATCGACTCGGACTATAGTAACACCTGAATGGTTCAGACGGACCCCTGTCAGGCAGTGCCGGTAGAGCCCACGACCCCTGGGACAGCGGGACAGGGACAGCAACCCGCACACACTGACGCAAGTCCCTCATACGATCGGATGTGCAGTGCAGTGATTTTCAGTGACTAAATCGCTCGCGTCCCGAGACCAACGCACGACGCTCGAGGACGCTACCCGACAGTCAAGACGGGAATCGACGCACGCCGAACGACGCGTGCCGTCGTGCTCCCCAGTAATCGACCGGTCCCGACGGTCCGGCCGCGCGTCCCCATCGCAACGAGGTCGGCGTCGACTGCCGACACCGACGCAAGCAGTTCGGCTGCTGGCTCGCCGCGACGAACGTCGGTCGTCACGGAGAGGCCCCGATCGCGTGCCATGGTCCCGACCGCCTCCGTCGCCTCGCGTCCACCCTCTTTGAGCAATCCAACGATACTCCGTGGCGCGTCCTCGAGATCGTACGGCATCGGATCGACCACGTAGACGACGTGCACGTCGGCGTCGTATTTCTCGGCGACGTCGAGTGCTGTTTCCGCGGCGCGTTCGGCGGCGTCGCTCCCGTCGGTCGGGATCATCACCTGCTCGTACGGCCCCGCCACCGCTGTCTCGCGGTCGTCCCCCAGCCGGACCGAAAGCACCGGCACGTCAGCGAGCGTGAGGACGCGTTCGGTCGTACTCCCTAACCGAGCCCGATCGATACCGGTCCGGCCGTGCGTCCCCATCACAACGAGATCGACGTCGTGTTCGTCCGTATACGCGAGAATCTCCTGATGCGGGACTCCCTCGCGTACCTCTCGAGCAGCCGCCAAGTCGGCGTCCTCGGCACGATCCGTGATCCGGATCGTCGCCTCGCGGCCCCGTCGTTCGGATGGCGCGTAGAGTTCCTCGCGGTCAGCGCCAGCGATCCCGGTCGGCTCGGCACCGGTATCGACGACGTAGAGCGCGTGCACCGCCGCGCCGTAGGTCCGGGCAAACTCGAGCGCATGGCCGATCGTTGCCTCGGCACCAGCGCTGCCGTCTGTCGGGACGAGCATCGTGCTGAACATAGCCGCTCGTTCGACCCGAGCAGGCATCAAACGCCCCCACACGTTTCGCGATCGTGACACGATGGATGGATGCCAGCATACGAGAGGACTACACTCATCGGATCACGGTGACCGGAACCGGGACACGACGGACGACGGTTTCGGTGACGCTTCCGTAGAGTGGCCGCCGGTCGTCCAGCCGTCCGTGGGAGCCGAGGACGACGTGGTCGATGTCTTCGACCGTCGCATACTCGACGATGAGCCGCTTCGGATCACCGATATCCGAGTCGGTCACGACCGACCGATCGTACTCGTCGGCGATGGCGGAGACGTCCGCAAAGAGCTTGTCGGTAGCCTCCTCGACGGCGCGGTCCCACGCTGCCGTCCCGATCATCGGTTCGTACGTCGAGTCGACGTCCTCGAGCGTCCCGTAGTCGGGCCTGAACAAGTCGACGACGTGGTACGCGACGACCTCTGCGTCCGGGAACTCCCGACACGCGTGCCGGAGTGCGTCGAACGATAACGGCGAGCCGTCGACTGGGACGAGCACTGTCCGCGACATACGCACTGCTTCCCCACGGAGTGTTATAACCTCCTGGGGCACGTACATGCTCGAGATGGCCTCGATCGAGCTTCCCGATCCCGACCCGGACGGATCGACGAGCGCCGAACGAGCGATCGCAACCAGAGAAAGTCGCCGTTCGTTCGCCCAAATGCCGATCGAACTCGAGGCCGTCTCCCAACTGCTGTGGGCGGCACAGGGACAAACGCACGTCCGAGACGGCGTCGAGTTGCGTGCCGCGCCGAGCGCCGGCGCGACGTATCCACTCACCGTCTTTCTCGAGGTCGCGCCGAACGGAAGCGAGGAACTGGAGCCGGGCGTGTACCGATACGAGCAGGGGCGACACGCACTCGAGCGCGAACTCGAGACAGCCGTCCACGACGACCTCACTGCCGCATCGCTCGACCAAGCGGTCATCGCGGATGCGCCGATGACGATCGTGGTGACGGCGGACTACGACCGAACGCAACGGCAGTATCCGGACCACGGCGAGCGGTACGTCCACATGGAAGCCGGACACGTCGCGGAGAACGTCCACCTCGTCTGTGAGTCGCGCGGATTGAATACCTGCCCCGTCGGCGCGTTCACTGACGCTGCCGTCGCAACGGCGCTGTCGCTGCCGGCACGACTCGAGGCGCTGTATCTGTTGCCAGTCGGTCAGCGACCGGCGAAACGAGCGTAGCCGCCGAAGACATCGACGATGTGACGCATACGATGGGCCTGCTGATCGGCAGCATCGCGGTGTCGTCACGTGGCCCGAGAGACTGTTCATTCCTCGAGCAGCCACCCGAGCCGTTTCGCTCAGAACCCCGCGCTCGGGGTTCTTGCTCCGACCGTGCGTCTTCTGGTCGCGGATCTGTCGTTCCAGCACCTCGCGGGCCTCATTGAGCGCGTGACTCGCGCCGTCTCCTTCTCCGGAGGCGATGGAGAGCCCCCGATTGGTGTGCAACCGGCTGCGAGCGAGCAGGAGTAGCCGCCCACGACGTGTCTCGTCGTGTTCCGATCAGGTCTCCGTCTCCAGATACTCCATCGCCTCCTCGTCGGACACTTGGGCGAAATTCATGTAGAACTGCCCGACGCCCCGGAAGCCGCTGGGCGTCTCGAGACAGACGACCTCGTCGGCTTCATCCGCCAACTCGTCGATCGTGCTCGGCGGGCCGACCGGCACTGCGAGCACGATGCGCTCGGCGTCCGTGTTCTGAAGCCGCTTGAGACACGCTCTAACAGTCGATCCCGTTGCTACGCCGTCGTCAACGACGACGACGGTTTTATCCGTCAGATCGGGTTCTGGCCGGTCGCTGCGATAGCGGTCGGCCTTTTGACGCGCGTTCGCTGCTTCCTTCTCACGCATTTCCTGGAAGTAGTCCTCATCGGCGCCCGTCCCCCGAAACGCTGTTTTGTTCCGCCAGACGCTCCCGTCGCTTGCGACAGCACCGATCGCATACTCCGGGTTCCCCGGGGCACCGATCTTCTTTGCGACGACGATATCGAGGGGGATGTCGAGTGCATCGGCAACTGCACGCCCGAGCGGAAGGCCGCCCCGCGGGATGGCAAGCGCGATATCCGCGTCGAGTTCCCGCTCACGGAGCGCCGTTGCGAGTTGCTCTCCTGCATCAGTTCGGTCGGTAAATCGACGAGCTCCTCCCATCGGGTCATCGAACGAGAGACAGTAGCATATAACATAGGTGTGTCTCGACAAGCGATAACAGGCTCGGCACAGAGCGCTGGCTACTCACCAGCAGTGTCAGCGAGCATCGACACTAGCGTTTGCCTGTATCGCTAATGCCGTGCTGTTCGAAGTAGAGGTGGAGTTTCCGAATCGATGTCACGACGCCATCACAGTATTGCTCGACGACCGGCTCCGGATTGAATCCGACGGCAGTCCCAGCAGCACGAAGCATCGAGAGACCCGTGGCCCCGTTGCCGACCGCGATCGTCTGCTCGAGATCGACGCCATCGGCGACGGCGAGTTCCCCGAGTGGCCCATCCTTCTGGCCATCGAGCATGGGGCCGTCGACATCGCCAGTTACCGCACCGTTTTCTATCACGAGGCGGTTCGCCACGACGTGATCGACCGTCGTGTCGACCTGCTCGAGTGCTGCCTCGACGGCTCGCTCGAAACTGCCCGTGAGAGCGGCCACACGGACATCGGACCGTCGGAGTGCAGTGATCATGTCGGCAACACAGTCACGAAGGGAACACCGCTCGAACGCGGTTTCGACCCGGCGTTCCGGCATCCCCTCGAGCAACGAGACGCGCTCTTGCAGGCTCGTTTCGAAATCGATCTCGTCACGGACGCCTTGCTCGAGGAACCCGCGCATTTCCGTTGCCACGTCGTACTCCCTCCCGAGGAGGATACTCGGGTCCGATTGGGAGAGCGTTTCGTCGAAGTCGAAGGCAACGAGCGTCATCTCGCCGTTCATCACCCGTTCCAATAATACCCGGCTGTCTGGATTTCGGGAGTCGCTGCCGGTTCGTTCATAGCCCCCACGGGTAGAGATCTGGCACGTGTGTTCGGTCTGCATGGAGCGAAAACGGATGGAGTGCGCTCGTTTCGCCAAGAGACACGAACGCGTCGTAGCGGTCGGGGAGGACGGTCGGTACGTAATTTCCGGATTCACGATTCGGATGGTAGACGACGCCGATCGCGCGATGGCCCCGCGGTTCTCGAAGTGGTGTCTCGTCATCGAGTTCGTCAGTGAGCAGGAGCTGATCGGTTTCGCTGGCTTGTTCGAAAACGTGTTCGTAGCTTCCGGGTCGTGCCGGCGGCACTGTCAGCTCTTCCATCGGCGCGTCCCACGAATCAGCAGCGATAACGCTCCCACGAAACGTTCCCATGCCGATCAATGCCACCTCGGACGCGCCCTCGTGTTGTCGAACGAGTTGTCCGATGTTGAGCCGCCCGCGCTGTTCCATGTCCGTCGCTCGAGCATCGCCGACGTGGGTGTTGTGCGCCCAGACGATCCCTTTCGAACCCCCACCGTGATGACGCTGGAGGCGCTCGAGCGTCTCGACCATATGTCGGTCCCGAACGTTCCACGAATCGGTGTTGCCACGAGCCATCTCCCGGTAGTACTGTTCGGCGTTTTTCGCGACGAGTGCGTTCTGTTCGGCATTGAAATAGTCGTCCTGTCCGTGATCGTACGTCGGGGCCGCTTCCTGAAGGCGCGTCAGCGTCTCGAGGACCTCGTCTTCGCACGTCTCGGGGACCATCCTGAGCGCCTGCGCGTACTCCCGAGCGTCCCTACCGTACGGGTCGAAACACCGGTAGGCGTCTCTCGCTTCGGCTGCGGCATCCGGGTCGACATCCTCGAGATAGTCGACGACCGCGTTTAACGACTCGAACAGGCTGTAGACGTCGAGGCCGTAGAAGCCGATCCGGTCGTCCTGCTCGAGCAGTTGGTTGTGTACCTCGAGCCAGTCGAGGAACTCGAGGACTTCCCAGTTCGCCCACATCCAGTTCGGCCACCGATCGAATGTCTCGAGGACTTCGCGACCGGTTTCAGCAGACTCGGGAAGGCCCTTGACGTATCGATTGGCCTCGTAGCAGTTCGTCCAGTCGCCTTCGACAGCGACGAACGAGAAGTCCCGTTCTTGGATGAGTCGAGCGGTTAGTCGCGAACGCCAGCGATAGAACTCGGACGTTCCATGGGTAGCATCCCCGATCAGCACGTATTTCCTGTCGCCGAATCGCTCGACGAGTTGGTCAAGATCTGCCGGGCTCGTCAGGTCGTGTCCAACCGACCGAACGTCGGACACAGCAGCCTCGGTATCGGTGGACTCTCGCCATGCTGTTCTGTCGTGAATCTCGTTCATCGTCTTGGCCAGTGGCTTTCGCACACGCAATGAGTGGTGTCGTCGTTCTGTTCACCCCTCTCGCTCATCGCAACCGATGGTCGCCGAACAGGAGAGCGTGGGGCAGCGTGTCGCAGTGGTCATTCGTACTCGAACCCGTGTAGTTCGTACCGATAGGTTCGCGCCGCTTTTTTGACGACGAGATACTGTGTGCCACCCGCTTGCTCGAGACTGTCGAAGTGGCTCCCGAGATTACCGGGATTCAGCGACGGCGCATCGCCGTCAAGGGCGAACCGAAGGACGGCTTTCGGTTGGCGAACGTCGTCGACTTGCTTGGCTTCGACCGCAAGCATGGTACCGGTGTTCCCGACATCGACCGTCCCGGTAAGTTCCCACGTATGGTCGCCGTACTGTAGCTCCGTTCCGCTGAGTTCCGGCCACTGTGTCTCGTCCATGCCACTAGATACCAGGAAGATCCCAATCGTCTTTTCGGTTATCAGTTACTCTAGGTATTCGTCATCGCTCCGAATCGATCGAACCGTCGGTCGCGAAGGGGGCAGTACTGGATAGATGGTCGTCGGATACAGCGACCCCCTACAATTATTCGGCGAGAGGGTGAAAGAGAGTGCGATGCCATCGGCAACCCAGTCGATCGATGCGGTGTTACTGCCAACGGATGGAAGCGATGGCGCGCTCGCGGGCGCAAAGCGCGGTATCGACCTGGCTGCTGCAGCGGACGCGGAGGTCCACGTCCTCTCGGTCGTCGACACGACGGACTTCGATGATCTCTCGTTGGTTCTCGACGCCGACACGGTAGCGGACGAACGGGACGGGCTCGAAGCCGACGCCGACGCAGCCGTCGAAACCGTGGCGACGATCGCTCAAGAACAGGCCCCTGACCTCGAGGTCACGACAGCGATCGAACAGGGCACGCCGTTTCAGTGTATCGACGACTACGCCGATGCGGCCGACATCGATCTCATCGCGATGGGGACGAAAGGCCGAACGGGACTCGAGCGGGTCGTCCTCGGGAGCGTGACCGAAAACGTCCTTCGGACGGTCGACATCCCGGTGCTGGCCGTCCCACCGACCGCGGCTGACAGCTCAGTTACTCCGGAGACCACCGAGAACGTGCTCCTGCCGACGGACGGCAGCGAAGGTGCAGCGGCCGCCGTCGACTGGGGCGTCCACCTTGCGGACGTGTTCGACGCGATGGTGCATGCGCTTTACTCGGCCGACACGAGCCGGCTCACGATGGGATCGAAGCCGAGTACGATCCTGTCCGGACTCGAGCAGACAGGCGAGACCGCACTCGAAGCGGTTCGTGAACGTGCGAAAGCGAACGGTGTTAGCGTTACAGGAACCGTCGCAAACGGCCCACCGGCGAGAGCTATTCTAGAGTATGCCGATGAGAAGGCGGTCAATATGATCGTAATCGGAACGCACGGTCGCTCCGGGATCGAGCGTCACCTCCTCGGCAGTGTCACGGAAAATGTCGTTCGGAACGCTGACATCCCTGTGTTTTGTGTACCAATGCCTGAAAAATAATAGCGCGACCGAGCGCGGAGCAGTCAGGCTGGCTGTGACAACTGCACTAGATGAGTCGGTGGGACAGGTACAATAGGTATACTGTGCTCAATAGGTTCAATAGCTTCAATTAGTTAGGACGGTAGAATAGGTACTCTCAGTATACCCAGTACGCGCTGATCGCGCCCTTCCGTTCTCGGTTCGTACTCGATGTCGCTCGAGTTGTTATAGTGGCTGTCCAGTTGCAGGTCAACTCGTATGTCGATTCCTACGTAGCACAACGTAGTCATGGCAACCGTTGAGACAGTCTTGTCGTCGATTTTTAGTACGATTCCTGAACTTCACTCCGGCCAACTCGGTCTCCTCGCGGGACTTCTCGTCGGCGTTCTCTACTGGCACGAGTACCGCCGCTCGTCGCTTGGTCTTCTCACTGGTTGCTACCTGCTGGCACTCGGTGTCGTACCTGCTTCCACGAGAGGGCTCATCGTTGTGCAATCCAAACCGTGGTATTTTTGTTCGTTTCTGATTCTCACTTCAATCGGCGCAATCGGTGGGCGTGCTGCTTGGCGTCTGGTATCGCGATCGATCCAGGCTCGGTCTTCGACGATCAGACACCGAGCGGCCGATCGCGAGGCGGGGGGCAGCTCAAATCAAAACCGCACGTGACGGTCATGCGGAGAGACGATGGCCGTCGACGTCGAACTGAAGAATGGGCACCGATTTCGCCCTCTCGGACGCCGACCAACGACTGCTCCTCGAGAGTAGCGAAGACGCCGAGCAACGTGGCGTCGCCATCCTCGAGGACATGGGCGACTTCGCCGTCGAAGAGGAACTCCTCGACGGCGATCCGAGCACAGACATCCCCGACGATGCCGTGACGGAGGGGTTCGATGCGATCTATCTCGGCCATCGCGACCGCTCGGAGCGGATGGAACGGCTGCTCGGCAGCGTGGCAAACGTGATCGTCGAACGAGCGACCGTTCCGGTCACCGTCGTCCGCTGACGGTGGCTCATCGCACCGTGTCATCGGCGGCTTGCGATCCATCGTTTCACGTGGCAGTGCAGTCGGACGGATCGAACGAACCGACAGCGAGCCGAGCCGCAGGAATTTATCCATCCATGGAGAAGGGGCTGTATGTCCGACGCCAACGGTGGCTTGGCCGCGCTCTTTTCAGGGGGCAAGGAGTCCTCGTGGGCACTCTATCAGGCACTCGAGTCCGGCCGTGACGTCCGCACGCTGGTCGTCGTCCAGCCGCCGGAGACGTCGTCCATGTACCACGCGCCCGCACAGCCGGTGATCAGACTGGCCGCACGCAGCATCGGCCTTCCGATCCTCGACGTCGGGCTCCCGGTCACCGACATGGAGCCACCCGACCTGGCGACCGTAGAAGGGCAAGCGGAGCTGGAAGCGCTCGAGCCCGCCCTCGAGCGGCTGGATGACGAGTTCGATGGTGGCTTGCGTGGACTCATCGCCGGGACCGTCACGAGCGACTACCAAGCCGATCGACTGCAGTCGATGTGTGACCGTCTCGACTGTGCGTTCGTCGCACCGCTGTGGCAGGCAGATCCGCGTGAACTCGCGGAGACGATGATCGACGGCGGACTGACGATACGCATCGTCGAGGTGGCAGGACCCGGCTTCGACGAGTCGTGGCTTGGCCGGCAACTCGATCACGACGCCATGGCAGAACTGGTGGCGCTTCACCGCGAATATGGCGTCCACCTGCTGGGAGAAGGCGGCGAGTTCCAGACGATCGTCATCGATGGCCCACACATGTCTCGTCCCATCGTGCTCGAGTTCGAGCGGGAGTGGTACGGCACGTGGGGGCGGATTCGAATCACCGATGCCTGGCTTGACGCACCCGCGTCAGCAGACGAGCATCGGTGACCGACCCAGGCTGTCTGCTCACGGCTGTCGCCGTGGTATCGCATCTGTACTTCGTCGCAGCGTGCGCCGCTCGAGCGCCGTCAGTCACCCCTGATTTATTCGTCTCGGCGTCGTCGGGATCACCGTCATGCATCGTCTCCGGATGCTGTGATCCTATCACAGACCATGTCAGCAAACATCCTCGTTCCGATCGATCGGTCGTCACAGTCGACCGCCGGACTCGTATACACGCTCGTCTCGTTTCCCGATGCCACCATCACCGCGATACACGTTACCGACCACGACGCGTACGCAACGGTCGGCTCCCCCGAATCGAGCGAGGAGCGGGTTGCACAGGCTGGCGAACGGCTCCTCGAGCGGGCAGCCGAGATGGCATCGGAGTATGGCCGCGAACTCGAGACGGTACTCGAAACAGGCATCCCACATCGCACGATCGTCGAGTACACTGTCGAACACGACATCGACCACATCGTTCTGGGAAGCCACGGCGAATCACCGATCGTTCGTCCGTTCCTCGGCCACGTCAGTGAGGCAGTCGTCCGACGAGCCCCCGTCTCGACGACGATCGTTCCAGAGGCGCAGTCGGAACTCCTCGAGCGAGACCTCCCCGGTCGCATTCTGGTTCCCGTCGACGGTTCCGACCAGTCGCTTGCCGCACTCGAGTACGCAACCGGCCAGTTTTCGGAGGGACGGATCACGATTTTCCACGCCGTGGCGCTGCCGTTCGAATATGATGTCGATGCTATCGGCGGAACATATGCAGAGCGGATCGTCGACGATCTCACCGAGCAGGGAGAATCGATCCTCGAAGCAGCCGTCGAGACGGTCGAAAATGACGATCTCGCCGTCGAGACGGAACTGAAATACGGAGAGCCATCTCGGTTGATCGCCGACTACGCAGCAGACAACGGATTCGACCAGATTCTCATGGGGAGTCACGGTCGGTCCCTGCCGGCGCGACTTATCACTGGAAGCGTCGCTGAGACCGTGTCGCGTCGATCGACGATACCCGTAACGCTGATACGGGGACGACCGAGCGGATCGTCATAGCTCCCGGACACGTATCGAATCCGCCGCCTGATACCGCGTGTCGATCAGTCTGTCGGACATTCCTCGAGCTCATCGTGCCGGGTCAACGCTTGGTCTTCTGTAAGGTCGATGATCGCGTGTTGTCTGTATTCAGGCATCTTCGATTCGGGATGTGGTCGGAAAGCTACTCGCAGTGCTGCGTTGCTCGTTGAGGACAGGGACTTGGTACCCTCATCGCTACCGCTAATTGCGTGTTGAATCGGTCGAGAGATAGTCAGACAGTGCTGTCGTTTACGATCATAGTGTTGTAATTCTATTCTGATAGTCATCGACAGTAGCCACTGACCGTTAGTACACACCTGCTCGCCCGACGACTGTGGGATTGGTGTGCCACTCAGTGCAGTCGTTACGAGAGCTTGTCTCTCGAGACCGGCTGTAGCGTTCAATCGCATGTCTTTCATGCTTCGTGACTAATACCGAAAGGTAAGAAATAGGAAATCCGTATTGCCCTTCTCAAAAAATCACGCGATCTGGATCGACACGCACGAAGGATTGATTGCTGTTTCACCCGAATACGTGGCCGTGACTGTATCCGGCGTCGGCTTTCACTCGCTGACCACCGAAGTCCACGACCACCACCCGACGGTCGAGGGTTCCATTCCCGACTGGCTCTCTGGGACGCTGATTCGTAACGGCCCTGCCCGCTTCGAGGTCGGTGATCGCCGTGTCAACCACTGGTTCGACGGCCTAGCGATGCTCCGCCGCTACGCCTTCAACGACGGCTTGCTCCGCTACTCGAACCGGTTCCTCCGCACCGATGCCTACGCGGAGGCAATGAACGGTCGGCTGACTGGCCAGTTCGGCACTGACACACGTGGCTGGCGTCGTATCCTCGAGATCATACCCTCTCTGGGAGTTCCCGATCCGACCGACAATGCGAACGTTCATGTCGCCCGTATCGACGGCGAATACGTCGCACTCACCGAGACTCCGCGCCGGGTCGCCTTCGATCCCGAGACACTCGAGACACGCGGGCGCTTTCGATTCCACGACGATCTACCCGAACACATCACGACCGCGCATTTTGTCGACGATCCTCACCGGGACGAACTGGTCGGCTTCGCCACGCAGTTCGGTCGGACTCCACAGTATCACCTCTCCCGTCTCCCGGCTGGGAGTCGCACGCGAGAGGTTATCGCCTCTATCGACGCGAATGGGCCGGCGTATATCCACGACTGTAGCGTCACCGCCAACCACGTCATCATTGTGGAGTCGCCACTCGTCCTGTCGGTGTTTCAGGCACTGAATCCGTTTGCTGAGGGGGCGATCGACATGCTCGACTGGCAGCCAGAGCGCGATACACGCGTGCTCGTGGTCGATCGGAATACCGGCGACATTGTGGCCGATCCGACGCTCGAGCCGGCCTTTACCTTCCACCATGTCAACGCCTACGTCGACGGCGGGACGATCGTCCTTGACCTCGTGGAGTTCCCGAACGGTGACATCGTCGACACCATGTCACTGTCCGAACTCGACGGCGATGGCTTCCCAGACGTTCCCGATGCCCACCTGATGCGGTACCGCATTAACCCCGACTCGAACACTGTCAACCGGACGCGACTCTACGATGGCGCGATGGAAATGCCACGCGTCGCCCGCTCAGTCGTCGGCCGACGCCACCGCTACGCGTACGGACAAGTGACCGACCGCACAGGGGCGAACGGACTCGTCAAAGTGGATTGTGAGACAGGCACCGCCAGGGAGTGGTGGAAGCGGTCGGTCTATGTTGAGGAACCAGTTCCTATCCAGCATCCGAATGCCGACACCGAAGACGAGGGCGTCGTACTCGCGACGGCGCTGAACTCCCAACGTGAACGGACGGAACTCATGATCTTTGACGCAGCGACGCTAGCTGTTCAGGCGCGGGCCGTTCTCCCACACGCGGAGCCATTCGGCTTCCACGGCCGTTTCTTCCAGAACGTGTAGTCAATAGTATATATCAGTGATGCAGCCGATCAGTATTGTTGTTCGAAGCTGAGTTCGGCGTGCTTGTACGAATTCGATTTGACACCAGCCTCGTCATAGCACGAGCCAAGGTCTGCTGGCGGAATGTCTATCTGCTCACCGAATTCTCTCTCCAGATGTTTGCAGAACGAAACGGTGAGATCTCGCTCATCGTCGTTTGAGACCTCGAGAACAACTGCAAGACCCGGATCGTCATTCCGGTTTGATGATGTAGTCGCCCGGAGTAAAGGGTGTTCCCGCGTTACTCGAGATTGAATAGGCCACTCAACGTGTTAAGTGGATCAAAAGCCGCCCGGATGGGCGCAGGGTGGTGGCCGCCGGGCGAACTGAGACAAAGTAGGGTTGAGGCTGATTGGATCGGTCTGTCGCGCGGGGTAACGCGACACGAGGAATATTCGGGAGAATCATTATTAACTTCGTCTCGATTCCCGGTTACTCAGAACCGTCCTAGTGAACTGCCACGGGCGCGGTGGCCCGTGGCTTCCCGCAGATTAGTCGGACACGCCCACCCTACCATCAGCATGGTGGCTTCGAGCGGTGGGATGGGGCACAGTCGGCTGGTTCACACAGCCAAGCATTCATATCCGTCGACTAATTCAGTTGGCCTAATCGGAAGGTAGCCTTCCGTACATGAATGCTTGGTCATCTCAGGATGTCGTCCGCGAAGTAGTACCGTCGCTGCTGCTCGTCCGTCTCGAGTCTGATCGCGCTCGATGACGTCGAGTGTGTTTACAGGCGGTCGAGGCGAATGCCCCGGGGCTTGACAGTAGTTCCGAATGCCAAAATCTGTGCATTGCTTATTTTCACTTCATTCTGTCTGAATAGACCGCTCAGTACAGATGAAGGAGGTACCGGCTATTCTTTTACTCTGTCTTTAAACGTCAAGTGTATTTTACAGAAAGTTTATACCATCTCTTACCAACTAGACTTGTATGACGACAACCATTTTACTGGGAGGTCTTTTGTTCGGGGTGATAGCAACTGGGATGGTATTTGCAGACACGAAACGGCGGAATCTCACATTTCAAACGCAATGGCTCTGGACTGCTAGCGCTGCAGTTCTCAGTATTGGGGGATTCTTGGCGGTATATTTATTTAAAGATGTTCTGTTTCAATTCTATCTCGAAGTAACTGGTCGCCCTGCACTCGTACCGTCACCACAGGAAGTTGCTCAATTCTACCTCTTTTTCGCATTAACGGTGAGTGTAGTGGCCGTTCTCGGGTATGGGTTCGGCAGTCGGTTTGGCCCACTCAAATCGGCATAACTCAGGTACTGTACTGGCGGCTAATCAATAGACTCGCAGACGTAGTTACTGAAAGTATCGTGTCCGAGAAGACAGACAGAGTTGGACAAGAGATAGTGAACCAGCGGTAAGTACGCACACGTACTTATCGAATCGCCCCATCTCAGTTTCATTCGCACTTCTGAGTAAAGAAATCGTGCTATCAACTACTGCTACTATTACACAACCACTCGGACGTGAAGTGGAAATGTGGAAACCTGCCGCCTAGCCTTAGGAAGCAACCAACTGACTGTCGTACTATGGGCGCATTAGACCCCATAGCGTTCGATATCGAAACCAGTAGATTAGAACCCGGGTCGGTCATCACCGTGGCCGGACTCGCGACCGACATGGGCGCATGGCTCGGACTGAACACGACTGGACGAGACGCCAATGCGTCCCGTCTCGAAACAGCCGTCGAACACGAATCCGATTCGAATGTCCGCGTGTCCGTACATCCCGACGAGAGTAGTTTGCTCACCGCACTGGGCGAGTTCGCACACCAGCGCATTGACGGCGACCGCAACTACCTTACCGCGTACCACGGCGAAACGTGGAACGGAGGATTCGACCTCCCATTCCTTCGACGAGCATGCGTCCGACAGGAGGCCAACTGGCCGTTTCCTGACACCGCGTACGCAGATGTGATGACGGTGGTCAAGCGATTCAACACGGGTGATGTGAGCGACCTCGTGGGCGTGTACGACGAACTCATCGGCGGCGACCACTGTGACCCGTTCGACGACAGTTCGAGTGCGGTCGCTGCCCACGAGAACGAGGAGTGGGAACGGCTCTTATTGCACAACCTTGCGGATATTAAGCGGACACGCGAGCTTGCCGTCCTTGCAGGGCAGTACGTGTCCAAGTCCGACTTCCGTATGAAGAACCTCACTCCCCCAGATGTGTAAGCAGGCTTGGTATTCGAGTCAGGCAGCGAAACCAAGTCGGCTTATTTCCTATGTGTGCCTAAGAATTTAGCGAAACGGGAACGGTCTGTGGAATCAATCTATGAAGGAAGTGAATGTGATTACGCTGTCGCTCGTTGTCTGAGTTTGACCTCAAAGTATCCTGCCAGCACCGCAAGGAGAACCACGCCAACCCACAAAATGATATACATGCCGAAGAATCCGGGCCCAGCAAACGAAGGACCAAGCTGCGCCTGCCACTCAGTATGAACTGACCAACTGATTAATACACTAACCAGTAGAACGGGCGAAATGGACTTCTGGAGTATAGAGTACGCAACTGGAACACATCCAAGGGAAAACATTCCAATGAGAATATACGCTCCAAAAAATAGGTTATTCGATAGAATCACTCCTACAGTTTCATAGAAGTGATTCCAGAAAAAGATAGAGACCCCAGCGTGGAGAAGACCAGCTACCGTACTGATGATAGCCGCAGTCCTTGATATAAATGGTTGCTCTGTGTTTTCAGCCATATCCAACGGTAAGTATTATTTTCACATAATCCTTTCTACGATTTGATAATCAGCGGATAGTACAGAGTCTATACTGCGCAGGATGTTCAGAGACTTTTTGGGTAAAATCTATATTCCCAATTGTACATCAGTCTCTTACTCTCCCTGTTTGACGATGCGGTAAGTGCGACCCCGATTCTCCCCGTCAGCAATAATTAGATTGTAGCGCTCCATTTTCTGGAGATGATATCGCACCATGCGCTCGGTTTTCGGGTCATCCGCGCGCTGTTGATACTGGTCGTAGAGGTCGGCGGGAGAGATTTCCTCATGCTCGGTGATGATGTCGTAGATAACTCGCTGGTCTTCAATCAGTTGGTCGTGTCCCAAACTCGTCTAGAGTTCGCCTCTGGTAGCGTCAACTGACACCTCCATTGTGATGGCTGTTTTGGCTGATCGCTCGAGCAGTTCGTCGGCGAACG
>Ga0207757_100172_pt1 | contig 53409 bp, 50 predicted proteins | sample A23P3SouthBayCA_2_FD_187752 | JGI IMG/M metagenome (GOLD analysis project Ga0207757, IMG submission 187752) | Aerobic enrichment media microbial communities from Eden Landing Ponds, California, USA - A23 P3 (2) (SPAdes) | ecosystem: Environmental > Aquatic > Marine > Unclassified | place... | reverse complement strand
CATGCAGGAGCACGACCGGCAGGTCGAAGACGCGGCCGAACGGGTCCTCACAGAGGGCCAGCAGACGTTGAGCGACGCCCTCGAGGATATCGTCGATATTCCGGGTATCGACGTCGACACGGAGGCCGCGCTCTCGGATGGGGAAGCCCAGCGACTCCACGACGAGGTTCAGCAGCAACTAGACGATATCTGATTTGAGCAACCGGCTCTGTTGAAACCCTCACTCGGTAATAGGTTTCAGCAGTCCTGCTGAATACAGGGCGCGAGTCGGTCGGTCGTCATAATCGAGGCTGCGCGAACCGCAACAGAAAGCGGATGAACACGGTGATTCACCGTCCGGGCTGAGTGGAATCGAAGGGAAAGGTGAGAAAGAGTGTAAATCGGTCAGGGCGACCCGGGCAATCGGGATGACGGTTTATGCGTACATGCTCACGGGTGTCAGCCACTCACGTTCCAGCGCCCGATGTCGAGAAAGGTGAAGGTCAAGCGCGGGTGCGCCCCGCCGTCCGTGCGACGTGGGACCTCCCATACTGCCGCGCCCGTCTTCGTCTCGCCAGGATATACGTACCCGTTCGCGTAACTGTAGTCGTACTCCATGCCCCCGGCAGTGAAGTTCTGAGCGTACGGTGTCACCTCCCGACACTCGGGGGAGAAGGTGGTTCCACAGGCCGGGGAGGTCAGTCTGACCACGTCGTTGTATGCGAAGTAGGGGGCCGGCTCCCACGTCTCACTGCCCCGGTTCTCGATGGTGAACTCGACGACCACCAGCTCCGTGTCCGGACCGGCGGTGACGCTGTCGTTGCGGGCACCGACGACCGAATCGGTCCGCTGGACGTCGGTGATCGTGACGGCGACACCGCCGTTCGTGGCCGTCTCGTCAGCGGACAACATTGGGAGTGCGACCACCGGTGTCAACGCGACGCTCAACGCGACCACCACCGCACCCCCGGCCAGGACTGCTTGCCGGCCCGATGGCGTCGGTCGGTCGTCCGGCCAGTAGTCGCGCCACGGCCACTCGATGGCGCCGACGAACCAGTACCACAGTGGCGCGACCGTCAGAAGGACGGCGCCGAGGATTCCGAGCGCCTGCACCGAAACCCCGGAGCCATCGTTCACGACCCACGGGAGGACGGCCCCGACTACTGCCAGGCCCATGCCGCGGCTGAACGCGGGTGAAAACGACGTCAGCCGCTCCGCGAGCGCTGGGGTCAGGCGGAACACGAGCGGTCGGAGGGTGACGTACCAGAGCGCGCCACAGAGTCCCCCGAGCCCGACTACCAGTCCCGCCAACGAATACGACGGGGTGAACACCGAGTGATACGAGTAGTGGACGACAAAGATCGTGTAAAAGAAGAGGCCGGTCAAGGCGCCCCCACCCACCAGGCCGACTATCCCGGGGAGGAGTCGCATCTCGGCTGGCAGGTATTCACGGAGGGAGTTGTGGACCGGTTCCATCGTCGATACTTCAGTCCTCTCCAGTATGTACTTTCGGCTCTGTTGAAATCATCAACAGCTGAGAGGATCTGCCAATTCACCGAACCGGCTCGTATTAGACCACTCGTACACGCACAGAGATTTTTAGAGGCGTACCGACCTACGGGCTCGGTGCTTGTGCTCTCCGGTGACGAAGCCGGACGAGTCGTCGCTGGTCGGGCGGTACCATACAGATAATCCCCCGAACGATCCGGTATCGGATGCCGGTAGAACGCGTTCGTCGGGTTCGGGCCGTCTCCCAGCCGTCAACGAGGTATGCGGGCCCGAGGCGATCGGCGACCTGTCGGTCGTGTCGGTACAGCAGTTGCCAGCCGCCCCAGACGGAGCCGGCGAGTGTGAGCGTACACAGTACCGCAATGCCGCCCGTACGGAAGACATCGGGTGACAGTGCGGCGATCACCGGCGGAGCCAGCGTCAGCCAGCTTGCCGTCACGAGCGTTCGATAGCGACGGAACCAGGTGGCGACCGAGGTAGCACACAACGCGTGTAACGGCTCGTCTGCGTACGCCTCGAATAGCGGCTCAGGGACGTAGAGACGTCGGAAGGGACCGACCCCGGCTGTCGTTGGCGTGTAATCAGCCCCGTCCTCGTTTTCGGCGTCGGGGAGCTCTATCACGCGGACGCGATCGAGGTCAAAGTCGCTCGCCACCAACGCGCTCTGAAGACGGGCCGCCTCGGTCTCGGACGGTTGCCGGAGCGAACACTGCCAGCGGAGCTGGACCGGCCTGCCCACCGCGCTGTAGAGGATATAGAGGAGTCCGCCAGCGAGGCCGAGCTGAAGCGCGTCCACAGGCGTCACGTTGTCGGAGAGGAGAAAGAGCAGAACAAGCAGGCTCAACGAGAGGCCGAACCCAACTAGACCCACTGTCCCCAGCGCGAACATCGCGGAACCGAGGCGCTTGAACCACGGGTGGTTCCGCGGGAGCAGCTCGACGGGCAGTATACCGAACAGCCGATTCGCGGAAAAGACGATGGTATAGATGAAAAACAGTATGACGGACAACAGCAGCACGGCTACCACGAGATTGACCGTGGTGTCATATGCAGACATTGTCTACAGCACACTCCGACAAAACCTCGCAGACCGTTAAAAAAATTCCCTCAACGGAGACAGCATCAGCCTAGAGCCGGTCTGGCGTTATCCAGCAACGATACGACGTAACGGCTCTGTTGAAATCCTCCAGAACTGATAGAACACTCCTGCGAGATACAGAGGCTGAAGTCAGCACGGCGCTCACCTTCATTCCACGTTCTCTCGAATGAATCGGCTGCTCACTGCGTGTGCGTATTGTTCACTGCCAGCGGCGAGCGATCTCCCGCGCGATAGTCATTGGAATGGTGATACTCAAAACCACGAATATAATCTCGTTAACAGTCGGGCCAGACTGAGTGAGAGAGCTGTAAAATACGAGAATGCCAGTGGCTAGAACACCGACAACGGTTGCAACATAGTCTGGATTTGTCCAGCTAATATGCGAATCGGGAGAGGACATATGTTGTCATACCGACGCGGCGAGGTTATTTGTTGGGCTATGAGAATCGGTGCATAGTGTCTTGATGCTATATTTATGATCTGTACTGATCGATTCAAATGACCCCGATTCTCGGTTTGCGACGTGCAAGACTCGCGCTGTATATTCAGCACGGCCTTTCGAACCTATCACGGATGGCGGATTTCAACAGAGCCGACGTAACCTATTCAAAAACGACGATGCCCGTCGTTCCTTTACACCGAAGTTTCGTTCGATAGCACCGAGCGATCCGCTCCTGAGCACCTGATTCACAGTTCGCGGCCGCAAAATCCGGTTCGGTATTTATACTCTCCCGGCTGTTCAACCGACCTACCGTGTCCGAGCTTCCGAGTTGGATCGACAATCGGCTCGATCAGAACCTCGACAACGCGCTCTCACAGAAGCACGTCGTCGAGACGATGGTCGACTCCGAGCGCCCGTTCTTTTCAGCTCGGCAGCTCCAAGCGCTCGTCAAACTGGTATTTGCACATCTAGAACGCCGTCTTCGGACGATAATCCGGAGCCTCATTACCCTGGAACAGAACCCGAGTGCGCGTTATTGAAATGGTTTGAGTGATGTGTTCTTGATATGAAACCTAAGAAGGTACTACTCGGCTACGTTCCGATACTACTCATGATCGGTGGGGCGATACTGTACTTCCTTCCAGCTACCTGGGTTGCACTACCCATCGCAACCACTACGCTCGGAATTGCCTCGGCTGGACTCGGTGTGGTGCTGTTGTACGCCGGTTGGTACGACAAGTTCGACAGCGAATCAGACACGACTGAGGATGACACCGAATACAGGTTCGACGCCGAGTCAGACACGATTGCAGATGATACCACATCTCCTGCCCCGGCCCAAACTACTGGATATCTGGCTACCGTAGGAAATTACGGCTGGTGGATACTCATCTCGATCGGCGCTGTACTAAGTTGGGGACAGATACGTGACCCGAATAGAGTGGGGCTGATCGACAGGCCGCCGCTCGAACTACCCTGGGGGGAACAACCCGTGCTTGGGTTCGCGTTTATACTCGCTGGATTAGCGCTGTTCGTTCTCATCCATATAGCAATCCCATTCTTGAAGCGCGATTAATACGCGGACCCGCAGTGACTGTTCAGACCGGCGCAGTAGAGTTTGCGCACGGACCTATGGTCTAGGGTTCTGTCCGAGATACCCGCTGTGTATCTTGGACGGTTAGCAGAACGTCTCCCAGTACTGGTAGAGATACCGACGGCCGATATGGACCGTCTATCTCCCCGAGGTTTCATAGCTCGGCCACACGAAATTGCCAATCTAATGACCGGTGTCTACGCGGCGAAACTCGGCGCCGAGACCGACCACCTCCACCAACGCGTCCGCGACCGATACGCGCTCGCGTCGACCGACGATGACGTCCGTGTCGGTCGCGGCGAGATGGACATCACCCGTGGCACACCCCTCCTCCTCCCCGGACTGTACGCGATGCCCTACTGGAACCTGCTGTTTCCCGAACGGGGCGAGGCGGTCCCGTTCACGGTGACGACGGCCGGCGTCGAGGTGGCGGGCCGCGAGGCGCTCATCACCCAGCGCGCGTTCACCTTCGAATCGACGACCCGACGATTCGACTCGCTGACCGTCTACGACGACGACCGCGACCGACTGTTCGATTTCCTCGGGCGCGGCGGCCACATCGTGAGTGAACTCCACCCACGCGTCGAGTCCGGCGAACTCGTCATTGAGGGGGGCAAGCAGTGGGCACGGGTCGCCAGCCGGTATCTCCCGCTCGCCGGGCCGATGGCCGCCACCGTCGAGGTGCGGGACAACTTCCTCGACGGCGACGATCGCTTTCGCGTTCGGGCAGAGGTGACGAACCCGCTCGTCGGTGAGATCCTCGGCTACAGCGGGACGTTCACCCAGCAGACCGACTCTCGGGAGACGGAGTCGCTTCGCCCGTGCGTGACGCCGACGACGCTTCCCCGATGAACACCGACGCGAGTGCGGTCGCCGGAGCGGTCGTTTGGGCAGTGGCGCTCGCAGCCGGCCTGCTCGGCCCGATCGAGCGTGCGGTCGCGCTCGCACCGCTCGTCGTCGTCCCGCTGGGACTCTCCACAGTCGGGAAATTCGACGGACGGAGTGAACGGTTCCGTCGGGCGGCCATCACCCTCCAGCCGATCGGCGCACTCGCGGTGCTCGCGTCGGTCACCGTCCTCGACGGGCTGCCGGCGGCGCTCGCGGCAGCCTGTTGGCTGCCGGTGACGCTCTCACTCGGGGTCGCGGGTGCGACTCGGACGCTCGACGCGCGAACCCGCGGTTTCGCGCCGCTGGCCGAACGGGTCGTCGATGTCGGGCTCGCGTATCTGACCGTCGCGGCCGTCGCGCTCGTCATGTTCCATCTCGAGGTGACGCTCTGGTTCGCACCGGTCATCATCCTGCTCACGTTCGTTCACTTCAACTTCGCGGGGTTCGCGCTGGCTGTCGTGACGGGGCTGGCCGGCCGGGTCGCGCCCGGCGGCTGGTATCGCCCGCTCGCAGTCGTCGTGTTCGGCGGGCCCGCACTCATTGGCATCGGCATCTCGTTTTCGCCGCTGGTGGAAGTGCTCGCGGTCGGGGTGTTCACCCTCGGCGTGACGCTGCTCGCTGGCTATCTACTCATCCGGGTGGTGCCGACGCGGCCACGCCGACAGGCGGCGCTGCTCGCGGTGTCGGCGCTCGCGCTCCCGGGCTCGATGGTGTTGGCCCTCGGCTACGGGCTGGCCGCCTACACCGGATCCAGCCCGCTCGGACTGCCGATCGGCCGGATGGTCGCGGTTCACGGCTCGCTCAACGCCTTCGGCTTCGCCGTCTGCGGGCTCGTTGGCTGGCGACTCGCTCGTCCTACGGCGGATCAGACATCGTAGGTTGCTGGGAGGAACTGCCGGTATACACATCGAGAGTCACTTCATCTCCGTGGGCAGCGTCGAAGACCGGACGCCTCGATTTCGAGGGGAGATTCTAAATCACGATCGTCTCGTCCTTGTCTCAACACCGTTCAACAGTCCAGCCGGTGAGAACGTACGCGGTGGGAGAAAAGTGATCTATACAGTACAGCACCCCTGCGTGAGAGAGCGCGCTGTGTCCACGAGTTCTAGGTCTATCCAATCTGTACGGCCATCGGACGATCGCTTTCTGATGTAGAGCATCCGCCATCACGGCTACCTCGTTCTTCGCTGACCACCGCTCGCTAGTCCAACCGGTGATCATATAGGCGGTGGAAGAGGCATACTGGTATGAGTATGCCCTCCATAGAGACGGTTAGTACATTCTGTAAACGCTACGGTCCGGGCAGGCTGCCCGGGGCGAGCCGACCGACCGTCGGTGCCGGCTACGCCATCGCCACGGCGGCACTGGCCGCAACGGTGGCATTCATCGTCGTGACTGGCATCCGGACGCTGCTGATTTTCGGGTCACTTCCGATCACGGGCGGACTCTGGTACTTCGGGCTGCTGGCGGTTCCACTCGTCGTCCCAGCTGCCTTCATCGGCGGCGCCGTGGGGTGGCGGCTGCTACCTGAGTCGATGTCGTACCGCGGGCCTCTCGCCGGCTTGCTTGCGACGGTGCTGACCTACGTCGTCGCGACGCTGCTGACCGTCGCAACACTACTGGGGATCTTCTTGTTCGACGGTGGCCCCGAACCGGTGAGAGGATCCGTGGTGATCGGTCTGCTCTACGGCGGGTTCGGATTCGTGTACACGTTCTGGCTAACGCTCCCCACCGGCGCCGTCAGCGGCTGGGTTCACGAGCGGGCGGTCACCAAGCACTGACTGTCTCCGGTGGGTTTCGCTGTGATCAATTCGTAACTCTCATAGACTATCGAGATTTCCCGGGTGAAAGGCATAGCTACACACCGTGTTCGCGGCGTCTCAGTCGAATGGATCCAAAATACGATCAGACTACGTCATCACGTTCTTTATCACGAAAAACTCGACCGCTGCCAGTCCCAACGCGATCGCGAACGCACCAAAGAACGTATTCAAGACGGCGAACGGGAGTTCAACAAAAAAAAGAGCACGAGGCCGACGCCGACCAGAGTAAAACTCGACCAGAGTAATGCGAATGCGGTCGGTGACATTCCATCTGTCATACACTAATGTGTGCCATTACAATCAAGAATTTTCTGACACGAACGACCCACAGTTCGGGCTGGGATTCTCTCGACCCCGAGACGAAAGAACTGGACGGGACGTGGCGAAGGCTCACAGAAGGTAGCCGGGGACCTGCTCGAGGGCGCGACGCCCTTTGCCTCCAGCGACTTCGACAGCGCATCGATAATTCAGGACGGCTAAATGGAACAAGTGGGCAGCGTCGGCGAGAATTCAGAACACACCATCCAGAGGCCGCACGTGATCCGTTGTCGCTGCTTCCCAGTTGGCATGTTATTGGATCGTAGGCAGCCAGAAGTACAGTCAGTGCCGTCGAAAAAGTGAATTCCCCGTATCATGAACGTTCACTATGGCTCTCCCCGCTCCAAGCGCCGTGGCCCCCTGTCAGAACCTCGATCGGCTACCTCGTGGTGAGGACCGCAATATCGGTGCCGGCTACGCGATGGCGATGGCAGGTGCGGGTGCCGCAGTCCTCTACTTCCTCGTCCAAGCCGCCGTAACGCTGCTCCTCCCGTTCTCAATCGGCAATGCGACGCCGAGCCTGTTTCTCGGATTCGCCGCAGTCGCGTTCCTTTCTGGGGCCGTCACCGTCGCCGGCCTCATCACCCCCGTCGCGTTCGTCGCCGGTATCACTGCGTGGCGACTGATGCCAACCTCTGTCCCGTATACGGGCGCTGTGAGCGGCCTTCTTGCGACGTTGCTGGTTTACGTGGGTCCAGCGGTGATCGGGATCGGTGGCGCCATCGTCCTCGCGGTCCTTACTGGGGGTGTCGTCGCCGAGGCCGTCGTCGGTGTCGCGGCGTTCGCTGGCTTCGCGTTCGTGGCCACGTGCTGGATTACGCTCCCGCTCGGCATCGTCGCCGGGACGCTCTACGAGCGCTCCCGCTCACCCGCTGAGTGACATCCAGCGCGACTGTCGAGTGTACCGGGAGGGATTTCTGTCGGTGAACCTAACTCTCCTGTATGGTCGTTCCGCTGGAGATGGGCTGGCGGCACCTGTTGTTCGAGAACTGGCCGGTCGAGCCGGAGCTGATGGACACCCATCTCCCCGAGTCACTGAGCGCGGACACTCACGACGGGAGCGCATGGCTCTCGGTGATTCCGTTCACGAACGTTGCCGTCCGGCCGAAAGGGGTCCCCCGACCGCTCGGCGTACGGTTACCGGAGATCAACGTCCGGACGTACGTCACGCGTGACGGCGTGCCGAGCGTCTACTTCTTCAGCCTCGATGCGCAGGGGCTCGCCAGCGTCACCGGGGCCCGGCTGTTCCACCACCTGCCGTACTACTACGCCCGCATCGCGCTGGAGATGAACGACGGTCGGGTCCGGTTCGAGAGCCAGCGCCGTCATCCCGGTGCCCGTCCCGGCCACTACGAGGCCACCTACTGGCCGACCGGCGAACCCTTCGACGCGCCTACCGACCCACTGGCGGCGTTCCTCGTCGAGCGTTATCGGTTCTACACTGAAGCGCCCGACGGCACCGTTCGCTACACCGACGTCGAACACGACCCCTGGACGCTGTATCCCGCCGAGGCGACCGTCGAATCCGATACGCTGTTGCGGGCTGACGGCTTCGCGCACCCGGATGAAGAGCCGGTGTACTACTACAGCCCGGGACTCGATGTCGTCGCGTCTCGGAGTAAACGGCTACAGGAGCAACCGTAGGATGACTGCTGGAGCGGATACCGATACGGATGTCGCATCGGACGAGGCGGTCGTGCTGTTCGACGGGGTCTGTACTCTCTGTAACGGGATCGTTGCCTTTCTGCTCCCCCGAGACCCGGACGGGCGACTCTGTAGCAGAAGCTCTCATACTTTCCGACGTAGCAGATTACATATATGTACTGTTCGTCGTGACCGATACAGAGGCTGAATGCAGAAAACGACGTTCGTTTGTTCCGACATTCTTCGTTGAAGCAGCCGAGCAGTAGATATACGAGTGTATCGGCTAGTCACCGGTACGACTGCGCTCGTAGACGTAACTGAAAATTAGGCTGAGTGGGACGGCTATCCAGATCGTCCACACTACCACTACCAAGATGGTATCGGGGTACAGTTCGAAGAAGGCTCCGAGGAACTCGGTGAGCGAGGTCGGCGGGTCAACTCCCTCGTATGGGTTCAAAACCTCGTAGCCGTAGACCGGAGCCAGTAGCAACCACACGGCAGTTCCGGCAAGGTAGTTCCCGACGACCGTGACCAACGCTGCGACGGCACTGTAGTATGGGACACTCGCCGGCAGGGAGCGCCACGTGAGCGCCCCGACCACGAATCCCGTGGCGAGGTACACCGGGACCGCAGACAGAACCACTCCTGCGGAACCCACCGAACCCGAAAACAGCGTACTCACCGGAGCAAACACGAGTCCACCAGCGAGGACACCGGCGGCCATACTGTAGCCGCCCCCGATGTCCTGTCGGTCTCCGAGCGGCAACCGTGTCGGTCCATATCGATCGTACAGCCGCACAACTTGGTCTAGGCTGGCGACCATCTCACTCTCCACTCGCAAACTGTATTTGAAAGTACTTTTTTGCGCGGTTGGACAGTATCTCGCTGTCTACCCCCATCTGGGCAACATAGTCTGTAGAGTGACATCCTCTTCCGCTTGTGGAGGAGGATGCCAATCCGGGCGGCCTCCGCGATCTCCTGTACGACAGCGTCGCTGCCAACCGCTACGGCTGGTTCGGGCGGAAAGACCAATGTGTGATCTCCGACGAGGACGTCAGCGACCGATTTCTCTACCTCACAGCGACCGCGAGATGGAACAGGCCGATGAGCGTGAATCCCGCCGCGACGAGCCGATCGCCCGGTCGGGAGCCCATGTGACGCTGTGTCGCCGCGCGGAGAAACCACCAGCCAGCGATCCACGCGAGCAGGTAGGGCGCGAACCACGTCGCGAGCCAGCGCGAGGCAAGTACGTCGACAATCCCGATCGAAACCAGGGTGTAGCTGACGGCGTGATTCATGATCTGCGCGATGCCGCGGATATCCGACCGCTTCGTCTGGTACGTGACGACGAGTAGATTGAGTGGCCGCAGCGCGTCGCCCTCAGTCGGTATCGCGCCGTCGAAATCCAGGAGCCACGGCATGGCAAAGTGAACGAGTCCAAGCACAACGGTGAAGATACCGCAGATGAGGAACCCAGCCGTGAGAACGAGGTCGGGGGGCATCGGTGGGGGGCTGTTCAGCCGGCAGGATATTTGAGGTGGGGATTCCACCGACGTGTTCCCCGAGACACGCCACGGGAGTCTCGCAGCCGCTCTCCCACGCGACGTGGAGTCGCGCGCCTCTCACATGAGAAACAAGCCGCCGATGACGACCACGATACCGAGCGTGTTCAGGCCGATGAGGACCTTCCAGAGGGCGGGCCGTGCGATGCGCCACGCGGTCCCCCGTTGGTCCGTATCCGAGATAACGAACGCGGGCAGGGCGTCGCCGTCGGCAACCCGCGAGTCGACGAGGTCACTCCCCCACTCGGCGGCCTGTCCGGTCGTGGCCTGGCCGTACACGTACACCTGCTCGCCCACGTCCAGGCGGCGCTCGGTGAACCGGTGCCGGTTGCCGAGGGTGATCTCCGTGACGCGGAGATCCAGTGTCAGGGTATCGGGGTCGACATCGGAGGAGGCATCAACGAACGCCGCCAGTCGCTCGGACATGTCATCGCCTGGCGAGACCGTCTCGCGGTGGTCTTCGAAGTGGAACTCGGCACCAGTAGGGTCGACCGCGACGCGGCCGGTGTCGTCCTCCACGGCGAAATCGACCCCACCCATCCCGGCAGTCAGCGTCGTCCAGCTAACATCGACCGTGTCTAACCGTTCGACGTCGTAACTGTAGAGCAGACACTCGGAGCCGGTCAGGGGGGCAGTGACGGTGCCCTCGGCGCCTGCGACGGCTCGCCCCTCGATCTGGACCGGCCCGCCGTAGCCGGCCAATTTCTGGACCGGTCCGGGAGCGTTCCGGAGGATGTGATACACGGCCCGGAACCGCTGCCCCTCGGTGAGTAAGAGGATACCACCGATGAGGAGGCCGCCGACGAGTGCCAGTTCGACGAAGACCATGCCGGAGGCCTCAGCGCGGCGGGAAAAACTACTGTCGGTCTCCTCAACGGTCCGGCCGTTACACCGGGGCGTTCGCGAGTATCGAGCGGGTCAGTGACGGCCTGTCGGAGAAGACCTCGACAGCAACCGTCCCGGCGAGGCGGTGCCCGTCGACGGCGACTGACGAGGGGCCACGGAACTGTTTGCGAGCTGCTCGCAGAATCGCCTCGGTATCGTTCCTCGAACGCGTTCATCGATTCACCGAGAGCGCAACTGCTGAACTCAGCCTCTGTATGCAGCAGAGCGGCCCTATCAGATATTAATCAGATAATCCGGTTAGTTAAGCCCGACCCTAAACGCAACGCACCGATTTCTCTCTTGCAATCGAGCGACGGAGGCCCCAAACATACCATGTCATCCACAACTAGCGACGACGCGGACAGCCAGCCCGACGAACAGACCGTCTTGAGCCACCTCGTACGACGACTCCTCGGACGTGAGGGTGGCCAGGTCCCGCTCGAACGAGTCACCCTTCGAGTGAGCGACTACGTTGATATCGGTGAACAGGCCGCCGCTGACCTCATCGACGAGGGTGCCGACGCCGGGATCTACACGCTGGAGCGAGGTGCTGGTGGAACGACGACGATCACCGGCGTCACTCCCCACGGTCCCGAACCTGACGTCATCATCGCGGCCTTCGGGGCCACGGCGGACACGCCCGACTTCACCATCATCAGCGTCGTGACCGAGAGCATCGATCAGGCGTTGCGTGACGCGGGCTACGAGACGTTCGCGGACCTCGCTAACGCCGGTGTCGACGGCCTCGTCGGGCTGACCGGGACGCTCACCGAGAGTCGAGCGGCAGCCATCCTCCAGGAGGCACCACAGCACGTCCCTGTCGGGACTCGTCTCGCATCTGCTGCCGCCCAGCGATACGCTCGCCGACTCGACACCGGGACGGACCGCGGCGTGGCCCGAGTGGTCGACCTCGCGACCACCGATGTCGCCGTGGGTGAACCGGTCTACCGAACAGACGAACTCGATCCCGACGCTCTCGAGGCGCAGTACGTCAGCGCGATCGGTCGTAACGCTGACGACCCGGTGGCGACCGGCCTCCATGTCCTCGACGACCTAGATCATCCTGACGTGCCGAAGGCAGCGACTCATCCCGACGCCGGTGACGACGCGCTCCCCGTCGACGACGCCGGCCGGGTCGTCCCGCCGGCTGTTCCCATCGAACCGCGACTCCAACTCCCGCTCGATGAACTGCTCGCGAAGAAACTTGCTCGAGGGTTGGTCCCCGTCCGCCTCGTTGGACCGCGCGGCTCGGGAAAGAACTACCTGATCAAGTACCTCTGCCACGAGACAAACCGGGGATACGTCTCCATCGATTGTGACGAGGCGACCCACACCGAGGACCTGTTTGGGCCGCTGACGCCCACCGAGGACGGCCTGATCGTGCCCCGGACCGGGCCCGCCAAGCAGGCACTTTTAAACGGGTCGGTATTGGTGCTCAACGAGTTCCCCGTGATGCGGGCCGGCGCCGCGATGGCCCTCCATCGCCTGCTCAACGAGGGGAAGTTGCTGGTGAAGGCTCACGGCGAGCTGGTCGAACCCCATCCGTCGGCGCGGATCGTGATCACGATGAATCCGCCCACCCGGGAGTACCGCGATTCCGAACCGATGAACTCCGCTACCCGTGGACGGTTCCGGGCGCTGGAGCAGCCCTACATTCAGGACGTCGAGGTCGAACTCGACACGCTGGACGCCCAGGTTAACAGCGGCTCCAGTGTCGTCGACAGAGGCACTCTCAGGAAGGTCATCCAGTTCGCCCACCAGACTCGTCAGAACGAGAACTGGCCGACGCTGTCGACGCGGAACCTCGTGGTCGTCTGCGAGCATATCGAAGACGGCGCCGCGCCGAAGGCCGCGGTGAAGAACGAGGTGTGGGCGGTTGCTGAGCCAAACCAGTATCCAGAAGATACCTACGAGACGCTCGACGATTATCTGTGACACCCCACGACCGCTCAGGTCTGTCGTTGCTGACTGATGGATACGACATAATCAGTATGGGTGAGAAACTATTAGTGCAAGGGTCGCGAAGGACGGTTCATGAGTGAGAAACAACCTGCCTGGCCAGCGGGGATGGACGCCGCCGAGCGCGTCCGACACGTCGCGCTCACCCGGACGACGGCGCGGAATGCCGGGTGGATCGCGACTGAAGCCGACGTCTCCCGCGATACGGCCGTGAAGTACCTCTCGCGGATGGCCGAGCAGGGCGATCTCGAAGTCGTCGAGACTGCCGAGGGGACGTGCTACAAACCAGATCCCGTTACCCAGTTCCTCGACGAGGTCCGCGACCTCGCAGAAACACACTCGCAGGAGGAACTCACCGCGGAACTCCGAGACATCGCCGACGAGATCGACCGCTGGAAGCGCGAGTTCGACGTGGCGTCGCTCGCTGAACTCCGCCAGTCGGTCGGCGACGACGATCTCTCGGCCGAGCAACGCCGCGAGCGGCTCGATGTCGTCGAGGAATGGGAGTACGATGTCGAGATGCGTGAGGCGATCCGGCTGGCCATCGGGCTCACCGAGTCGCTCACCGAACTCGGCGCGGGGACGGACCCAGGAGACACCCCAGACAGTCACCCCCAGGAAGGCTGAGGATAGATGGTCCTCTTTCTCGCGGGCGGCAGTGGGTACACCCGACGACAGGGACTTCGTCGAGTCAAAGAGCGATTGGAAAACGTCCCTGGGGCGTCGAACGTCCGGTACGAACCCTCCGCGATCAAGCCAACGGCTGTTGTCGTCGAGGTCGACATCGAGATGTTCCTCGAAGAGCCGTTCTCGCGAGACACGGGCCGACTCGAAGTCGTCTGGCGGCCACGTGAAGCGACGGACCTCCAGCGCGTCCAGTGGATCGACGATGCTGTGAGTCTGGGCTGGCACAAGGACCGCGACCATTCTGACCTCGGGACGACGCACTTTCAGCGCGAAATGAGCGACGGGGCCACGCCGCACCGGGAGCCGGCACACATCGAGGTAGAAGCCCCGGTGAGCTTCCTCGAGATCTGTCTCGATCGACTACCGGACCGGATCCGAGAGACGAGCGACTGATCGTGTGTATGTGGAGTGGAAGTACGACCACTCCCAAAGCGAGCATCTCGCTCGGGAGATCGGAGCCACCACACATCCATGGCCACGGGGTCACTGTCCGCGTTGCCGAGAGGGTCGTCTACTCTCGCGGATTTAGCGCTTGCAAGAGAGCAGAGAGGTTCGATACCTCCCATTCCTCATCATGTCCGAGACCAACTCCGCCGTCGACTCGAACGCCCTCGTCGAGACCTTCAGCCCCGATGTCCACGCCCGAGTGCGAGCGTCAGCTGGGCGGACCGACCGGCTCCGGGCGTTCCTACAGGGCCACCTCCCGCCCAGCGTCGACGTCGAGGTCGTCCTCACCCCAGCCGTCCAGACGGCGGCGGTCCTGCCTGCCGACGTCGACGCGCTGGTCAGCAGCGACGCGACCGACCTCGAACGGCGACAGGCCACGCAGTTGCTCGAGGGCGTCGACGCCGAATTTCTGGTACTCATCACGACCGCACCGGCGCCGCTGGAGCAGGTGCCACTGAACGACCAGCTCACCGCCGACCACGCCCACCAGTTCGGGCTCGCCTTTCACGAGCTCCTCCACATCCTCAAGACTGCGATAGGCCCGATCGCCGCGCTCCTAGACGCCGACGTCGATCCGGAATACCATCGCTACGTCCTCGAACTGATCAACATCGTCGAGGACGGCGCAATCGAACACGAGGCCATCCACGGCGCGAACTTCAGCGACACTGCCGAACTCCGGCTCGAACTCACCCGCCGGATCCACTCCCAGACACCCGACGATCTGAGAGACGGTCAGCAGGCACGCCTCTCGTTTTGGGACGCAGTCACCACCGCTCTGTACGATGCTACAGTGTACCCGACCGGCACCACCGAGGTCCTCCTAGACGAGGATGACGACCGGGCCGTGTTCGTCTCCGAGGCTGACGAGATCGCCTTTGGGTCGGTACGAGATGGGCTGGAACAACTCGCTGCCGATACCCTCGCAATTCGGGGTGTTGACCTCGACGACGCGACCCACACGCACGACAAGACTGCCTCGGTCGACCGAGCCCGCCGTGTCATCGACACCTGGACGTCGACACTCAAGCCGATCGTCGCGAGTGCTGTCGAACAGACCGGCGAATCGCAAAGCCACGGTGGCGCTGATTCGGGAACTGACGGGGCCAACCAATCGCCACAGGAGGATGGACCTGCTGGCACTCCTGAGGCAGCCGGGGTTTCACTCGATCGCGAGGCGACGGCGGACCCGTACCAAGACGTATTCGATCATCCCGCGGTGACCCCGGATCCCGACGTGGATGATGCAGATGGCGGGGGCAGTCCTCACGGGTCGGATGCCGAGAGGTCCACCGGCGACACTAGATCGACTCCAGTCGAACAGCAGGACGGAGATCAGACCCGTGACGAAAGCTCGCCGACAGCGGACGCCGATCCAGCGTCGAGGGCAGACCCCACCATCGAAGCCGATGAGGGGCCAGCAGAGCACCCGTCGAGATCCCACGCACTCGCGGCGGCTGCCGAGCGGACTCGTGAAGATCGAGACGATTCGGGAGACGTGGATGAGCCATCGTCCCCGCCAAGTTCCAGAGATAGACGGGCCGCTTCCGACGGCCAGTCGGCGCAGACGTCACTCGACGTGTTCGAAGGCGGGGGGACAGCCACCGAATCGGCAGGGACTGATGATCCGAGCAGTCGGTCGGACGACCGGGAGCTGTCTGGCAAGGAGGACACGATGGAGCGTCACGGTGGAGATATCGAAGCCGCAGCACCGGAGGAGCCAGCGCCGGGGCCAGCGCACAAGAGCGTCGAGGGAGCCGCATCGTCGCCGGCGGAGTACGAGCAGGCGCTCGACCATGACCGGGAGGTCGCCCATCAAGAGGCGACGCGAGAGCAGGTCGATCGGGAGGCTGTCGAGCGAGAGCTCCGCAAACTCGGCGACGTCCTCGATCGGCGGCACCAGAACGATGAGGCCCATCAGAAGGACGGATGCGAGCCACTGAGTGAGACGAAGTCAGGTGGGAACGGTGCTGGACCAGAGTCTCTCGACGATGTCGAAATCGTTCCTGTCAGCGACGATGTCGTGCCACCAAGCCAGTGGGGTGCGATTGAGGACGGCGCTGCCTGCGTCGCGCAGGTCCTCGAAAAGGAACTCGCGATGGATCGTCAGCGAGGAATCCGGACCGGGCTGACAGCCGGCCGGTACGATACTCGTGCCGGCCATCGGCTCGCCATCGGCGACCCGCGAGTCTGTGAAACACCGACCCCGGGCCGGGAGAAGCGCTACGCACTCGTGCTCGTGCTGGACCGGTCAGGATCGATGCGTAACGGCGACCCCCCGAAGATCGAGCTGGCCACAGAGGCAGTGGCCCGGCTGGCTGTCGCGGCCGAGGGGCTGGGAATTCGCGTCGCCGTCATCGACTTCATCAACGGCCACGCTCGCCTTGTGAAGCCGTTCGCCGTCGAATCACGTCACGTTCAGACGACACTGCTTGATACCGACTGTGGCGGCGGAACACCCCTAGCCGAAGCAATCGGGCTCGCCCGGACGGTTGTCGAGACACAGCGTGACGACCCACTGATCATCACCATCACCGACGACCGCCCCAGCGATGTCGAGGCTGTCACACGTGAGCTCCAGGAATCGTTTGCCCCGGTGTGCTCGCTGACCATCGCAACCGACTGTGAGCCGGGGACGTTAGCACCAGACGCGTCAGCGCTAGCACCGTACTACGAGCGGCAGGCGGCGGTCTACGATGTCGGTGCTATCGACGAACGTCTCGACCAGTTCGCGAGTCTCCTTACCGGACTGTGAGTTACCCGAACTGAATTGACGAGATACCAGTCCGGATGGGTGTCCCGGTACGGTCCCATTCCCGGTTTATCAACCACAGGGGCGTGAAGCCATGGCGATACGACGAATTCGACCTAATCACGGGAGCCTTCCGGTGCTCTCGCTCCCGCCAGGAGCGCTCGCGAAGACCGATCAGCAGCACCGCTACGACGTCGACGACGAGCCTCCGACCATCGAACCGATCGAACATCGCATCCGACTCGATTTCATGACCGCGGGTCCAGTTCGTCGCCGACAGCTCCTCGACCAGCACAACCCGTGGACAGCTGATCCGAATGAGACGGACCCATGGCGAGAAACAGGCCGATCGAAGCCACTCGGGTTACTGTACGCCGAGGCATCGTGTCGGCGAACCCTCACCAGGGAACGGCGGTACTACGACCGCATCGCGGCAGACCCATCGGCGGAGTTGGACGACGTCCCCGCGTTTCTCGCTCATCGGTTACAGGCGTGCCAGGAGGCCACTGACCCATCTACTGCCCTTCAGGAAGAACGGGAACGTCGCGAACGCTGGTACTCAACAATCATTCCGTGGATGAACCTCTATCACGTGTTGAAGCGTTCCTCGTACGGCTCGCTCCTTCCGCCGTCAGTCGAACGGAACGCCGAGATCGACGAACTCACCGACCACAACGCATTCGTCGGGATGGTCGTCATCGACGGCGACACGGATATTCGGGCGGTTGCGCGAGAATACGGGATCCCTGGTCGGCTTGTCGTTCGCGAACAGGACCTCTCCTCGGGCGCCGTCGAGTGTGCGCCGTTGCCGAGCGACTTTGGAATCGACCTCCCGGCTCCACTCCTGGTCGGGACGTACGCCAGCGGCAGTCGGTATCCCCTGTTACCCTGGTCTGACGGGCTGGTCTGTTCGTGTCCCTACAAACACGACCGGCCGTGGAGGGTGCTGTGCAAGCACGAGTTGCTCGCCGCGATCGTTGCCGGCGGCGTCGACTCGATTTTCCTGCCCGTCACACGGGGACTGGACGTCCCGCATCGAGCACGACGGTTCGTGAGCCCGACGATCGCCGCTCGACACACGCCACGGACTGACTCGGATCTCAGGATGTGACGCCGGAACGGAGATGGCATGATCTTGTTGCGGATCGAGTTACCCCACGTGACCAGTTCATCTAAACTTGTGGGGTAACTTTTGAAAGCCGTCGGTCACGAACAGCAGTATACCCACGAAACGCGACCTGCTGACGAGGACGTCAGCCGCACGTCAGCCAATTTGCGGTTGTTTAACGTTACCAGCGGACGAATCACTGCCACAAGTGACTCGAGCGTGAGAAGCCATGTTCTCGAATGAACCGCGGTCGTTGCCCGACTGGATAGAGCGCGGGTACGAAATCCTCTCGACAGAGATCACAGAGGGTGGGCACGAGGAGGGACTCTCCCGCAATCGCGCTCGTGACGATCTGGTCGCCCACGAGGACTTCCCGGACAATCCGGATGACGCGGAGTACGCGATCGACCAGCTCCTGAACTCGGGATGGCTGTACGAGGTCGCCGGGAAGCTCAGAGTCACCACGCCTGAGGAGTAGTCGCGACGACGTCTTGCCCCTCGGAGACGGGTGGTGAGGCACGAGTAGTCGTGACGGTCGCTGGACAAGGACGAATATTGAACCCCCACACCCCGTGTGCGAGATGAAATCTCGAACAGGAAGGGGGAGGGGGGAGAACGCGGGACCGGCTGATTCCCACGAATCCACGGATTTCAGGCGGTACACATCACGAGACAGCAGATTAGAGAAAGAGCACTAGTGAAGGAAACCTTCAAGTAGTGTTCGCTTGAACCATAACCGCAATAGGCCTAGACTGAGAACGAGTGAACAGTTCGTTCGGATTAGCACCCGTCGACTGCTCCCATCCTCGTGCCGTGGTTATTTCCCGTCTTCCCGCCGATACGTGGCGTCTCTGGCCGTTTCCCGTGTATTGAGTATTATCCTTCCGTCCCGAGTGGCCTCCTCCCTCGACGGAAATTCATATCGCACACGGGGTGGGTGGGTTGCCCCGTTTCAAATTTTCCGTGCCCGGATCATTTCGAGTTCTTCTGCTTGACTGCCACCGTGATCTGGTGTTGTGTCTCACCGTCTCGATCGAGCTGTCGTTCTTTCCGCTGAGGAGAGAGTCGCCACGGTACCCACCTGTCTACCGATGGGTTATACTCGACGAGCCGTGCTGCTGTTCTATAGATAATCAAGGCGAGTGCCTCGGGGCTTGACCCCAAGCTAAAGCCGACAGTGGCCGGCCTCCGGCCGGGTTGTCTCTCCCTGCCCACAGGCCCACGGTATCGAAACAATTATTCTGAACAAATCTGAACCAGTACGTATGAATCAGACTGAAATGGAATGTTATCCGACTGTCCGTGACCGGGGACAAGTCACAATTCCCGAGGATGTGCGCGAACCGCTCGGTATCGAACCGGGCGACCGAATCAAACTCACTGTCGAACGACTAGACTAACTCGCGTGGACGTAACGCTTCGCTGTCGTGCATATCCTGATGAAGAAACCGCCAGCGAAGCGTGGCGTCACATCGAAATCCACCGACAGATACGAAACCACGCCATCCGCGACTACTACTCCTACGACTACGGAACCCGGCCAACCGCCTACGACCAGCACAGCAAACTCACCGACTGGAAACAGCAGTGGCCGCTCTTTTCGGAAGTCTCGGCACACGCCGCCCAACAGACCGTCTCGGAGATACACAAGAACGTCGAGACACTGAAGGGGCACCGGGAACACGGCCACAAGACAGGGCGATTGAAGTGGCAGGGAAGCGGCGACCGTCGGTCAGTCGCGTATCAGTCCGAAGGCTTCGACGTGAATCACACCACGGGCCGAGACGGATACGCAACTCTCCGACTCTCGAAAATCGGATACATCCCGATTCGGGCGCACCGGAAGCGTCCCGCGACCGAGAACATCAAGCGCGTCGTGTTGAAGAAGGAACGAACCGGCGACTGGTTCGTCTGTCTCGTCACGGAATACCCGGACGACGACCTTCCCGAGAAGCGCAGTTCAGATGCGCTGGACCCGTCCGACTGCGTGGGCGTAGACCTCGGGATTCTCTCCTACATCCACACCAGCGACGATACGTCGGTGGATATGCTTGACCTCTCCGACGAGTACGACCGCTATGCGCGCGAACAGCGGAAACTCGACCGGAAACAGCGTGGCTCGAACAACTGGGAGAAACAGCGGCAGAAGGTCGCCAAGGCGAAGCGGCAAATCAAACGGAAGGTGCTGGACTACCAGCACAAGTTGACGACGTGGTTGGTTCGGGAGTACGATTTGGTGGCCGTCGAGGATTTGGACGTGAAGCCGATGCTGGAAACCAGCCAGAACGCCAAAAACAAGCAGGATGCCGCATGGTCGCGGTTTCTGGACCTATTGGAATACAAAGGCGACCTGCATGGTACTCACGTCGTTCGAGTTGATCCAGCAGGGACGACCAAAGAGTGTTCGGAGTGCGGTGTGAAAACATCGAAACCACTCTGGATTCGAGAACACTCCTGTCCGGCATGTGGTCACACCGAGGACAGAGACTTGAACGCGGCGAAGAACATCCGTTCTCGCGGTCACTCACAGATAGGGGCGGGACGCTCCGAATCAACGCCTGTGGAGACTGCGCTCCCTACGGGAACCCTCTCGGTTCCTGCAAAGCGCGTCGTGGATGCAGGAAGCCCCGAGGCTTGACCACGGGGTGGGTTCACGATGGGCACTCAACCGGGTGGATTTCATATCGCACACGGGGTGTTGTCGGCTGATTTGATTTCGCCCACGGTTCGGACCTGTGACGATGATGCTCCGACTTACCGCTTCTATCGACTGATTCCGACCGAGTTAATCTCGCACGCGGTCCCCGTCAGTTATTTATAAATTGCAGTATATCCGTCCAGTATGGGCGACGGCGACGGTGATGGACAACAATCTCTTTCGCAGTCGATCAAAGGCCGTCTCCAGGAAGGCGTCCAGAACTCCGTTTTTAAGAACAAGAGTCTGCTTGACCCCGACACGGTCATCGACGAGGATCGGATCGTCGGCCGTGACGAGCAACTTGACGATACCATCACCTACCTCCGTCCCACGCTACAGGGGAACCGCCCCCCGAATATGCTGCTCTACGGGCCGTCGGGGACCGGGAAATCACTCATTATCAACGCAGTCTGCGAGCAGGTCGTCGAGCTCGCCGAGGCACAGGACATCCGCTTCGGCGTCGTCCAGATCAACTGTCAAACGATTAAATCTCACGACCGGGCGGTCTACCGGCTCGTCGAAAACGCAGCCGCACAGGCCGGCGTCGAAGTGGGCGTCCCCGAGAGCGGTGTTTCGACCGACCAGAAGCTCATCCGGTTTTACGAGATCCTTTCCGAGAACTTCGACTCCGTCATCATCATCCTCGACGAGATCGACCTGCTGGCCGGTCGCCAGCGCGATCCCAACGACGAACCCGCGTACTCGAAGCTCCTGTACCAGCTCTCTCGTGCTTCACAGCTGGGGCGAATCGACGGCCACGTCTCGGTTGCGGCCCTGACCAACGACCCTCGATTCATGGAGGAACTTGACGGCCGGGCAGAGAGCTCCTTCAATCCGCAGGATATCGTCTTCCCCGACTACGACGCGAATCAGCTCCAAGCGATTCTGGAGCGCCGGCAGGACGCCTACCAAGACGACGTCCTCGAGCAGGACATCATCCCGCTCAGTGCGGCACTGGCTGCGCAGGACCACGGAGATGCGAGAAAGGCGATCGACCTCTTTCGGAAAGCGGGGGAAATCGCCGACCGGCGTGACGAAGATCGGATTCGCGAGGAACACGTCCGTGCCGCACAGAAAGAGGCCGAACGCGATCGCACACTCACCCAGATGCAGGGCCTCTCGACTCAGAAGAAGCTCTCGCTGTACGCGACTGCGATCGTCCCGGTCTACTCGACGCGGTCGCTGAGCACGGTTCCCAGTACGGTCGCGTACCGAGTTTACCAGTACATCACAGACCTGCTGGATGCCGACGAGAAATCTCGGGACTCCTATCTTCGGTATATGAACGAGGCAGAGACGTACAACTTCGTGACGTCAAAGAAACGAGGCCGGGGCTACGGCGGTGGTGTTCACAAGGAGTACGCGTTCGTCGACGACCCGTCGGTCGTCGCGGAGACTCTCCGCGAGGACTTCCGGCTCGAACAGGCCGGTCACGATGAGGACCTCATCCGCTCTGTGGTGAACGCCCAGATCGAGGAGTTCTTCGATACCTAGTTTCAGCAGAATATTTTTCGAGCATCTCGAATTTCATTTCGCACACGGGGTGTCTTCCCGACGAGGTCTGCGAATTCATCTCGCACACGGGGTGTGTCTCGGCTCCTCGCGAGCCTGGCCCAATGTCTCTCTAAACTACCACTTCGAATATGTTTGTCTGACAATGCTAAACACGATTTCATATCGCACACGGGGTGTCCCCCCGAACGTATCAACCGTTTCATCTCTCACACGGGGGGTGGCTCCGAGAAGCTCACGGGATTTCATCTTGCACGCGGGGTGTCTAAATTAGCCAGCAACTCCGGTATCACCGGATTCATATCGCACACGGGGTGTGTAGCGGGAGTTCGAAACGATGTACGCAGTGCGTACTCTCTGAACGTTCATGCCCCTGTACGGCCGAGTTCTAGTATCACGGGACGATGGCCGACAAAAGCCACTCTGTATCGACTGCTGGCCCGTCTGATCGCGAGGATCTAGGCGGAACCTCCGTCTCTGTGTCTGCGCGCCGAACAACGGTCGTCGCGGTACTGGTCGTCGGAGCGACGGTCTTCGCTGTCGCTATCGCTGCCGTTCTCACCGGCGCTGGAGCGTCCTCACCGGAAATCGAGTCGTCGGTCATCAACGAGGACTCGCCATCCCATCGGGTGTTCTTCGAAAATCAGCGCGGGCAGACCCTGTGGGTCTATGATGTCTGGGTGGCCGACACCGGCCCCGAGCGCTACCAGGGCCTGAGCGGGACTGAGTCGCTTCCTGCCGATACAGGCCTCCTATTTGTCTACGACCAGGAGGCCGCCGACCGGGCAATTGTGATGCGGGAGATGCACTACCCCATCGACGTCGTCTTCATCGATGGCTCGGGGACCGTTACAACAGTCCGCTCGGCGACCCCCGAACCCGGAGTCCCCGACGACGAGCTCACGCACTACACCGGGCGAGCGCGGTGGATCATCGAGGTTCCACATGGAACCGCAGAGCGACATGCCATCGTTTCGGGTACATCCGTTCGGATCACCGGCCCGACGCATGCGTTTGACTCTCAACGGGAGCTCCCTCCCGAGCGTGATTCGATATGACGAAACCGACACGACCTCCTCGCAAAGCATTCCCGCCGAGCCGGTTGCTGTCTCGGGCCGGGCGCTCCCGCCGACGTATACTGAGTGCCGTTGCGACTGCCGGACTCGGCGGGCTCGCTGGCTGTATGCAACTCCTCGGCTCATCCGAGAGTCGCAGTAGTGATCCGTCATCAGGCGGGTCCTCGACGACGACCGAGACGGACGAGACCCTAGTTTCGACGACGCCCGCTGACCCACCCCCGACGAGTCCGACTGACACCGACGAACAGTCCACACCGGAGGGACCGATGCCTGCGCTTCAGACTGAGGGGCCGGTCAATAGTTCGCCGACAAACGACGCTCCGTACGAAGACCCCGTCGACGGACTTGCGCTGACCGGAGTGACTGTTCGTGTGGTCGGGGAACGTCGGCGAGATAGTATGCACCGGCTAGACGACCAGCTCTCGATCGGTGTCGACGACACTCGCTTCGAGGTGCGCGGGCGGGGGCACGTTGAGTGGGAGTGCGACACTGTCGGGCTCAGGACGGTCGTCGTCGACGGTCGCCACGCCCGGGTGTACGCCGAGACTCGAGCGATCGAGTCCTGCCGGACGCCGGACAACCCGGCAGGTCGGGGTCCATGGGCGATCTCGTTCACTATCAGCGGGCGATTCGAGGGAGGTCGCCCCGACGCGCTGACGGCGAGCATTCAGGGCCCGTACATCGACAACTCGGGCGTGTTCGTCACGAAATCGCTGTGATGCTCCAGAGATTGATCGGTGAGTCCCGTCTATAGCAATTTATTGATTCCAACGGCATGAGGGAACCCCTCAGATGGGCCCCCAGCTACGATGACTCAGCAACCCAACCGTACGAGTTCTTCGACCCGATCAACGCGCTGTGGCCGCTCGGCTCACGATTTTCGACAGACGCAGTTCGACACCGACGGCTTGTCAGCTGAGACGCCACGGTCAGAGGCAACGCTGGTCGCATACGGCCTCCGGGTCGATTCTTCGATCCCGCGATCCAGACTGGCGGTGCCTGCGAGCGACGCCTTCGTCGACGACCGGCCACCTCGACGGATCGAGCCACGGGCCGATCAACAGTGTCTCCTGTTCCCGACTAACGATCCGAATCAGCAGACGCTTGAGGGCGACTCCGCCTCGATTCGATTTCTCTTCGAGGACTAACCTGTGTCCCGATCACGAGCGAGGCGACCCACAAAGGGCCAAGTTACCCCACGATCCTCGGCCAGTCGACTTTGTGGGGTAACTCTACGCAAACGGAGCCCGCGAATCGGGCCTCCGGAGGAGGCACCGTGAGGAGCACAGATACTGGCGGGATTCAAGAGAAGCTTCCACCGGAGAAGTTCCTCGATACCGACCACCCGCGGCTGATTCGCGCTGGTGTCGTCTGTATGCACGACATTGAGACCGTTCGAGCATACGTCGCTCACGAGAATCAGCATCAGCAACGAGGGTGGGTGCTCCGGTTGCTAGCCACCCGTGCAGCGACGCTCCGAGAGAACGAATAACCCGCTATCTTCGAGGGCTCGCTGGCACATACTCATATCCCACCATGACGGACAACTGACTACGTGGTGTGTTCCCATGGCAGTCAAACCCGGATCCGGCGGTGACCGCGACTTCGTGACGATCTTCAAGACCGGCTCGGTCGACCGCGACGACTATCCCGAGCTCGCCGAGCACCTCCTCGAGGGGCGGACCCAACTCGCTGCGGAGACTGGCTACCTGATGAAGTTCGGCGACATCTCACATCGGGGCTTGACCCCCTTCGACGTCGCCTCCTTGCACGACGTCCCGGCGTATCCCCTCCCGCACGCAGCACTGGAATCACTGCCAGCGCATGTCCGAGCCGACTTGGAGCGCGATGGCGCCGTCCAACTATTCGCTGTATACGATCGGGACGCGCACGAGTTCGAAGACGTCGCGCTCGCGTGGGAGGAGCAGGACTTCCTCGAGCGACTTGCTGAGCTGATCGCCGGCGACTGCTCGGTCCACGAGGCGATCGATTGGGTCGTCGTCGAGGAAGCCGAGCGCTACGCCATCGGCCAGTGGGCCCGAATCCGAGACGTGACCGAGGATGCCGTCCGCTCGAATATCAACTCAGCCCGGGAGAAACTGCTCGCCGAGGAGGACCGGGAGCACTGATCGAGACGATCTCGCTGGTTAGTACCCGTGGATGTCGGGTCTGGGCTATTCGATCGGAGTCATTCGATAGTCAGGTCGCCAGTACTGTCTGCGTGTTCGTCCCATTCCAGTTCGAACTCGAGTTCGATCTCTCCCGACCCGCCGGAGTCCGAGGTCTCGCGTTCGACCTCGACCTCGAACTCGATGCGGCTCGGAGGCGTGAGCGTCACCGACTCGGCGCCAGCCTCCAGCGTGAACTCCTCGCCAGATTCGAGACGATCCGCAACGGTCCGTAGGTACTCGGCTACTTCAGCTGTCGTCATGTCACGCTCGAACGCGAATAGTGTCTCTTCAGGCATCCTCCGAGCTTCGCAGCACGATTGCTTGACTGTACGCATCAGTGAGACGGTGGTTGAACTCTCTCCCTCACTCACCGACGACGCCGGCGTCAGGATCGACGTCGATTCCGAACCTCAGACGTCGCCGGGACGGGGGGCGTTCTCGTACTTGACCATCTTCTCGGGCTTGTCGGAGATGGTGTTGTAGATCTGCTGGAGGGTCTCCTCTGCAGCGAGCAGGTTGTGCTCCTCCAGAAACGCCCGTCCCTCGTCGGTGAGTCCGTAGAACTTCCAGGGGTAGCCCTGTCGACGCTGGTCGTCGTCCAGGGCGACTTCCTTGACGATACCGGCGTCGATGAGCTTCTGGATGTGCTTGTAGACGGTGGCGTCGCTCACGCTGGGGTTGAGTTCCTCGAGTTCGTACATCGAGGGCAGCTGCTCGGGATGCTGGAGGATGTTGTTGATGAGTGCGAACCGCGTCTGCTGGGTCACGAAGTGGACGAGTTCGCGGGTCTCCATCTCCTCGGCGGTGCCCAGGTCGGTACTCATACGATACAGTACGCACCTCGACGGCAAGTAGTTTACTCTTGGGTAAACCACTTCAGAGTAAACCAGTCGCGCTTGAACCGGTAAATTACTTCATAAACCATATCTCACGACAGTGAGACCGGCCACGTATGCCCGACGAGGTGCCGCCCGTTCCCGAGGATGTTCTGAAGAGTGCAAAGGACCAACTTGACGACGAAGCGATCTCGCTGGCGGACAACGAGGAGATTCTTCACGCCCTGAGCGAGTTGACACCGGTCTACGAGAACGATCGTTCGTATTTCGTGCTGGGGAACTACGACCGGGAGCCGATCCGCCGGCTGAACTTGGTCGTCGACCGTCTCAACCGGCGACAGGACGCTTACGCCTTCCGGATGGTCGACATCCGCGGGGAGTGGGACAACAGCATCCAGAAGTTCTGCCTGATCGGCGACATCGTGACATACCTCGTCGGAATCGCTGAGAGGGAGCCGAGCGACTTCCTCGTCGAGCAGGGGTTGCTCGTCGGCACGACGGAGTTCTTCGCGAAGAGTCACGTCCTCAAACGGGAGTACGAGAACGAGGAACACCCCTTCGGGTGGATGCAGGACGGCGTCTTCGAGCTGTTCGACCGGGAGGGACGGCTGTATCGCTGGCAGACCGAAGAGGAGCTCGTCGACGTGAGCGAAGACCTTCCGTGACGACGAGTAGAATGATTTGCCGGCTACTCTGGATCAGTCCGCGTCAGAGGGGGCCGGTCATTCGGGATTATGCTCCTCGTCGTCTTCCCGTGTCCCTGACTCGATTGGGTCGACCGCGGTCTCCATCCAGGCCTCGATGTCCTCGTCAGAGAACCCACCGTCGATATCGTCGGCCGTGGCGGCGCCGTGGATCCTTGCCGACGCGACCGCGTGTTCGGCGGTCACCTCGAGAGTCATATCCGAACGAAGTCTGCCGAGTCGGAAAACGACACTGCTGAATCGTTCAGAGTGATCTCAATTGGATCCTCAACGACCTGATCGCAGGTAGAGCCGATACTACTCGTCGAGCGCTCGTTCCAGTCGTTCCCGACGTTCGGCAACGTTCTGCTCGCGGTAGGACTCGTGAGTGGTCTCGATCGACTCGTGTCGGAGCAGTTCCTGGGCGAGTTCGGCGTCCTGCGCGTAGAGGTCGCTGCCGAGCCCACGTCGGCCGCCGTGGGGTTTGAGATACTCCCCGTCGATGTCGAGGTCTGCCGCGTCACAGAGCCGCTTCATCAGTGACCGCGCCCCGTTCTTCGAGAGCGCCGGCGGCGCAATCCCGTGTTCGCGGAGGACTGCCATCGACGTCGACTCGTCGAGTGCCATCTCAATCTCCTCGGCGTCCCACCCCCGAGCGTCGAGCCCCTCCTTGGCGGCGTTCGCGAGCGATGCGTGATGCCGCGTCGGGAACACCGGCCAGTCCTCGCCAGCAGGGTTCAACACCGACTGGTGGCGCTCGAGGGCATCGACGACCCGGTCGGTCAGCGGGATCGGCTGTCGTTCGCGAGTCTTCCCGAACACGACGGCGATGCCCTGTTTGAGGTCGACGTCCTCCCACTGGAGGCCGTTGCGGTGGTCGTCCCGTGGGTCGGCGAACAGCTCGGCGCCGCGAGCGCCGGTGAGCGCGAGCATCGTCACGATGGCCCGGTCCCGGAATGCCCGCTCCCGGTCGTCGGCCGACTCCTCCAGCGTCGCGTACGCCCGCTCGTCGACGAATTCCAGCAGCGCTTCTCGTGTTTCGGCCGACCAGAACTGCCGGTCGTGATCGCCGTGGTGTTCCGGGAGCGCCTCCTTCACACGGTTCGGTCGGGCCGGGTTCGTGTCGATCCGCTCGTCGTCGACACACCAGCCGAGAAAGGCCCGGACGATGGTGAAGTACGGCCCGTTGGCGTGGGCCGAGGCCGCTGAGAGAGCGTCGTCCTCGTCGTGAACCCGTTCCCGTAGGTGCTGGGCGTACCGCCGGCAGTCGATGACGGCCAGGTCCTTGAGGTCCGTGATCCCTCGGTGGTCCGCCAGGTACTCCGTGAAGGTGTCAAGGATGACTCGGTTGTTCGCCCGGTAGTTGCCGGAGTCGAGGCTGGCCAGACGCGCGTCGATGGCGGCCTGGAGGTCGGTTTCGCCGGGTGAAGCCCCGGGTTCGGCGGCTGTCATCGGGATGGATTCGCAGACGGCGGGCACCCACTTCAGTGTACTGTGTCTTTCTACACAAAGACACAGCAAAGGTTCTAACCGTCGAAAATCCTGTTTTCGGGGTTTTGGGACCGTTAGAAGCCGATATGAGGTATTATAAACTGTATGGCGCTATACGCAATCTCATACCGTCGTCTCAACTCAGTCCGGCCAGATATTCAGCACACACCTCTGTTCCGTCTGCTGATTACAGCATCTACGAATAGATTTCTATCTTAGAATAGAATACTATTCATTCGATTCTGAACGAGCAGACCGTGCCTGCTCGAACCGTTCTGCGACCTCTTCGACGAGGTTCTCCTCGACGACGGTTCGAAGAAGCGCATCCGTCATCTCTCGGACGACGATATTCTGGTAGCCCCGTTGGCTGAGTTCGCGTTCGAGTTCGTACTTCATCCAGGAGTCGAAGTCGTTGATACTCTCCTCACGAGCGTAGAACGGGCGCTGCTTGGCAGCCTCGTACGAGAAGGACGTATCCGATACTGGATCGTGGCTCTCGATAGGTTCCTCAGAGGAAATGGTTTCAGTCGTGGACGAATCGGATTTCGTCTCTCCTGCTGACTGTTCTTCATCCTCCGGGCCGTCCTCAAGAGTCTCGCCGAGATCGGCGAAGGGGTCGCCCTCAGCCATGCCGGACCACCTCCCCTGCCTCTACGATGTGCGCTAATTCATCGAAGCACTCCAGCTGGTCGCAGTCCGGTTCGTAGTCCAGGAGCGGCATCCGTTCACCGTAAGCTTTCGTGATGCTAGTTCGATCTCTAATACCCGGGGTCGGTTTGAGTTCTCCGGCGTCGATGGCTTCCCAGTCTGTGATTCGAGCGAAATTCGGGATGCGGTCTTGGAGGCTATCGTGCGAATTGAGGCGTTCGAGCAACTGTCGGTCCTGAGTCTGCTGGTCGATACGGCCGCTCAGCATATTCGGAACCAGTGCCAGGACGTCGACGTCCATATGCTGCCTAAGTGGGGAGATCTGTCGCTCGATGGTCCGCTCTAGGCCGGCCATCGCCTCGTTCCCAGGGGCAAGCGGAAGCACGAGATTCGCCGTCGCGACGAGCGCGTTGTCCGTGAGTCGGGATCGATATGCCGGCGAATCCGTGACGATGTAATCGTAGGTGTCCCCAAGGAGTGGGTCGACAACTTCCCGTTTGAGCAGCGCAGATGGTTGGAAAACGTCGCCGACGACGATCTCCCGCTCGACCTGCTCTAAGTCCTCGCTGGACGGGAGAATATCGAACTCGTAGCCGGTATCGTAGACGACAGAGATCGGGTCAGCATCGTCAAAGAAGACGTCACCGATGGTTTCCTCGGTGTTGTGATACTGGTCGTCAAAGCCCAACCCGACGGACGCGTGGCCGTTCGGGTCAAGATCGATGAGGAGGACGTCGTGGTCATGTGCGGCCAGCTGCCGGGCGAGGTTGACCGCAATCGTTGATTTGCCGACACCCCCCTTCAGCATACAAACCGAAACAGCTCGAGAGTCTCCGTCTACCTGTATCGAATTGTATGGGCGATTTGGGCTATTCATTCTATTTGAGCTATTCTTGCTATCTGGACCACTCATACTATTCGGCAGTATCAAACCCGAATGACTTAATTCTGTTTGAATAGCATAGATAGCATAAATAGAATACTATTCTAGATATTCAGTCTGTTCTGAAATAATACTCTATTTCAAAATAGACTCAGATGTGGCGGAGGAGACAAATCCATGAGATCAGTATCCCTCTGAGAGGATAGATGGTTCACGGAAATACTCTGCTAGGTCTCTCTCTACTTCACCCTGGGCCTTTGCGAAAGTCCGTATCCGTTCTTCCACGACATCGGTTGTTATGACGTGTAATCGAGGCCGTTCTCTGTACTCTTCATTATACGCTCTTTGAACCTTTCCTGGGCCGTCCTCAACCTGCTGTCCCACCTCCCGCGTGATTCCACTAACACTCGTTTGTTTGAACGCATCTGTGACAAAGAAGGGGTAGAACACCTTCTGGAAGTCGCCACCAACGAGCTGTATCTCGTTCCGGAGATTAGTTGTCAATGCCATTTTGATGAGCATCGCAAGTGCGTCGACATACCAGATCACTAAATTCTCATTCGAATTGTAATGTTCGTCCATCTTGTCGAAGAATTCAATATCTTTCTTTCCATCAATTTCGTTTACAACAAATACATGTGAAATATATCTAACGTCTAGGTGCCTTCTCGCTCGGCCCAAGTACTCAGTATGCTTCCCCTCGGTTTCCTCGCTACCGAAATCAGCGTCATCCCCAGATTTTGCATCGACGACGCCGCCCACTGTCGCGTACTTATTGTCTGGATCGGGGCTAATACCCGTAATTTTGAAAATCAAGTCGGGAAGCTCATCACCACGATCATCCTCGCCGCCAGCGTCTGGATACGTTGGCGTCAGAGTGGAGAGTGCGGCATATCCGACCTCTTCTAGTCTGGTCCCTGAGCTCTGTGGGAGTTCCTTGTTTGCTCGAAGGAGTCGCATATGATTCAACTCGGTAAGCATGTACCGCGGGTTTGAGTAAATCCGCCCAACAACTTTGTGAGATTGCTTATCCAAATTGCGGGCAAGCTCTTTTTCAAGATCCTGAATCTGTTCCATTGCGTTAACCGGGTTTTCAAGATACTCTGAATCCATTCCTAGCATCGACAGGGGCACGGTATAGACCAAACTGCCAGTTGTGAACAACGACTGCATTTCAAGATAGGAATCAATCTCTTCATCAGGGACAAGAAGTAGTGTTGGTTGGTTCTCCCGAAGCGCGTGTATATACACGCTTGTCGCTTCTCTCTTAGGATTCCGCCCACCTATTATCGATATTCGCAACCCATCTTCTGTTACTCCATGTACTGAACTCGGGAGGCTCTGAGGCTCAACGTGTTCCAAATTACGGTCTAACTCCGTGGCAACTCTCTGCATCACTGGTTTCCATTGCAAATCAAAGAATTTCCACTCCTCAAAAGAGACAATTTCATCATGTTTTTCACCGTACTGGCCGGTACACCGCGTTCTGAAAACTTGTTCCGACTCTTTCTTTTCTTTACTCCGTAGTTGCCCGCGACACTTGGGGCACCGTTGAGGAGCCTTCAATTCTGCATTCACGTACTTCGTTCCGATGAGCGAGGTGGGAAGTACTTCTTCAGATAATTCTCCCTCTCGAAGCCGCAATCTGATCCCCTCAGCAACTGTATCTAAGGAAGTACGGCTCATACCACGTCTTCCTCATCGAAGAAATATTTCAGAGCAAGCTGTGCGTCGTCAGATAATCGAGCGTTGTCTGTTGGCCGGTAATCCCCACTTCGAACCGCTACGTTGCGATTATCGATTGAGAGTACCAGAGCGGCATTCTTGTCGTCAGCGGTAGCAAGAATATCTAGAAAGCTATCTCTCATCTGATCAACCCTATCGAAGATGGCTTCTAGCCCCTCACGACCGACTAGTGAGAATTCCTCGGCAGCTACTGAAGCGTCATCAATCACCTGTGAGCCATCGTATTCAATTGTCTCTAAACATTGAATAACTGACTCCTGTTTGTCTGGTGGGAGCGAGTCTGCATTACGAACCCGTTCTTTCGCTTGATCGGCGTGATGACGTATCAGCTGTCGAGTCTGTTCAATCGGGTCATCGGCTTCTTCAATCGCTTCAGAAGCATCCTCTTCTAATTGATCTGCAGCTTCGACCTGTTTAGTGGATAGCTCGCCCACAAACTCGTCAATGTCGAATACATGATTGAAGAGTGCGTTTAGAATTCGCTTCCAGCCTTGCTTCCCTTGTGTCAGTACTATCGTGGCGTCTTTGCCTTTCGCGTCAATATACACACGACATGACTTGACACCTCGGTATGTTTTCGTGGTGACTTTTGGCTCGGCAGGCATTTCGTTTTCGTCATCCTCTCGGAATTGGAAAACACGAACCTTGCTGGGTTGGATACCACGCTCAGCTGTGATGTGGAGGACAAGAGTATTGGTCCCTGATTCTTCTATTCTGACGCGAACTGCTTTGGTCTGATCATCAGAGTTCCACTGCTGGTGGAATTCTGTAACAGCGTCTTTGATACCTTCCAAGGAGAGATCTCCACCGAATGTGTATGTCTTCGTTGACGAAACTTTCTTAATCCGAGAACCGACCACGATGTGATTGACCTCGCTCGATAGATCTTCTTGGAGAACTCGAAGGGCAAGTTGATATTTTGACTCTGGAGTCTGTTCATCGAAACTGACCTCATACTCCTCCGCAAGGAATCGGATCGTCGTATCGATGCCGACGTTTTCAGTATCAAATTGATCATATATCTCCAACCACTCGCGAGTGAGACCCGCGTACTCGGAAGAAAGCGCACGTCGAAGCCCCTCAATCTCATAATCCGACTTATCAGAATCACCATCTTCGAACAGGCTCAGGGCATCGTAGAGGATTCCCTTTCTACGTCTCTTTAGTCTTGAGTAGACTTCCTTATCGTAGTCGCGAGCCACACCAGATGCTGTCATATGCCCTATCTGACGGCGGACGGAATTTATATTTGTACGCTCATCAGTATTTGCGTCTACTCAGGTATGATTTGTCTCGCTCATTTCGAACGAAGAAAGTGAGTCATTCGATACGTTCTGCCCTATTCCTGTGGATTCACCGGTGCGATGTACTCGTTCTTCCAGGAGTCTCCCTCTCGCCATTGCCAGTAGTAGTACCGATACTCCTTCTGGTCGGTCTGTTTGGTCGTCTTGACTGTGATGTACGCACCGCTGGCAGGCACGTCCTCGTAGTCCGTTGGATCCGTCGAGACCCCCCGGTCTTCGAGATCCTCAAGCTGTTCTTCATCGACTTCCTCTTCGGCACGTCGGCGTTTGAGTTCGTCTTGGTGTTGCTGTCGCTTCCACTCGGCGAGTTCCTGCGCGTACGCAGCAACCGTCTCTAACCGCTCGGCAGATTGCTTCTTGAGCGGCTCACGGAGATATTTCGGGAGGTCTGGCGCCGGTGGTTTTCCCGTGAACTCGTCGCCCATAGTTACCCCACGTAGCGGGGGAGCCATTAGTCTGTGGGGTAACTTTCACCACTCCGATCTTGAGACTGCCTACTCGGTCACTTACTGCTCTTTCACTTTCACCCCGGCCCCGACGGATTGATTTGGCTACTGTTCAACAATCAAGTAGTCTCCACGAATGACCATATTTCGCTTCAACACGTCGTCGGGATCTGTTGTGTCTCATCGATCTGAACACGTAGAAATCGCGTGCGAACCAGTGCCCACTACACTCTCGGTCCAATGAGCTACACGTTTCTCCACACGGCTGACGTCCATCTCGGCCACCGACAGTATAACGTGGGCGACCGCGAGACCGACATGTATCTCTCGTTTCGTCAAACGCTCTCCGACGCAGTCGATCGAGATGTTGATGTCATTCTCATTCCCGGCGACCTCTTTGATTCGCGAGACCTCCCGCCAACCGTCCTCCGGGCCGCCGAGCGCGCCTTGCGGGTCGTCCCCGACGATGTCCCCGTCTTGGTCTCGCCGGGCAACCACGATCAAAATCTCAACCGGCGCCAAGTCACCTGGCTCGAGTACCTCGCCGACCGCGGCCTGATCACACTGCTTCAGTCCGCAATCGACGCCGTCAGCAGTGGCGACCGCCCCATCGACGAACTGTTCCCCAGTCCCGAAATGGCCGCCGAACATGCCGGTACGGGCCCCAGCGGCACTATCCCCGGCTATATCGACCTCGATGTGCCCGCTCTCGATGGGCCACTCCGGGTATTCGGCCTGGAGTATCGCGGCGGGTACATCGACACCGCCCTCGAGGACGCTGCCGAGGCCCTTCCCGCGATCAACGACCGCGACGGCCAGCCCGGGGCGACGCTGTTGATGGCGCACTTCGGGGTGGCCGACGAAGTGCCCGACCTCGGCGCCGCTGTCTCTTACCCCGAGCTTGCCCCACTCGAGGAGATTGTCGACTACCTCGCGCTCGGGCACATCCACAAACCCTACGAGGGCCCCGACGAGGGTGGCCCTGACCGCCCGAACTGGTATTTCAACCCCGGCGCACTGGAGGCCCACGACACCCGGGAGGCGACGTGGCCACTGGGCTACTACGAGACGACCGTCACGCCCGACGGCCTCGACGCCACCCACCAACAGAGCAAGCGCCGCCCGTTCTACCGGCTTCGCTTCGACGTCGACGAGTACGACACCTGGCCGGCACTCCGTGACGGCTTCGAGGCCCATCTCGCCGACGAGCAGGATGCCCTCGCCGAGCGGTGTGGCAAGACCATCCACCGTGCCGGCGGTGATCCCCGGGATCCGGTGATCGACCTCCGGGTCGACGGCCACCTGTCGTTCGACCGCCGTGACCTCGATATCGACGCGCTCGAACAGCTCGTCGAAGCCGCGACTGGTGCACTACACGTCCAGACGCAGGTAAGCGTGACCACGGCGGACATCCTCGATCTGATCGAGGATCTCGACGAGGACGCGGCATTCACTGACACAGGGGCGCTTCGGACGGACCTCCTCGAAGCCGAGGTGTTTGAGCAGGTTGCGACGAACACGCCCTACGCGAGCGATGCCGAAGCGATGGCCGAGACCCTCGGCCGGGCAAAGGAACTCGTAATGACCGACGGCGCCGACGGCGAGACGGTTGCGGACTTCCTGCGCCAGCAGCGCCGGCAGGCGTTCGCGGGCGGCGTCGGCGACGTCGAGCACGACTACTCTGAGACGGCCCAGACCGCCGATTCGGGCGGCGTCGACGACGAGACGTTCCGAGCGATCCACGCCGGCGAGACGGTCGACCCGGTCGAGGCTGCTGCCCGGTCGGCACAGGAGACACCCGATGCGGATGCCGACGACACCGAGGCCGACACTATCGACGGCGGGTCGGACACCGACACCACACCCGCGGACACGACACCCAGTAGCGACGGCGAGACGGCTGGACAGGCCCAGCTCACCGACGTCACTGGCGAGGGAGCTTCCACGGAGGGTGAGGACTGATGTACGTCACGAAAGTCGCACTCGAGGACATCAAGAGCTACGAGACAAAGACTACGGTCCATCTCGGTGAGGGCGTCACGGCGATCATCGGCGAGAACGGCGCCGGGAAGTCGACCATCGCCGAGGCGATTGGTTTCGCCTTGTTCGACAGCCTGCCGGACTCGGTCGCGCAGAAGGACTTCGTCCGGCGGGGCGAGTCCACCGGGACAGTCTGGGTGACGTTCGTGACCCAAGACGGCGAGACCTACACAGTCGAGCGGGACGCGGGGTCGAACTCCAGTCGGTACGCAGTGATCGACGAGGACGCTGGTGCCGAACTCGAACTCGACACAAAGTCGGCAGTCGTCGACTGGCTCCGGGCGACGTTCGGGATCGCCGGGTCGGACATCACACTCTCGGACCTCTGGGAGCACTGTATCGGCGTGCCACAGACTCGATTTCTGGGGGACTTTCGCAAGACCGAGGCCAACCGGAAAGACGACTTCGACCCGCTGCTCGGGATCGACATCTACGAGCAGGCGTGGGGGCGGTCTGACGGGCCGAATCTCAAGGCACCCGTCGACGAATTGAAGCAACGCAAGCAGACCGCCGCCCAGCGGATCGCCACGCTCGATGCGCAGGCGTCGGACCTCTCCGATGCCCGTGAGCACGTCAGGGAGGCCGAGGAGGAGGTGACCGACCGCGAGGGGGACCTGGCGACCATCTACAACGACCTTGGGGCAGCCCGAGTGGCGTACGCGACGCTGCACGCCCAGAAAGAGCGCATCGACGAACTCCAAGACGAGCATCAGGACGCACAGCGGAGCGTCGCCGAGGCACGCTCGGAGGTCCGGTCGGCTGTCGAGAAGCTCGCCGAGGCGCGTGAGGCAGCCAGTATCGTCGAGGAAACTGCCGAGGCTCACGCAGAGTGGACGCAGGCCGACGAGGCCCTCGACCAACTCCGTACCCAAGCGCGCGAACGAAACGAGCTAGCAGCGGAACGGTCAGAGCGGCGGGAAGCGATGGTGGAGGCCAAGTCGGCATACAGCCAGACAGTCGAGAAAGCGTCGCAGGCTCGCGAGGCCGACGAGCTGATGTCAGAACTGCAAGAGGCCTACGACCGCTACGAACAACTCGACGAGCGGATCGACGAGGCACAGGACAGGGTCGACCGGCTCGAAGAGGCCCGCGACCGGCACGCCGAACTCGTCGACGACGAGATCCCTGAGGCCGAAGCCGCTGTCGCGGACCAGGAGCAGGTGATCGAGGATCTTGAGGCGAAACAAGCGCTTGCCGACCGGGTCGATGAGCTTCAGGACAAGCGGGACAGCCTCGTCGCGACGTACAAGCAGGCCCAAGCCAAAGTCGAAGATCTCGAGGAGCAGCGCGACCGGCTGCTCGACGTCGACGTCGATGGAGACGGTGAGGGTGAGGTCGCCGAAGACCACGACCACGACGACACGACGCAGGCGGCGTGTCCGACCTGCCAGCGGCCGATGGACGAAGACCTCCGTGACGACGTGGTCGAGACCATCGACGAGCAGATCAGGAAACAGAAACAGCGGTTCAACGGTGCTCGAAAACAACTCGACTCGGTCAAAGACGAGCTTGAGGCGGCCAAGGAGGCCCAGCAGGCGGTGGCGCGCCTCCCCGGCGAGCGTGACAAGCTCGACCGACTCGAAGGCGACCTCGACGAGCTGGAAACAGCGCGTGACGAGTTGGCCGAAGAGATCGAAGACCTCGACGGGGCCGACGGCCGGCTGGAAGAGCTCCGCGAGGAACAGGCCAATCTCGAGAGCGACCACGACAACTACGAGACCGCTCAGCTCACCTACCAGACGAACAAGAGTGCCATCGATGAGGTCGACAGCAAGCGGGCGGCCCTCGTCGACGCCGCCCACGACCTCGCGCTCGTCGAGCGAAAACTCGAGGCGTACGAGGGACTGGACGACAAGATCGACGCCCAGGAGGCGATCAAAGAGCGAACCGCTGAGGCCCACCGGAAGTACATCCAGCACGAGGACCTCGCCGGGAAAGTCGACAACCGGCGGGCAGCACTCCTAGACGTCTACGAGCAGGTCGAGACTGTCGAACGCGAGCGTCGGCAGGTCGAACGCGATCTTCAAGACGCCCGGGACGGGTTCGACGCCGACGAATATGACCGGCTTAGTGCCGAGATCGACCGGTTGAAAGCTCGCCGCGCGGAGTGCAAGACCGAACTGAAGAACGCGCGCGGTGACCTCGACACGGCACGTAGGGAGGTTGAGAAGCTGGAGACTATCGCCGCCCAGCGCGACCGCTGGAAGGAGACTCACACGCAGCTCGAACGTGACATCGCTTTCGCCGAGGCTGTCCGCGAGGGGGTGCGCAACGCCGGGCCGAAGATGCGCGAACTCATCGCGAGTCGGGTGACCGAACGCGCCAACACAATCTATCAGCAGCTCCGGGGGACGGGTCGCGAGAGCCTGACCGTCGACGCCACCTACCTGATCACCGTCCAAGACGGCGCTCAGGAGAAGCCGTTCGGCACCCTCTCGGGTGGCGAAAAGATGGCCGCGGTGCTGGCGGTCCGACTGGCGATTATGGAGCAGGTTTCGCCGGTCGGGATCGCCGTCCTCGACGAGCCGACGGCGAACCTCGACACGGAGAAGAAACAGAACCTCGTCCGGCAGCTCGAACGGCTCGATGGCTTCGAACAGCTGATTGTCGTCTCTCACGACGACACGTTCGACGCGACCACGGAGTACACGGTCAAGCTCGACAAGCCTGATCGGGAGACCCAAGTCGTTGCTGACGCCCAGTCAAGCGGGACTCAGGCCGGGCAGCCCGCCCCCACTGGAGGTGACGACTAGTGCCACTGGGCGACCCGCACGCGGTCTCAGACCAGCTCTACGAACACGTCGAAGACATCCGCTCGTACATCGAGGAGGGTGACACGGTGGCCGACGAGTACCGGGAGGCCCTGCTCGACGAGCACGACCTCTCGGACGCCGCCGAGGTGAACACAGCACTGGATGGAGCCTTCCCCAACGCCCGGCCTACGGACGAGTGGGACACACTCGACGCACTGGTCGACCCGTTCCCTGAGGCCGCCGAGTGGAGTGCCCACGAGGAATCGGGATCGTGGGCGTCGGAGACATTGCGTGGCCTGCCGGCGATCGCCGTCGACGGCTCAGAACTCGAGCCGACTGACGAGCTGAACGTCCCCATCGGGGTGACGCAAGTCGCGTGGCTGGTCAACCACCACCAGTCCCCGCCTGCGCACGAACTCGAGACCGAGACGCAGGTTCTCGCCCCGGAGGACGTCATCGTCGATGCGGAGTCGTACAGCTACGTCGACGCTCAGCAGGTTCAGCACCACCGCTACGAACAGGAAATCGGCACCGTTGTCAACCTCATCGAGCGCCACGCGGATCTTGATCCACCACCCGTGGTGTTCGTCGACGGGTCGCTGGGTGTGTCGTACGCCAACCTGTTCAGCGACGATGTCGCCGAGCGCTACCAGCGGGCGATGTCGGAACTGCTTGCGGCCAGTCGCCACCACGAGGTGCCTGTCGTGGGATACGTCGCCGGATCTCGAGCGTCGGACATCGGCGATATGGTCCAGCGGCTGAACCCCTCGGCACTGGGCGACGGCCCGATCGCCCGTGATGCGGCTATCTTCGCGCCGTTGTTAGAGTCGTGGGGGAGTCGCACAGCGTTGTTCGTGAACCGGCGGGACACCTCACTCGATGCTCTTGAGACCACTTACGGGGGCGTCGAGTACGGGTTCGGCGACCGACTGCGGTTCTGTTACACGAACATCGGGGCCGGCGCGAGTCTCGACCGGCTCGAGACGCTGGCGTGGCTGCCCGAGACGCCCGCGCCCGATGAGTGCCCGGGCAAGACGATGTTCGAGTACGCGCTGACGATGGTCCGTGGCGAAGCTGCAGTTGGGCAGGGTTACCCGGAGATCCTCCAGCAGGTCGACGCCGAGGCCGTCCTCACTGGCAGCGACCGGGATAGCCTGATCACGATGCTTCAGCGCCTCTCGAACCACGAGGACTTGGACATCGAATGGAACCCCAAGGCCGTCAGCAAGCGCCGGCGCCGATGATTATGCACGAGCGACGCCCTCCGCGACCGGTCCCGTCAGCCAACCCGCCACACATCGCACATCATGATTGATCTCCTCGACACCAACCCCACGATCGCGAGTATCGCCCAGTCGAACAGCCTGATGGACTACAGCGCCACGGTTGTCACCGAAAACGACGCCAGTGAGCGGCCGGCGGTCGACGACTACCCGTTCGGCCAGCCCGTTCTCGTCCCTGTAGCCAGTCGTAAAGGCGAGCGCGTCGCCGTCAGCGTCGTCTACACCACGCAGATCGTCGACCCGGGCATGGGTGGTGTCGGGCCGTCGCTGGGATCGGGTGACGTCACGAGCGAGTTCAAGCCGAACCTCGTCAGCGAGCCCACCACGGTACTCGGGATCGCTGTCCTCGGGACGGCCACGCTCGATGACAGCGCCGACGGTGGGATCGCAGCCCCAGACCATGGCATCCCTCGCTACACGCTCCAGCACGGCGCCCACGTCGTCCAGGCACCGCCCGAGACCTTCGCCGCCTTCCACCGCTCCGATGGCGAGACACCACCCAGTGGCGCCGCGGATGGCGACGTTCGACTGGCGTACTATCCGCGATTAGTGGAGGTGGCCGGCGGGTTCGCCGCCGAGCTCGTCGAGGCGATCACTGACCGGCTCCGTGCCACTACCTCGGGCCAGGACGACCTCCTCGGTGTGATAGAACGGAAGGTTGCCCAGCAGGCCGCGGAGGAACGGGGGGTCCTGTAGATGGCTGTCGACGACCAACGGGAGACGCCTATCACGCCCGAGGCACTGGCCGCCGAACCGGTACTCGGGACGGTCATCGAACCCGGCCCCGAGGCCGGGGCGTTCGTGTTCGCGACGCCAGACGACCAGCAGGCAAAGACCGGCGAGTTCGTCGCCTACGCCCAGCCACTGGTCGGCGACGACGGTGCCGTCGAGCGCGTCGTGTTCGCCCGGGTTGCCGAGCGCGAGCAGGTCGACACGCTCCCGACGGCGTTTATGTCGAACCCCGACGTGGCGCCCCGTCGCGTCGCCGCCGCGCTGGGCGTCGACCGCGAGGACCGTTCGCTCTACCGGATTACTGCCGAGGTGGTGGGCTACTACGACGAGCAGTTCGAGTCGTTCCGCAACCCCCGGCAGGTGCCGACCGAGGGCACGCTCGTCCGCCGAGCGCCCGGCGCGATGCTTGAGGTGGCGATTCCGACCGTCACGCCGCCACACCTGCGTGACTCCGCGGACCCCGACCCGGGAATGGCCCATGTCGGTCGGCTACTCAATCGACCCGATGAGGAGGTCTGCGTCGAACTCCCGGTGAACGAGATCGCGGCGACTCACCTCGCGATCCTCGCCTCGACCGGGTCGGGCAAATCGTACACGGCCAGTGTCCTGCTTGAGGAGATGCTCAAACCCGCAACACGGGCATCTGTACTGGTGTTCGACCCGCACGGCGAGTACGACTCACTCGACCAGATGGTCGACAACCCAGTGTTCGCGGGCGAGGATGGCTACACGCCCGACGTCGTGATTCGGGATTCGAGTGACCTGAACGTCCGGATCGCGGACCTCACGTTCTCGGATCTGTACGAGGTGTTGGGCCCGACCGAGCGGATGTCGTCGGTTCTCAACGATGCGTACCAAGCTCTCCAACGCCAGAACGGCGCGTACTCGGCACGAGACCTCCAAACGACGTGTGACCAGTACCACCCGGACAACGACGCCTCGGGACTGCGCTGGCGGATCAACCGCAACTTGATGCAGTCGAACTTCTTCAGCACGCACGACCGGCTGGACTTGGACACGCTGATCAACCCGGGTCAGATCACGGTGCTGAAGATGAACGGCTTGTCGCGTCGCGACCAGCAGATGATGGCCGCGGTCCTGCTGCGAAAGCTGTACCAGGGCCGTGAAGCGGTGGTCACTGGCGACCCGGACACGGTCGACTACTCCGTCGAACACCCCGTGTTCACGCTGTTTGAAGAGGCCCACCGGTTCGCCCCGGACGGTGACTCCCACGCACTGGATATCATCCGGCAGGTCAACTCCGAGGGGCGGAAGTTCGGACTCGGAACTGGGCTGATCAGTCAGCGCCCGTCGAAACTCGACCAGACGGTCCTCTCGCAGTGTGGCACACAGATCACGATGCAGATCACCAACCCGGCCGACCAGCAGGCAATCCGCGATGCCGTGGAGTCGGCTGGCGAGGCCGTCCTCGACGAACTGCCGGGTCTGACGAAAGGCCAGGCCGTGATCTCTGGGGATGCGGTGAACACCACGGTCCTCGCGAAGATTCGGGGGCGTGAGACGGAGCACAAGGCGGAGAGTTTGGCTGCGGACCAGTTATGGCGCGAGGCCTATGACGAGGCCCAGTCGGCCCCCAGTGGGTCGCGGTCGGTCGAGTCGGACGACCCGACATACGAAGATACGGAACTGGGCGATTGACGGTCGGTGCCAGCCGGGAATGCCGTCGGATCGCCGTCTGAAATATGACCACCGATCAACGCGCGAACAGGGTTGTGCGAACGGTCTCCAATCTACCGGCACAGTGATCAGGATGGGTGCGCAGACGAGACCGCAGTGTCTGGAACGGGAGACCAAGCTACTGGTACTTAAGTCGATAATTAAAGTTGTGTGGGGCCTATAGTCGTTGATACGATGCCGCCGGTCCCCGACTCGCTTTCCAAAGCAGACCGCGCTCTCGTTGAGGACCTACTGGCCCAGAAGCCCGCAGCGTTCACAGACCTCACCCAGACGCAGTACGAGGCATTCGACCAAGGTGTCCTCGACGAAGGCAACCACCTACTGCTGGCAGAGACGGGGAACGGCAAGACCTTCGTCGCCGAGGCGGTGATCAAGAAGGCTCTCCAGCAGAACGAGCGCGTGGCGTACCTTGTCCCGTCGCGAGCGCTCGTGGGAGGGAAACAAGATACAATTGTTGCCTGGGCCCCCGAGTCGGCCACGATAACGAAGGGTCGTGGCTACACGCAGGCTGATGTCGGCGTAGCCACGTTCGAGTCCTATTATGAGGCGGTCATTCGAGGGTATGCCCACCGCTTCGACGTGGTCGTCCTCGACGATTTCCACGAGATCTACAGCAGTCATCGAGGGCCGAACATCGAGAAGGCGATCAGTGCCGCTCTCGAGGCCAATCAGGAACTACTCGGAATCTCAGCGACCATCGGGAATCCCGACGCGATTGCGCGCTGGCTTGACGCAGACCTCACCATCAGCACGGAGCGCCGGGCCGTTCCGATCGATGAGCGTCCTGTTGAGAAGACTGACGAACACTACGGAACGCAGATTGCGCGGATCATCCGAGACAACCGGGAGAGGGGGCCGTTCCTCGTTTTCAACTATGCGACCGCCCATACCAAATCCCGAGCAGAACGGATCGCTACAGAGCTCTCTCTCGAGACAGGCGCCGATGTCGACTTCCGGGCAGCCGTCGAAGCCGCTGTCTCGACTGAACTTACCGACGCCCATCGCGAACTGATCGACCTGTTACGAAACGGGGTGGCGTATCACCACGCTCAGATGGAGACTGGCCTGAAAGACCTCATCGAGTCCTACGCCGAAGACGGTATCGTCGAGTGCGTCTGCTGTACCACGACGCTCAGCTACGGCTTCGACTCACCGGTCCAGTCGGTCATCGTAGCCGATCTTAGACGCCAGTTCGAGTACATCGGGGTCTATGAGTACGTCCAGTGGATCGGTCGGGCTGGTCGGGACGCGAGTGCGTATGATCAGGCGTACGCGTTCCCGATGGTACAGGCAGGCGATGATGAGGCTGCCGAACAGTTCCAGTTCGACACTCCAGTCGAGGAGAAGACGCTTGAGCCGGTGACGACCCACCTCGGCGATCAGGCACCCCTCCGGTGGCTCGTGCTCGAACTCGTTGCGCACGGCTGGGAGACTACTGCCGATGTCCTCGAGTTCGTCAGGTCAACGCTCGCGTGGTCGACGGCGGCCACCCAGAGGCCAGGTCACCAACCCACGCTCGGCGGCGAGACTCCTACCGACGAGATCGTCACCGAGGTGCTGACCACGCTGGAGTGGCTGACTGACCGCGGGTTGCTCAACCGACCCGTCGGACAGCCGCAAGGTGATCACGACCGCTACACGCCAACGCCCCTCGGCGAGGCGCTGGTTGAGTACGAGCACGACAACTGGTTCGACAACACCATCGAGGATGTCCTCGCTCTAACCGAATGGCTCGCCGACCAGGATGCAGACCTTACTCCCGAGCAGTTGGTCGCGAAACTCGCCGAGACGTATTACCACTGCGATCTCATGGAGGTTATCGAAGGAGAGGGAACCATCTCAACCGCGATGGCAGCCCACGATCTCTCGGGAAGTGAGGGAACGACAGCAGCGGTCGTCTGCTGGTTGTGGTGTGCCGGGATGTCGATCACGGAGATCGAGCGGCGCCTAGGGAGCGACGATCTGTCCGGGCTTGCCAGCACAGCTTCGAACATCAGTACCGCTGTCGGGAGTATCCGCCTGCTGTACGAGCCTCAGGAGATGCCCAGAGAACCGCCGTGGCTCGAACGGTTCGCCACGCAGGTTGACGTGGGTGTCCCCGGCCCGGATATGTATCTCGTCGATACCGTCGACCACTTCGGACGACGGCGCTACGATGCCCTTCGCAACCGTCTCTCTGGGTTCGGTGCCGAGTCAGCGTGGTATCCTGGTGACGATTCGTTCCTCATCGAGCGGCTCTCGGCGCTGTATGCTGAGACTGACGTGGAGCAGTTCGAAGCGATGGTCAAAGATGTCCGGGGCATTGGGTCAACAATCTACGAGAACATCCGGGAGGCCACGCGGGCGTGGGATCCCGATACAGCATCGACGGCCACAGTCCCGTTCACTGAGTCAGCCCGCGAGCGAGACGAGTCGGGCTCGCTTCAGGTGTTCCACGACCCGGCGACACGGGATGGCGACGAGCCTGACGACGAATTCTCGACGGGGACCACACTCGCGGATTTCGAGTGATTCAGCACAAGATAGTTCGGGAGATCTGGTACCGCCGAATCAGGTGACCTCATTCATTTAGTTACCCCACAACCCGCAACTAGTGTCGCCTGTGGGGTAACTACGGCCAGTCCGACGGTCCGTTCGACCCGCATCACTGGAATCCGAGTGTGGAGTCGTCCTCAGCACCCTCGGTAGATGAGCCCGCTGGCGGGTTGCCTCTTGCATCTACGTTCGTGGTCACATCGGGGTCGACATCTCCTACATTATCCCCGATGTCCTCGGACGTCGGAAAGTCCTCAAACGAAATCTCCCGAGCGTCCCGTCCGGCCGCCTCCCGTTTCGCGTCTGTGACTAGTTCCTCAATGTCGGCACCACTGTAGCCGGCAGTCTGGCTTGCTAGGGTGGCCAGCTGATACCCTACGAGGCCGTGTGGGACGTTCTCCAATTTCGCTTGAAGAATCGCGTGTCGGCACTCTTCATCGGGGAGTCCCACCTCGACGTGGGTTGCGAGCCGTCCAGGGCGGAGGATCGCGGGGTCGATATCCCCCGGTCGGTTTGTTGCCCCGACGACGATGGCCGTCCGGTCCTCCGCAGTCAGATGAACCAGCAACTCGCTGGTGATTTTCCGATCCTCGGCGTGAGCACCGCCAGCGCCGACATCGCGACCGCCGAAGAGGTGTTCTGCCTCGTCGAGGAAGATGACACAGGGGCCGATCGACGCAGCCTCCTCGAACAACTGACGCACCCGCTGTGGCCCTTCGTTGATCCACTTGCTGGTCACGTCCGCCGGGCCGAGTTCGACGAATGGGACGTCCAGTTCGCCAGCGAGTGCCCGCGCGAACAGTGTCTTCCCAGTCCCGGGTGGGCCGTGGAAAAGGATACCCCGTGAGGGCTCGATTCCGAAGCGGTCGTAGCGGTCGTCTCCCCGTGCCGCCGCCCGAGCTGGCTGGAGAACCTCCTCAGCGAGTCGTTCCTTGACATCGTAGTAGCCGCCGATATCGTCGAAGCCGATGTCTGAGCGGGTCCAGTTGTACTCGTACTCGGGATTGTTTGGTGCTTTGGCCGGTGCTCGCGAACTCTCTGGAAGCGGACTCTCGACTTCCTCATCCTTGAGACGGGGAGTATCGGCTTGTCGACCGGCAGTGCTGGCCGTATTAGCTTCCTTCTCTTGGATTTTGTTCCTGATCGCCTCAGAATCTATCTTAGGACCTGGTAGGTTGCGCTCAGAGAGATAGTAATACCCGTTCTCTCCCTTTGGATCGTAGAACGTCAGGGCAACGAATGAAGCCGCGACGCCCAACCCGAGTGCCGCTTGAATTTGAGGATTGCTCGGGCCAGCTCCAGTAAGGAGCTCCAACTGTGACACCGGTACGAACGATGCGACTACCGCCACCCCTTCAGCGAGGAGTAGCAGTATCACGAACAGTTCGTACACCTGCGCGAACGGATACAGTCCGATCACCCCGACCGACCTGAAAAGCGGGAGATCAAGCAGGCCCAAGAGAAACACGATCAGGATGGCCACTCCAACCCCGACAGCAGCGGTCGGTGGCAGATTGAGCAGAGGTGCGACCACCCACATGTGGACAAGCGCTAGCCCCGTCCATACGAAGACAAAAAATAGCCGATAGAGGCTTCGCTTCCGGTGCTCTCGTTCCATGACGCGGTAAGTCGTGTACTCCACAATTGCGAAGAACCCGAGGAAGGCGACAACGGCGAGTGCAGTATCGAAGAGACTCATCGAATCACACGAACTAGTTTCTCCGGATGTTCATGAGGGGGCGAGCGTGGTTGTCGGCACGATCGAGTCGCACCAGGAGGCGTGGTCATGCGAACCGAGGGGTGGAATAGTCACCGAGAACGGCATTGACAGGTGCGCTCGCGATGGTCTACGTTCGTTTCATGCCGGTGCTGAGATATAACTTCTCGCTCCGGGAAGCCAGCTCGAGTGAGCCGGCCGGTACCGATACGTCTCGGGGGATTCACACTGTCTCGGAGGGCTCACCTCCAGCATCGTCGTCCCACGGGGGATCGGTGGCCTGCCCAGGGCCGTCACGCTGGGTCGACCAGTCAATGTCGGCATCGTCTGACGAGTCGTCCGGCTGAGGGCCAGCTCCGGGGCTGATGAGATGTTTGCCGCCGCGCTTGCCAATTTGGTAGGCTGCGTAGGGACTTCGCGTCATCGCGCCCGCAAATACGATTCCGCTGGCCTTTCCGGTCTGAACACCGGCTTTCCCGACCCGTTTACCGGCCCGGCTGGTTGAGGCCGCAGCCCTACCCGGCGTCTTCGCTGCGGTCTGAGCGGTTCTTATACGCTTTACACTCCGAGCCGACTTCGCGGCATCTTCTCTGAGCGTGTACGCCTGCTCGCCGAGCTGCTGAGCTCTATCATTGACATTGACGGTCGCTTCTCCGCCTTCGGCGGTTGGGTAAGTTACCCATCCGTCGGAGTCTGGGGCAACCGTAGAGGCTCCCTCTGTAGGTCGCTCGGAGCCGGACAGGATACCGCGGTCGGCGGCTTCGGCAATATCAATCTCGCCGTTCTGGTACCCTTCCGTGAGGAATGCACGACCAGCGTCGGCTTCATCGGCTGCGCTCAGGTTATCGGTAATCGTCTTTCTGTGAGCGTCGATGCTCTGAGCCCCGACTGCTTTCCGAGCCCCGGCTAACCCGGCACTCTTCGTTTTTGATTTCAGGCCCTTCGCTGTAGTTCTGGCCCGGCTGGCCTGTGAGCGTGCGGCTTGGACTCCTGACACGGCCGCTATTTTCCCTCCCGTGTATTCTCTGGCCTTCGAGATCACGCCAGAGGCGGGTTCGATATCGTCTTCGACCGGCGGCTCTCTCGTACTGAGAGCATCTGAGATGCTGTTGCGCATCGTCCCACCGACACTCGAGTTAGCAGTTCCCGCCGAGGGGTCGGTCGCCGTCCCACCCGACGAGCCGCCACTGCTCCCGACGGAGCCGCCGCCTGAAGTACTCCCTCCGCCACTCGACCCGCCGCCTCCGCTTGCTCCGCCAGCCGAGGACTTCGAGGCGCTGCTCACAGCGCCAGAGCCTGCTCCGGCGCCGACAGCGACTGCCCCAACACCCGTGGCCGCGATCGCGGCAGCCACGGTCGTGGTGAACGCGGCGTCGACGCCGAGGGGCTGGCCGGCCCAGCCGATGGTCTTCCAGATGACCACGAACAGGATGATTGGAAACATCAGCGCCAGCGCTGAGGCGATGTAGAACGACGCGATCGCATCGGACCCCGAGGCAGCAATTCCGCCGGTGGCGATCACGTCGAACACCCGCATCACTAGCGCGATGATCGGCCCGACGAGCAGGCCGTAGATGCCCATCCTGAGCCACGTCGCCGCGAACTTGCTGACCGACTTCATCGGCCCCCAGTTCGCGTACCAGAGGACCGCGAAGAACGGGGCGCCGAGCGCGACGGTCACCACCAGGAACTGCCGGAGCGCCAGTAGCAGCGTCGCGAGAATGGTCGCGATCAGCATCAGCGGGACCGCAACGACGAGTGCGATCAACTGGATACCCATCCCGAGGGTCGCTCCCCAGCTGCCGCCGAGGTCGGCATCGAAGGTCATCTTGAACGTCGCCGGCGCGAGGGCGGTCGTCACGCCGTTCGAGGCCTCGATCATGAACGCGAACAGCGGCTTCGAGATGGCGATGAAGACGATGACCGCGACGATTCGGGCGACCATCTGCCAGAGCGACGCCTCTCGATCCTCGCTGAACGGCATCACGATCAGCCCGGCCGCGATGAGAATGGGCAACAGGGCGATCGAGAGTGAGAAGACGTCGTCCCAGGCGGCGACGAACTGAGCGTCACTCAGAATCCCCGGGTTGATCGTGAGCAGCGGCTTCAGTCCGAAGTTGAACATCGCGTTGATCGCGCCGACCAGGAGGTTGCGGATGAATTCGATGATGGCCCGAACGATCGCGTCCGGGAGCCAGCCGAAGTCCAGGAGGTCAGCCACGACGCTCACCCACCGCGGGAGGTGATAGCGGCCTCACGAAAGAACACGGGGGTACAGGCTGAGGAGCACCGGATCGGGGTCGAAACGGCATCAGCTGTCCTCCCCGGCCTTCGGCGAGTCGCCGGAGTCGTCCCCGGACTCGCCGTTGCTCGTTTCGGTGATCCCGTTTTCGAGTCCCTCGATACCGACATCGATCTCCCCCTCGTGGGACTCTCGCATCGCCATCTCGAGATCCATGTCGCGGTTCATCACGTGCGGGAGGTCGGTCAACTCGAGCTCCGACGGTAGGACGTCGCCTGTCGTGTCCCCACCGGGTGTGATGCCCTCCGTTTCGGCCAACCACTCCCACGGGTCGAGTGCGTCGTCGAGCACATGATGCTCGAACGGGCCGCTCCGGACCTCCAGCCGGCGCCGGCCGTGGACGCTCGTCGCGAGCAGGCACTCCGAGTAGTCCGAGTCCTGTCCGCGAGCGGCTGACTGGATGAACCGGATCTCGTCACTCGACAGCCCGTAGTACTGCTGCGTCTGCTCGGAGACGGATTCAGCGTAGAACAGGCACTTCACGTCACAATTCTCGTAGACCTCCCGACGCTCGTTCGTCCGGACGAACTCGTGGGAGGTCTGACTCATCAGCGTTAGCCCGGCCTCGTAGTGCCGTGCGTGGCGGATGTACAGGTTGATCAGGTCCCGAGCTGCGGGTCGCCCCAGCAGGTAGTGCGCCTCGTCGAACGTGACGTCCACCTTGTACGGCGAACGCTTGGCCTCCAGGTACGCCCACGAGAGCATCGCGTGGAGGATGAGCGGCATCTCGCCGGTGTCGGCGAACGAGCTCATATCCATCACGACCAGTCGCGAGGAGAGATCCAGATTCGTCTGGCCGTTCAGATTGTGGTTGATCCCCCCCGGTTTGAACGACTCGAACTTCGGCTGGAGGTTTCGCGCCAGCTCCTGATGATGGTCAGTCGGGGTGACGATGGTATCCGAGATCGAGATGCCGCCGCCGCGAGGCGGCTCGTCGACCGACGGGTCCTCACTCTGCTCATCGTCAGAGCCGGTCACCCCGTAGGACCGGAACAGTTCGAGTTCGGCTTCGTCGATCACGTCCGCCTCGCGTGCCGCCTCGAGTCCGCCGCCGGCGATGACGTTGACACCGCGAATCAGGTCATCGAGTATGGGCGATTCCCGAGCGTAGGTCTCGTAGTCACCGAGGATGATCCCCTTCGAGATGTACGCGTAGTGTGCCGCCTGAATGAGCACGCCCTCTTCGCCGGCGGACATCCCGTCGCGCTGGTCGAAGTGGGTGTGCAGCATCTCGATGACCGATCGGATCGTCAGCGCGTAGGTGTCGTCGCCGGTCTCCTGTTCGGCTGGCGCAGGCGGTGAGATGTCCATCGGATTGACCGTGTAGTTCCCGCCGAAGCGGATCACCTCCCCACCGAGGGACTGTGCGAACCGCGGGTAATCGTCGCCAGCGGGGTCAAACAGGATACACTGGACGTTCGAATCCGCGAGCAGCCGGCGGTAGATCTCGAGTTTCCGGAAGTAGCTCTTGCCCGAGCCGGTCTTTCCGGAGATCGCCATCGAATGGCCCGACAGCGCATACCGGTTGAGGATGACCGGGCGCTTGGTATCGTCGAAGCCCAGCAGCACGCCGTTGGGGTCGTAGATCGACGGCTCGACGAGGTTGAAGAACGTTCCCAGCGCTTCGAGCTGGATCGGGTGGGTGTTGTCGACGGGGTCGGTCACCACTGGGGCGACGGCATCCATCGCGTCGAGTTGCTGGTGTTTCACCGGACTGAGTTCGACGTCCTGCTCGGCAAGGATCGCACCCACCCGATCGAGCATCCCGTCTAACTCGTCACGGGAGTCCGCGACCAGTTCGAGGTAGATCGCGACGTCATACAGCTTGGTGGTGCCACGAATGGTCCGCTGGAGCAGCCGTTCGAGGTCCTCGCGGTCGAGTTGGTCCTGATAGGTGTCCGTACGCCCGCGCTTCTGTTTCAACGCAAGCGAGGTGACCGCCTGCGTGTAGCGCTTCTGGAGCTGTCGACGGACGTCCTTCGGCTCTCGTGGCCGGACGTGAAACGTCAGCCGAAGGTCGACATCGGCGAGGGTCAGAGGAACGAGCCACCCGAGGCCGACTTTCCGGGGGAGCGAGGTGACGGTCAGAATCTGCGAGACGGTGTCGTCGCGAATCTGGAACTGCGGGTGGTCCTCGACCAGCCGGGGCGCGACGAGCCGCTTGTCGAGCTCACCACGCTCTTCGAGCGTCTCTATCGCGTTCGCAAGGCCGACCTCGTCAGCCTGCAGCTGGTAGGCAGCCCACTCGATGTTCTCGGTGGTGGTCTCGCGGTCGAGCAGGTGCAGGTAGTCGATGGCGTGCTGGGTCTCCTCGCCCGAGAGGTCGTTGATCGGGACGAACTCGATGTCCTCGTCGGGCCCGTCGATTCCGAAGGCGTGTTTGAGTCGCTGGATCATGGCTGGTCTGGAATACTGAAGGGTGATCGAGAGCGGTGCGGTTCTGGCGGGAGTGGCTCAGCCATCGCCTGCCTCCGGCCGGAGGGTGTCGTCCCCGGTAGCGGTCGTCGCCTCTGGCGCTGGCGTCTCGTCGACGTGGTCGAGGGCGGCCCGGCGCGAGCGGACGGCAAAGCCCACCGCCGCGACGAGGATGAACAGGCCAGCGGCGTACACGGGCACCACGACCGCTGTCTGCCCGGTCGGAGTGCTGGCCCACTGTGCAGGGTAGGCCGCCTCGAACAACGCGATTGCTGCCCCTGTCACGCCGGTCCCGAACACGGCGAGGGCCTTGGCCACACGCCGTGAGGGGAGCAGGATGACGAGACTCAACAGGAACGTCGGGAGGCTCGCTGCAGCAAGGCCGTACGACACCTCGCGCACCACCAGCGGCGGAGCCTCGATCGGGAGCTGTTGGGCACTCCCGAGGAAGGCTCCGAGTGCGACGACCGCGAGGAAGAGGCTCACCACGAACGCGCCCGTACCGAGATAGACCGAGCCCGGCGAGTGGTAGGTCTCGCCACGCCCGATCGGCCCGACGTTCCGGACGTACCACTGGAGCAGCCGCGAGCCGTCGACGGTTTCGACGTACTCCTCCTGAACGCGCCCGTCGTACGGGAGGTCACCGACCGTCTCCGGACGGTCCGCCGTGTCGGCGTCCGTAGCGGCAGTCGCTGTCTCCCGATCTGCGTTTTCGAAAATCTCGTCTAGGTCGACGGGGTCGCCAGCAGCGTCGGTGAGCGCGTCGTCCGCGGCCCGAACGAGCGTGCCCTGGTTGAACGCGATCGGCGGTTCCCGACCCCTGTACACGCGATACAGGACGTCGAGGACGGCCTCACGAGTGTCGAGGATGCTCGCCTCTACACGAGTTCGGGGCAATTGGGAGGCGACCCGCTGGGCGCGGGCCCATACTTCGTCGAGATAGAACTCCTCGGCGTCGACCGACCGAGACTGTGTCGGGAGCGGGAGCGCATCGCGGATCCCGTCGAAGCGACTGCCTCCCTCGCCATCGTCCTCGCCTTTGTCGACGGCGACCGCGATGAAGAACCGCCGGTCGCGGACGTTCGCCATCCGCAGGGTCCGGTCCAGCCACTCTGCGTGAGCCAACCGGCCGTACTCGAGGACCGCCGAATCGGCAACGGTATCCGTGGCGACCCCGCCATCGGTCGCTGAAACCTCTCCCAACGAGCCCTTCGTGGCGGACGTAGTCTCGTCGGCATCAGCAGGTTCGGTATCCGATTTCGGTGCGGTCGTCCCGCTCGGAGCGCCCGGTGCGTCGGGGCCGACGAACTGTTCGATGTACTGTTCCCCGTCGAACTCGGTGGTCATGGTCAGGAACTGCACCGGGAACTGAAGGCCGCGAAGGAACGTCAGGAACGAGACGTAGACGCCCGAACGACGCTCTTCAGAGAGCGTGAGCCACTCACGCGGCTCGATCTCGACGAGCATCGAGTAGGCGGTCGGCGTCTCGATGACGCCCCCGTCACGGACGTTTTCGAAGTTCACGAGGTCGAGCGTCGACCGCCCACCGGCCGGCATCAGCGGACCTCCTCGCCGGCGTCGACATCGACGTGTCGGTCGGCGTTCTCTGGCCTGATGGGACTGGTGCCGACTCCCGCCCGGCGCGGACGGTGCGTGGTCACACCGGGGTCGGGGGGCTGGGTCAGCCAGTCGTCCTGTCGGGTCCCGCTGGCGAGATCGTTCTCGCGTTCGGGTGAGGGAGCCCAGGTGTAGACGTTCTCACCCGAGCGGTGGCGCACGACCGCGTGGGCGTATCTGAGCGGACGCTGTCCGGGCGGCGTCTTCAGAAAGATGAGTACTCCGACACCGATTCCCACGACGAACAGGGGGAACGTGACCAGCAGCGGGAACCCCACCGTATAGAGGATCGCACAGGGGGCGACCGGGATCGCCATCGACTCGAGCAGCCGGCGGACAGAGAACCCGAAGAACTTCGATTCCAGCAGGTTGCTCGCGACCGGGACCGGGTCCGGCATCTCAGTCGGCCTCCTCCGGGCCCGACTGCGAGCACCTGAGCTCAGACTCACTCGGGAAGACCACGCCGGTTTCGAGGCGCTCGGCACCCTGGATGAGCATCCCTCGCCAGTTGACACCGTGATGGGTCCGGATGGCTTCGAGGGCAGCGAACTGGTCGTCGTCGACTTCGATACGCGTCGACGTCATCGGGATTCGAAGGACCGCCGCCTGCGGGTGTGAGCGTCAG